>ERZ724513.182-NODE-182-length-27932-cov-4.659504_pt1 | contig 27932 bp, 28 predicted proteins | sample MGYA00376046_ERZ724513 | MGnify/ENA primary metagenome ERZ724513 (study PRJEB28724, sample SAMN07190883) | activated sludge metagenome | isolation source: activated sludge of sewage treatment plant in Hong Hong | place: Hong Kong | collected 2016-03-17 ...
ATGAGTTCGTTTGTCTCCTTCGCCCAGACCAATGACCTGTTGCTCGCCCAGTTCAAGGCGTTGATCTTCGGCTTCGTGGCGACAATTGTTGCCTCTCACAAGGGGCTGGGAGCATCCGGTGGCCCCAAGGGTGTTGCTGACGCAGTCAACCAAGCTGTTGTACTCGCTGTGATCATCTTGTCGATCATTAATCTGGCCATCACTCAGGCCTACGTGATGCTTGTGGATACGGGGCTCTGATGACCGTTTTGAAGGTGGGGCGGCCCAATCCGCTCGCACGGGCCAGTGATGCGACCGTCACTGTATTGGCCCAGATGGGCGATTTCCTCACGTTTTCGCTTGCAACCTTTGCGTCAATCCCACTTACTATCCGCAAGTACCACCGCGAGGTCCTTTATCACCTCAAGGACATCGCTTGGGGTAGCGGCGCGATCGTGGTCGGCGGCGGCACGATCGGCATCATGGTGCTGTTGGCTATCTCTGCGGGAACGTCTTTGGGTATTGAAGGCTTCAACGGCCTAGAGATCGTGGGACTTGCTCCTTTGACTGGCTTCATCTCGGCAAGCGCAAACACCCGTGAGTTGGCTCCGTTGGTGGCTGCCTTGGCCTTGGCCTCTCAGGTCGGTTGTCGTTTTACTGCCCAGATTGGCTCCATGAAGATCAACGAAGAGGTTGACGCACTTGAGGTGATGGCGGTACATCCACTGCGCTATCTCGTCACCGCACGACTGCTAGGCGTCGGGATTGCGGTCATTCCGCTGTACATGATCGGTCTGCTGGGCTCATATCTCGCCTCCAAGTGGGCAGTTGTCTACCTCTTCGGGCAGTCTCCCGGGCAGTATGACCACTACTTCAATATCTTCATCCGAGGGCACGACGTCTTCTTGTCGGTGGTCAAGATGGTGGTCTTCTCGATCATGATCGTCTTGATCCACTGCTGGTACGGCATCCGAGTGCAAGGTGGGCCACAATCCGTAGGTGAGGCGACCGGACGAGCCATTCGCGCCAGCATCGTTGTCAATGTGGTGCTTGACATGATCTTGACCCTGGTCTTCTGGGGCAGCGATTCGGGATTCAGGGTGTCGGGATAGCCATGTCGACCAGAAACGAAACTACGCGTGCACAGTTCGCCCGTCGCGGACTAGTGCTCACTGCCGCGATCGCCTTGATCATCAGTATGTCGTTCATGCACATGAAGGGCTTCTTCGACCGGGCCCCCGTGGTTAGTGCGAGAGTCAACAATGCTGGCGCCGCATTGATCCCGGGCGCCGACGTCAAGATGCGCGGTGTGATCGTGGGGCGCGTGCGAGATATCAAGGCTGACCCCGAGGGTGGCGCCCGGATCTCCATGAGGGTCGCCGACGGCAAACTCGAGCGGATACCGGCCAATGTCGAGGCACGGATCTTGCCCGCAACTGTCTTCGGTACGACCTTTGTCGATCTGACTGTGCCTGGTACTCAGTCAACTGCCGCATTGAAGCCCGGGGCAGTGATCCCACCCGATCAGAGTCAAAAGACCCTTGAACTGCAGGTGGCCCTGGACGACATCGACCGGATCATCAAGGCATTGGGGCCAGGCGAATTGGCTACTGCCCTGCAAGCTGCGGCTCAAGCATTGGACGGACGTGGCGAGCAGATCGGCCAAATCATTGAGACCGCTGATCAATATGTCACCAGGCTCAATCCGCGCATGCCGCTGGTGCAACAAAATGTCAAGAAGCTGGCTGACAACCTCGAGATTGTCGATGAGGTGGCACCCAACTATTTTGATGCCACCGACGACGCCTTGGTCACCGCGAGGATGATCGCGGAGGAGAAGGCCTCGATCACCAATTTGATCAATGGCAGTTCGGCGATGTTCTCCGACGCCAACGGGCTCTTGAGCAGAGAAAAGTCCGAGCTGATCAGGTTCGTCAATAACTCTGCGATCTTGATGCGTGCTCTATATGACACTCGTTATGGCATTACTCAAGCCATCGACACCCATCTCTTCCTGCAGCGCACCTTGGGCACCGCGATGCGCGGCAGCATGATCCACTTGGACGACTACTTGGAGTTATTCGGCAACGATCCTGCCTACTACACCAACGCAGATTGCCCGCGTTGGGGCCAAGCCAAGGGCAATAACTGTGGTGCCGCTCGGGCATCAGCGAGGAATCTGATGAACGGGGGTGGCCAGTGACTGGGATTCGATCCATTGCGGTGAAGGTCGTCATCGCAGTCATCATTTCTTTGCTGATGGGTTTGGTCATCTTCAACACGATGGTCAACAAACTGCCTGGTGAATCAGTCAGTTACCAAGCTGACTTCAAGGATGTTGCAGGCCTGCGTGCGGGAGACGACGTACGTCTCGCGGGAGTACGCGTCGGGCGAGTCAATGACATCAAGTTGGGTGGGAGCGGCGCGCTGGTCGAGTTTGATGTGACCAAGGCAAACCCGATGCTGTCCAACACTTCTCTCCAACTGCGCTATCAAAATCTTTTGGGGCAGCGCTATCTCGCGATGGTGCAGCCCGAGGACCATGGGTCTGTGATGAAAGCCGGGGCCACCATCCCCGTTGCAAACACCGATCCAGGTTTCGATCTGACCGCGCTGCTAAATGGATTCCGACCGTTGTTCGACGCACTCAACCCAGCTGACGTCAACAAGTTGGCGACTTCAATGATCAAGGTGATGCAGGGAGAAGGTGGCACGGCAGAGACCCTGCTTCAGCAGACTGCAGAGTTGACCGAGTCGTTGGCAGACAAGGATCAGGTCTTTGGTGAGGTGTTGACCAACCTCACTCCGGTCTTGACCGACTTGGCCAACCAAGGAGGCCAGTTCACCTCAACGGTCAAGGAACTCCGAGCTTTGATGACTGGCTTGGCAGCCGACCGGCAGGCGATTGGCTCGTCCATTGACGGAATGAGCCAGCTGATCACGTCTACCTCCGACTTGTTGACTGAGGCGAACAAGACCGCACCTGCGACTGTGCATAAGTTCCGCAAGGTGATGGAGAACTGGATGGCCAATCGTGATGATTTCGTGCGGGGTCTGGGCTATTACACCGGGATCATCGAAGCCTTCGGACGCAGTCACTCCTATGAGAATGCAATGAACACTTACTTCTGTTCAATCGACTTGGACCTTCTGGGTATGACCATCAATCTCGCGGGCCCGAAGGCCGGGAGCTACTCAAGGAACTGTGGCGGATGAAGGCACTGAGTCAGCGAGATCCGTTCAAGCTCGGACTGATTGCCCTTCTCGTAGGGGGGCTCCTGGTCGGGGCAGTCGTGGTGATCAGCGTGATCCCCTTCGGGGAGAAGAAATACACCGCAGTTATTGCCCAAACCGCCGGCCTGAGAGTGGGGGAGAGCGTCAATGTAGCCGGTGTGCCCAGCGGCAAAGTGCAATCCATCGAGCTCGATGGTGATCGCGTGAAGGTCGGCTTCAGCCTTGACAAGAAGGTAAAGCTGGGCTCGGAGTCATCTGCGGAGGTGAAGGTGGCCACTCTATTGGGCACCCACTATCTCCAAGTCGTGCCCAAGGGGGCGGGCACCCTGAAGGCCGACACCATTCCACTAGAACGCACCAGTGTGCCATTCAATCTCCAAGATGTCCTTGAGAAGAGCGCCCAGACCCTCGAGGAGCTTGATCCAAAGATTCTGGCTGAGGCAATGAAGACGTTCAGCGAGAACACCGCGATGACCAAAGATGAGATCGGCCCGGCCCTGACGGGTGTGGCACGACTTTCGGAAATGGTGGCTTCACGCAAGGATCAGCTTGCTGAGTTGATGTCAGCCACACGCGAAGTGACTGATCAGTTGTCGGCCAACTCCGATGACCTCGTGGCGATGATGGATCAAGCCAATCTAGTGATCGCGGAGATCACCAAGCGTCGCGAGGCGATCCACGCGATGTTGGTGGCTACCACCGCTCTGAGCAAAAACATCAACCGATTGATCACCGATACGAAGGCAGATCTTGGGCCGGCATTTGTAAAGGCCAATCAGGTGATTGACACGCTGCGCCAGCAAGACGCAGTCATGAAAAACCTGTTGTCGAAGACTGCCCCAGCGGCACGATATCTGGCCAATGCCAATGGTAGTGGGCCTTGGACGAATGTGTTCGTGCGTTACCCAGCAATCCCGGCGGATGATGGACGATGAAGATGTTTTCGAGTTTGAGACTCCTGGCTGGGCTGGTCTTTATCACCTGCCTGAGCTTCGTGGTGACCTCATGTACGCCGTTCACAAAGGACGACATGAAGATCACGGCCTACTTCGCTGACTCTTCGGGACTGTTCGTTGGCAATGACGTGGGCATCTTGGGCGTCCCCGTCGGCAAGGTCGTCTCGATAACGCCAGTAGGTGATCGCGTCAAGGTCGAGCTCCAAGTCGACTCCGATCAAAAGGTGCCGGCCGAGGCGGGAGCAGTGGTCGTGGCCCGCTCGGTGGCCACTGATCGCTATGTCGAGTTGACCCCGGTATACAACTCAGGACCAACCATGAAGTCCGGCGCGGTGATCGAGCAAGAGCGCACGAAGACCCCTGTGGACTTCGACACAGTCCTTGCTTCACTCAATACCTTGGCCAAAGGCTTAGCCGGTACGCCAGGGACGGCCAATGTCGTTGGCCAGGCCGTTGATGAGTTGGACCAAGCCATCGGCGGCAAGGGGCCACTAATCCACCAGACGATCAACAATCTGTCCTCGGCCGTTGATGGGATGAGCAGCCAGCGAGAGGACTTCACGGCCACGATTAAGTCGCTGAATGTCTTGACCACCACCGTTGCTGAAAACCAGCAAACAGTCCTCACCTTCATCGACCAAGTGGACTCCGCGACCGCCATGCTCAACGAAGAGCGCACCAACTTCCAACAGGCGATGCGACAGGTTGCCAGAACGATCGAGATGGTGGCTGAGTTCGTCAAGACCAACAAGCCTGAGCTGAGTCACTACTTGGCCGAGACCACGAAGCTCATGGAGTCAATGATGTCACGCAAGGCCACCTTGGACGAGGCCATGCGGATGTTCCCACTCTCCTTGCAGAATATGTCGCGCAATACCTCGGGTGGCAAATTGCATATCGCGGTGCCATTGAGGATGTTCGTCAGCTTGGGGGGCCTAGTTCGCACCTTGTGCAATCTCACCCAAGACCCGAGCGTGTGTGCCGTTCAAGGGCCGCTCAATGACATCGGTGACCTTTTGGACATCGTCCTCGGATTGAAGGGGAAGTGATGCGCCAGATTAGGTATGTCGTCGGGTTGGTGCTTGCACTCGGTCTAGTAACCGGCTGTGGACCCACGTTTACCGACCTTCCCCTTCCGGGCAGTCGTGTCTCCGGAGACACCGTTGAGTTGCAGATGAAATTCGACGAAGCGCTGAGCTTGGCTCAGGGGGCGATGATCAAGGTCAACGGGATTGAGTCTGGCCGCGTTGAATCAGTCACGGTCAAGGACTACAAGGCCTTGGTGAAGGCTAGAGTCCAAAGGTCGAGCAAGATCCGCCAAGATGCAAGCGCCAGATTGCGCTACACCACACCCCTGGGTGAGCTTTTCGTTGATGTGACCAACCCCGAAGAAGGTGCTTTGCTGGCAGATGGTGGGATGATCGATCCCGATCGATCGACCACGGCTCCAACCGTTGAAGACACCTTGTCCCAAGCCTCATTGCTGATCAATGGCGGAGGGATTGGCAATCTCGCGGTGATCAACAAGGAACTCAACCTTGCCTTGGGCGGGCATGAGGAGCAGGCAAGGCACCTGAACCAACAGGGCGCCAAACTGTTGACCCAAGCCAATGCCACCACGGAGGACATCTCTAGGACTCTGGATGCGCTCAACTCCGTGAGCCAGATCCTTGATCAACGCAAGGACACCATCCATGCCGCATTGCGCGACGTACAGCCAGCAGCTGCAGTACTACGGGAGAACACACCCGGTCTGACTCGTCTGTTGGGGCAGTTGAAGAGATTCGCTGCGATGTCCAATGAAGTTGTCGGCGCCACCGGAGCAGCGATCCGGCAACAGTTGAGGATGATCGGCCCGATCCTTGATGAGTTCTTGGCCAATGCAAACAAGATCGGACCGACCCTGCGGAGTCTGGTGGACTTGGGCCAGAAGGTAGAGAAGACCATCCCTGCCGATTACGTGAACATCTTCTTGCACCTGAAGTTGGGTGACATCCCAGCCGACGATCCATCAAGGGACCAAGCCCGTAGCGCGAACACCGCGGCTACGACGGGAGTCCCGGTTGAGGTTGAGGGCAACCTCGAGGAGATGCTCAACGCACTGAACAGCGGCTCCACAAAGGGCTCAACATCTAGGCTCACCATGAGTGGGATGACGATGCGAGGTGGCCAGTGAGCGGCAACAGAGTCAAGGACATGACTCATGCAAAGCAGGAGCCCAGATTCATCAAGAAGATCTTCACTGATCGGCTCTACCAGAGCATGGTGGCTGTGCTAGTGATCTTCGGGATCACCGTTGCCTACCTGTTCGCGGTCATTTTGCGAGCACCCCTGACCAAGAGTCCAATCGACGTCAAGGTCAAGATGAACTCCGCTGCAGGATTGTTCGAGGGGTCACAGGTTTCCTATCGGGGGGTAAATGTCGGCAAGGTGACCCGGATCGATCTGGCTAATCCTGGGATTGAAGTGCGGTTGCGTTTGGAGGCTGGCACAGAAGTGCCAGCCAACACCACAGCTGAAGTGCGCACCCTGTCTCCGGTTGGGGAGCAGTACTTGGACTTCCAGCCGAAGTCGGACTCTGGGCCCTTCCTCAAGACGGGGAGTGTGCTTGAAGCCACAGCCACGGAGTTGCCCGAAACTTTGGCAACCGTGGTAACCAACCTCAATAGCTTGCTCAGTCAGGTCGACACCGACAAACTGCGCAATGTCTTGGTAGCCCTGGCCACGGGGCTCCAAGGGACGGGGCCGGCACTGAACACCATGATTGCGCAATCGCAGTTGTTGTTGGATGACCTCGACAAACTGTGGCCCGAGACTGACAGTCTCTTGGTCAATGGAAACAAGGCTCTTGACATCGTTCCTGCCAAGGCCGACTCATTGCGGCGCCTGGGTGTCAATGCGAAATCCTATGCGTCATGGCTGCGCGATTACACGCCTGAGCTGCGTCAGAACGTCCGAGATGCCCCAGGACAGATTCAGACGGCCCGAGGGTTGGTGAAGACTGCAGATGAGCTTTTCCCGACCTGGCTGGATCGCGCGGTTGAGGTCAGCGACTTCTTCATGGCCTACCAGGACTCATTCAAGGTGATCATGACCTATTACAAACCAGGCATGAGCGCGCTCGGCCGCTCGGTGAAGGATCGAAGCATCGTGGGTGTAACCCACCTGCTGGATACTCCACGCTGTGACTATGGCGGGCCTCGTCGTACCGGACGTGACCCACGTGCTGCATGGAATCTCAACGGTCACTGCAATCCGAACACCCCACACACTGCGCGCACCGACACGCATGCGCCAGGGCCGGTGCCTTGGTGAAGGGGTTTCGCGGCGCCAGGCTCGTGATAGTGGTGCTGCTGGTGGCCTTGCTGGGCACGTCCTATCTGTCCTACTCACAATATCGCCAGCGGTCGGCTCTGGAGGCCAAGCGAGATGCTGCAGTAAGTGCGACCCGAGCCGCGAAGAAGGCAATGGTCTCGATGGTCTCCTATGACTACCGGACCGTTGATCAGGACTTCCAGTGGGTCGAGACTGCAGGCACCAAGAGTTTCCAGAAGTTCTTCAGTGAGGCGAGCACGAAATCAAAGCAGTTGATCGTCAAATTGGAGGCCACCGCGACCGGCACGGTCATCGATGCTGCGGCTAAACCGGGCACCAAGACCAAGGTGGAGGTCTTGATGTTCGTCGATCAACTGATCAAGAGCAAGGACGATCCTGAGGGCAAGTTGGATCAGACTCGGGTGTCCATGTGGATGGTCAAGCAGGACGGACGCTGGCTGGTCTCGAAGGTGTTGTTGCGTGACCGCCCCACGTTGGGGTCATTGCCCAACTGACCATGACGAGCGCGCCTACAGCAGTGGGCGCAGCGGCTTGAAGACGATCTCAGTAAACCTGCGATAGATATCGCGCGACTGCCACTCAGCTGCGGTCAATGGCCAAGTGTTGAGCAAGTCATTGGTGAAGATCTCTTCCATCCTGCGTGCCAGGGAATGGTCGATGATCTCGACGTTGATCTCATAGTTTCCACTCATCGAGAGCCTGTCGACATTGGCAGTCCCGATCGTGCTCCAATGGCCGTCGATGGTGGCTGTCTTTGCGTGGACCATGGCGTCGCGAAACCGGAATATGTGTACGCCGGAGTTGAGCATCCGGGCGAAGTAACCACGAGAGACCAGGTCGGCGACAATGTGGTTTGACTTCGCTGGCACTAGCAAGCGCACGTCCACGCCGCGTTCGGCAGCATCGGTCAAGGCCTCAACAAAACTCTCATCTGGGATGAAGTAGGCGTGGGTGAGCCAGATGTTCTTCTGTGCTCGACTGATTGCGTCCAAATACATCGAACGGATCGGAAAGGTCCACTGATTTGGCAGATTGCGGTGCACGCGGACTGCAGATCCCCAAGCGGGTGCTGGGGGCAGGGTGATGGGCTTGTGTTTACGTCGCCACTTGCGACGATGATGAAGATTCCAGAACTCCACGAAGGAGCGCTTGAGTTCCCAGACAGCAGGGCCTTCGATCCGGCAATGCGTGTCACGCCATTCTCGGGCGTAGGAGGCGCCGATGTTGTAGCCGCCAATGAAGGCATAGGTGTCATCAATGACCAAGACCTTGCGGTGGTCTCGGCCGTAGCTGCGTACGTCGTAGAAGCGCCAGCCAGCGTTGTAGAGCGGATATGCAATCACCGAAATGTTTCTAGGGAAGGCCTTGAATCGTGGGCCTACGACTAAGTTTGCGAACTTGTCATAGATGACCTTTACTGTGACGCCTCGATCGGCGGCGCGGGTCAACGCGCTCTTGAACTGCTCGCCGATGTGGTCATCTTTCCAAATATAGGTTTCCAGGAGGATCTCGTGCTTGGCCGCATCGATGGCTGCCAACATGTCCGTATAGAGATCTTGTCCGAATGAGTAGATGGTGACGGCCTCATCACCAATTGGAGTTCTGGTCGCCGCTAGAGTGCGGAACGGCTTGGGCTTCTTGCCTCGGGTGCGATAGGAGTCGATGAGTGACACCACGATGGCAATCAGAAACGGCAACCCGAAGGTGAGTAGCAGTAGTCGCTTGACCAACTTCGCAATCGGGTGCGCGGTGTTGATGAGGGGCGAGCGATTATTCACGGCCAAAGCTTCAACTGGTGTCTATTTCTTGGCCACGGCCTTGTGAATCGTCTCGAGTTGTTTCTTCATCGCAGGCAACTCATCCATCAAGGCGATCTTGTCTTCGAGTTCGGCCAATAGGCCAGTCACTGTGCCGAGCAGCGATGTGACGGTGCCGAGGGTCTCTTTGACGATGTCTAGAGTCTCGTCGACATTGCCGAGCTTGTTGTCGACCAAGCCCAAGGTGACATCGACGTCCTTCAGAGTGCGATCAGCACGCTTTAGTACGTCGCCAACTGGATTGAGTGCCATGACCAGAGACTATCGTCCCTCAGCCGTAGTACGGGTAGTCATCTCCGCCAGCGGTGCCATCGAATCTCGGATCCGGCTGGCCAGCCATCGCACGAAGTCGAGAGATGCGGTCGGCAGTTGGGGGATGAGTGGAGAATAGCTTCGAGACGTCTTGCCTGCGAAATGGATTGGCGATCATCATGTGACTGGCATTGACCAACTTCTGGGTGGCGGGCAGGGGGGCCATGGCCACGCCGTTCTCGATCTTGCGCAATGCTGAGGCCAGAGACAGCGGATCCCCGGTCAGCTTGGCACCATCTTCGTCAGCGTCATATTCGCGAGTCCGTGAGATGGCCATCTGGATCATGGCGGCAGCCATTGGCGCCAACAGGCTTGTGGCCAAGAGTGCAAGGGGATTGGGACGCTCTTCGCTGCCACCAAAAATATTCATCCACATCAGCATTTGAGCGATCGAAGTGATGACGCCTGCTATGGCCGCCGCAACAGAAGAAGTGAGGATGTCTCGGTTGTAGACGTGCATGAGCTCATGACCAAGTACGCCGCGTAGCTCGCGCTCATCGAGCAGATGCAGGATGCCTTCTGTGCAGCAGACTGCAGCGTGGCTTGGGTTGCGCCCGGTGGCGAATGCATTTGGCGCTGCAGTGGGGGAGACGAACAAAGTTGGCATGGGCTGCCCCGCTCTGCTGCTCAACTCTGACACGATGCGATGCATTGCGGGTTGATCAGCTGCGCTTACTGGATATGCCTGCATGGCCTTGATCGCGATCTTGTCTGAGTTCCAGTAGCCATAGAAGGTTGTGGCAACACCAATGAGTGCGAACACCCAGATGAACTTGCCGCCAGCGACCATTGCTCCGACACCGAGCAGCAGTACCCAAATGCTGGCGAAGAGCAGCGTGGTCTTGAGTCCGTTGTGATGAGAGCGCATGACTGGTCAACGCAGGAGCCCTCTCAAACGTTCCCTGGAATCTAGATCTGTCGGTGTGCCGACGTACGCTCTCTTCATGCGACCCGTTACTGATTTGGAGCGTCGTGTCGCTCCGTTTCTTGTGGAGTCTGACTTCGAGCCATCGGGCGATCAACCCTCAGCCATTGCGGGGATTGTGGAGCGGATAAATGCTGGTGAGCGTGACGTGGTGCTTCTTGGCGCCACAGGCACGGGCAAGACGGCGACCGTGGCCTGGGTCGCTGAGCAATTGCAGCGCCCCATTCTGGTGATGCAACCAAACAAGACTCTGGCTGCGCAGTTTGCCAATGAACTGCGCCAGCTATTCCCCAAGAATGCAGTCGAATATTTCGTCTCCTATTACGACTACTACCAGCCAGAGGCCTATGTCCCTCAGACGGACACCTATATCGAGAAGGACTCCTCGATCAATGAGGAGGTTGAGCGGTTACGGCATTCAGCGACCAACTCCCTACTCACTCGCAGAGATGTGATTGTGGTTTCGACGGTCTCATGCATCTACGGCTTGGGTACCCCGCAGGAATATGTCGACCGCATGATCCGACTCAGAGTAGGAGCCGAACTTGATCGCGATGAAGTCCTGCGGCGCCTGGTCGAGATCCAATACACCCGCAATGACATCTCATTTACTCGCGGTACTTTCCGGGTCCGCGGAGACACCTTGGAGATCTTCCCGGTCTATGAGGAGTTGGCAGTGCGGGTGGAGTTCTTCGGTGATGAGATTGAGCGCCTGATGACCCTTCACCCGATCACCGGAGAGGTGATCAGTGACGACTCGGAGTTGTATGTCTTTCCGGCCAGCCACTATGTCGCCGGGCCCGAGCGCATGGAGCGCGCGATTGCCGGGATTGAAGCCGAGTTGGCCGAGCAGTTGGCCGTCTTTGAAAAACAAGGCAAGCTCCTTGAAGCTCAACGTCTGCGCATGCGCACCACCTATGACCTCGAGATGATGCGTCAGATCGGCATGTGTAGTGGCATTGAAAACTATTCAATGCATATCGATGGCCGCCAGCGAGGAAGCGCGCCCAACTGCCTCCTTGACTATTTCCCTGAGGATTTTGTCTTGGTCATTGACGAGTCACATGTGGCGGTGCCTCAAATCGGGGGGATGTACGAAGGCGACATGTCTCGAAAACGAAATCTCGTGGATCATGGCTTCCGCCTTCCGAGCGCGATGGACAATCGTCCACTCAAATGGGAAGAATTTCTGGAGCGGATCGGCCAGACGATCTACTTGTCAGCAACGCCGGGGGATTATGAGCTCGCCAAGGCTGGTGACCCAGCCAATGTGATCGAGCAGATCATCCGACCGACTGGCCTGGTCGATCCAGAGGTCATCGTCAAATCGACCAATGGGCAGATTGATGACTTGATCGCTGAGATCCGAGCGCGCGTTGAGCGCGATGAGCGCGTGCTGGTCACTACCTTGACCAAGAAGATGTCTGAAGACTTGACCGACTATCTTCTCGATCACGCGGTGCGGTGTCGCTATCTCCACTCGGAGGTCGACACTTTGAAGCGGATTGAGTTACTTCGCGCTCTTCGGATTGGGGAGTTCGATGTGCTCATCGGGATCAACTTGTTGCGTGAGGGACTGGACCTTCCAGAGGTTTCCTTGGTGGCGATCTTGGATGCAGACAAGGAGGGCTTCCTGCGCTCGGACAAGTCGCTGGTCCAGACCATTGGGCGTGCCGCTCGCAACGTGAGCGGTCAGGTGATCATGTATGCCGACACGATCACGGCTTCGATGTCGGCGGCGATCGATGAGACCAATCGGCGCAGAGATAAGCAGCGTGCCTACAACACCGCCAATGGGATTGACCCCCAACCGCTTCGTAAGAAGATCGCCGACATCACAGAGATGTTGGCTCGTGAAGACGAAACGACTCAAGAGCTGCTTAAGACATGGCAGGGGACTGGAGCTAGAGGTGACCGGAGCACCAAAGCGCCCACGCCTGGTTTGCAACGATTTAATAGAGACGAGGGCACTTCTTCTGATTTGGCAGGTTTGCCCTCAAATGATCTGGCAGAGTTGATCCAAGAACTCACCGAACAGATGCACGCTGCAGCCGCCGAGTTGCAGTTTGAGGTGGCCGCTAGGCTGCGCGACGAAGTATCCGATCTTAAGAAGGAACTACGCCAGATGATCGAGGCGGGGGCTCGATGACCCTCCTTTTTGGGGCGTGACCTCTAGACAGGATGCTCGTTTGGGTAGTCAAATCGTGGGCTCGTCTTGCTCCTATCCGGTGTTGCCCTTAGATTTGCTCGGGTTTGTTTGTCGAATGGGAGGTCGAACGGGGTGGGTGTTTCTGCTGCGTCGATGGTGCGTGGCCCTGGTGAAGTAATGGCGATGATCATTGACGTCACCAAGGCAATTTTCACCTCCCGTTTTCAAGGTCGCGAGTTCATCGAACAAGCGTGGTTCATAACGAGCGTGACCATGATGCCGACGATCTTGGTGTCGATCCCATTCGGAGCGGTCATCTCCCTGCAGGTGGGCAACCTCACTGGCCAACTCGGGGCCCAGTCGTTTGCTGGCGCCACCGCCGTGCTGGCCGTGGTGCGCGAAGCAGCACCAATCGCTGCGGCTCTGATTATTGCGGGTGCTGCCGGATCTGCGATTTGCTCGGACATGGGGGCTCGTAAGATCCGCGAAGAGATTGATGCCATGGAAGTGCTCGGCATCGATCCGATTGCCCGCTTGGTTGTGCCAAGGGTCTTGGCCACGGTGTTTGTCTCCGTAATGATCAACGGCCTCGTCATCACCGCAGGCATCTTGGGTGGCTACTTCTTCACCGTGATCATTGCTGGGGGTTCAGCTGGCGCCTTCTTGTCCAGTTTCACAGCGTTGGCCACCCTCCCAGATCTGTACATTGCGATGATCAAGGCCGCGATGTTTGGTTATCTTGCAGCGATCGTTGGCGCCTACAAGGGGCTGAAGGCCGGTGGAGGCCCCAGTGGCGTCGGTAGGGCGGTCAATGAAGCGGTCATCTTGGCGTTCATGGTGCTCTTCGCCTTGAACAGCATTATTACCGCGATCTACTTCCAAGTCGTCCCACAGAGCGGAGTCTGACTCAGTGAGTGCGATCACCGAGGTCGGACGCGAGTTCGTCAAGGAGCGCCGTGATGGCCTGGAGCAGCGGGGCGACCAGTTGCTCTTCTACATCAGTGTCCTCAGATGGGTGCCACAGACGATCAAGCGTTACCCACGCGAGGTCATGAATATCCTGGCTGAGGTTGCCTTCGGCGTTGGCGGCTTGTCCGTGATCGCTGGCACCGTCGGCGTGATCGCGTTCATGGCGTTCTTTGCCGGCACCGAAGTCGGGATCCAGGGCTACGCCTCTTTGCAGCAGATTGGTGTCGCGAAGTTCACCGCGTTCATCTCCGCATACTTCAACACTCGTGAGGTGGCGCCCTTGGTGGCGTCAATCGCGCTGGCCGCGACCGTTGGCTGCGGGTACACCGCCCGACTCGGCGCCATGCGGATCAGCGAGGAGATCGATGCCCTTGAGGTCATGGCCGTGCCTGCAATCCCATTCCTGGTCACGACCCGCGTGATCGCAGCCTTCATTGCTGTGATCCCCCTGTACATCGTGGCGCTCGCGGCGTCATATCTGTCTCCACGCTTGATCACCACATTGATCTATGGGCAGTCAGCTGGCACCTATGACCACTACTTCCTGGCCTTCCTGCCTCCCATTGACATGCTGTGGTCGTTCTTCAAGCTGATCATCTTGGCGGTGGCGATCATCTTGATCCACTGCTACTACGGCTTCACCGCATCCGGTGGCCCAGCCGGCGTGGGGCGAGCGGTCGGCAACGCGATCCGCAGCTCCATCGTGACAGTGGTTGTGGCCGACTTCTTCTTGACCTTTGCCATTTGGGGATCCACCACAACCGTGCGGATCACGGGGTGATTGCGCGATGTTGATCCACATAATCCATGAAACCAAACAAGAGCATCGCCGTTTGGCAATCGCAGGTGTGGTGCTGATGGTCTCGACTGCCTTGTTGATTGGGCTGTCCATTGCCATCTACATGAAGGTCTTCACTCCGGTCACGATGGTCACCATCAAGGCTGAAAACGCCGGACAGCAGTTGGCGCGCTATGGCGACGTACGCCGACACGGCGTGCTGGTTGGACAGGTGCGAAGCATCAGCCAAGACAGCAAAGAGGCTTCGATCAAGGTCGCCTTGCAGCCTGATGCAGCCAAGGTGATCCCAAACAATTCGACAATCGAGATCATCCCGACCACTTTGTTCGGGCAGAAGTTCATTTCGATCAATGATGTTGACGATCCTTCCACCACGCCCATGCGTGATGGGGATGTGATCCCATCAGACCGGGTGACCACCAATGTCGAATTGCAGTCGATCTTGGCCAATCTCTTTCCCTTGCTCCGGTCGATCAGGCCAGGTGACCTGAACACAACCCTGTATTCCATCGCCACGGCATTGCAAGGCCGTGGCGAGAAGCTCGGGCAGACCATTGAAGATCTCGACAGCTATCTCAAGGCAGTCAACCAACACCTCCCCACCCTGCGAGAGGATCTGACCCTCTTCTCCGAGGTTGCCGACACCTATGCCATGGCCGCGCCAGACATCGTGAGCGTGTTGAGGAATGCCACGGTCACGGCAAACACAATCAACCGGCAGAGCCAACAACTTGGCGTGCTCTTCTCTGACATGACCAAGACCGCCAACGTGAGCGAACATCTCTTGCGGACCAACGAGCAGGCGATGGTCAAGGAAGGCAAGTTGATCCGTCCTTTGGCCAGTCTGTTGGACACCTATTCGCCGCAATATGTGTGCATGTTGCAGGCATTGTCGATAAATACCGATGTGCTCGGCCAAGTTTTCCGTGGAAATACAGTGCGGCAAGCGCTCGACCTGGACGCGAAGCAACACCAGAGCTATACCCAAAAGGATCGCCCGGTGAATGGTGAGGCCGGTGCGAACAAGCCCTGGTGTTTGGGCCTGCCCAATCCACCAGTCCCCTTCAAGGGTGCTCCATTGCGAAATGGCTTCGCCCCGTCGGCCACCAATGGTGGGGGTAGCAACTGATGGCCACTCGCAACACCGCCACCACGATGGCGGCCATAAAGCTGGGCACTTTCACCGTTGTCTCCATCTTGGTCACTGGCATGCTCGCAGCGATCATGGGCTCTTATGGCTTCGGCACCCAGAAGACATACAAGGCTCTGTTCAGCAGCGCGAGCATGCTTGTCAAGGGCGACGCCGTACGAGTCGCGGGTGTTTCGGTCGGCAAGGTCACCGATGTCCAGATCCACGATCGCAAGTACGCCTTGGTGAGTTTCAAGATCGGGAGCGATGTGCCGATCGCGACCAATAGTCGTGCTGAGATCCGGTTCTTGAACTTGGTCGGCAACCGGTACATGGCCGTCACCCCGGGTGAGGGCTCCGGTAAGCCGCTGAGCGAAAATGCCACGCTACCGATTTCGCAGACCCAGCCGGCCCTGAATCTCACCGAACTGTTCAACGGCTTCCAGCCTCTGTTCGCTGCTCTGGAGCCTGACCAGGTCAATCAACTCTCCATGAACATCATCAAGGTGATGCAGGGGGAGGGTGGCACCATCAATAGTTTGATGAAGAACACCTCCTCGCTGACCAATGCGTTGGCTGACAATGACCAACTCATTGGAAGTGTCATTGACAACCTCACTTTGATGTTGAAGACCGTTGATGACCACCACGCGCAACTCAATGAGCTTCTGATCCAACTGAAGGATTGGATGACGCAGTTGGCCGAGGATCGCAACACCATCGGCGACTCAATCACGAATGTCTCTTCATTGACCGCGACTGTGGCCAATTTGCTGGAGCGCGGGCGCCCCGATGTTGCAATCGACGTAGCCCAAGCACGGCGAGTGGCGACCTTGCTCAACAAGCCGGAGAGCAAGAAGGTGCTCGGTGAGGTACTTGATCGCCTGCCGACGATGTTGGAGAAGATGACGCGAGTCGGCACCTATGGCTCTTGGTACAACTACTACCTTTGCGACTTGACTCTGAAGATCAAACTGCCTGATTTGGGCATCATCGGGGACATCCTCGATCTCATCCCTGGCATCAAGGAGATCAAGGAAGCCTTGAGCAATATTCACCTCAAGAGCAAGGCAGGGAGGTGTCAGTAGATGGCTGTGAGAAGTGACCAGACCATCATGCGCTTGGGCGCCGTTGCCCTGGTTGGTCTCCTGATAGCGATGGCTGCGGCATTCAACCTGCAGAAATTCCCTGGCTTCAAGGGCACTGACTACCACGCCAACTTCGCAGATGCCTCGGGCTTGCGCGTTGGCAACATCGTCCAGGTTGCTGGAGTCAAGGTGGGCCGCGTCAACGACATTCGGATCACTGGAGGCCATGTCACGGTCGACTTCGATGCCAAGGATGTGAAGCTTGGTTCTCAGACCACTGCAAGCGTGCAGGTGCTGAATCTCTTGGGCGAGAAATATCTGGAGATCGGCCCGGAAGGGTCGGGTTTGATGAAGTCCAACGCGACCATTCCACTGTCAAGGACGTCGGCTGGGTATGACATCGTGTCCACCTTGTCCACAGTGACGACCCGCACCGAGGCAATCGATACGGAGCAACTGGGACAGGCCCTGACCACCTTGGGCGAAACCATTGATGCGGCCAGCCCCGAAGTGCGAGGCACACTGAACGGGTTGTCGCGGGTCTCGCAGACTCTGGCTCTGCGTGACGAAAACATTGCCCAACTGCTCAAACGGGCTGAGAGCGTCACGGAGTTGCTCTCCCAACGCCGAGGTGACTTGGTCACTTTGATGAAGCAAGCGGACTTGGTTTTCAAAGAGCTAAAGCAGCGTGAGCAGGCACTACACCGCCTGATCACCGAGGCCACCAACTTGGGTGATCAACTTCAAGGCCTCGTGACCGACAATCAAGACCAGATCAGGCCAGCCCTGACCCAGTTGCGTGAGTCCGTTGCCTTCTTGAAGGCACGCAAGGTGCAGATCAGGAACTCATTGCACAACCTTGGTCCCTATGTTGATGTGTTGAGCAATGTGATGGGTTCAGGTCCATGGTTCGACTCCTATCTGCCCAACATGGCCGGTCTTTTGACCGGGGAATTTGTGCCGGTGAGTTGAGATGTTCAAGTCCGTTAATGGCAAATTGCTGGCCGCAACTACTGCGGTGATCTTGTTGGCGGTCGCCTTCTTCGTGTTCACCAAAGAAGACCGGGGGCGCACCCTGACCGTGCAGTTCCCCTCGGCCATCAGCATCTTCAAGGGATCTGAAGTCCGAGTGATGGGCGTGAAGATCGGTGATGTGACTTCAGTGGTGCCGCAGGGCGATCATGTGCGAGTCGAACTGCGTTACAACGAGAAATACAAACTCCCCAAGGACGCCAAGGCTGCCATTGTGATGCCGACCTTGGTTGCAGACAGGTTTGTGCAGATTGCTCCTGCCTATACGGGCGGGCCAGCCCTGAGCAATGGCGCGGTCTTGAAGATGGACGACACCGCGACGCCGGTGGAGTTGGATCGGATCTATCAGAGCCTGCTTGACCTGACGAAGGCGCTTGGCCCCAACGGGGCAAACAAAGATGGGGCACTGAACACCCTTTTGACTGCTGGCAACAAGGCTTTGGCAGGCAATGGGGCCTTGGCAAACCAGACGATCAAGGATCTGTCCAAGGCCGTGGCTACCTTCGGCAACAACTCTGGGCCCTTGTTTGCGTCGGTGCAGAACATGTCTGAAATCACCGGGACGCTCTCGGAGAATGATCGCTTTGTCAGCCAATTCATGACGAGCCTGACGGGAGCCGCCTCTCAACTCAACGGTGAGAGTGACGAGCTCAAACAAGCACTTGCATCACTTGCCCAAGCAATCGTGATGATTCGTGGTTTCATCCACGATAACAAGGCCGATGTGACTACCTTGGTCACTGATTTCAATGAGGTTCTTGCCAGCATCGCCAAGGAGAAGGAATCGCTCAACACCATGTTGGTGGTCGGACCAGTCGGCTTGGGCAACTTGTCGAATGCCTATGACACCTTCTCTGGGTCGATTGGTTCCAGAGTCAACTTCGGCCCCTATTTCCAGAACTTCGGTCACGTGCTGTGCGGCATGGCATCAGCAGCGCTTGATGCCGAGATGGCCAAGACTGCATGTCAGGTGCTCAAGAACTTCTTCCCCATGGAATGGAGTGGCGAAGTTCCTGGATCTGGCACCGCGCCACGTCAGTCGGCAACCCAAGACGAGAAACCATTCGTGAAGCAGTCACCAAAGGGCAATCTCGGCGACATGCTTGGTGCCGAATCAAAGGGAGGCGCACAGTGAAGGCCTTTCTTCAACACAAGGCATTGGTGTCGTTGTTGGTAACCGTGACACTGGCCCTCGGGCTCAGTGGATGCAAGTTCAACGGCGCCTATGACCTGCCGCTGCCAGGCGGTGTGGTCAGCAAGGGTGACAGCGTCCCGCTGACTGCGCAGTTCACCGACGCACTCAACGTCGTACCTCGCACTGCCGTGATGCTTGATGATGTTCCCGTTGGGCAGGTCACCCAGATTGACCGCAAGGGGTGGAATGCCCAGGTGCAGATGAGAGTCCGCAAGGACCTTGACCTCCCTGAGAACATCACTCTCGACGTCAGGCAGACCAGCTTGCTCGGTGAGAAGTACATCGCAATCGTGCGCCCGACTGAACCAACCGGCAAATTGCAGGCGAATGCCTTCATCCCTATCTCCGACACCGGACGCAACCCGGAAGTCGAGGAGGTGCTGGGTGCGTTGTCCATGGTCTTGGGATCCGGTGGCGTAGGACAATTGCGCACGATCAGTGTCGAGCTGAACAAGGCCTTTGATGGTCGTACTGAAAACGTGCGCTCTGCATTCACCGAGTTGAATCGCACTGTCGCCACTCTTAACGATCAACGCGATGACATTGTCAGTGCACTTGAAGCCGTGGACAGTCTCTCTTCGCAGTTGGTGCGCGAGCGTGACACCATTGGCAATGCCTTCAATGCGATGGCGCCTGCCGTGCGCACGCTCAACCAGCAGCATGACGCCATGGTCCGGATGCTCAAGGCACTTGATCGACTCGGCGTGGTCGGCACCCGAGTCATCAATGCAACCAAGGAAGACCTTCTGGCGACCTTGAACCACTTGGGCCCGGCCTTGGCAGCACTGGCTGATGCCAAGGGTGACATGGCCAAGGGAATTGCCATGATGGTGAGCTATCCATTCCCCAAGGAAGCAGCCAATATCGCTCAAGGCGACTTCGCCAATGCTGAGTTCTTCATCGATGCGAACTTGGAAGAATGGATCAAGGATCCAGACCATGCGCCAAATATCATCGGGATGCTCTGTTCGCTCTTCCAGACGCCTCCGGACCAGTGTCCAGGGGGATATGCGTCCAACGCGAGCCCACGATTGAAGTCGTTGCCTCCGGTCAGCGCCGCTTTGAACAACCCAGTGCTCGGCGCCAATGGCAGCCGGACTGATTCCGCGCACCCTCAGGAGCAGGGTTTGACTTCGTTGCTTGGAGGTGCCAAGTGATCACTCGTGGTGTGAAGATCCGGCTCTTGGCCTTCGTGATCCTCAGTGCGGTCGGCGTGGTCTGGATTGCGGGCAACTATCTCGGTGTCATCGACAAGGTGATGCGTCGTGGCGTCTTCATCCATGCCACCCTGCCGAACTCAGGCGGACTCTATGAAGGCAGCCAGGTGACCATACGTGGGGTGAAGGTCGGCGAAGTCAAGAAGATGCACGTCGAGCCCAAGGGCTTGAAGTTGGACATCACTCTCGAACAAGGCACCAAATTGCCAAAAGACTCAGTCATGAGTGTGCACAATCTGTCGGCCGTGGGCGAGCAGTATCTCGACTTTGTTCCAGAGTCATCGCAAGGTCCCTTCGCTGAGAATGGCACGGTCTTGGCTGGTGATGAGAGCTCATTGCCCATTGGTGAAGACGTTGTCTTGACCAGCCTCAGCCAAATGGTCAACTCCGTGAACGGCGCGGATTTGTCATCGGTGGTCTCTGAACTGGGGATCATGTTCCGAGATACGTCCTCGTCCTTGCAGCAGATGGTTGATTCGGGCGCCTTGTTCGTTGAAGCAGCACAGGACAATCAAGACTCCACAATTGCGCTCTTCGAATCGGCCAAGACTGTCTTGCGCACCCAAGCGGCGCACGAACAGGACATTCAATCGATCTCATCGGATTTGGCCAGCTTCACCAAGGCCCTGGCTGACGCAGACGGCAATGTCAACACGGTGCTCTCACAAGGCCCAGCAACAGCCCGAGAAGTCACTGACCTGATGAATCGTCTCGGGCCCGTGGTGCCGGTATTCCTGGCTAATCTGATCTCAGTGAATCAAGTGATCACTGCAAATCTGTCGGGCTTGGAGCAGTTGTTGCGCACTTTCCCGGTCGTGCTTGCGGGTAGCCCGACGGGTACTCCCGCCGATGGCTACGGTCACATCAACTTGCAGATGACTCAGACCATGCTGCCCTGCACTGGTGGCAAGAATGGTTATCTACCGGAATACCTCTGGCGCCCCGCGACGGATACCGCTGACAATGGTCGCCCACCCTTCCCGGCCAGGTGTACAGATCCGAATCTGCTTCCCCGCGGCTCTCAGAATGCGCCTGGAGCACGTAAGGCCGCTTCTCCTGCCCGCAGTCTTGCGAGTAATCACGAAGCACGTGCCAAGACCACTTCTGGAGCATCAAGGAGCGCAGTGCCCACACCGTCGAACTATCAGCCGGTCTTTTCTGGGGGAGCTTGGCAAGACATCCTGGTGGGTCCGGGGTCTGGCCGGTGAGCGTCACGGGAAGTGACGAAGAGGGCTCGCGTTGGCGGTGGCTCAACACCACTTTGGCTCTCCTCGCAGTCGCATTCTTGGTCGGGGCTGGCGTGCTCTTCGTCAAGGGGCCTGATGTCAACCCGGATGCACGTAAAGCCGAAGCGATGTCTGAGCAATACACAGCCATCACCAAAGCTGCTCGTGAGACCACCGCTGCTTTCATGGATGTCGACTACACAGACATGGAGCCGCGCATCGAGCGGGTCTTGGCTGGGGCAACGGGGAGTTTCCAAGATCAGTATTCACGAGCATCCGTTGAGTTGAAGGCTCAATTGGCTCAGGAACAGACCGTGGCCAGCGGAAAGATCTTGGAAGTCGGGATTGGAGACCTCAGCAAGGACAAGGCGGTTGTGTTCGTCGCCGCTGACCAAAAGGTGCGCAACAAGAGCACCAAGGGCAAGGAAGAGCCGAGGTACTACCGCTTCCAGCTCGACATGGTCAAGGAAAAGGGCAAGTGGAAGGTTGCTGAGTTCGGCTACTTGGATGGTCGACAACTTAGCGGGGATCAATCGTCCGGGGTTGGTTCTGGTGATCAGAACTCTCAGCTGAGCCCGAGTGCCTCACCATCTGGGGGTGCTTCGAATGGCCAGTGAACTGCAACCTGACGAGAAGTTGTGCCCCTTCTGCGCCGAGGTGATCAAGAAGGCCGCCATCCGGTGCAGATATTGCCAATCTGATCTAGATGAACCTGTTGGTGAAGCAGTCGTCGAAGCACCGCCGGAGAAGGTTGAGGCACAACCTCCACTTGGCCTCGGCAAGGTCAAGACCAAGAAGAGTCTGCTCACCCCGGACTTGCCTGAGGGCTCAGAGGCTCAAGCTGACAAGAAGAGCGAACTTGACTCGGCTGATCGGGAGCCAAACAGGACGACCAAGCCTGGCAACAAGCCCCTCGCCTGGCTGTTGGTGGCGACCGTATTGGCAGCCGCGCTATTTGGAGTTGCCTGGTGGCGGGCCAGCCAGGAGTCACCAAATAGTGGGGCAGTTACGTCGGTGCCGGCGCGCGCCGCCGCCATGGAGGCGGCCGCCAAGAACATGGAGACAATCCTCACCTATAGCTACGATTCCTTGGACCAAGATGCGGCTGATGCACGCAAGGTGATGACCAAGGCCATGGCCAAGGACTACGACAAGACTCTTGCCGAGAGTCGGGACAAGATCATCTCGGAGAAGCGGCGCCTCCAGGCCAAGGTCTTGGCCAGTTCCATCGTGCGCTCCAGTGAGACAAGAGCTGAGGCTTTGGTCTTCCTCGACCAACTCACCACTCAGGCTGGCAATCCAAATCAGGCCTCGTTCGATCAGCGTCGCGTCGTGGTGACCTTGGTCTTCAGTGAGGGCAAGTGGCTCGTCTCGAAGACCGAGGCTCTCTGATAGATTTCTGTAACACGTTTCACTTTTTATGGTCTAGGAGGAACTGGTGCCGCATATGGCCAGCGACCAGTCGAAGGCGACCCACCAGACCGATCTGATCATCATCGGGGCAGGACCTGCCGGGCTCTTCGCTGCCTATTACGCGGGGTTTCGTGGGATGAAGGTCGCCGTAGTCGACTCGCTCCCCGAACTTGGTGGACAGATCTCTGCGATGTATCCGGAAAAGAAGGTCTTGGACGTGGCCGGCTTTCCCTCGATACTTGGGCGCGAATTAGTGGCCGGACTGGTCGAACAGGCAGCCAGCGCGGATCCGACGTACTTCTTGGACTGCACCGCGACCGGATTGGAGTCCGGTGAAGACGAGGTCACGATCACCTTGGAGGACGGCCGCAAACTGATCAGCAAGGCTGTCATCATCACGGCCGGTATCGGGAGATTCACCCCTCGCCCGTTGCCTGCGGCCAACGACTGGCAGGGCGATGATGTGGTCTTCTTCGTGAAGTCATTTGAGGATTTCAAGGACCAAGACATCGTGATCGTCGGCGGTGGTGATTCAGCCTTTGACTGGGCCCATCACCTTGAGGGCATCTCCAGGTCAACTGTCTTGGTGCACCGTCGAGATGCTTTCCGAGCTCACCAAGCCACGGTGGACGCAGTCATGGCGGGGAGCACTGAGGTGATCACGAAGGCTCAAGTAGTTGAGCTGCATGGCGACCCAAGTGCTGCTGGTGGCACCCTGGAGAAGGTTTCCATCAAGTTGGTGGATGGGACAACCGAAGAAAGACCAGCACAGAAGGTGATCGCTGCCTTGGGATTTGTCGCAGATCTGAGCGCGATGCGCGAGTGGGGTCTGGAGATCGATCAACGCCAGATCAAGGTCGACACCGATATGCGCACCACACTCGACCGTGTTTTTGCGGCTGGAGACATCACCGACTATCCCGGCAAGGTTCGCCTGATCGCCGTTGGTTTTGGTGAGGCAGCAACCGCAGTCAACAACGCTGCCCCATTGATCTTCCCAGGGCAGTCGGTGTTTCCCGGCCACAGCAGTGAGGGATCTTGACATGGCGGGCAAACCACGTGATTCGGTGAAGATGACAGCAGCCGAGATCGAGGACTATCTGACATCCAACAACAAGGTGCAGGTAGCCACAATCGGGCCGGATGGCGCGCCGCACTTGACCACCTTGTTCTACGCAATGGTGGATGGCCGGATTGCCTTCTGGACCTATGGCAGTTCGCAGAAGATCAAGAACCTTCGCCGTGATCCTCGGATCAGTTGCCTGATCGAGACTGGTGTGGAGTACTCCGAACTGGCGGGCATCTCGGTGCGTGGCCGCGCATCTTTGGTCGAGGATTACGATGGAATACGTGCTCTGGGAGAGCAGGTGTCACAGCGGATGGTAGGCATGGATGATCCCGGGATCAGCCAGGAATTGAAGGACGCGCTCCTTGACCACCAGGCCACCAAACGCGTTGGGGTGATCGTAGAAGCAGAGCGGATCGCCAGTTGGGACCACTCAAAGATGTCGGCTCCTCCTGGATCTGCATCAGTTGAGGCTTGAGAAGTTGAATAACCGAACACCGATATCGGAGGAATCATGAAGATCAGAGTGGACATGAACGAGTGTGAGTCAAATGCACTGTGCGTTGCGATCTCGCCCGACAACTTCTACCTCAACGATGATGACTACCTTGAGGTGATCGACGACCAAGTGACAGATGAGAATCGCGAGCGCATCCAAAGGGCTGTCAACGCCTGTCCCAAGTCCGCGATCAGCATCGTCGAAGACTGACCATTCCCACTTTTACCGTTTCCAAATGGGAACGATCTGTCATGCCCTAGGAGCGTGCCCAATTGTCTGATCTGTTGAATCTAGCTGGCCGAGTTGCGGTGGTGACTGGAGCCGGAGCGGGGCTCGGCCGCGCCGAAGCCGTCGCGCTTGCCAAGGCGGGTGCCGATGTCATCCTCAATGACCTTCCGGGTGCCGCCGACGAGGCTGCCGATGAGATCCGTTCCTTGGGTGTGCGGGCCGCGATTGTTGCTGGTGATGTGGGCGAGTCGAGCACCGCTTCAGCAATCATGAAGACCGCCACCGAGGAGCTCGGTGGCCTGGACATCATCGTCAACAATGCGGGGATCACTCGCGACAAGATGTTGTTCAACATGACAGACGAAGAGTTCGATCTCGTCCTCAAGGTGCACCTGCGTGGACATTTCTTGCTGTCCCGCAATGCAGCGTCGTACTGGCGGGACAAGTCGAAGCAGTCTGGTGAGTTGGTGGATGGCTCGATCATCAACACCGCATCCGAAGCCTTCTTGACTGGCTCGCCAGGACAGGCCAATTACGCCGCAGCAAAGGCGGGGATTGCCGCGTTGACTTTGTCTACGGCACGAGGCCTGTCACGCATCGGTGCCCGGGCAAATGCAATCTGTCCGCGAGCCCGCACTGCGATGACGGCAGCTGTTTTTGGTGAAGACAAGTCGGGTGAGGAGCTTGATCCATATTCACCTGAGCATGTGGCTCCGGTGGTGGCCTATTTGGCGTCGCCAGCTGCGGCCAAGATCAGCGGGCAAGTCTTCATCGTCTATGGGGGGATGGTCGCGCTCATGGCCGCTCCGGTCGTGGAGAAGCGCTTCGATGCCACAGAAGGGGCCTGGTCGCTTGCCGACTTGGATGCCAACTTGGGCGGCTACTTCGCAGAGCGCGATCCGAGTCTGTCCTTTGCGGCCGACTCAGTGATGAAGCTCAACTAATCGCAACGAGATAGGGATAAATCATGGGCAGACTCCAAGACAAGCGAGCCATCGTCACCGGCGGATCACAGGGGCAAGGCGCAGCGATCGTGCGTGCGTTCTTGGCAGAGGGGGCCAAAGTGGCCATCGCTGATATCGCCGAAGACGCAGGTCAGGCGCTGGTCGCCGAACTGGCTTCAGAATATGGCGACAGCGTTTATTTCCAGCGGCACGACATCAGTGACCCAGATTCGTGGGAACGCTTGGTGACTGGGTTTGGAGAAAAGTACGGGCCTGTTAACGTGTTGGCGAATAACGCGGGGATTCTTCGTTTTGGTGCGGTAATGGACATGCCCGTTGATGAATATGAGTTGCTCTTCAACATCAACGCAAAGGGATGCTTCCTCGGGATGCAGACTGTTGCCCGCGTGATGACCAAGGAGCGTCAGGGATCGATCATCAACTCCTCCTCAATCGAGGGACTCGGCGGCATGCCATTTTGTACGGCGTACGCCGGCACGAAGTTCGCGATCCGGGGCATGACCAAGGCAGCGGCTCTGGAGCTCGGCCCCAAGGGTGTCCGCGTCAACTCCGTGCACCCGGGGATGATCAATACGCCGATGACTGCAGTCCACGGCGGCGAAGAGGCGATGAAATACGGCGCCAGCAAGGTAGCGCTCAAGCGCGTAGGAGTGCCCGAAGACATCGCCCCGCTCTATGTCTATCTGGCCAGCGACGAGTCGAGTTTTGTCACCGGAGCTGAGATCGCCATTGATGGTGGTGCGACAGCCACGCACGCATTTGGCGGCTGACCTCAACGCAGGATGAGCCGCACCGCGCTCTCGAGGTGATCGTCAACCTCGTCAGCCGTGGTGCGGCCGGTTGTCCATGACACCAACGCGGCCAACCAGACGTCGCTGATCACGCGGGCAAGGCTGATCTCTTCATCTGTTGGCTGTTTGCCTTCGACATAGGCATCGCCTTGGATGGCCCGACTGATCATTGTGGTCAGAGCCATCCCGACTTGGTGAATCTCACCCAACACCGACGAATCGGCAAACATGAATGCACGAGTCAAAGCTTCAGTGAGTTGAGGTTGGCGCTGCATGCCGCTGGTGGCTCGGGAGAGCACGAAGGACACCCGATCGGCAGGGGTATCGCCGGGGATTGGACGTTTGTCCAAGCCAACTTGGATTTCTCCGAATTGCCGTGCCAGAGCCGAAACCAACAGATGAATCTTGGACGGGAAATAGCGATAGAGAGTGCCCAGGGCAACGTCAGCCTGCTCGGCGACAGCCCGCATCTGGACGGCGTCAAAGCCTCCTCGTGAGGCCAGCTCAATGGTCGCATCGAGGATCCGGCGACGACGGTCACGCTGGGGTGGACTGGCCAAGCCGTCAACAGGAATGGTGCTGGAGGTGCTCAAGACCATGACCTCCTGTTCGTCTGTGAGAGTTGTCCTTTGATCGACCCGTCACACTGGTTGGGCTGATGGTCAGGCTAGCAGTCAGTACCTCTAGAATAGAAACACGTTTCAGTTTGTGTTGTGAAGTGTTCCCGCGCCTTGAGCGCCTAGCTTGGGGACTGGGAAGGCGTCACCGATGCGCATCGCGTTGTTGTCCTATCGGAGCAAGCCGCACTGCGGCGGCCAGGGGATCTACGTCAGACATCTCAGCCGCGAGTTGGTGAAATTGGGTCACAGCGTCGAGGTCTTCTCGGGTCAGCCCTATCCCGAGCTCGATGAAGGGGTTTCCCTGACCAAGGTGCCGAGCCTTGACTTGTACCGCGAGCCAGACCCGTTCCGGATCCCCAAGCCCAGCGAATTCCGCGACCTCACCGACGTACGTGAGTTCTTGACCATGTGCACAGCTGGATTTCCCGAGCCCCGCACTTTTAGCACCCGAGTGGCCAAACTCCTTGCCAAGCGAGCGGGTGATTTCGACATCGCCCATGACAATCAGGTCTTGGGTTACGGGATGCTCGACATCAAGCGGTCGGGGATCCCGCTGATCACCAGCATCCACCACCCGATCACCTTCGACAAGAGGATCGACTTGGAGGCCGCGCCCAATTTGCGCAAACGATTGTCATTGCGCCGCTGGTATGGCTTCTTGAAGATGCAGGGTCGGGTGGCCCGAGCCTGTGGTCGCATTTTGACGGTGTCCACCTCGAGCGAGAAGGACATCGTCAACGATTTTGGGGTTGACCCTGAGATGATCCAGGTCATCCCACTTGGTGTGGACGAGGTCTTCCGGCCCCCGACCAAGCCCAGGGTGCCGGGACGCATCGTTGCCACCGCCAGCGCGGACATGCCGATCAAGGGAGTGTCGGTGCTGCTTGAGGCATTTGCGAAGCTGCGCACAGAGCGAGACATCCATCTGGTCCTGGTCACCAAGCCGATGCAGGGTGGGCGCACCGAAAAGCTGATCGACCAGTTGGG
>ERZ724513.184-NODE-184-length-27805-cov-7.976649_pt1 | contig 27805 bp, 27 predicted proteins | sample MGYA00376046_ERZ724513 | MGnify/ENA primary metagenome ERZ724513 (study PRJEB28724, sample SAMN07190883) | activated sludge metagenome | isolation source: activated sludge of sewage treatment plant in Hong Hong | place: Hong Kong | collected 2016-03-17 ...
CGGCCCCGGCCGCCGCGCCGCAGCCCGCCGCAATCCCGGCGCCCGCACCGGCTGCCGACGCCCCGATCACGCAGGACTTCATGTACCCGTCGATCGGCAACGGCTGCCTGTCCGACGGCGGGGCCTCGATCGCCACGGCCATCTCCGTGGCCGGGCCCGCCAAGATCCCCGCGCCCGGCCCGGCAGCGGGTCAGACGGCCTACGTGTTCACCGCCGTCGGCACCTCGGCGCCCGCGGCCGAACAGCGCCTGCCGCTCAACGTCACCTGGGTGAACCTGACGACGGGCAAGTCGGGCACCACCACACTCAAGCCGCAGGCGGACATCAACGCCGCCGGCCCGACCACGCTCACCGCGATCGTCGACACCGGCTCCGGCAGCGTGATGTCGACGATCTTCGGCCAGGTCACCACCGTCGACCGGCAGTGCCAGTTCATGCCCACGATCGGCTCGACGGTGGTGCCGTAACACCCGGTCGTGAGATTGCACTGACGCAGGGACCCACTCGACGTTCTCCTGCGTAAGTGCAATCTCGCCGCGGCTAGGCCTTCTTCGCGGCTTTGGCCGCCGCCTTCATCTGCTTCTTGTAGCTGCGCACCTTGTCCAGTGACGCCTTGTCCCGCACGTCGGCGACCGACATGAACGTGCCCGTCTTGCCGTAGTCGCCGGCGGCCTCCCGCCAGCCCGCCGCGGTCAGGCCGTACTGCTTGCCCAGCAGCGCCAGGAATATCTTGGCTTTCTGCTCGCCGAATCCGGGTAACCGCTTGAGCCGCACCAGGATCTCGCGGCCGTCCGGACTGCCCTGCTGCCAGATCGCGGCGGCGTCGCCGTTGTAATCGTCGACCACCACCCGGGCGAGGTCTTGGATGCGTTTGGCCATCGACCCCGGAAAGCGGTGCACCGCAGGCGTTTCCGCGCACAACGCGGCGAACCTCTCCGGGTCGTAGTCGGCGATCGCCTCGGCGTCCAGGCCGCCGAGCCGGTCGGCGAGCTTCTTGGGCCCGGCGAAGGCGGTCTCCATCGGAATCTGCTGATCCAGCAGCATCCCGAGGAGCAGCGCCAACGGGCTGGACTCCAGAAGGGCATCGGCCGCGGGATCCTGGACGAGCTGCAATTTCGGCATGCGGTCAGTGTATTCGCGCCGAGATCCACGTCTTGGCGGCCGCGACTCGCACTCTTGCGCCCGACCGAACCGTTCGGCGGTACTAACGTCACGTGCATGTCCGCGGAGTTCGCCGTGGTGGTGGTGGCGGCACTGCTCGTCGCGGCGCTGGTCGCCGCGATCGTCGTCGTCCGGACCCGGCGCGTCGTGGCCACACCCGCCGAGCGGGCGGTGCACGCCACGCTGCACACCGCGGCCACCGCCGCGCGGGCGCTGCGCAAGGGCCTGGACGCCGAATCCGCCCGCGCCGCGGTGCCGCACCTGCGCGAGCTGACCGGCGCGGCCGGTGTGGCGCTCTACGACGCCGACGCCACCCTGCTGGCCCACGACGGTTCGATCTGGACGGACACGACACTGGCCGACGCACACCGCGCGGCGCAGGACGCGGCCACCCGTGGCCGCCGGGTGTTGACCGGAACCGCGCCCGCACTGGTGGCCCAGCCGCTGCTGCCGGACGACGGTGAGATGCTCGGCGTCCTGGTCGTCGTCAGCACCACCCGGCCGGGGCCGGGACTGCTCGGCGCCGTCGGCGAAGTCGCGCGGTATGCCACCGGTCAGTTGGAGTTGGCCGAACTCGGCGCCTCCCGGGCCCGGCTGGACCGCGCCGAGGTGCTCGCGCTGCGGGCGCAGATCAGCCCGCACTTCGTCTACAACGCGCTGAACACGATCGCCTCGTTCGTCCGCACCGACCCGGACCGCGCTCGCGAACTCATCCTCGACTTCGCCGACTTCACCCGGTACTCGTTCCGGGCCGCCGGCCAGTACACGGTGCTGGCCGACGAGCTCAAGAACATCGACCGCTACGTCACCCTGGAGCGCGCCCGGTTCGGTCCGGCGCTGGACGTCAAGGTGCAGGTCGCGCCGGAGGTGCTCAACGTGGTGGTGCCGTTCCTGGCCCTACAACCGTTGGTGGAGAACGCCGTTCGGCACGGGCTGGCCGGACGGCGCAGCGGCAGCGTCACGCTGATCGCCCGGGACGAAGGCGCCGACTGCGTGATCAGCGTCGAGGACGACGGCGTCGGAATGGATCCCGAGGCGCTGCGCTCGGCGCACGCCGACGCCCTGGACACCGATTCCGGCGACCAGAACGCACATGTCGGGCTGACCAATGTCGATCATCGGCTGCGGGCGGCGTTCGGCAACGACTACGGTCTGGTTGTCGAAACCGCTCCGGGCGCAGGCACGAAAGTGGTGATGCGAGTGCCCAAGTTCCGTCCGGGTGTGCGCGCGTGACCCGGCTGCTGGACGTGCTGGCCGTCGACGACGAGGCCCCCGCGCTCGACGAGCTGATGTACCTGCTGAACGCCCATCCGGGCATCGGGAACGTCTACGGCGTGGGCGATGCGAGTGCCGCGCTGCGGGAGCTGTCCGAACGCCGGATCGACGCCATCTTCCTCGACATCAACATGCCCGGGCTGTCCGGCCTCGAACTGGCCGCCGTGCTCGGCAACTTCACACGGCCGCCGGCCGTGGTCTTCGTGACCGCCCACGAGGACAAGGCCGTGGCCGCATTCGACGTCGGAGCCACCGACTACCTGCTCAAGCCGCTGCGCCGGGACCGCCTCGACGAAGCCGTCCGCCGGGTGTCGACCGCTGGGCCGGCCGAGCCGGTGCCCGACGACACCGACGAGGTGATCCCCGTCGAACTGGCGGGGGTTACCCAACTGGTGCGCCGCGACACCATCGGCTGGGTCGAAGCCGACGGCGACTACGCCCGCCTGCATTCGACATCGGGCTCACACCTGGTGCGCATCCCGGTGTCCACCCTCGAAACACGCTGGCGCAACAGGGGTTTCCAGCGCATCCACCGCTCCTATCTGGTCGCCCTGGGCATGGTCACCGGCCTGCGGAACACCGACGGCGGCATCGTGGTGCGGATCCGGCAGAACGGCTCCTCACCGGCGGTCGAGCTGCCGGTGAGCCGCCGGCAGACCCGGGAACTGCGGGACCGCCTGGTACGCGATCCGATCCGCAGCTACCGGCCGGTCTCCGATGACCACTAGTCCGCACGGCCCGGCCAAGCGCGAAAGAGTGATCCTCGCGCACCGGCGCGGCGCCCGGATGGTGCGGACCCGAATCGAAGTCCAGGAGCAGACGGCCGTCGGCGACGCGCTGGTGCGCGGCCTGGTTCGGGCCCAGCTCGGGCTCGCGCTGCGGCTGGCCGCCGTAGTCGGTGTCATCGTGGTGGCGATACCGTTGCTGGGCAACACGTTCCCGGCGATCGAGGCGCTCGCGGTGTTCGGCATCAGGGCCAACTGGCTGGTGCTCGGCGTGCTGCTGTATCCGCTGTTCTATGCCGTCGGGCGGATCTACATCCGACTGGCCGAGCAGGCCGAACGCGACTTCATCGGCATCGTCGACGAGGAGGCCGACGGGTGAGCGGCACCGCGACGTCCTGGGCGACCGCGGCGGCCATCGTCGCCGCCGCACTGGCCACCGTCCTCGTCGGCGCCTACGGCGGCCGGCTGTCCCGCACCACCTCCGACTTCCTGGTGGCCTCGCGCACCGTCGGGCCGCGGTGGAACGCGGCGGCGATTTCGGGTGAATACCTTTCCGCCGCTTCCTTTCTCGGTGTCGCCGGCCTGGTGGCCAAGTACGGTGCGGACGCGCTGTGGTACCCGGTCGGATTCACGGCCGGCTACCTGGGCCTGCTGCTGTTCGTCTCGGCGCCGCTGCGGCGGTCCGGGGCATACACCGTTCCCGACTTCGCCGAGTTCCGGCTGGAGTCGGCCCGGGCCCGGACCGTCGCGATGCTCGTCGTCGTGGTGATCTGCGTGCTCTACCTGGTGCCGCAGTACCAGGGCGCCGGCCTCACCCTGAAAATCCTTCTGGGAGTGCCGGTCTGGGTCGGACCGCTGGTGGTCGGCGCCGTGGTGATCGCCAACGTGGTCGGCGGCGGCATGCGGTCGATCACGTTCGTCCAGGCCTTCCAGTACTGGCTGAAGCTGACCGCGATCGCGGTTCCGGCGCTGGCCCTGACGGTGCTGTTCGCCGGCGACCGACCGTCCCTGGGCGGCCCCCGGCCGCCGACGATCGGCCACGACACCACGGTCGCGATCGAAACCGACGTGCTGGTGCAAGTGGCCCGGGCCGACGGCATCGCCGTAGACGGCGCCCCGCTGCCGGCCGCCGGGAACTACCAGTTGCACCGCGGCAGCACCATGACACTGGCCGCGGGCAGCAGCACCCCGGTGGTCGCGGGCGCTCCCGCCGCCGGCGACGACTGGCTGACCTCCGGAGCTGGACTCGGCGGCAAACACCCTCTGTTCCAAGTGCTTTCGCTGATCGTCGCAACCTTCCTGGGCACCATGGGACTGCCCCACGTGCTGGTGCGGTTCTACACCAATCCCGACGGGCGCGCCGCACGACGCACCGCGCTGGCCGTCGTCGCGCTGCTGTCCGTGTTCTACATCTTCCCCACCCTGCTGGGCATCTTCGCGCGGCTGTACGTGCCGCAACTGCTCATCACCGGGGCGGCCGACGCCGCGGTGCTGCTGCTGCCCGGAGCCGCGATCGGCGGCCCGGCCGGCGCCGCTTTGGCCGGACTGGTGGCCGCCGGGGCGATCGCCGCATTCCTGGCGACGTCCTCGGGCCTTCTGGTGAGCGTCGCCGGCGCGCTGGCCACCGACGTGCTGCGCGGCCGGGTCCGCGACTTCCGGTTCGCCGCGCTCGTCGGCGGACTGATCCCGATACCGCTGGCGCTGGCCGCCTCGTCGCTGGAACTGTCCCGCAACGTCGGGTTGGTCTTCGCGGTCGCCGCCTCCACGCTGTGCCCGCTTTTGGTCCTGGGCATCTGGTGGCGGCGGCTGACCGCAGCCGGTGCGATCTGCGGACTCATCGTGGGCGCGGCACTGTCCGGCACCGCGGCGGCGTTGGCGGTCACCGGCGTGATCGACGACGACGTGCTCGGCGGCTGGCCCGCCACTCTCGTCGGCTACCCCGCGGCCGTCACCGTCCCCCTCACCTTCCTGGTGATGGCGGTGGTCAGCCGATTCACCGCGCCGTCGGGAACCGGCGACATTCCACGGATCTTCGCGCGGATGCACGTTCCCGAACGGTTGGGCATGGGAGTGGAGCGGGTGCCGGCCGAACAGTGACGGCGCATCGCCGCGTCGCATCGCGCATCGCCGTTCAGCGGGCCGCACCGACCGTTCGGCGCACGGCTGCCCGGTCTCGCCGCCCGGACCCGGGAAAGCCTTCGGCTGTGACCTGAGTCTCAATAGAGTGGTGCCACGTCCAGAACCACAACCAAGGTCAGGAGCATTCGCGGTGCCCAAAACCGACACCCCGCCGGCACCCACCGGTGCGCAGTTTCTCGCCACCCAGGCCAGCCCGGAATTTCAGGAACTCCGAACCCGGCTGCGCCGCTTCGTCTTTCCGATGACGGCCTTCTTCCTCATCTGGTACGGGATCTATGTGTTGTTGGGCGCCTTCGCCCACGACTTCATGGCCACCAAGGTGTTCGGCAACGTCAACGTCGGCCTGCTGATCGGGCTCGGCCAGTTCGTCTCGACGTTCGTCATCACGGGCCTGTACGTCCGGTTCGCCAACCGCGAGCTCGACCCGCGCGCGGCCGCCATCCGCGAGAAGCTCGAAGGGACCGTCCAGTGATCACCTACTCGGCCGCCGAGAAGATCGGCAACCCGGTCGCCAACATCGCCATCTTCGGCGTGTTCGTGCTCGTCACGCTGTTCGTGGTGATCCGCGCCAGCAAGCGCAACGCGACCGCGGACGAGTTCTTCACCGCCGGCCACGCGTTCTCCGGCCCGCAGAACGGCATCGCGATCGCCGGCGACTACCTGTCGGCGGCCAGCTTCCTCGGCATCGCCGGGGCCATCGCGGTCTACGGCTACGACGGCTTCCTCTACTCGATCGGCTTCCTGGTGGCCTGGCTGGTCGCGCTGCTGCTGGTGGCCGAATTGCTCCGTAACACAGGCAAATTCACCATGGCCGACGTGCTGAGCTTCCGGCTGCACCAGAAGCCGGTCCGGCTGGCCGCGGCCACCTCCACCCTGACGGTGTCGCTGTTCTACCTGCTGGCCCAGATGGCCGGGGCGGGTGGCCTGGTGGCGCTGCTGCTCGACATCAAGAGCCGCACCGGGCAGTCGCTGGTGATCGCCGTCGTCGGCGTCCTGATGATCGTCTACGTGCTCGTCGGCGGCATGAAGGGCACCACCTGGGTACAGATCATCAAGGCCGTGCTGTTGATCACCGGCGCCGCGCTGATGACGGTCATGGTGCTGGGCAAATTCGGGCTGAACTTCTCCGAGATCCTGGGCTCGGCGCAGTCGGCCATCTCCGGGTCGGCCAACGAGGCCGTCGCCAAACGTGACGTCCTGGCGCCGGGCGCGCAGTACGGCGGTTCACTGACGTCGAAGATCAACTTCATCTCGCTGGCGCTGGCGCTGGTGCTCGGCACCGCGGGCCTGCCGCACGTGCTGATGCGCTTCTACACCGTGCCCACCGCCAAGGAGGCGCGGCGCTCGGTGGTGTGGGCGATCGGCCTGATCGGCGCCTTCTACCTGTTCACCCTGGTGCTCGGCTACGGCGCGGCCGCCATCGTCGGCCCGGACCGCATCCTGGCCGCCGCCGGCGGGCAGAACGCGGCGGCGCCGCTGCTGGCGTTCGAACTGGGCGGCGTGGTGCTGTTGGGCATCATCTCGGCGGTGGCGTTCGCGACGATCCTGGCGGTGGTCGCGGGCCTGACCATCACCGCGTCGGCCTCGTTCGCGCACGACATCTACGCCTCGGTGGTGCACCACGGCAAGCGCGCGGTCAGCGAGGCCGAGCAGGTCAAGGTCTCCCGGATCACCGCCGTGGTGCTGGGCCTGCTCGGGATCGGCCTGGGCATCCTGGCCAACGGGCAGAACATCGCGTTCCTGGTGGCACTCGCGTTCGCGGTCGCCGCGGCGGCCAACCTGCCGACGATCATCTACTCGCTGTACTGGCGGCGGTTCAACACCCGCGGCGCCCTGTGGAGCATGTACGGCGGCCTGATCTCCACGATCGTGCTGATCGTGCTCTCCCCCGCGGTGTCGGGCGCCAAGACGGCGATGATCCCGAGCATGGACTTCGCGTACTTCCCGCTGGCCAACCCGGGCATCGTGTCGATCCCGCTGGCCTTCCTGCTGGGCATCGTCGGCACGCTGACGTCGCCGGACCGCGGCGACCCGGCCCGCAACGCCGAGATGGAGGTGCGCTCGCTGACCGGCGTCGGCGCCGAGAAGGCGGTCGCGCATTAGCCTCGCGGGATGCACTGAGGCGCACCCGACGTTGACGGCACCGTGACCCGCTACCGCCCGGCCCTGCTCGCGTACGCCTTCGCCGCGATCATGCTCGGCACCACCCTGCCCACGCCGATGTACGCGCTGTACGCCGAGCGGATGCACTTCACGGTGCTGACGACGACGGTCATCTTCGCCACCTACGCGGTCGGCGTGCTGTTCGCGCTGTTGGTGTTCGGCCGCTGGAGCGACGCCGTGGGACGCCGGCCGATGCTGCTGGCCGGCGCGGCGTGCGCGATCGCCAGCGCCGTGGTGTTCCTCGTCGCGCGCTCGGTGCCCGATCTGTTGATCGGCCGGCTGCTGTCCGGCTTGTCGGCGGGCATCTTCACCGGCACCGCGACCGCCGCGATCATCGAGTCGGCCCCCGAGCGGTGGCGCGACCGGGCCCCCGCTTTGGCGACGGTCGCCAACATCGGCGGGCTGGGACTGGGTCCGCTGCTGGCCGGACTGCTGGTGCAGTACGCGCCCAGGCCGCTGCACCTGGCGTTCGCGGTGCACATCGTGCTGGTGCTGCTGGCGCTGCTCGCCATCTGGCTGGCCGGTGAGACCGGAGAATCCCAGGGCCGCATCGGATTTCAGCGGCTGTCCGTGCCGCCGCAGACCCGCTCGGTGTTCGTCGTCGCCGCCACCGCCGCGTTCGCCGGGTTCGCGGTGATGGGCCTGTTCACCGCGGTCGCACCGTCGTTCATCGCACGGGTCATCGGGATCGGCAACCACGCCGTGGCCGGCGCGATCGTCGCCGCCGTCTTCGGCGCCTCCGCCGTCACCCAGGTCGTGGTCCGCCGGGCCGAGCCGGCCCGGGCCGTCGCCGTGGGCTGCGCCCTGCTGGTGGTCGGCATGGTGATTCTTGCTGTCTCCCTGCATGTTTCGTCGTTACCGGGGTTGATCGTGGCGACCGTGGTGGCCGGCGCCGGACAGGGCATGAGTTTCGGTCGCGGCCTGGCCGCCGTCGCGGAACGCACGCCGCCCGACCGCCGCGCCGAAGTCAGTTCGACCTACTTCGTCGTCGCCTACGTCGCGATCTCCCTGCCGGTGATCGGCGAGGGCCTGGCGGCCCAGCACTGGGGCCTGCGAACCTCCGGTATCACGTTCGCGATCATCGTCGCGGTGCTGGCCGCCGTGTGCTTCGGGGCGGTGCTGCTCGAGGAGCGCCGCGCGAGGTCGAACTCTTCTCAGTAGCCGGGATCACCGCGATCCGCAAAGCGTCACGGTTCGCGCTCAGGTCGGTCAGCGAGCACCGCGCTGACCGCCGCGACAGTCACCGGGTCGGCCATGACGGTGAAGTGATCGCTGTCCGGCGCGTCGATCACCCGCACCGACGGGTTGACGTCCCGGAGTGCGGCGACCGTCCGGTCGGGCACGATCAGTCCGTCGTTGATCGGGCGGGTCGCCCGCACCAGCACCGCCGGCATGGTCAGCGCCCGCCAGTAGTCGCTCCAGTCCCGCGGCCAGGGCTGGTCCATGTCCTCGAGTGCGGCCAAGTGGGACGTCAGCGGCCGGTATCGGCCGTCGGCGCCGCGATCGAGTTCGTAGCGGTAGAAGGCGTCCGGCAGCCCGGTGTGGCGCAACTGCCCGACATACTGCTCCACAGTGTCGGCGACGATGTCGAGCCGGCCCAGCCACTCCCGGACCGCCGCGAGCGCCCGGGACTGCGCGGCCCCGGCATGGTCGATGAGGCTGACGCTGCGCAGCCGGAACGGGTCCCGCCGCGCGACGTCCATCAGGATCAGCGCGCCCATCGACCAACCGGCAGCGTCGAATTCGGTTGCGCCCAGCGCGTCGGCGACCGCCAGGACGTCCTCGGCGTGCCCGGCCATGCCGTAGCTACCGGGCGGGGTGACGTCGCTGCGGCCGCAGCCGCGTAGGTCGAACGCCACCAGCTGACGATCACCGGCCAACCGCCCGGCGAGGAAATCGAACACCGTCACATTGGCCGACAACCCGTGCACGCACAGCAGCAGAGGTGCATCCGGCGGGCCCCAGCGACGCGCCCGCACCCGGCCCGACGGCAGCGTCAGGTCGAAGTCCATCTGCCGTGGGCCGACTCAGCCGCTCTTGCGGCGGAACTCCCGCCGGCCCTCGACCGGGCCGTGCGCCTTGGACTGCTTGGCGCCGCCGTCGGCGTGCGAGGTGCCCCCGGCGGCCTTGGCGTTCTTGCGTTCGAGCGCCTCGCGGAACTTCTTCTTGGTGTCGTCCTCGCCGTCAGCGTCGGGCTTTTCGTGCTTGGCCATGATGGCAGCCTATCGCCACCACACAGGTCCCGACGGTGCGCCGAAGGCGGCGCTCGACGGCGTGTCGGCGGACTCAGCGCTTGCCGGGGGGCATCCCGTAGAGATGCGCGATCGGCAGGGTCAGCACGACCCGGCGGTCGGTGACCATGGCTTGCCGGTAGTCGTCCCAGTCCGGATGCTCGCCGGCGATGTTGCGGTACAAGGCGATCAGCGCCTCGACGGTGTCGTCGTTCGGATCGGCGGCCGGTGGCGTCATGATCGCGGTGCCCTCGGCGACGGCGTAGGACCAACCGTCGTCGGAGCTGACCAGTATGGAGGCCCGGGCGTCCCGGCGCAGATTGCGGGTCTTGGCGCGCGGTTCGGTGATCGACACCTGGATCACCATCTTCCGCGGATCGAAGAAGTACGACACGTTGGACAGCTGCGGGCGGCCGTCGCGCTTGATGGTCGCCAGCACCCCCACCGAGTTGTCCTTGATGACGGCCAACAACTTGTCGTCGAAAACCTGCCGGGTCATCTCACGAGACTACTCACGCCAGCACCGTCGCTACCCTGGGACCGGTGACGGTGATTGACGGCAACGCGCTGGCGGGTGTGTCCGCGACGACCCTGTGGACCCTGCACAACCGCGCCTCGGAGGCCAGGCGGCCCGGCGGCGTGATCGACGACCCCTGGGCGGTCCGCCTTTTCGACGCCGTCGGCTACGACTATCTGAAATTCGGCAAGCCCAACCAGTCGCACGCGCTGCGCGCCCGGGCGTTCGACGCGGTGGCCACCGACTACCTGCGGGCGCACCCCAAGGCGGCGGTGGTCGCGCTGGCCGAGGGTTTGCAGACCAGCTTCTGGCGCCTCGATGCCGCCGGGGTGCTCGGCGAGGCGACCTGGTACTCGGTCGACCTGCCCGCGGTGATGGAGTTGCGGAAGCAGCTGCTGCCCCGCGACCACCGGATCGTCGACATCGCGCAGTCCGTCCTAGACCGCAGCTGGATGGATCGGGTGGACGGCTCCAACGGTGTCTTCATCACCGCCGAGGGCCTGTTCATGTACCTTGACCCGGCCGACGTGCGGGCGCTGATAGCCGACTGCGCCGCCCGGTTCCCCGGCGGACAGTTGATGTTCGATTCCATCCCGCCCTGGTTGAGTCGCCGGACCCTACGGGGTCTCAAGCTCAGCGACCGCTATCAGGCGCCCCCGATGCCGTTCGGCATCACCGCCGACGACGCCGTCGCACTGGCCGGCCGCATTCCCGGGGTGCGCGCCGCCCACGATGTGCCGCACGTCGCCGGCCGCGGCGTGTTCCGGGTGCTGGCCGCCACGCCGTTCGATCAGGTTGCGCCGCTGCGCAATAACCGGCCGAGCATGACCCTGCTGGAGTTCGGGCCGCCGACGGCGAAGCACACAGTCGATCTGTCGGGGGTCCCGGAGACCGCGCTGATGACGTTGAAGGTCCGTGCCACCGAGGCGCGCCGGCCCGACCGGGTTCTCGACGATCCGGTGGCGGTGTCGCTGGTGGATTCGATCGACTTCGACTTCGCCAAGTTCGGCTACACCCAGCGGCAGGACATGGCGTTGCGCGCCCGCGGTTTCGACGACCGCACCGTCGCCTACCTGTCCACCCACCCGGAGGCCACCGTCGTCGCGCTCGCCGAGGGTCTGCAGACGACGTTCTGGCGGCTGTCCGAACGCGTGCCCGATCACCGATTCCGTTGGCTCAGCGTCGATCTGCCGCCGATGATCGAGCTGCGTGCCGAACTCCTGCCCGCCTCCGATCGCATCCGGATGCTCGGCCAGTCGGCGCTGGACTACAGCTGGATGGATCACGTCGACGCGACGAACGGTGTCTTCATCACCGCCGAGGGCCTGCTGATGTATCTGCAGCCCGAGGAGTCGCTGGGCCTGATCGCTCAGTGCGCCAAACGTTTTCCCGGCGGCCAGATGATGTTCGACCTGCCGCCGGCCTGGGCCTCCAAGCTGACCGGTCGTGGCCATCGAACGTCGCGGCGCTACCGCGTCCCGCCGATGCCGTTCAGTCTGAGCCGCGCCGAGGCCGACAATCTCGTGAACACGATTCCCGGCGTGACGGCGGTGCACCATGTGCCGATGGCGACGCCGCGCGGCGTCGTCCTGGGCACGCTGAACCGGGCGGTCCAACGCTCGCGCCGCCTCGAGGACCTCGCCCCGATGCAGCTGCTGCTCGAATTCGGCTGAGCCGCAACCACACCGGGGTCTGCCTTACGCCTCGAGCGCCACCCGGTCGCCCGCACCCGCGGACCGTGGCGCGGTGCCGAACCGCAGGTTCGCGTTGGTGACCGGGCTCTCCCGCAGCGCCTTGACGTCGGTGAAGTAGTTCATCGACATCCCCCACGTCAGGCCGTCGGACTGGCGCGGCATCAGCTTCGCGGCGCGCTGGACATACCCGGCGGAGAAGTCGACCATCGGCCGGGCCGGCATGTTCGGGTTGCTGACGAACGGGACGACGGTGTCGTAGCCGTTGGCGTCCATGTGGGTCAGCAGCCGGCAGAAGTGCTCGCAGATCAGGCCGACCTTCAGCGTCCACGACGAGTTGGTGTAGCCGAAGACGAACGCGAGGTTCGGTACGCCGGAGAGCATCATGCCCTTGTAGGCGAACGACTTCGACAGGTCGACCGGCTCGCCGTCGACGCTTAGCGACACCCCGCCGAACAACTGGATGTTCAAACCCGTTGCCGTGACGATGATGTCGGCGTCGAGATGCCGGCCGGACTCCAGCTCGATCCCGGTTTCGGTGAACGTGGCGATCCGGTCGGTCACCACCGACGCCTTGCCGCGGCTGATGACGTCGAACATGTCGCCGTCGGGCACCACGCACAGCCGCTGGTCCCACGGGCCGTACGTCGGGTTGAAGTGTTCGTCGACCGGATAGCCGTCGGGCAGCCGGCTGGCGTTGAGGTAACGGATCGCCTTGCGCGCCGCTTTGGGGAACCGCTGGCAGAACTCGTACACGGCGCGCTGGCGCAGGATGTTCTTGCCCCGCGCCAGCTTGTACCCGCGCTCGGCGCCGAGCAGCTTCTGGGCGGTGTTGGCGAAGGTGTCCTTGCCGGGCAGCGGCAGCAGATAGCTCGGCGAGCGCTGCAGCATGGTCACGTGTGCGGCGGTGTCGGCCATCGCGGGAATCAGGGTGACCGCCGTGGCGCCGCTGCCGATGACGACGACCTTCTTGCCGGCGTAGTCCAGATCCTCCGGCCAGTGCTGCGGGTGGACGATCTGTCCGGTGAAGCGCTCGCGGCCGGGGAACTCGGGGGTGTAGCCCTCGTCGTAGCGGTAGTAGCCGCCGGCCATGAAGATCCAGTTGGCGCTGAACTGGATCAGCTCCTCGGTTTCGAGGTTCTCCACGTCGACCGTCCAGCGGGCCTCGGCGCTCGACCAGGCCGCGCCCAGCACCTTGTGCCGGTACCGGATCTTGGCGTCGATGCGGTTCTCCGCGACGGTCTGGTGCAGGTACGCCATGATCTTGTCCCCCGAGGCGATGGCGTCCTCGTCCCGCCACGGTTTGAACGCGTAGCCGAAGGTGTGCAGATCGGAGTCCGACCGGATGCCCGGATAGCGGAACAGGTCCCAGGTGCCGCCGAGGGCGTCGCGGGCCTCCAGGATCGTGTAAGACCGTTCCGGGTGTTCTTGTTGCAGGTAGTAGGCGGCGCCGATGCCGGAGATTCCGGCGCCGACGATCAGGACGTCGACCTTCTCGACGTGGGTGGCGGTGCGCTCCATATGCGGCTCCCTGGGGTGTGACGGGCGGATTTGTACAGATCCTGCCTCCCGGGACAATGCTGCGACTAGGGCAATATCACTCAGAATCCCGATCGGATAGTGCAACATGCACCACGGTCCTAGGCTGGGCCGGTGACCCGGTCGACCTGGAAACGCCCGTCGCCCCGGGTGCGGGAGCTGATCCGGCAGTGCGCCCAGCGCGTCGTCAACCCGCGGCCCGAATGGCTGGCCGAACTCGACGCCACGGTGCTCGCCGCCAGCCCGGCCATCGCCGGGGACCCCGAACTGGCGGCCGCGATCACGGCGAGCAACCACGCGAACTTCTTCTTCTGGGGCACGGCGAATCTGCGCGAACCCGGCGCCCCGGTACCGCCCAACACCGGGCCCGAACCGATGGCCATCGCCCGGGAACTGGTCCGCCGCGGGCTGACCGCCTACACGCTGGACGCCTACCGGGTGGGCGAGGGCGCGGCGTGGCGCCGGCTGATGGAGATCGCCTTCGAACTGACCTCCGACCCCGCCGAGTTGCACGAGCTGCTCGACGTGTGCTCCCGGTCGATCAGCGAATTCGTGGACACCACCCTGGGTTTCATCGCCGCGCAGATCGAGGCCGAGCGCGACGAACTCACCCGCGGAAGCCATGCCGAACGGCGGGAGACGGTGACGCTGCTTCTCGAGGGCGCCCCGATCCCGCTGCGCCGGGCCGAGGGCCGCCTGGGCTACGCGCTGACCGGCCCGCACACGGCGGTCGTGGTGTGGAGCGACAACCCGTCCGGCGACCTGGCCCACCTGGACACCGTGGTCGCCCAGGTCGGCCGCGCGGCCGACGCGCGCCCGCTCAGCGTGCTGGCCAGTGCCGCCACCCGCTGGGTGTGGATACCGGGGCCGGCCGGGGTGGACGTTGCGCGCCTGCAGGACTCGGCCGGAATGCCGTCCGACGTCCACATCGCGATCGGTTCGACCGCCGACGGCGTCGACGGATTTCGCCGCAGCCATCTCGACGCGCTGACCACCCAGCAGATGATGGCCCGGTTGCGGTCGCCGCAGCGCATCGCCCGGTTCGCCGACATCCAACTCATCGCGCTGCTGACCGCCGACACCGACCGGGCTGCCGCGTTCGTCCGGTACACCTTGGGCGACCTCGAGACGGCCGACCGCGAATTACGGGAAACCGTGCGGGTTTTCGTGGCCGAGCAGTGCAACGCCTCGCGTGCGGCCGGCCGGCTCTACACGCACCGCAACACGCTGCTGCGCCGGCTGGCGCGCGCCGACGAGTTGCTGCCCCGCCCCTTGGCGGAGTCGACGGTTCCGGTGGCCGTCGCGCTGGAGGTGGTGCGCTGGCGGGGCTGAACCGGGTCAGGCGAATGCGTCCTCGACGTAGCGCACGGCGGCGGCCCGGTCCAATCCCAATGAGCGCGCGGTGGCCACGTAGGCACTCGCCGCCACTGCCATCGCCGCGTCGGCGGGATCGGCGCGCGCGACGAAAGTTCCGAAGCGGCCCCGGGTTTCGAGGATTCCGGCGGCCTCGAGCTCACGATAGGTGCGCGCGACGGTGTTGACCGCCAGACCCAGCCGGGCCGCCAGCTCCCGCACCGTGGGCAGCCGGGTGCCGGGCTGCAGCCGGCCGGCTCTGATCCCGTCGATGAGCTGGCCGCGGAGCTGATCGAACAACGGCTTGGTCGCACCCGGCTCCAGTACGACCCATTCCCCCACGTCGCCCCCCACGTCCATGGGATCGATTATTCAGCACGCCCGCTATTTTGGTGAGGTGCGGATCGCAGTGCTCAGCGGCGCGGGGATCTCCGCGGAAAGCGGCGTCCCCACCTTTCGCGACGACAAGACCGGTTTGTGGGCCCGGTTCGACCCCTACGAGCTGTCGAGCACCGACGGCTGGCAGCGCCACCCCGAACGGGTGTGGGCCTGGTACCTGTGGCGACATCACCTGGTGCAGCGGGTTCAGCCGAACGACGGTCACCACGCCCTGGCGGCGTGGGAGCGACTCGGTCAGGTCGCCGAGGTTTCGGTGATCACCCAGAACGTGGACAACCTGCACGAACGGGCGGGCAGTACCGCCGTGCACCATCTGCACGGCAGCCTGTTCGCCTTCCGCTGCGACCGGTGCGGGCTGCCGTACACCGGCCCGCTGCCGGACATGCCCGAACCGGCCCTGGAGGTCGACCCGCCGCAGTGCGTGTGCGGCGGCCTGATCCGGCCGGACATCGTGTGGTTCGGCGAGGCGCTGCCCGACGGCCCGTGGAACTCCGCCGTCGACGCGGTGCGGCAGGCCGACCTGCTGGTGGTCGTCGGCACCTCAGCGATCGTCTATCCGGCGGCCGGTCTGCCGGAGTTGGCGCTGGCGCAGGGCACCGTGGTGGTCGAGGTCAACCCCGAACCGACCCCGCTGTCCCCCTCGGCGACCGTCACCATGCGCGAGAGCGCCAGCACGGCGCTGCCCGTTCTGCTGCACCGGCTGCCGGACCTGTTGGACTGATCTCAGGCCGGTTTGAGCGCGCGGCCGAGTGCGAACTCCGCCACCGGCAACGGCAGCCAGCGCGGCAGTGTCCACTGATGGCGGGTTCCCTGCAGTTCGAAACCGGCCCGGGTCAGGGTCTCCTCGGTGTGCCGGTGGGTGTGACAGCCGCCGAACAGCCGCGGCCAGACCGTCGCGTCGGCCGCCCGCTGAACGGCGCCCCGCCAGCCGGCGCTGGCGACGTGTTCCATGTAGCGCAGTTGGCCGTGCGGCTTGAGCAGCGAGAAAAGCTGTGCTGCAACGTCTTCGGCGTTGTCGACGGTGCACAGCACCAGCGAGCACACGACCGCGTCGAATGGCGCTGTGTCGGTGAGGGATTCGACGGTCTGCCCGGTCACGCTCACCGGAACGGGTGCGGCCGCGGCCGCCCGGCGGGCGTGTTCGGCCAACAGCGCCTCGGGTTCGACGGCGACCACCTGCTCGACGGTCGTCGGATAGTGGGCGAAGTTGGTGCCGGTCCCGGCGCCGACCTCGAGCACCCGGCCGGACAACGCGTCGAGGTTCTCCCGCCGCAGCTCGGTCAACGCCTCGGTCTCGTGTGCGGACATGACCGTCCACAGCCGCGCGAAGAACGGGTGGGAAACCTGATCGGCGCTCATGGCGACATTCTCCTGACGTGTAGAAGCCAGTTCACCGTCTCGTCGGGGGTGGCGTCCCCGCCGACGAGCCCGGCCACGATCTGCCCGGTACAGGCCGCCTTCAGCACCCGTTCGGCGAATGCGTCGCGATCGCCGAACGGCAGGTACGGCTTGGCAATCAGGAGGGCGGCAACCCCGTGGGCGGCGGTCCACAGATCCAGCGCGATCACCGTGGGATCACCTTCGGCGAAGATGCCCTGGTTCATCAATTCACGCACCGTTCCCAGCAGGTGAACGAAGGCCGAGGACGCCAGCACGGCATCGACGTCGCTGGCCGCGTTGCCCTCGGCCATGGCCGCGATGCGGTACATCTCCGGGGTCTGCGTGGCGAACCGGACATACGCAAGCCCCTGCGCGAGGAACACGTCCAACGTGGTCGGCTGGCCCACTCGGGCCCGCTGCAGGTGTTCGTCGAGTTGCTCGTAGTAGCGTGCGGTCACCGCATTCAGCAGCGCGTCCTTGTCGGCGAAGTGCAGGTAGATCGACGGTGGGGTGACGCCCACCCGCTCCGCCACCGAACGGATCGAGACGGCTTTCGAACCACCGGTGTCCAACAGCAATTCGGTTGCGGCGTCGAGGATTTCGTCGCGCAGTCGGTCGCCGGACCCGCGCGGGGACCGTTGGCGGCGAAGGACGGGACGGGGAACGGGCGAGGCCATCTCGGCTATCCTGGATCCGATACCGTGCTGACCGCGGACCGGCCGCCGGCCGGGGGTTCACCCGTCGTCTCACCCGACTCGCTGATACCGATCCGCCGGTGCAGGCGAGCCAGCGGCGCCGGCGCCCACCAGTTCCACCGGCCCAGGACATGCATGAAAGCCGGCACCATCATCATCCGCACCAGCGTCGCGTCGACGAGGACCGCCAGCGTCAGGCCCACTCCGAACATTCGCATGAACGACACCTTGGCCGCGATCAGCGCGGCGAACGAGATCGACATCACCAGCGCGGCGGCGGTGACCACCCGGCCGGTACGCGCGAGACCGAGCGCCACACTCTCGTCGTTGTCGGCCGTGCTCTGGTCGCTTTGCAGCCAGAATTCGCGGATTCGCGAGATGAGGAAAACCTCGTAGTCCATCGACAAACCGAACGCGATGCAGAACAGCAGCACCGGCATGTTCGCCACCAAGGTGCCGGTCGACGTGGTGCCGAACGCCCCGAGGTGGCCGTCCTGGAAGATCCACACCAGCGCTCCGAACGCGGCGGTCAACGAAAGCACGTTGAGCACAATCGCTTTCAACGGCAGCACCACACTGCCGGTGAGCAGGAACAGCAGCACGAAGGTGATCGCCGCGATCACGGCGAGAACCAACGGCAGCCGCGAGGTGACGGCGTCCACGCTGTCCCGGTTGATCTGGGCCACGCCGGTGAACATGACGTCACGCTCGGCCGGGCCGGCGACGGCGCGCAACCTGTCCAGCTGGGTCTCGGATGCCGGCGAGTACAGGGGCGCGTTGCTGCCCACCGTCAGAAAGGCACTGCCATCGGCGATCCCGGCCGAGGACGACGGCGGGCCCACCTTGCGGCCCGCCACGAACGTGCCCGTCGGCGCCGTCACCGCGGGCACGTCGGGAACCCGGGACAGTTCGGCGGCGTATCGCTCCAACTCCGCGGGCCCGAGCCCGTCGGCATCGGGAACCACCACGGTCACGGCGGTCTCGGAGTTGTCGGCGAAATTCGACCGCAGTTCGTCGCCGACCTGGTGGGCGGAGGCCGTGACCGGAAGCACCCGCTCATCCGGATAGCCCCATTTGACCCCGAGGAACGGCAGCCCCAGGAACAGCAACAGCGCGATCCCGATAACGCCGATGGGCACGGCCCGTGACATGACGAATTTCGTCGAGCGGTACCAGAACAACTCCGACACCGGCTTGGGCGCGGGATCGGGACGCCCGAGCGCCCGGCGGATCAGCCGCCGCACGTCGAACGCGTCGAGGCGGGGACCGAGCAGCACGATCGCGGCCGGCGTCACGACGATCGCGGCCAGCGCCGCGAAGGCGACCGTTGCGACTCCGGCATAGGCGAACGACCGCAGGAAGTACATCGGGAACAGCACCATCGCCACCATCGACAACGCGACCGTCACGGCCGAGAACAGCACCGTGCGGCCGGCGGTGGTCATGGTCCGGATGACCGCCTGATCGCGGTCCACGCCGTCGGCGAGTTCGTCGCGGTACCGGCTGATGATCAGCAGGGTGTAGTCGATGGCCAGCGCCAGGCCCATCGCGGTGCTGAGGTTGAGCGCGAACACCGACACGTCGGTGGTGAACGTGATGAGGCGCAGCACCGACATGGCGCCCACGATGGCCAGCCCGCCGACGGCCAGCGGAAGGGCCGCGGCCAGCAGGCCGCCGAACACCCACACCAACACGACGAAGCTCAGCGGGATCGCCAGGGCCTCCATGAACAGCAGGTCGTGCTCGTTCTGATGGTTGATCTGCGAGTACACCATCGCGGTGCCGCCGGCGCGCACCGTGACGCCGGGATGGGCCGGAAGCACCGAATCCTCGACCGCGTCGGCGATTTTCTGGGCGTACCGCTGCGCGTTGTTCTCGCCGCCGGTGACGCCGAGGACGATCAGCCCGGTGGCACCGTCCTTGCTGATCAGTCCGGTTGCGGCGGTGGGCGGGGCGGTCCACGCCGACGCGACGTTCGCGACATGGCCGGAATCCGCGGCCAGGTCCGCGATGGCCTGGCCGACCGCGCGCGCCTCGGCGGACTGAGCGCCCTGCGGGGCGGTGACGGTGAACACGAGCTGCATATCGCCCTGATGGAACTTGTCGGCGAGCATCCGGCTGGCCTGTGCCGACTCGGACGTCGGATCCTGGAAGCCGCCGGCCGACAGTTTCTGGGCGACGGGGATACCGAAGATCGCCGCGCCGACCATCGTCAACAGCGCCACGGCGATGATCCGCCTGGGCGCGGCGATGGCCATCAGCGCGATTCTGTGCAACACCGGCTGCCCTCCCCTGGTCTGGACGCTCAGACCTCGCCTATGCATTAACAGCGATAACCTATCCCGTCGAGGTGCCGGCCCGCCCGTATTTGTCACGAATTGAGGCTGGCCGTCGTTCAACGTCGAGCCCCGGTCCACCTCGGTCCCGGGCCCGGGCTACCGTCCCGACGCCCGGCGCGGGCCGTTGCTCAACCCGGCCGGCCGCGTTCCGGGCAACGTGGCCGCACGTGGCATCCGTCACACCTTCGATCGTTGCCATCGCCGCGGCGGCTGCCACATGGGCAGTGCTCAACTGGACAAATGCCGTTCGTTTCACGGCTAGACAAGTTAGCTGTAGCGGTGCCTTCGGGTCCGGCTCCGGGCTGCCAGCTACTGGCGAGTACACCGCTCTGACATCGGGCGGAGCGGCTGCGGGCACCTCGATGTGACCAAGGTCCCTACCGCGGAGTAAGAATTGCCACCAATTTGCGAACCTTGGCTCAACGATCTCTTAATCGACGCGCTTACGCTCAAAGCCATGTGGATCGACGACACCAACGCTGATGTCATCAAGATTGACTTCGACGCCCTGTACCACGGCGACTTCCTCGTCGAGGGCGACACCTCCGAGCAACTCGACGACAACATCCGCCCGATCGCCAGCTGATCGGTTCGCGCCCCAGCGGCGCGTCTTCTGCGCATGACGTTGTGAGGTAAGACCACGGTGACGTGGTCGCCGCAATAAGAAAAATGCCCGCCGGTGCCGGCGGGCATTTTCTATGCGTCCAGTGCGTCGAGAACCTTCTTCGAGTGAGGAACCCCGCAGACGTTGTTCGAGTAACGGTCTGCGTGGTTCCTCACTCAACGCACGTGGTCGGCCGGTCAGGCCATGCTGACGGCTCCCACCATGCCCGCCAGGCGGCCGGTGATCAGTTCCTCGGCCTCCGAGACGATCCGCGACACCAGTTCGCCGACCGTCGGGATGTCGTTGATCAGACCCATCGCTGTGCCGACGGTCCAGATGCCCGCGTCGACGTCGCCCTCGTCGAATACCCTGCGGCCGCGGACGCCGGCAACCAGGTCCTTGACGTCCTCGAACTGGCCGCCGTCCTTGAGGATCTGCACGACCTCGCGCGAAACCTCGTTGCTGGCAACGCGGGCGGTGTTGTGCAGCGAGCGGAAGATCAGCTCGGTGCCCCGCTCGTCGCCGGCGACGATCGCCTCCTTGACGTTCTGGTGGATGCACGACTCGACGGTGCACATGAACCGCGATCCCATGTTGATGCCGTCGGCGCCCAGCGCCAGCGCGGCCACCAGGCCGCGGGCGTCGGCGAACCCGCCGGAGGCGATCATCGGGATCTCGATCTTGTCGGCGGCCGCCGGAATCAGCACCAGCCCCGGCACGTCGTCCTCACCGGGATGCCCGGCGCATTCGAAGCCGTCGATGCTGATGCCGTCCACCCCGAGGCTCTGGGCCTTGACCGCGTGGCGCACCGACGTGCACTTGTGCAGCACCTTGATGCCGTTGTCGTGGAACATCGGCAGGTGCGGGGCCGGGTTGGAGCCGGCGGTCTCGACGATCTTGATGCCGGCGTCGACGATCACCTGGCGGTACTCGTCGTACGGCGGCGGGTTGATGGCCGGCAGGATCGTCAGGTTGACGCCGAACGGCTTGTCGGTCAGGTCCCGGGTCTTGGCGATCTCGTTGGCCAGGTCGGCCGGGGTCGGCTGGGTCAGCGCCGTGATGAAGCCGAGCGCACCCGAATTCGCCACGGCCGCAACGAGTTCGGCACGACCGACCCATTGCATGCCACCCTGGGCGATCGGTTGCTCGACACCGAACGCCTCGGTGAACTTGGTCTTGATTGCCATTCGTTTTCTCCTACCGGGGGGCCATCCGGATCGCGCCGTCCAGACGGATCGTTTCGCCGTTGAGCATGGGGTTCTCCACGATATGCACCGCCAGCGCGCCGTACTCGTCCGGGTCGCCGAGACGGGCCGGATGCGGCACCTGCTTGCCGAGCGAGGCCTGTGCCTCCTCGGGCAGCGAGCCCAGCAGCGGGGTCTTGAACAAGCCGGGGGCGATGGTGCACACCCGGATCAGGTCGCGGGACAGATCGCGCGCGATCGGCAACGTCATGCCGACCACACCGCCCTTGGACGCCGAATAGGCGGCCTGGCCGATCTGCCCCTCGAACGCCGCGACCGAGGCGGTGTTGATGATGACGCCGCGCTCCCCGGCTATCGGCTCCGTCTTGGCGATCCGCTCGGCGGCCAGCCGGATCACGTTGAACGTGCCGATCAGGTTGACCTCCACCACCTTTCGGAAGCCGTCGAGCGGGAACGGGCCGTCCTTGGACAACGTCTTGATGGCGTTGCCGATGCCCGCACAGTTGACGTCGATGCGCAGCGGGCCCATCTCCTCGGCCGCATCCAGGGCGGCCGAGACCTGCTCAGGGTCGACGACGTTCGCCTCGACGAACCGGGCGCGGCTGCCGAGGTCCTTGACGGCGTCCGCGCCCTTGAGATCGATGACCACCACCGAGGCGCCCCGATCCAGCAGTCGCTTGGTGGTCGCCAAGCCCAAGCCCGACGCGCCTCCCGTGACGACGGCTACCGCGTCCTTGATCTCCACGTGCGAGTCCTTCCGGATTGATCTACCAACTGATTGGTTGGGAGCGTAACAGGCTCAGGTCCAGTCCTTCAGGACGGCCTCGGTGTCCTCACCCGGTGTCCGCGGCGCGGTCGGGGTGCCGGGCTGGCTGCGGGAGAACCGCGGCGCGGGCCGCGGCTGCAGCCCCGTGCCGTCGTCGTAGAAGATGTCGCGCTCGGTGTTGTGCGGCTCGTCGAGCACCTCGTTGAACGCCAGCACCGGGGCGACACAGGCATCCGAGCCGGCGAACACCGTCGCCCAGTGGTCGCGGTCGTGCTTGGCGATGGTCTCGGTGAGCGCCGCGCGCAGTTCGGGCCAGCGGGCCATGTCGTTCTGGTCTGGCAGGTCGGCGCCGCCCAGGCCGAGCTTCTCGATGAGTTCGGCGTAGAACTGCGGCTCGATGGCGCCGACCGAGATGTAGCGCCCGTCCGAGCACTCGTAGGTGTCGTAGTACGGCGCGCCGGTGTCGAGCATGTTGACGCCGCGCTCGTCGGACCACAACCCGGTGGCCCGGAACGCCCACATCATCTGGACGAGCACCGACGACCCGTCGACCATCGCCGCGTCGACCACCTGCCCCTTGCCAGAGGTCTGGCGCTCGTAGAGTGCCGCCAGGATGCCGACCAGCAGGAACATCGACCCGCCGCCGAAGTCGCCGGCGATGTTCAGCGGCGGCACCGGCTTCTCGCCCTTGCGGCCGACCGCGTGCAGCAGCCCGTTCAGCGAGATGTAGTTGATGTCGTGCCCGGCCTGCAGGGCGCGCGGACCGGTCTGGCCCCAGCCCGTCATCCGCCCGTAGACCAGCCGCTCGTTGACCTTGGCGCAGTCCTCGGGGCCCAGGCCGAGCCGCTCGGTGACACCGGGCCGGAACCCCTCGATCAGCACGTCGGCCTTGGCGGCGAGTTTCAGCACCAGGTCGCGGCCCTCCGGCGACTTGAGGTCGGCGGTCACCGACCGCCGGCTGCGCAGCAGGTTGTCCCGCGACGGTTTGGCGGCCGTGCTCGGTCGTTCGATGCGCACGACGTCGGCGCCGAGGTCGCCCAGGATCATCGCCGCGTGCGGGCCGGGGCCGATGCCGGCCAGCTCGATGACACGCAATCCCTGTAGTGGTCCCGCCATGGTCTGCACCCTCCGTTGGTCTGCCGATTGGGTGCATCTTCTCAACCCCCTCGAACCAACCAACGGGTGGGTTGCCAAACGTCGGAGGGCCTTATCTATGGTGTGGTGCATGACGATCGCTGAATCGGGGCTGGACGCGCTCGCGCCGGTGGACGGCCTCCTCGTGGACCTTTCCGACGGCGTCCTGTCGGTCACCATCGACCGGCCGGAGAGCCTGAACTCGCTGACGCCGAAGGTGCTCGACGGACTGGCCGACGCGTTCGAATGCGCCGCCGCCGACCCCCGGGTCCGGGTGGTGCGCCTCGGCGGCACCGGCCGCGGCTTCAGTTCCGGGGCTGGCATCGGCCCCGCCGAGACCGGTGACGGACACGAGCCCGTCGAGACGCTGCTGCAGGCGAACCGGGCCAGCAAGGCGATCGTCAACCTGCCGCGGCCGGTCGTCGCGGTGGTGCAGGGTCCCACCGCCGGTGTCGGGGTGTCCCTCGCGTTGGCCTGCGATCTCGTAATCGCTTCGGAGAAGGCGTTTTTCCTTCTCGCCTTCACCAAGATCGGCCTGATGCCCGACGGCGGCGCCTCGGCTCTGGTGGCCGCCTCCATCGGCCGCGCGCGGGCGATGAAGATGGCGCTGCTGGCCGAACGGCTGTCCGCGGCCGAGGCCTACGCCGCGGGACTGATCAGTGCGGTGCACCCCGCCGAGGATCTCGAGGCCGAGGCCACCAAGGTGATCGCCCGGCTGCTCGCCGGGCCGGCCGTGGCGTACGCCAAGACCAAGCAGGCCATCAACGGCGCGACCCTGCCCGACTTCGACGCGGCCCTGGCCCGCGAGACCGCCGGGCAGCACATCCTGCTCAACTCGGCCGACCTGCGCGAGGGCATCCGGGCGTTCCAGGAGAAGCGCGACCCCACCTTCACCGACAGCTGACCCTCCTGCGATTCGGGTGCATTTCCCGTCGCTGAGCGACGGTCAGTGCACCGAAATCGCCGAAAATCGTTGGACGGCAACGGCCGGCGTCGGTCACCATCGTTGAGGTGAGCACCCAGACCGATCGGCAGCCGGCGCGGCGCGCTGCGCCCGGCGGCTGGCGCGTGCTCACCCCGTTCCGGTTCCGCGAATACCGGCTGCTGATCGCGGCGCTGTCGATCGTGATCTTCGCCGAGGGCATGTGGACGGTGGTGATGGCGCTTCAGGTCATCGACCTCTCCCGCGATCCGGCCGCGCTGTCGCTGGTGGCCACCTGCCTGAGTGCCGGACTGGTCGCCTTCGTGCTCGTCGGCGGCATCACGGCGGACCGAATTCCGCAGCGCACCATCATCATCGGTGTCGAAGCGGTCAACACCGTCGTGGTCGCCGCGGTGGCACTGCTCGGCGCGACGGGCCTGCTGCGGATCTGGCACATGGCGGTGGCGGCCGCGCTGCTGGGCATCGGGGCGGCCTTCTTCTTCCCGGCATACAGCGCCTACCTGCCGCGCATTCTGCCCGCCGAGCAACTGCTGGCCGCCAACGGCGTGGAAGGGGTGTTGCGCCCGGTCCTGCAGCGCGCCGCCGGGCCGGCGGTGGCGGGCGTGCTCGTCGGCGCGACCTTTCCGACCCTGGGCAGCGGCGCCGTGGCGGCACTGTTCGCCGTCGCGCTGGTGCTGCTGGTGGCGACCCGGCCCGCGGGCGCGGCGCAACCCGATCCGGTCGACAAGCCGCACCTGCTCGACGACCTGCGGGCCGGATTGCGCTTCGTGGTCGGCACCCCCTGGCTGCTCGCGACGGTGCTGTTCGCCACCGGCGCGGTGCTGCTGATCATCGGGCCGATCGAGGTGCTGCTGCCGTTCGTCGCCGCCGAGCGCTTCGCCGACGGCGCCCGGATGTACGGCTTCCTGCTGACCGCCTACGGCCTCGGCGGCGCGCTGGGGGCGCTGGCCGTGTCGTCGGGCCGGCTGCCGCGGCGCTATCTGACCGTCATGATGCTGATGTGGGGCTTCGGCGCCGTACCGCTGGTGGTGGTCGGCGGGACGCACTCGTTCCCCGTCATGGCCGCCGCCCTGTTCGTCGTCGGGGTGACCGACGGCGCCGGCATGGTCATCTGGGGCACGCTGCTGCAGCGCCGGGTCCCGGCCGCGATGCTGGGCCGGGTCTCGAGCCTGGACTTCTTCGTGTCACTGGCATTGATGCCGGTGTCGATGGCGATCGCCGGCCCGCTGTCGAAGGTGGTCCCGATGCAGACCATCTTCGCCGTCGCCGGCCTCGGGCCGGTCGTGCTGGCCCTGGTCGCACTGGTCGGCGCCCGGATGCCGCGCGACGAAATCGCCCACCCGCTAAGGTGATTCGGCTACCGGCCGAACAGCGGTGGCAACGCCAGCACCATGATCAGACCCCACACCAGGTGGGTGAGCACCGGTGCCAGCACGCCGCCGGTGGCCCGCCGTTCGAGCGCGCACACGGTGCCCAGGACGACGGCCGCGAAACCCAGCATCGGGTTGCCCGACGCCAACGTCGCGATGACGTAGAGCACCGTCGAGATCGCCACCGGGTAGCTGCGGCCGAGCGCGGTGTAGAGCGCGCCGCGGAAGAACAATTCCTCGGCAACGCCGTTGACCAGGGTGATGACGACGACCAGCGGCAGCGCACCCTGATGGGCGAAGGCCAGGACGCGGGCCACCGGTTCGGCGAGCACGTCGATCCGGCGGACGACGAGCCCGCCGACGACGAACACCGCACCGGTGAGCAGTCCGGCGCCCAGGCCGGTCAGCACCGGCGGCCGGCCGGAGCGGTCACGGCCGAGGTGCAGCGGGCCGGATGCGACCGCGGCACCGGCCCAGACGGCGGCCAGCGCGAAGGTGAGCCAGTAGAAGCTGGCGTCGCCGGGCCGGCGGGTCAGCGAGACGGCGAGCAGTATCGCCCCGGCGTTGAGGCCCGCCACCACCACGAACTGGCGGCGGCGGGCCGCTCGCGGCGATTCCCCTTGTGGCTCAGCGATATTGGTGAGCAGCCAGCCCAGCCGGCTTCGAAATGCGTTCACCGGCGGCGCATCGTCACGTGCGGTGCAGCTCGATCAGGTGCTCATAGGCCAGCGCGTTGTGCCGGTTGTGCTCGAGTTCATGGTCGGTGAGGTGGCGGCGCACCTTGCCGGGCACGCCGGCCACCAGCGACCGCGGCGGGATCACCGCGCCCTGGGCCACCACGGCCCCGGCGGCGATCAGCGACCCGGCGCCGATCACCGCGCCGTTCAGCACCGTGGCGCTCATGCCGATCAGCACGGTGTCCTCGATGGTGCAGCCGTGCAGCACCGCATTGTGCCCGACGGTCACCCCGGCCCCGATGCGTGCCGGGAAGCCGGGGTCGACGTGCACGGTGACGCCGTCCTGGATGTTGGAGCCGGCGCCGATCTCGATGGGCTCGAACTCGGCGCGCAGCGTGGCCGAGTACCAGACGCTGGCCCGCTCGGCGAGGCTGACGCGGCCGATCAGCGCGGCGTTGGGCGCGACCCACGCCTCGGGGTGCACGTCGGGACTCTCACCCTTGATGGCGACGATCAGCGGCTCCGGCATGGTCGTCATGGTAAATGGGGCAGCCGCGCCGGACTCCTTGCGGTGCGAGTCCGGGGCGGCTCCATCACCAGCACGTTTTGGGCGTGCCGACGGCCGTTGCGTACGATTTCGGTCGGCGTGCGGCGATCCTGTCCGTAACGATCGACGCCGGAATGGCGACGTAACGGGACGTAGACGAGACCGTGCATGCTGCACCAGGGGCCTCGCCACGACGGAAGATGCCCCGAAAGCCTCGAAAGGGACCCATGAACACCCGCCTGAAGACCCTCGGCGCCGCCGTCGCCTTCGCCGCGATCGCCACATCCATCCCGACCGCGGTGACCGCGCTCGCCGACCCGGAGCCCGCACCCGCGCCGCCCGCCCCGACGACCGCCGTTTCGACCCCGGTGGCGCGGATTCCGGACGTGCAGGGGCCCGGGTGTGACGCCTACAAGAAGACGCTGGCCGCCAGTGGCGGTTCGCCCACCACCGTGAGCGAGCAGACCGCCTCGCAGGCTCTTGCCGCCAACCCCGATCTCAGCGATTTCAACGCGGCCATCTCGGGCCAGTGGAACCCGGCCGTCAACCTGGTCAGCGTGCTGGACAACGGCCCGTACAACGTGTTCGCCCCCACCAACGACGCGTTCGCCAAGATCGACCCGGCCGAACTCGCGGCGCTCAAGGCCGATCCGGTCAAGCTGACCAGCGTGCTGTACTACCACATGGCGCTGGGTCTGCTGGGTCCCGACGACATCCACGGCAACCTGACCACCCAGCAGGGCAAGCAGATCACCATCGACGGCAAGGGCGGTGACCTGAAGTTCGACCAGGTCGCCAAGGTGGTCTGCGGTGGCATCTCGGCCAAGAACGCGAAGATCTACATGATCGACACGGTGCTCAGCCCGGACAATGCGCTGTCCCCCAACGGCGAGACGCCGACGTCCGCGTCCACCTCCGCGACCGCGACGCCGTCCACCTCCGCGACCGAGGC
>ERZ724513.185-NODE-185-length-27776-cov-9.485228_pt1 | contig 27776 bp, 22 predicted proteins | sample MGYA00376046_ERZ724513 | MGnify/ENA primary metagenome ERZ724513 (study PRJEB28724, sample SAMN07190883) | activated sludge metagenome | isolation source: activated sludge of sewage treatment plant in Hong Hong | place: Hong Kong | collected 2016-03-17 ...
CGTGGGCCTAGGAGGACTCGAACCTCCGACCTCTTCGTTATCAGCGAAGCGCTCTAACCGCCTGAGCTATAGGCCCGTACTTGCGCACGGCCGAGCGACGAGATTACCGCACCGGGCCCCGTGCTCCCAAACCGCTCAGTCGCGGTCGGCCAGCGTGACCTCGACGCCGCCGACGATGTCGGTGCTCAGGTTGTAGACGAACGCCCCGATGGTGGCCATGGCGGTGAACAGCACGATGTTGACCAGGCCGATCAGCAGCGCGCCGCCGAAAATCGACCCCGCCGACACCAACTCGCCGCCGCCACTGTTACTGGTCAACAGGTCGCCGACGTTGCTGTTCAGCTTGCTCCACACACCCATGCCGCCGAGCACCAGGTACAGGAACGCGACGGCGATCATCCACACGAAGAACAGTGCGACCGACAGCAGGGCCGACACCTTCAGCGCACTCCACGGGTCCACCCGCCGGATCTGCATGGTGGCCCGCACCGGACCGCCCTTGGCGCGCGGTCCGACCTGTATGCGGCTTCCGGCACGGGGGGCCGGCTCCGGCGTGGCCGTCGCGACTTCGGCCTGGTGCTTGGCGGGGCGCGGCAGCGGCCCCGACAGGTCGGGCAGTTCGCTGGCGTATTCGACGGGCCGGGACACTTCGGTGCGGGTGAGCGCCGAATCGGGTTCCGCGACAATCGGTTTCGCCGGCTGGAAGGCCGCCGGCGCGGCGGTGCCGGTGATGTAGCGGCTGACCCGGGTATCCACCGGCGACACCGCACCCGGGGCCGGCGCGGCGGGCGGGGCCGCCGTGGGTGTCGGGGGAGCCGGGGGCACCGGGGACGTCGTCGGAGCCGGTGTGCCGGTCTCGATCCGGGTCGTCTGTTCGCCGGCCCGCGCAACCGGCTGCTGGCTGCGGGCGGCCGCGCGCTGCCAAGGGGGCGACTCGGTGCCGTCGCCGGCGGCCTTGCCGGACGTGACCACGGTCGCGTCCTCGCCCGGGTCGTTCGGTGAACTCACCCCATGCTCCTCACGTCAGCCCGCCCGGCCTACTGGTCGCCGGTCGCGGGAGCGGCGTCGTCGCCGTCTTCCGAGACATCTTCGTCGGCATTGCGCGCAATGGCCAGCAGAGTGTTGTCTTCGCCGAGATTCATCAGCCGCACACCCTTGGTCTGGCGGCCGGCTTTGCGGACCTGACGGGCCGCCGTCCGGATCACGCCACCGCCGGAGGTGATGGCATAGAGCTCGCTGTCGTCGTCGACGATCAGCGCGCCGACCAACCGGCCCCGCTTGCTGTCGTACTGGATCGTCAGGATGCCCTTGCCGCCGCGGCCCTGAGCGGTGTACTCCTCGATGTCGGTGCGCTTGGCGTATCCGCCGGCGGTCGCCACCAGCAGATACGTCCCCTCGCGGACCACGTTGAGCGACAGCAGCCGGTCGTCGGCGTTGAACCGCATGCCCTGCACACCGGAGGTGGCGCGACCCATCGGCCGCAGCGCCTCGTCGGTGGCGGAGAACCGGATCGACTGCCCGTTCGCGCTCACCAGCAGCAGGTCGTCCTCGGCCGAGCACAGCACCGCGCCGACCAGTTCGTCGCCGTCGCGCAGGTTGACCGCGACGATGCCGCCGGAGCGGTTGGAGTCGAAATCGGACAGCTTGGACTTCTTCACCAGACCGTTGCGGGTGGCCAGCACCAGGTACGGCGCATCCTCGTAGCTCTTGATCTGGATGACCTGGGCGATGCGCTCCTCCGGCTGGAAGGCCAGCAGGTTGGCGACGTGCTGGCCGCGCGCGGTGCGCGACGCCTCGGGCAGGTCGTAAGCCTTGGCCCGGTACACCCGGCCCTGCGTGGTGAAGAACAGGATCCAGTCGTGGGTGGAGCACACGAAGAAGTGCGCCACGATGTCGTCCTGTTTCAGCCCGGCGCCCTGCACACCCTTGCCGCCGCGCTTCTGGCTGCGGTACAGGTCGGTCTTGGTGCGCTTGGCGTAGCCGGTCTCGGTGATGGTGACCACCACGTCCTCGCGGGCGATCAGGTCCTCGTCGGACACCTCGCCGTCGGCGGCGACAATGCGGGTACGCCGGTCGTCGCCATGCTTCTCGACGATCTCCTTCAGCTCGTCACGCACGATGATGCGCTGCCGTTCCGGCTTGGCCAGGATGTCCTCGAGGTCGGCGATCTCGGCCTCGATCTTGGCCAGGTCGTCGATGATCTTCTGCCGCTCCAGGGCCGCGAGGCGACGCAGCTGCATGTCGAGGATGGCCTGGGCCTGGATCTCGTCGATGTCGAGCAGCTCGATCAGGCCGGCCCGGGCGATGTCGACGGTCTCCGACGCCCGGATCAGGGCGATCACCTCGTCGAGGGCGTCGAGCGCCTTGACCAGACCGCGCAGGATGTGGGCCCGTTCGTTGGCCTTGCGCAGCCGGTAGGTGGTCCGCCGGACGATGACGTCGAGTTGGTGATTCACGTAGTAGCGGATCATCTGGTCGAGGCGCAGCGTGCGCGGCACCCCGTCGACGATGGACAGCATGTTGGCGCCGAAGCTGGTCTGCAGCTGGGTGTGCTTGTAGAGGTTGTTCAGCACCACCTTGGCCACGGCGTCGCGCTTGATCTCCACGACGATGCGCAGGCCCACCCGGTCGCTGGACTGGTCCTCGATGTTGGAGATGCCGGCCAGCTTGCCGTCGCGCACCTGCTCGGCGATCGAGGTGATGAAGTTGTCGTGGTTGACCTGGTACGGCAACTCCGTGATCACCAGGGAGGTACGGCCTTTGGAGTCCTCCTCGATCTCGAGGACACCGCGCATCCGGATCGAGCCGCGGCCCGTCTTGTAGGCGTCCTGGATGCCGGCCGAGCCGACGATCAGGCCGTGGGTGGGGAAGTCGGGTCCCTTGACCCGCTCCATGACGGCCTCGAGCGTCGACTCCTCGTCTGCTTCGTGGTTGTCCAGGCACCAGTAGACGGCCTCGGCCAGCTCGCGCAGATTGTGCGGCGGGATGTTGGTGGCCATGCCGACCGCGATGCCGCCCGAACCGTTGGCGAGCAGGTTGGGGAACCGGCTCGGCAGGACGGTGGGCTCCTGCACCCGGCCGTCATAATTCGGGGCGAAATCGACTGTCTCCTCGTCGATTTCGCGCAGCATCTCCATCGCCAACGGAGTCAGCCGGGCCTCGGTGTACCGCATCGCCGCCGCGGGGTCGTTGCCCGGTGAGCCGAAGTTGCCCTGCCCGTCGACCAGGGGATAGCGCAGCGACCACGGCTGGGCCATCCGCACCAGGGTGTCGTAGATCGACGCGTCGCCGTGCGGGTGATAGTTGCCCATCGTCTCGGCGACCGAGCGCGCGGACTTCGCGTAGCTGCGGTCCGGCCGGAAGCCCGAGTCGTACATCGCGTAGAGCACGCGCCGGTGCACCGGCTTGAGGCCGTCGCGGACCTCGGGCAGCGCCCGGCCCACGATGACGCTCATCGCGTAGTCGATGTAGCTGTTCTGCATCTCCTGCTGGATGTCGACCAGTTCGATGCGGTCGCCGGCTTCGTCGCCCGGAGGCAGCGTGGTGTCAGTCATGTAGTCGTCCTAGGTGTTTAAACGTCAAGGAAGCGAACGTCTTTGGCATTGCGGGTGATGAAGCTGCGACGCGCGTCCACGTCCTCGCCCATCAGGATGGAGAACAGCTCGTCGGCCGCGGCCGCATCGTCGAGCGTGATCTGCAGCAGCACCCGCACCGAGGGATCCATGGTGGTCTCCCACAGCTCCTTGGCGTCCATCTCGCCCAGACCCTTGTAGCGCTGGATGCCGTCGTCGGTGTTGATCTTCTTGCCGGCCTCCTGGCCTGCCTTCAGCAGTCCGTCGCGCTCGCGGTCCGAGTAGGCGAATTCCGGTTCGGAGCGTTGCCATTTCAGCTTGTACAGCGGCGGCTGCGCCAGGAACACGTGGCCGTGTTCGATCAGCGGCCGCATGAACCGGAACAGCAGGGTCAGCAGCAGGGTGGTGATGTGCTGGCCGTCGATGTCGGCGTCGGCCATCAGCACGATCTTGTGGTAGCGCAGCTTGGCGATGTCGAACTCGTCGTGGATGCCGGTGCCCAGCGCCGTGATGATCGCCTGGACTTCGGTGTTCTTGAGCACCCGGTCGATGCGGGCCTTCTCGACGTTGATGATCTTGCCGCGCAACGGAAGGATCGCCTGGAACATCGAGTCCCGGCCGCTCTTGGCCGAGCCCCCGGCCGAGTCGCCCTCCACCACATACAGTTCGGACTTGCGCGGATCCGTCGACCGGCAGTCGGCGAGCTTGCCGGGCAGCCCGCCGATGTCGGTGGCGCTCTTGCGCCGCACCAGCTCGCGGGCCTTGCGGGCGGCGATGCGGGCTTGCGCCGATGAGACCGCCTTGTTGACAACGGTTTTCGCTTCGGCCGGGTTGGCCTCGAACCAGTGCGTCAGCTGTTCGTTGCACACGCGCTGCACGAACGACTTGACCTCGGTGTTGCCGAGCTTCGTCTTGGTCTGGCCCTCGAACTGCGGGTCGCTGACCTTCACCGAGATCACCGCCGCGAGACCTTCGCGGATGTCGTCGCCGGTGAGGTTGGGATCCTTATCCTTGAGGAGCTTCTTGTCCTTGGCGTACTTGTTCACCACCGACGTCAGCGCCGCCCGGAAGCCTTCCTCGTGCGTGCCACCCTCGTGGGTGTTGATGGTGTTGGCAAAGGTGTGCACGGATTCGGAGTAGCCGGAGTTCCACTGCATGGCGATCTCGACCTCATGGCCCTCGCCCTTGCCGTCGAAGTCGATCACGCTCTGCTGGATCGGGCTCTTGGTCCGGTTGATGTGCTTGACGAAGTCGACCAGGCCACCCGGGTAGTGGAAGACGCGGTGCTTGACCTTCTGCGGACCCGCCTGCTCGGCGGCCTTCTCCTCCGCGGACTTCGGCGCTTCGGCGGTGTCGCTGACCTCCTCGTCGACGACCTCCTCGGGGGCGACGCGCTCGTCGGTCAACTCGATGGTCAGGCCCTTGTTCAGGAATGCCATTTCCTGCAGGCGGCGCGCGACGGTCTCGAAGTCGTAGTTGGTGGTCTCGAAGATGTTGGGGTCGGCCCAGAACCGGATGGTGCTGCCGGTGTTCTTGGTCTTCTCGCCCTGCTTGAGGGTGCCCGGGACGGAGTTGTCGTAGGTCTGGAACCATTCGTATCCGTCGGTGCGGATATCGGCTTCCAGCCGCGTCGACAGCGCGTTGACCACGGAGACACCGACGCCGTGCAGACCGCCGGAGACGCTGTAGGCGCCCTCCTCGAACTTGCCGCCGGCGTGCAGCACCGTCATCACCACGTCGACGGTCGGGATTCCGGTGGCGTGCATGGCGACCGGGATGCCGCGGCCGTTGTCGGTGACCTCGACCCCGCCGTCGTCCAGCAACCGGACGGTGACCCGGTCGGCGAATCCGGCCATCGCCTCGTCGACCGCGTTGTCCACCACCTCCCAGATCAGGTGGTGCAGACCTCGTTCGCCGGTGGAACCGATGTACATACCGGGCCGCTTGCGGACGGCTTCGAGCCCTTCGAGAACTTTGATGGAGTCAGCGCCGTACGCTTCTTGCTTTTTCTGGGCAGCCACGGTTGAGACGCTCTCCTCGGGATCGAATGTGCCGGGCGGTACCGCACCGCCTCAAGTCTTGGGCTCAGTCTACCGGGGATGGGTGACAGGACCGGATCTGAGGCGGCGTTTCTACCGGGCTAACTGCGCCGTGCGCAGAATTTCTCGGCCCAAGGAACGTCTCGACGTTCCAGCGCGGCGAAACGCGTCTTGCCGAGGCTCTGAGGGGATAGGATACGGGGTCAATCAGCCGTACGTGTCCCGCGGTCCCCGCCCGGCGATGTGACGCGGTCCCTTTCGCCAGGACGGTCCGGTCGGACCGGTGATCTTCAGCGACGTCACCACCCCGTCCCCGACCGCGGCGGCGATCTTGGCCAGTAACTGGGTCTGCACCATCCGGAGCTGAGTCGCCCACGCGGTCGATTCCGCGCTGATGCTCAGGACGCCGTCGGTCAGGTTCGTCGGCGCCGCGTGCTCGGCGATCTGCTCGCCGACGACGTTCGACCACTGCCCGAACACCGCGCCCTCGGACACCCGCCGGTTCCAGCCCCGCGTCTTCGCGAGGTCGCGCGTGGCCGCGCTCAACGGTTGCGGGTCGCGGCTGTCCGGGCCCGGACCCGACCACCGGCGCCGACGCCCGGCGACGGGCACCCGCCTGGGCAACGGAGAGGTGCGGCCCCGCCCGACGTCCTTCCCTTCGGCCCGGGCCGCGCCGCGGGCCTCCTCGAGCGCACGGCGGACCAGATCCATTCCCGCCAGCCCCGCCAGATGCTCCGGCGGACCCGCCGGCGTGTCCGCGGGTTCATGCTCCATGGGTTCATTGTGGCCGTCGGTCATGACAACAGCACCGAGGTCCGCGCATCCGCCGCCCCCGCAATCTCGACACCGATCCGTTTCGGTGCCCAGTTGGCGGGGATGTCCTCGGGAACCGCGGCCGTCACCAGCACCTGCTCGGCGGTTTCGGCCACTCCGGCCAGGGCGGCCCGTCTGGCGGTGTCCAGTTCGGCGAACACGTCGTCGAGCAGGAGGACGGGCGTGGCGCCGTCGGCCTTCAACAACTCGAAGGCCGCCAATCGGAGTGCCAGCGCCATCGACCATGATTCCCCATGGCTGGCAAAGCCTTTGGCCGGCTGGCCGCCCAGGATCAGTTCCAGATCGTCACGATGCGGACCCACCAGGCAAACCCCGCGCTCCAACTCCGCGGGTCGGCGCCGCGTCAGTTCCGCGAGCAGCGCGGCCTCGATTTCCGCGGTGTCCCCGACCTGCCGGGCGTCGTCGTCGATGCTGCTGCGATAACGGATAGCCGCGGGCCGGGAGCCGGGCGCCAGCACGGCGTAGGCCTTCTCGACCTCCGGTGCCAGCGCGGCAACCAACTGCAGCCGGGCCGCCATCAGTTGGGCACCGTGCGCGGCGAGGTGACCGTCCCAGACATCCAGGGTGTCCAGGGTTCCCCGGTCGCCCCGGAATCGTGCTGCCGCAGCGCTTTTCAACAGCGCGGTGCGCTGCTTGACGACCTTGTCGTAGTCGGCGCGAACGGCGGCGATGCGCGGACGTTGCAGCGTCGCCAGTTCATCGAGGTAGCGACGGCGATCGCTCGGGTCGCCGCGAACCAGGGCGAGATCCTCGGGCGCGAACAGCACCGCTCGCAGCACCCCCAGGATTTCTCGCGTACTCCGGACCGGTGAGCGGTTGAGCAGGGCCTTGTTGGCCCGGCCCGCGACGATTTCGAGGTCGATCGCCAACTCGCGCCCGTCGTTGGCGACGATCGTGGAGATCACCGCGCGATCCGCGCCGACCCGGATCAGCGGGGCGTCGGTTCCCACCCGATGAGACCCGAGCGTCGCGCAATACCACAGCGCCTCAATGAGATTCGTCTTGCCGAAGCCGTTCTGACCGACGAAAACCGTGGCGCCCGGCTCCAGTTCGATGTCGACGGTGTGCCATGAGCGGAAGTCGCGGAGCCCCAGCTGGCGGACATACACCGTCGATCAGAGCCTCACCGGACGGAGTTGCATGACCACCCGATCAGCCGGGCAACCGGACCGGCATCAGCAGATAGACGTATTCGGTGTCCAGCGCGGGAAAGGGTCCGGTGCCGTCCGGCGTCACCGGCTCGTCGCCGACCACGGGGCGCAGCACGGCCGGCTTGCTCGGGGTGGTGAAACCGAACGACACCTTGTCCGCGTGCAGTGACCCCAGCCCGTCGGTCAGGTAATTCGGATTGAACGCGATGGTGAGCGGTTCACCCACGAACTCCACCGGTAGGTCCTCTTCCGCCCGCCCGACGTTGTCGGCGCTGGCCGAGATGCGAAGACCGTTGTCGCCGAACTCCATCCGGACCTGGGCGCCACGGTCGGCGACCAGCGCGACACGCTTGATGGCCTCGGTCAGTTCGGCCACACCGATGGTCGCCATCGCGGTGTGCTCGGCCGGAAGCAACTGGCGGAACTTCGGGAATTCCGCGTCCAGCAGCCGGCTGGTGCTGCGTTTGCCGCCGCTGCGGATGCCCAGGAGTCCTTCCTTGCCGACCGCGTCGCCCGCCCCGAGAGCCAGATGCACCTCGGTTCCCGACGCCCCGGTCTTGGCGGCTTCGGCCAACGTCTTGGCCGGCACCAGGACCGCTGCCGCCACACCGTTGCCGGCGGTGGACCACTTGAGCTCCCGCACCGCCAGCCGGAATCGATCCGTCGCGGCCAGAACGACTGTCTCACCGTCGATTTCGACACGGATACCGGTCAGCATCGGCAGGGTGTCGTCTTTGCCGGCCGCGACCGCGACCTGTCCGATGGCCTCACCGAACAGGTCTGCGGACACCACACCCGTCTCGTCGGGCAGTGCCGGCAGGGTCGGATAGTCCTCGACCGCCATCGTGGGGAGCGAGAACCGCGCGCTGCCGCAGGTCAACGAGACCCGGGTGCCGTCGACGCTGACCTCGACCGGTTTCGCGGGCAGCGCCCGGGTGATATCGGAGAGCAGCCGGCCCGAAACCAGGGCGCTTCCCGTGCTGGCGATCTCTGCGGGCACCCGGACCTCGGACGACACCTCGTAGTCGAATCCGGAAATCGTCAGACCTTCATCGGTTCCGGTGAGCAGCACACCGGCCAGAACCGGTGCGGTCGGCCGGGTCGGCAGATTCTTCGCCACCCACGCGACCGCGTCGGCGAAGTCGTCGCGCCCCAAACGGAACTTCAAGTCGGTCAGGCCAACAGTGGTCGCCTCGGCCATGGTGTCCCTTCGTCAATCCCGGCAAGCCGGTTTGAAAGCTTCTGCCGGTGGATATGCGGCCAACGGTTTGGTCCCGGCGGACCGTCGACCCCCGTCGTTGTCCCTGACCGTAACCGCAGGCGCTGAATCACCGTAGAGCTTTCCGGCCGAACTTGAAAGCCCGAACCGGACCGCTGAACGACGGGTCTGGCGGCCGCAGCTGCCGGCCGGTGAACGGTGTGGATGATTGGTGTCCCCAGCAGCTTCTTCTAGAGAAGAAACAGCTTTGAAAATCCGGTATCAGTATTAGGGCCTGTGAGCCTTGTGGATTAACGCGATCGACCCAGCCCACGCCGTTGCGGTGCTGTGAATCGACGGTGGATGACGTCGGCGCCGGCCGGTGGTCGATGTGGATGGTCGACGATCTGTACACGGGGTGACCGAATGGTCACAGAGCTGTCGCCACATCGTGCACAGCACTGTCCACATCGTGGTGGTGTGACAGGTGATGTGACTGTGCCGGAAGTTTTTTGGCCGATCAGCGCTTCGAACGCTGCCGGATCCGCGTCGTCAGTTCCTTGACGTGATCGAAGACTTCCCGTCGTTCGGCCATCTCGCTGAGGATCTTGCGTTGCGCATACATGACGGTGGTGTGATCGCGCCCGAAGGCCTGGCCGATCTTGGGCAGCGATAGGTCGGTGAGTTCGCGGCACAGGTACATCGCGATCTGGCGGGACTGTGCCAGCGCCCGCGTCTTGCCGGGGCCGCGGAGTTCCTCGACGGTGGTGTCGAAATACTCCGCCGTGACGGCCATGATGGTGGCCGCACTGATCTGGATGCTGCTGGCATCGGCGATGAGATCCCGCAGCACGATGTCGGCCAGCGACTTGTCGATCGGCGTCCTGTTCAGGGAGGCGAAGGCGGTGACCCGGATCAACGCCCCTTCGAGTTCCCGGATGTTGCGTTCGATGCTGCTGGCGATGAGCTCGAGGACGTCATCGGGCACGTCGAGCCGGTCCATCTGCGCCTTCTTGCGCAGGATCGCGATCCGCGTCTCGAGCTCCGGGGGTTGGACGTCGGTGATCAGGCCCCATTCGAAGCGGGTCCGGAGCCGGTCCTCGAGGGTGGCCAGTTGCTTGGGCGGCCGGTCCGACGAGATGACGATCTGCTTGTTGGCGTTGTGCAGGGTGTTGAAGGTGTGGAAGAACTCCTCCTGGATGCCTTCCTTGCCCTCGATGAACTGGATGTCGTCGACGAGGAGAACGTCGGTGTCGCGATAGCTGCGCTTGAAAGCCACCTTGCGGTCGTCGCGCAGCGAGTTGATGAAGTCGTTCGTGAATTCCTCGGTGGACACGTACTTGACGCGCATCCCGGGGAACAGACGTTGCGCGTAATTGCCGGCGGCGTGCAGCAGATGTGTCTTGCCCAGACCGGATTCGCCCCAGATGAACAGCGGGTTGTAGGCCCGGGCGGGAGCTTCGGCGATGGCGAGAGCGGCGGCGTGGGCGAACCGGTTGGATGCCCCGATCACGAACGTGTCGAAGGTGTAACGCCGATTCAGGCTGGTGCCCGCCCCGTTGGAGGTGTTCTCGGCGCGCCGGTCGGTGAAGTAGCCGGGCCAGCTCTCGTGGGCACTGGCCAGGGCTTCGCCGTCCTCGTCGACCTCGTCTTCGGACTCGGTGTCGACCCGGTCGGTTGTCGCGGGGGCCGGGGCGGCTTCGGGTTCGGTGTCCGGTTCGGTCGGTGCGATACGGACGCCGAGTTCGACGCGCTGTCCCAGCCGGCGGCTCAGCGCATCGGTGATCTGGGTGCGCAGATGTCGTTCGATCTCGTTCTGGACGAAGCTGCTGGGAACCGACAACAGGGCGAAGCCCTCGACGATGGTCAGCGGTTTGACCAGGTTCAACCAGGCGCGTTGTTGCGGAGTCAGGTGCCGTGTCGGGGCGTCACCATTGTGGGCGGCGGGCTCGTCGGCAAGATCGCCGTTCAGCTCGGCGACGACGTCGGTCCACATCGTGGAGAAGGTCTGTCCGGGATCGTCGGTCAAGACGAATCCCTCCTTCGGGCCGGCGACAGAGACAACGACGACAGTCTGTCCACATAGTTATCCACAGTTGTGGACGGACAGCTGTCCTCGCTCTGGGAGCGTACCGGCGGCGACACCCCCGGGTGAAACCAGTACTAGTCGGATGACCCCGAATCCGCGCTCGTTGTCTGGCCCGCCTCCGTGCAAGCGGCTTTCGCAGAAGTTAACAGTTTCATTTCGGGGTGCCAACCGTTCGGCAACAATCCGTCAAAGTTTTTGTGTCGCCGGGGTTTGGGCGAACGGATGAGTGGGTACGGCGGGCGCGCCGCGGCTTTCGCTGGACCGTTGGCGACGGGTGAAGTTTGACCCGGCGAACGCAGGTCAGTACCCTCGAACAGTCGCCCGAACGTCGGCGATACGGCCGCGACCCGGATTTCTGGATGACGCGCCGGTTACCCGCGAGAGCTTAACAACGGCTGCGGTGACGATCCGGGTGGACACGCGGATCGCGACTGCCGCCAGATGCATTGAGGAGAGACAGCCGTGGCCAAGGGCAAGCGGACGTTCCAGCCGAACAACCGTCGTCGCGCACGCGTGCACGGCTTCCGGTTGCGCATGCGCACCCGGGCCGGCCGCGCGATCGTGTCGGCCCGCCGGGGCAAGGGCCGCCGCTCGCTGACTGCCTGAACGTTCACAGGTAGTCACGGACGGTGCTTCCAGCGCAGTTCCGCATGACGCGTTCGGCCGAGTTCGGCACGACGGTCAAGCGAGGGGTGCGGGCGGTACAGCCCGACATCGTCGTACATCTTCGCCGCGACGACAGCGATGCGGCCGGTCCGAGGATCGGACTCGTCGTCGGGAAGTCGGTGGGGTCAGCGGTCGACCGGCACCGGGTGGCGCGTCGGCTGCGGCACGTCGTCAGGGCGATGCTCGACGACCTGGACTCCCATGACCGTGTGGTGATCCGTGCCCTGCCCGGAAGCCGGAGCGCGATCTCCGCGCGGCTCGAACAGCAGTTGCGCAGCGGCCTGCGCCATTCGCACGAAGCGATGAGCCGCCGATGAGCGACGTCGAACGCCAAAGCGGTTTGCCGGCAACCAATTTCGTCGTTAGAGGGCTGATCTACCTGATCGAGCTCTACCGGCACACGGTGTCGCCGTTGCGGTTGCCGACATGTAGATTCACCCCCACCTGCAGCCAGTATGCGGTCGCCGCGCTCACCGAGTTCGGGTTGATCCGCGGCGGCTGGCTCACCCTCGTGCGATTGGCCAAATGCGGACCGTGGCATGCGGGGGGCTGGGATCCCATTCCCGACCGGCCCGGTGACGGGCCGGCGAGCGCATCGGTCACCGATGGCAGAAACGAGTCCCATGTTTAACTGGTTCAGCCTCGACTTCATCTACTACCCGGTCTCCGGGATCATGTGGCTCTGGTACAAGCTGTTCGGCACCGTGCTGGGCCCGTCGAACTTCTTCGCCTGGGCCCTGTCGGTGATGTTCCTGGTGTTCACCCTGCGGGCGATCCTGTACAAGCCGTTCGTCCGGCAGATCCGCACCACTCGCCAGATGCAGGAGCTGCAGCCACAGATCAAGGCGTTGCAGAAGAAGTACGGCAAGGACCGCCAGCGGATGGCGCTGGAGATGCAGAAGCTGCAGAAGGAGCACGGGTTCAACCCCATTCTCGGCTGCCTGCCGATGCTCGCGCAGATCCCGGTGTTCCTGGGGCTGTACCACGTGCTGCGGTCCTTCAACAGAACGCAGGGCGGCTTCGGCCAGCCACAGCTGAGCGCCGAGCAGAACCGAAGCCTGGGGAACTACTTCTTCAGCGCGACCGACGTCGGCCACTTCCTGGACGCTCATCTCTTCGGCGCACCGATCGGCGCCTCGATGACGCAGACCCGGGGCCTGGACGCCTTCCTTGAATTCAGCCGGCCGGCGGTCATCGCCGTCGGCCTGCCGGTGATGATCCTCGCCGGCATCGCCACCTACTTCAACAGCCGGGCCTCGATCGCCCGGCAGAGCCCCGAGGCCGCGGCCAATCCACAGACCGCGCTGATGAACAAGCTCGCGCTGTACGTGTTCCCGTTCGGCGTGGTGGCCGGCGGGCCGTTCCTGCCGCTGGCGATCATCCTGTACTGGTTCGCCAACAACATCTGGACGTTCGGCCAGCAGCACTACGTGTTCGGCAAGATCGAAAAAGAGGAAGAGGCGAAGAAGCAGGAGATCCTGGAGCGCCGCTCCGCCAACGCACCCGCCCCGGGTGCCAAGCCCACCAAGGGCAAGAAGCGGGCCGCCGCACCGACCACGGATGCGGAATCGACCGCCGAAGAGGTCGACGGCACAGCCGTCGAACTGGACGGCCGGGTGGCCGACGAGCCGCCGGGTCCGCCGCTGTCGAACAAGCCGCAGCCGGGGGCCCGGCCCAAGAAACGCAACCGGTGAACCGCGCGCCGCGCGATCGCCGTGAACCGACCGACCCGAGAGACAGGGGAGAGGCATGACCGACACCACCAACACCGACGCCGATATGGACGTGACCGACACCGATGAGGCGCTGATCGACGCCGACACCGACACCGACGCGGCGACCGCAGCGGTCGGGGGCTCCGAGGACCAGGAGGATCGCCTCGTGGCCGAGGGGGAGATCGCGGGGGATTACCTCGAGGAGCTTCTCGACCTGCTGGACTTCGACGGTGACATCGATCTGGATGTGGAAGGCAACCGCGCCGTGGTCAGCATCGACGGCGGCGACGACCTGGTGAAGCTGGTCGGACGTAAGGGCGAGGTGCTCGACGCGCTGCAGGAGCTGACCAGGCTGGCCGTTCACCAGAAGACCGGCGAACGCAGCCGTTTGATGCTCGACATCGCGAACTGGCGCCGCCGCCGCCGCGAGGAGTTGTCCGCGCTCGGCGAGAAGGTTGCGCGGCGGGTCCTGGAGTCGGGCGAGCGGGAAGAGCTGGCGCCGATGACACCGTTCGAGCGGAAGATCGTGCACGACGCGGTGGCAGCGGTGTCCGGTGTCCGCAGCGAGAGCGAGGGCGTCGAGCCGTCGCGCCGCGTCGTGGTCCTGGTCGGCTGAGCAAGTTACACGGCTGTAGTTCTGACGGACAAGAACCCGACCCGGAAGCCCGAGGATGTTTCACGTGAAACATGGCGGCGTTCCGGATGCGCCAGCCGCGGCGGCGAGGGTGTTCGGGGAAGGGCTTCCCACGGCCCAAAGGTATGCGGAGCTGTTGGCGACGGCCGGGGTCGAGCGCGGCCTGATCGGCCCGCGCGAGCGCGACCGACTCTGGGAGCGGCACATCCTCAATAGCGCGGCGGTCGGAGAACTCGTTCCGCCGGCGCTCCGCATCGCCGATGTCGGCAGTGGGGCCGGCCTGCCGGGTATCCCCCTGGCGATCGCCCGCCCGGACCTCTCGGTGGTTCTGATCGAACCGCTGCTGCGGCGGACGACGTTTCTCTGCGAAGTCGTTTCCGAACTGGAACTCGCCAATGTGGCCGTGGTGCGGGGACGGGCGGAAGACCCGGCCGTCCGCGCCGAGTTGGGCGAGTTCGACGCGGTCACGTCCCGGGCGGTGGCGGCTCTGGACAAACTAGCGCGGTGGTGCCTGCCGCTGCTTCGCTCCGGCGGCCAGATGCTGGCGATGAAGGGCGAGCGGGCCGAGGCGGAAGTCGCGGAGTGTCGGGACGCGATGAGAACGTTGGGCGTGTCCGAGGTTCGAGTGGTGAAATGTGGCGTGGAGTTCTTGAGACCGCCGGCGACCGTGGTGGTGGCACGTCTGACCGGACGGCGCACCGGCGGCTCGCGGGGGAGGGGCAAATGACGAGTTCCGGCGACGCCACGCATCGCGACGCTGTTTCACGTGAAACATCGCAGTCGGCGAGTTGGCCGAACGACGTCGACACTCCGATCGGCGCGGCAGCCGAGCGGGCGATGCAGGTGCTGCACACCAACAAGACCCTGCCGCGTCCCGCCGAGCGGCGCGTCTTCACGATCGCCAATCAGAAGGGCGGCGTCGGCAAGACGACGACCGCGGTGAACCTGGCCGCAGCCCTCGCGGTGCAAGGCCTCAAGGTGTTGGTGATCGACCTGGACCCTCAGGGGAACGCCAGCACCGCCCTGGGCATCGAACATCGGCAGGCGGGCACCCCGTCGTCGTACGAGGTGCTCATCGGGGAGCTCCCGCTGTCGGAGGCGGTGCGGCAGAGTCCCCACAACGCGAACCTGTTCTGCGTCCCGGCCACGATCGATCTGGCCGGTGCGGAGATCGAACTGGTGAGCATGGTGGCGCGGGAGAACCGGCTGCGCAACGCGCTCGCCGAACTCGACAGCTCGGACTTCGACTACGTGTTCGTCGACTGCCCGCCGTCGCTGGGACTGCTCACGATCAACGCCTTGGTTGCGGCGCCGGAAGTGCTCATCCCGATCCAGTGCGAGTACTACGCCCTCGAGGGCGTCTCGCAACTGATGAAGAACATCGAGATGGTCAAGGCGCACCTCAATCCGCGCCTGGAGGTGAGCACGGTGGTTCTGACGATGTACGACGGCCGGACCAAGCTCGCCGACCAGGTGGCCGAGGAGGTGCGCCGGTACTTCGGGCCCAAGGTGTTGCGCACCGTCATCCCGCGCAGCGTGAAGGTGTCCGAGGCACCCGGATACAGCATGACGATCATCGACTACGACCCCGGCTCACGGGGAGCGATGAGCTATCTCGACGCCAGCCGGGAAATCGCCGAACGGGGCGCCGCCCCCGGCGGGAAGGAACTGCCATGAATTCGTCTGAGCGGGGGACAACGCGCCGCAAGGGCGGGCTGGGCCGTGGCCTGGCTTCGCTGATCCCGACGGGACCGGCGGACGGCGCGGGCCCGGCGACCCTGGGCCCGCGGATCGGCGATGCCGCGGCCGATGTCCTTCTCGGCGGAGCCCCCGCAGCCGCTGCGCCGGCCGGCACGGCGGAAGACATCGGGGCGGTGTACCGGGAGATCGATCCTGCGCGCATCGAACCCAACCCCAAGCAGCCGCGGCAGGTCTTCGACGAGGAGGCGCTCGCCGAACTGGTGCATTCGATCCGTGAGTTCGGCCTGATGCAGCCGATCGTCGTGCGGGCCGTTCCTGGGACCGAACCGGCGCGGTACCAGATCATCATGGGGGAGCGGCGGTGGCGGGCGGCGCAGCAGGCCGGCCTGTCCGCGGTACCCGCGATCGTCCGGGAGACGGCCGACGACCATCTGCTGCGCGACGCGCTGCTGGAGAACATCCACCGCGTCCAGCTGAACCCGTTGGAGGAGGCGGCCGCCTACCAACAGCTTCTCGACGAGTTCGGGGTCACGCACGACGAGTTGGCCGCGCGGATCGGCCGGTCCCGACCGTTGATCTCCAACATGATCCGGCTCCTTCGGCTGCCGATCGCGGTGCAACGCAGGGTCGCCGCCGGAGTGCTCTCGGCGGGGCACGCGCGGGCCCTGTTGGCGTTGGACGGGGGCCCGGAGGCCCAGGAGGAGCTCGCGGCACGGATCGTCGCCGAGGGGCTGTCGGTCCGGGCCACCGAAGAGGCGGTCACGCTGGCGAACCGGTCGGACGCCGCCAAGCCCGGGGGCCCGCGCCGGAAACCGATTCACATGCCGGGTCTGCAGGACGTGGCGGAGCGGCTGTCGAGCGCGTATGACACCCGGGTGACGGTCAGCCTGGGGAAGCGCAAAGGGAAGATCGTCGTCGAGTTCGGCTCGGTCGACGATCTGCAGCGGATCGTCGGCCTGATGGACGCCGGCGGCAGCTGAATCCGGCACCCGTCGACACCGGGGCGTTGCGTCACAGTGACGAATCCGTTTCCGCCGGCCCGCGGTCGGCCATCATCGGGCCGAAAACAGTTGCCACACAATGGCATTCAAATCGACGGGGAAGACCTCAGGGCCGGTCCGCCCGTTAGTGGTCGCGGCGACGCGTTGTCTCCTATTCTGGAGGGGCCGTCTGATGTGACCGCACCGCATGGAGGCCCGGGAAGCTAGTGTCCGCTCGTATCACGCCGCTGCGGCTCGAGGGATTCGAGCTTCTGCCCAAGCACGCCCGCCGCTGCGTGTTCTGGGAGGTGGACCCGGACGCCGTCGGCGGCGACGATCACCTGGCCGACGCGGAGTTCGAAAAAGAAGCCTGGCTGTCGATGGTGATGTTGGAGTGGGGGTCGTGCGGCCTCGTCGCGACCACGTCACCCGCGGCTCCCGGCGACGGCCCCGCTGCGCGCAGCGGCATCGAACCGGCGTGTGTCGGTTACGTGTTGTACGCCCCACCCCACGCGGTTCCGCGTGCGCTGCGGTTTCCCAGCGGTCCGGTGAGTGCCGACGCGGTGCTGCTCACGTCGATGGGCGTCGAATCGGACCCGGCCACCGACGGCCTGCAACACGAACTCGTCGGGCACGTGGTCGCCGAACTGGTGCGCCGCGGTGTCCGGGCCCTCGAAGCCTTCGGCCGCACGGTGCTGGCCGCGGAGTTGCTCGAACGGCCGGCCGCCGACCCCGCCGTCCGGGCGGCCGTCGAAGCCCTCGGTGACTGCTCCTTCGACCAGTGCATGATCGACGCGGACTTCCTCCTGGAGGTCGGATTCGTCGTCGTCTCACCGCACCCGTATTTCCCGCGGCTCCGCCTCGAACTGGACAAGGGGTTGGGCTGGAAGGAAGAAGTCGAGGCCGCGCTGGAGCGGCTGCTGGAGAGCAGTCAGCTCCAACAACCCGTCGGCGCGGGTAGCGGCATCACCGGGGAGATACCGCAGAGCTAGCTGAGCAAGCGCCTCAGCGGGCCTGGCCGTCGGCGAGTTCGTGTGCGAGCAGTTCGGCGAACGTGAAAGTGCCTGTGGGACGGTCGTTTTTGCCCAGCAGATAGAGCCGCTTGACCGCGGCGAGGATGCCTTCGGCGAGCGCGTCGCGGCTGGTGGGGGAGACCAGCACGGCCCGGTCGTGCGGGTTGGTGATGTACCCGACGTCGACCTGGACGGTGGGCATGCGGGTCAGGCGCAGCAGGTCCCAGGTCCGGCCGTGGGTGCGGCAATCACGTAATCCGGTGCGCGCCACCACTTCTCGCTGGATGAAGTCCGCCAGGTTGCGGCCGATGGTCGATACCGAACCGTGCGCGTTACCGAAGTAGAACGAGGCGACGCCGCTGGCGGCGGGCGACGGCTGGGCGTCACACCGCAGGCTGATCATCAGATCGGCGCCCACGCCGTTGGCGGTGTTGGCGCGCTCGATGTCGGACGGTCCCCGGTTGGCCGGCCGCGACAGGAACGTTTCCATGCCGATGGCCGCCATCCGGCCCTCGAGCCGACTTGCCAAGTCCCACAACAGATCAGCCTCGCTGATCGGCCCGTACTGACTCTGGGTGATCAGGCCGTGGTCGGGGCCGCCGCGACCCGGGTCGATGATGATGCGCTTCCCGGACAGTCGTGGGCCGGACCGCCGCACAAGCTCTTCCTCGTGGATCGCATGCGGCGACCCACCGGTCACCCGGGAGCCGAGGAAGTACAGCGACCGCAGTGTCTCCGGTCCGCAGATGCCGTCGGCGGACAACCCGAACTCGCGCTGGTAGGACATCAACGCGTTGTGGGTCTGCAGCCCGAAATGACCGTCGACCATCGAGGTGTAGAAGCCGAGATCCTGCAGGCGCGCCTGCAGCGTGGCGACGTCGTCGCCGTACATCGGCGCACCGAACTGATGGTTCAGGGTACGGGCCCCCAGCCGGTAGGACGCTTCCTTCAGCGCGCGGTAGGTGGCCTCGCCGACCACGCCGTCCACCAGCAGTCCCCGCTGCTGCTGGAACGCGCGGACCGCATCGTCGAGGTCGGCGTCGAACAGGTCCAGCGCGACGTGCCTGCCAGTGGTGAGATCGGCCTCCGGATTCGCGACCAGGCCAAGAGCGGCCAGCGCCGCGCGGATCTCGGCGACCGCCACGCCGCGGTCGCCGCGACGCAGCGCGTCGCCGACGTTGTCGCGGTGGCGGATCGGCATGGATCGAGACCCTCACTCCCGGTGTCGGCAGGCTGCCAGCAGGCCGCCGAACGGGCCGTGGCCGGCGTTCGGCGGTGTTGCTGCATTCTCTCAGACCCTCGGCCGAATATGGAAAACCCCAGGCGGACGTCGCGCGGATGTTTTCCGGTATTGGACGGTCAGGAAATGATGTCGGCCAACTCGCGCAGCAGCGCCGCTTTGCCCTTGGCGCCGACGATCCGCTTCACCGGTGCACCGTCCTTGAACAGGATCATCGTGGGAATCGAGACGACCTCGAAATCCTGGGCGGTGACGGGGTTGGCTTCGACGTCGAGCTTGGCGACCCAGAGCCGGCCGGCCTTTTCGGCGGCGATCTCCTCCAGCACCGGAGCCACCATCCGGCACGGGCCGCACCACGTGGCCCAGAAGTCGACCAGGACGGGTTCGCTGCTGCCGAGTACGTCATCAGCGAAGGAGTCGTCGGAAACGGTGAAGGTGGCGCTATCCTTGCCGGCGCTCATCGCGGCGCTCCTATCAGGTCGGTTCCGGCGGGACGGGCGGCCTCGGCGAGCCAGCGCTCGGCGTCGATCGCCGCCGCACAGCCGCTGCCCGCGGCGGTGATGGCCTGGCGGTAGGTGTGGTCGACGAGATCGCCGGCGGCGAACACGCCGTCGACCGAGGTGTGGGTGGAGCGGCCCTGAACCAGGACGTAGCCCTCGTCGTCGAGGTCGACCACACCGCGGACCAGTTCCGAGCGCGGGTCGTGACCGATCGCGACGAACATGCCGGTGACCGCGAGCAGTGAGTCCTGACCGGTGACCTTGTCGTGCAGGCGCAGTCCGCTCACCGTGCCGTCGCCTTCGACGGCGAGCACCTCGGCGTTGGTGACGAAGGTGATCTTCTCGTTCGCCCGCGCGCGCTCCAGCATGATCTTCGACGCGCGGAACTCGTCGCGCCGGTGCACCAGGGTGACGCTGCGGGCGAACTTCGTCAGGAACGTCGCCTCCTCCATCGCCGAGTCGCCGCCGCCGATCACCGCGATGTCCTGGTCCTTGAAGAAGAAGCCGTCACAGGTGGCGCACGCGCTGACACCGCGGCCGAGCAGTTCTTCTTCACCGGGAACACCCAGGTAGCGTGCGGCGGCGCCCATCGCCAGGATGACCGCGCGGGCGCGGTGCGTCTCGCCGCCCGCGGTGGTCACCGTCTTGACCGGACCGTGCAGCGAGACCGACTCGACGTCCTCCATCCGCAGATCGGCGCCGAACCGCAGCGCCTGTTCCCGCATCTCGTCCATCAGCGCGGGGCCCAGGATGCCGTCCCGGAATCCCGGATAGTTCTCGACCTCGGTGGTCGTCATCAACGCGCCGCCGAATGACGTTCCCTCGAAGACCAGCGGCGTCAGTTGGGCGCGGGCGGTGTAGACCGCGGCGGTGTAGCCGGCCGGACCGGAGCCGATGACGATGACCTCGTGAACGGGAGTGGTGTCGGTCATACGGGCCTTTCTGGCGTGGGCTGGCACGGTTATGAACAACAAGGGTAGGCCGGGGTGTTCCCGGTATCTCGCCGGTGTGCGCTTTCAGCCGCGCCGCACGGTCGTCTCGGCCAGTAGCCCGGTGTCGGCGGCGCTGCACGTCGGCGGGACGGCCACCGCGGCAAGCGGACCGGTGTCGCCGGGCTCGTCACCGGCCAGAATCAGCACCACCGCATCCACGCCGTCCACCGGGAGCCGCCGGGCGCCGAGGACCGGGGCGGATGCCGGGTAACCCAGGCCGCTCAGGCAGGATGCCCGTCGCCCCGGATCGCCGAGCGGACCGAGGTCGGGCGGCTGGTCCAGCAGTGCGGTGAGCTCCGCGGCGGGCAGCGGGAACGGCGCGGCGAGAGAGCTGACGGTCAGCTTGCGCACCGACGTGATCCCGGCCGCCGGGGTGTGCAGCAGGGTGATCGCCCCGATGGTCACGGCGGCCACCGCGGCCACGGCACCCACCACCGTCAGTGCCCGCGGCGGCCGCGGCGGCGGATGCGCGGCATGCTTCACCGGGACAGTCTGCATCAACCCTCCGGCTCGCCGAGCAGGCTTGCGAGCCGGTGCCGGGCCCGCGCGGCACGGCTCTTCACCGTCCCCTCCGGGATACCGAGCAGTCTCGCGGTGGCGGCGACCGAATAGCCGTGCAGTTCGACCGCACACAGTGCGGCCCGCTGGTCGGCCGGCAGCCGGGCCAGGGCCGTGTGCACCATCACCGCCGCGTCGAGGCGCTCGCCGTGGTCGACGGCCGGGTGAGCGGCCTCCTCCAGCGGGACGGTACAGCGAATCCTGTTGTGCCGCAACCGGTCAACGCATGCGTTGACGACGATCCGGTGCAGCCAGCTGCCGACCGTGCTCTCGTGACGAAAGGCGCCGGCGCCGCGGTGTGCGGCCAGCATCGCCTCCTGCAGTGCATCGGCGGCGTCCTCGGGAGCGCAGGTGCGCCGCGCCAGCCGCGCCAGCCGGTCCCGGTGCCGGCCGAACAGTTCCGCGAAGGCGTGGCGGTCCCCGGCCACATGGGCGGCCAGAAGTTCGGCGTCGCTGCGGGTATCGGTGCTGACCACCGGGCGGACGTTAGCGATGCGACGGGCACCGGACACTTCACCCGGCGGCGCGGCTGGGGATAACCAGGGTCAGCCGGCGGCGCGCACCGTGATCTCGGTGATGTCGGACCTGTTCTTGCCGTCGACGGTGCCGAGTGTGGAGATCCACACCAGCAGGTGGGATGTCGGCGCCGGCGCGTTGACCTTGATGGTGTTGTTGCCGGGCTGCACCGAGGTCGGCTGGGTCAGCGCGGTGGTGTCCTCCAGCGCCGACGGGTCCGAGCTCTCCGCGGACCGGATCTGGATCTTCGTGCCGGTGCTCGTCACCCCGACGTCGACCGAGCCGATCTTGGTGGGCTCCGGCAGGTCCAGCATGAGCCCGACGCCGTTCTTGAAGTTCGGAAACGGGTTGGGATCGGTATAGGTGTCCACCGGCCACATGGTGGCGGTGTCACCGTCGATCGCCAGACCCGCCAGGGACGGGGCGTCGGCACCGCCCTGGGGCGAGAACACCGTTGCCTTGACGGGCTTGACCACGGCTCCGGCGGCCGGGCTCTCGGCGCTGGTGGTCGGGTTGAGGCCCAGTTGGTCGCCGTCGATGCTGCCACCGACGTCGCCGAAGATCCGGGTGAGCACCGTCGCCAGCACGATGAGGGCGACGACGAGAACCGCGGCGGCGGCGCCGAGGCCGATCATGAGGTTGCGCCGGCGGCGCGCGCGGGCCTCCTCGTCCAAGCCGGGGTCCGTGGGTGTGAGGGGCGCCGAGGAGGCGGGGGTGTTGTCGACCGCACCGATCTGTTCGGTTCGGTCGGCGACCGCGGTGGCCTGCTGCAGCAGGTTGAGCAGGGTGGGTGCGGTTCGGATGCCGCCGCCGTCCTGAACCGAGCGGACCGCCGCCGCCGAGATCTGGAACGGGATGCTCCGGTTCACCGAACGCGGCTCGACGGGCTGGCCGGCGGCATCGACGTCGGCGGGCCGCATGCCGCTGGGGGTACCGGCCTCCCGTAACGGCCAGCGGTTGACGAGAAGGGCATACAGCGCGGCGCCGACTCCGCGGATGTCGTCCTCGGGGGTTGCGTTGGGCAGGGTGGCGGGGAACGCCAGCGCGACGTCACCGTCGATGCTCACCCGGATCCGGCTGGGATGGTCGATCGACAGCGCGAGACCGTCCTGATGGGCCGTCTCGGCGGCGGCGGCCAGTGACTGGATGGCGCGGGCGCCGCCGATGGGAGACGGTGCGGTTTCGGCGACCTCGCGCAGCGAGCCGCCACGGATCCACTCCGAGACCACCAGGCCGCCAGGCCGGTCCGGAGCAGCGGCGACATCCAGCACGCGCGCAATCCCGGGCCGATCGACGCGGCTCAATCGCGATGTGCGAGACAGTATTTCGTTGACCGCCTCGGGCGCCAGGGTGCCCTCCGGGTCGACGAAGGTCAATGCGACCTGACGGTCCAGCGCGGTGTCCAGGGCCTGCCAGAACTGCAGTCCCGGCGGGCCGCCGTGGAACACGAGCAGGCGGTAGCGCCCGTTGGCGACGGTGGTGCCGGGCACGAGGTGTTCGGCCTCGGTGCGGGCGGGCGGGCGAACGTCCGTCACGATCTCCGTCGGGCGGTCGGTGTGTCCCGAAGCATCCGGTGGCGTCGTCCGCGGCAATCCCGAGGCTTCGTCGGTCACCTCCGGTCCTTTCCCCGTGGCCGTGCCGGCATGGCTCAACGGCAGTTTCCTGGGCACAGGGTACGTGACAGGGACGCCGGTGGTGGGTGAGTCCGGCGTGACTGATGCGACGGCTGCTGCCGGTTCGCCGCGCCGGAGCCGTCGGCGCACGGCCGCCGCCGCGGCCAGGGCCTCCGGGATGCGGGCCGCCAGCATGACCGCCGCGACGATCGGCAGCATGATCAGCCCCAGGATCGTCAGGCGCAGCAGCGAGCCCATGCCGCCGCCCCGGGTCGTCAGCTCCGCCAGACCGAACACCCGGTCGGCGGCGTAACCGAGGAGGCTGGCCAGCAGCGAGGCGATCAACGTGACCGCGACGGTGCGGACCACGGGCAGGCCGACCAGCTGTCCGCCGGCCGGCCGCAGGGCACGGCGCAACAGGAAGTAGCCCAGTACCGCGCCGGCGAGGAAGCCGAGCCCGTTGGCCGTGCCGAGGAATCCGGCGACCAGTTCGGGGTTGTCGGTGACGTGCGGTGCGGCCAGCGACGCGCCGATCTTGACCGCCGTGATCGCGATCACGATGAGGATGGGGATCCACGGCTGTTCGCGCGCGTAGAACACCCGCAGTTCGAGCAGCACCAAGGCATACGGGATCAGGGTGAACGAGGACAACGCGATCGAGATGCCCAGATAGTTGGCGTCGACCTCACCGAACTTGCCGTACGCGAACAGCGCGCTGCCGATCGCCGGTCCGGCCACTGTCATGAAGGCCACGAACGGGATCAGGGTGATCATCGTCAACCGGGTCGCCAGCGAGAAGTCGGCCAGCACGGCTTCGGTGTCCTCGGCGGCGGCGTTGCGGCTCAGCCGGGGCATCACCACCGTCAGTACCGTCACGCCGATCATCCCGAACGGCAGCATCAGCACCAGCCACGTGTAGTTGTAGATGGCCGGGCCGGATGCCGCTGCGGCGCTGGCGATCTGGTTGCCCACCACCAGACCGAACTGACTGATCAGCACGTAGAGCACCATCGCCGCGGCCATCGCGCCGAACTGCTTGAGCCGGTCGTCGATTCCCCACAGCGGGCGCAGGCTGATCTGCTCGCGCCGGATCGCGATGAGCAGCACCGCCGCCTGCGCGACGACGCCGAGGGTGGTTCCGACCCCCAGGACGAGCAGCTTGGCGTTCCCCATCCGCACCGGGTCGACGGAAAGTTCGCCCGGCACAAGCACATACAGGCCCAGGGTCCCGATCGCGACGACGTTGTTGACGACGGGCGCCCAGGCGGGTGCGGCGAAGTGGTTGCGGTTGTTGAGGATCGCCATGAACACCGACGACAAGCCGTAGAAGATCACCTGCGGCAGAAGCAGATACGCGAACGCCGTGGTCAGTGGGGCGTTGACTTTCGGGTCGTCGCCGAGCATCAGCCGGACCAGCAAAGGTGCGCCGGCCACGGAGAGCACGGTCGTGACGACCAGCAGCGTGGTGGCCAGCGTGACCAGCCGCCGCACGAAAGCCGTTCCGCCGTCGGCGTCGTCGCGTTCGGCCCGGGCCAGTACCGGCACGAAGATGGCCGTGAACGTCGCTTCCAGCACCAGGGCGGCCACCAGGTTGGGCAGCTGGTTGGCCACGGTGAACGAACTGGACAGCGCCGCGCCGAGGATCGCGGCGAGCAGCACGATCCGGATGAACCCGGTGATCCGGCTGATCAGCGTCGCGAACGCCATGCCCCACGAACGGGACACCACGGCCGCGTCGGACAGCTCCGCGCGGACCGGCTGGGCGTCCGTTCGGGACGGCGGGTTGACGGAGCTCATCCTTCGCGCCGCCTCGGCTGGTCCAGGTCGGCCCGGTCGGGTTCGCCGCGGAACCGGTGCCACAGCCGGCGGGCGGTCAACGTCACCAGGACCGCGCCGGCGGTCAGCGTGATGAAGAACAGCACCTTGCCATAGGCGTTGGAATGCACCGACAGGCGAACCGGGTCACCGAGCGCGAGACCCTCCGGCGTCCGCAGGCCGACGTCGACGGCAACTCGCTGGGTGAAGTGGACCTCGACGGGCACCCGCACCGGCAGGTATCCCGGGGGCAGTTCCTGCTCACCGATATCGGCCACCGTCATTCCCGGTGGTGCGTCCACCTCGAGGCGGACGCGGATCGGGACGGCCAGATCGTTACGCAACGCCAGCGGCAGCGGGCTGTGCTCGGTCGCCAGGGTGTAGGAGCCACCCGGGTTGACGATGGTCACCGCCTTGAACAGGTCGTCGAGGGTGCTGCCCACCCGGTCCAGGCGCGCCACGGCCAGACCGTTGCGGGTGTCGGCCGGTTCGGACTGGCTCAGCGCGCGCAGCATGTCCTCGCGCAGCGGCGCGGTGTACTGCGGTCCGGTCAGCCCGGTCTGCTCATTGGTGGTCAGGGCTGCGGTCAGCCCCCACACCCGGGGGATCTGACCGGCCACCCGTTCGACGACCTCGTCGTCGAACCGGCCGGGCAGGTCGGCGCCGGTGTCCTCGAGCGGCGTCGGCGGCTGTGGGTCGCCGGCCGTTTCGGCGATCACCGCGGGCATCGGACGGGGCACGGCCAGACCGGCATGAATGGTGGCCGCGAACGCCGCCAGAATGCGCTGCGCGTCATCGGGCTGCAGGCCCCACACCAGCGGCGGCATCAGCAGCTGGGTGCGAATCTCGGCGTCGGGTGTCAACGCCCGCCACACCAACGCCGACACCGCGTTCTGGCGGCGCGCGGCCGCCGAGTCGTGCCGCAGCGGAACGGTCAGCGTGCTGTCGAGATACGACGGCGTCACCGGATCGGTTCCCGCGGCGGCGAGCGCGGCACCGACCGCCGGATCGAATGGCGCGGCGACGACCGCGTCCGACAACCGGCGCGGCGTCAGGTCGGCGGAGCCGGAGCCTTCGGAGGCGGGATCGGCCGCCGCGATCGCCACCGTATTGCCTTGCCCGCCAAGCAGATTGACGACGTTGTCGGTCAACGGTTCGTCACCGGTCAAGGTCACGCCCGACAGCGGCCGGACACCGAGGATCTGCTGGACGACGTCGGCCGATCCGCCGGTGGTGAACGAACTGAGCCCGGCGTCGCCGACGCGTTCGAGCGCGTCGAGGCTGGCCTGGGCGTAGGGCGCGGCCGTCACGCACATGCGGCCCGCCAGCGCGCGCAACCGGTTCAGCCACGCCGCCGCGGCATCCTGACCGGTCCCCGGATGACCGCCGCCGGCCTGACCGTCGTCGGCGACCGTGTAGCCCGCGGTCATCGCGTTGACGGTGACCAACAGGTCCGGATCCACGGCCAGACACAACCCCCGGGCCACGGCTCCGTCGGCGTCGGCGGCCGGGCTCGTCGCGAACTCGGCCGCGCCCAGCAGGGTGTCCAGTCGGCCCCCGGGGGCCAATGACGCGGCGAGCGTGTCGTCGCTCAGGCGTACCGGAGTGGTCCCGCCCGGCACGCCCGGGACCAGTCTCGGCTGATCGGCCAGCGGCCACAGCATCGTCATCTGGACCGGCTTGCTGTTATCCGGCGCGACACTGTCGGACTCGGAGTCCGGGGCCGCGGGCAGACCGAGCACGGGGAGCAGGAACCGGCCGTCGTCCAGCCGGGCCGGCGCGCCGTAGTCGGGTGTGCCGTTGACGTTGACCAGCAGCGGATACACGCCGGGCCGGTCGATGCCCAGGGCGGGCTCCGTCGACGAACGCAGCGGATAGACGAAGGCGAACCCGGCGCTCTGGCCGGGCTGCAACTCGCCTGAGACGTTGACGAATTCGCCGACGGGCTGGAATTGCTGGGTGGTGCCGTCGAGTTCGGTGCGCAACTGTGCGGAGCTGCTCACCGCCGGTGCGTGCTCCAGGCGCGCGACGATGTCGCGGACGGACCGGTCGCCGACGTTGTCGACGGCGCCCGTCACGCGCACCACCGGGTCGCCGCCGGGTGTCACCAGATCCGGGGTGACGCTGTCGATCCGAACGGCCAGAAACGCGGTGGCACCGGGCTCACCGCCGGCGGCGCGGGGGAGGACGTTCGGCAGCAGGAAGACCGCGATCATCAGGATCACCGCGGCCAAGCGCGGTGCGGTCCGGCGCAACCCGGCGGTCACGGCGTATTCGGCGTCTTCGGCGACGCCGGCCCGCACCCGTTCGTCCGGCCGGAGGCGGGCCCGTCGGGACGGTGGTTGCGACTGTGCGAATGCGTCTGCGGCCGTCGCCGGGGGGCGCTGCGCGGCAGTGGCGGCAGCGCCTCGGGCCCGTGGTTCTGCAGGGTGCGGATCAGTTCGTGGGCGACCTCGGCGAGGCGCCGTTCGTCGGCGTATGCCAGCCGGGCGGGCAGTTCCCGCAGCGGAACCCAGGCCACCTCGGTCACCTCGAGGTCCTCGTCGCAGAGCTCACCACCGGAGAACCGCAGCAGGTAGTGGTGGACGGTCTTGTGCACGCGCCGTCCGTCGGTGACGAACCAGTAGTCGATGCTGCCCAGGGACGCCAGCACCTTGCCGTGGATGCCGGTTTCCTCGGCGACCTCCCGGATGGCGGTCTGTTCGGCGGTTTCACCCTGCTCGATGTGGCCCTTGGGCAGTGACCACAGCATCCGGCCGCGGCGGTCGACCCGGCCGATGAGCGCGGCGACCTGATCCTCGTGGGGGCCGTCGATTCCGTCGATCACCAACCCGCCCGCCGACGTCTCGTGCACGGTGCGCAACCGGTCGCGTCCGCCGCGCCCGGGGCGGGGACGACTCGGCTTGGCCACGCCGGACGATCCGGGGGAGGGTTGCGCGGCGAGGGGAGT
>ERZ724513.187-NODE-187-length-27651-cov-8.307653_pt1 | contig 27651 bp, 28 predicted proteins | sample MGYA00376046_ERZ724513 | MGnify/ENA primary metagenome ERZ724513 (study PRJEB28724, sample SAMN07190883) | activated sludge metagenome | isolation source: activated sludge of sewage treatment plant in Hong Hong | place: Hong Kong | collected 2016-03-17 ...
CGGGTCCAGACGACGGATAGGTAAGCCTTACATTGCTGGAATTAACAATTTGCTTACGTCAAACTTCAGCCATGAGTGCGCTCGATCTGTCGCGATGGCAGTTCGCCATCACCACCGTGTACCACTTCTTCTTCGTCCCGATCACCATTGGAATGGGATTCCTGGTGGCCGGAATGCAGACGGCGTGGCACCGTACCGGGAACGAGAAGTGGCTGCGCGCCACCAAGTTCTTCGGCAAGTTGTTCCTGATCAACTTCGCCATGGGCGTGGTCACCGGCATTGTTCAGGAATTCCAGTTTGGTATGAACTGGAGCGACTACAGCCGGTTCGTCGGGGACATCTTCGGGGCGCCTCTGGCCATCGAGGGCCTGCTGGCGTTCTTCCTCGAATCCACATTCCTGGGATTGTGGATCTTCGGCTGGGACCGCCTTCCGAAGAAGCTGCACCTGGCCACCATCTGGATCGCTGCAACCGGCACCGTGCTCAGCGCGTACTTCATCCTCGCCGCCAACTCCTGGATGCAGCACCCGGTGGGCTACATGGTCAACCCCGAGACCCAGCGCGCCGAGATGAAGGACTTCGCGCAGGTGCTCACCCAGCCGCTGGCGGTGATCACGTTCACGCACGTGATCACGATGGCCTTCATGGTCGCCGGGCTGTTCGTGGCTGGCATCTCCGGCTGGCTGCTGTTCAAGGGCAAGGGCCCTGACGTTGCCCGCTCGACGCTGAAGCTCGGCGCTATCACCGCTCTGGTGGCGTTCGTGCTGGTCGGTATCACTGGCGACTTCCAGGCCCGCAAGATGGTCGACGTGCAGCCGATGAAGATGGCTGCTGCCGAGGCTCTGTACGAGACGAGCGCCCCCGCGCCGTTCAGCCTGCTCACGATCGGCTCCTTGGACGGCTCGCAACCGCTGTGGAGTCTGGAGATCCCGCACGGGCTGTCACTGCTTGCCACCCACACGTGGGACGGCGAGGTCCAGGGCATCAACAACATCCAGGCGCAGTACGAGCAGCAGTTCGGCCCCGGCGACTACAAGCCGAACATCCCGATGGCGTACTGGAACTTCCGCCTGATGATGGGCTTCGGCTTCGTCGGTGCCCTCCTTGCACTCTGGATGCTGTGGGTGACCCGCGGTGGCCGAGTTCCGACATCCAAGTGGTTCCCACGGCTGGCGATCCTGTCGATCTTCATGCCACTGCTGGGCTCGTCCACTGGCTGGATCTTCACCGAGGTCGGCCGGCAGCCCTGGGTCGTGTTCGGCGTGATGCTGACAGCCAGTGGCGTCAGTCCGACAGTGTCGGCGCTGCAGGTGTGGACGTCGATGATCGTGTTCACCCTGCTGTACGGCGGCCTGGCCGTCGTCGAGGTCGGCCTGCTGATGCGGGCGATCAAGATCGGACCGCCCGAGACGGTGGTGCCCAACTATCCGGACAAGGTCGGCGAAGACCGGCCGCTGACGGTCACGTACTGAGGAGCTGGAGATGGAACTGCAACAGATCTGGATCATCCTCATCGCGGTCCTGTGGGTCGGGTACTTCGTCCTCGAGGGCTTCGACTTCGGAGTCGGTGTGCTGCTGCCCGTGCTCGGCAAGACCGAGCAGGACCGGCGCGCGATGCTCACCACGCTCGGCCCGGTCTGGGACGGCAACGAGGTATGGCTGCTGGTGGCCGGTGGCGCGACATTCGCCGCGTTCCCCGAGTGGTACGCCACCCTGTTCAGCGGGTTCTACCTGCCGCTGCTGCTCATCCTGGTCGGCCTGATCATCCGCGGTGTGGCCTTCGAGTACCGCAGCAAGCGCTCGAGCGCGACCTGGCGTAGGCGCTGGGACCTCTGCATCGTGATCGGGTCGTTCATCCCCGCACTGCTGTGGGGCGTGGCGTTCGCCAACATCGTGCGCGGCGTGCCGATGCGGCCCGGTGACTTCGGCAACTCGCTGTACGACGGCGCGTTCTTCAACCTGCTCAACCCGTACGCACTGGTGGGCGGGCTGACGACGTTGGCGCTGTTCGTAACCCACGGCGCGATCTTCCTCGCGCTGAAGACCGACGGTGACCTGCGCGTGCGGGCCAACAAGGTCGCCGGCCAGGTTGGCCTGGTCGCCACCGTCATCGCCGTGGTGTTCCTGCTGTGGACGCAGCTGGCCTACAGCGACAAGGCCTGGACCTGGGCGCTGGTGGTTGTGGCGGCTGTCGCCTGGCTGGCCGGACTGGCCATGAACCGGGCCGGACGCGAGGGCTGGGCTTTCATCTTCAGCGCAGTCACGCTGGCCGGTGCGGTTGTGTACCTGTTCAGCGTGCTGTACCCGAACGTCATGCCGGCGAGCAACGACCCGGCGCTGTCGCTCACGATCTGGAACGCGAGCAGCACGGACTACACGCTCAAGATCATGACGATCGTGGCCATAGTGTTCACCCCGATCGTGCTGGCTTACCAGAGCTGGACGTACTGGGTGTTCCGCAAGCGGGTTTCGCCGTCGCAGATCAGTGACGCCGGCGAAGGTTCGCTGGACCTGCCGCACGAAAAGGTACAAGCCTGATCGAGACGAACGGACGGCGGCGCGGGGCGATCCCCTGCGCCGCCGTTCTAGTTTGGACACCATGACCGTTGACGAGTACCTGGCTGCCGCACCGGAACCGCAGGCCACGTCCCTGCGCACGTTGCGCGGGCAACTGCTCGAACTGCTGCCGGAGGCCGAGGAGACGATCGCGTACGGGGCGCCGGCGTTGCGGGTCGAGAAGGGTCTGGTAGCCGGCTACACGGCCAACCCCAAGCACTGCGCGTATCTGCCGATGAGCGGGTCGGTGCTGGCCGGGATGGCCGATCAGTTAGTCGGCTACACGTACAGCAAGGGTGCCTTGCGGTTCCCGGTGGACCAGCCGCTGCCGCGGGAATTGGTGGCGGCGCTGGTTGCTGCGCGCCTTGCTGAACTGGGGTAGCACCCGAGGCGAAATGCTGCGTTGTTGGGATTTTGGATCTTGTAAACGCCCAACAACACGACAGCCAGACCAACAGCGCGACAATCCGCTCCAGTCGTGGGACACGGCATGTCCCGACGGCCAAACCGGAAATCTGCGTCAGGTAACGCGGGTAGCCGCCCCGTTGCCGGGTATGGGGACATCATGGCTGTCGATGTCGTTCTTGTGCTGCAATCCGAGCACCGCAAACTGCACCAACTCGTCGAGCGGTGCGGGCGGCCGAGCCGTGGCTTCCACGATCCGGTTGCGGATCTTCAGCACGCGCTGTACGCGCATATGGTCGCCGCGACCGCCGAGATCTACCCGACAGCAGCGCGGTTATCCGGCAGTCTTTGGCCGGCTGAGGCGGTGACTGAGATCCGCAAGGCCTCGGAGAGCGAGTCCTCGGACGCTCTGCGTGCGGCCACCGCCGATCTGGTGCGCATGGAGGAGCAATACGTGCTGGGGCTCTTCGGGGAGCACCTTGAACTCGACGCCCGTCGGCGGTTGGGCAAGGTGTTCCGGATCCGCCGGGATGCCGCTGCCCGCAGCGCTGCCACCTCGCGTCGCCGGCACCGCACCCAGACAGAGTTGTACGAGCTCGCCCGACGAGCCGGGATCGAGCACCGCTCACGGATGACCCAGGCCGAGTTGCAGGCCGCGATCGAGGCCCGGGGAATCAGCGTCTGAACACGGGCGCTTAGGCGTGACGCCGCAATTTCCGCCGTCTTACCGGAAATGTAGTTCATTTGACATAGTTCATGAATCAAGTGCCGCTAACCCCTTGTCGATCGCGGCACATTTGGGTAACGTCACTGGTGCGTCCAGAAAGTGGCGCATCCACTCGAGGGCCTGAAGACGCCGGGCCCTTTCGGGTCACGTAACTCCACCATCGGAGTCCGCCACCCAGTCCGACGTGTGCTTCAGAGCCAGGCCGCGTCGCTCACCGCGTAGTCATAGTCCGTTGTTGAGCGAGGTCTTGATGTTCATCCACATAGTCAGTCGTCCCCTTTCCGATGTTTCCCACTTACCAGCCAGCGGTGTACGTTCCGTCGCCGAACACTTGCGACGAGCCGGTGCCGAGGTCGTCAGTGATGTCGGCATCGCCCACGGCCAGTTCCGCCATGCCGTCAACGAGCTCAGCGCGCAACTGTCCGAGCAATGGGACACCGCTCGTCCCGATACGGTCCACGCAATCGGCGTGGTCGCCACCACTGCCGCCCTCGCGGCCCGTCAGACCGGTACCAGGGTGCTGGCCACGTTCGACGAGCGCCCCACGCCCACCGAGATGGAAGCCGCACTGGCCCGACAGGTCGACGCAGTCCTGCCTTTGTCCAGTGAGGAGCGCAGTCGCTGGCAAGCCCTCGGGGCGACCACCTTCTCGCCGGGCGCGCTGATCGTGCCGCCGCCCGCTGACTTCGCGGATGCCCCGGCCGGCGGCGACGTGATCTGCCTGTCCTCGGGCCCCGGTTTGGACGCAGTGCTGGCTTCGATGCCCTTCTGGGGTTCCGCCCGCCTCGTTCTGATGGGCCGGATCGACGCCGAAACCCGTGCCCGGTTGCGTCGTAAAGCCGAACACCTCGGAGTGCACAACCGGGTGGTGTACCGCCCTGGTCTGCGGGGCGCCGAGCGCGCTGCGGCATGGTCGCAGGCAGCGCTACTCATCGCCGGAACCGACGGTGCCCGTCACGGTGGGCACGTACTGGAAGCCGCCGCGCACGGCGTGCCGTCCGTGGCTCTGGCGCAGGAAGCGCACCTCGACCACATCGTGCCGGGCGCCACCGGGATTCTGCTCGACCCCAGCGAGGGCTCGCGCGGCCTCGGGCGCGCGGTCAGCGAACTCTTGCGCGATCCCTTGCGCAGCCGGGGTATGGGGTCCGCAGCTCGTGTGCGAAACGATGCGCTGCACGACCAGCGCGGCCTCGGCGAGCGGCTCCTCGTTATCTACCGCGAGGTAGCCGGCGAGGTCGTGGCCCCCAAGCGCCCGAGCACCACGGCGCCGCTCACTGCAGATGCCACGAAACTGGCCATGGACTACTTACCGCTGGCCCGCCAACTGGCCCACCGGTACGCCGGTCGGGGTCAGCGCATCGAGGACCTCGTGCAGGTTGCTTCGTTGGGTCTGGTGCGGGCCGCTTCGCGGTTCAACCCTGACTACGGCACCGAGTTCCACTCGTTCGCCGTACCCACGATCCTCGGTGAGTTGCGCCGGCACTTCCGTGACCACGCCTGGGCCGCCAGGGTGCCGCGCAGCCTGCAGGAAGTCACGCTGAAGGTGCAGAAGGTCACCGATGAGTTGCGGGTGACCAAGGGCGAGGACCCGACGCCGGGCGACATCGCCGATCACCTCGGCCTGCTCGAGGAAGAGGTGCTGCAGGCCATGCAGGCGCGCGGTGAGGCCATGTCCTCGAAGTCGCTGGACCACCCCATGGGCGAGGACGGCGACGAGGCGTACGGCGATCTCGTTGGTGACGTCGACCCGGATCTGGAGTACGTGGAGATGCGCGAAGCCGTGCGCGAGGCGCTGCACAACCTGCCCGAGCGTGAGCGCGAGATCCTCCTGATGCGCTTCTACGGTGAGCACACGCAGTCGGAGATCGCCGACCGCCTGGGCCTGTCCCAGGTGCACGTCTCGCGACTGATTACACGCACGCTTGCAGCACTGCGCGACAACGTCCTCAACGACGTGCCACTGCCGCGGTCCTGGAACGGCGAGGAGCCGATCGGGCAACCTGCACGGACGTCGCGACCAGCTGCTTAGAGGAGTAGTAGGTCCCGCCGGTCTCCCCTTGCCGGCGGGGCCTGCCACGTGCTGGTCACGCCGACGGCCTTAGCCGTTTCAGCGACCTCCCGACGTGCGAACTGGGACGGGTAAGCACATCGGGTTGACGGGCCGTCCGGTAACCGCACGGATCGGGCCCCCACGGCCACTTCCGGTATGGACATACGGACGGCGGGAATCGTAACGATCCGGACAACACGGGGCAGTTCGCCCCTAGCTAGGAGCCTTCCAATGCGCGCGATCGCCGCGGTGCTCTTCGACCGCGACCACACGCTCACGATTGATGATCCGCCCTACAACGGGGACCCAGATCTCGTGAAGCCCTTCCCCGGGGCCATCGAGGCGGTAGCGGCGGTCCGGGCCGCCGGCCTGCCCGTAGGGGTCGTGACCAATCAGGCTGGTATCGGGCTGGGGCTGCTGACGCCCGAACAGGTGGAGGCCGTCAACGCCCGCGTGGACGAACTGATCGGCCCCTTCGACACCTGGCAGTACTGCCCGCACGCACCAGTGGACGAGTGCAGTTGCCGCAAGCCCGCGCCCGGCCTTGTTCTGCGGGCGGCGGATGCGCTGCAGGTGCCTGTCGAACAGGTCGTGGTCATCGGCGACACGGTCATGGACGTCGGAGCCGCGGAAGCCGCCGGGGCCATCGGCATCTACGTGCGCACCGACCGGACCCGGCCCTCGGAAGTGCGACGGTGCCCGATCGTCGTCAACGACATCGGTGCCGCCGTGGACTGGGTGCTGCAACAGCAAGCGGGGGACGCGGCATGACCAAGGCGGTGATCGTCAGGCTCGACAGCGTCGGGGACGTACTGCTCGCCGGACCCGCGATCCGGGCGGTGGCGCAAGCGGCCGACGTGACGCTGCTCTGCTCGTCAGTCGGCAAGGCTGCCGCTGACCTATTGCCGGGGGTAAGCGACACGCTCGTCTTCGACGCACCATGGGTACGTGTGCCACCACCGGCGGCGCAGCGGGCCGCGACAGCACGACTGATCTGGGAATTGCGCGGTTTCGACGAGGCGATCATCCTCACGTCGCGGTTCCAGAACTCGATCGCGAGTGCGCTCCTGCTGCGACTGGCGGGAGTGAAACGCATTACCGGAATCAGCGATGACTACCCCGGAAGTTTGCTGGATGAGCGGGTCCGGGTGCCCGACGACGTGCACGAGGTGCAGCGCAATCTCGCCGTCGCCGCAGCGGCCGGTTACCCGGGCGACGACTCATTGGATCTCGTGGCTGATCTGCCGGAGGTGCCCCGGCCGCGCGAGCCCTACGTGGTCATCCACCCCGGTGCCGATGCTCCCAGCCGGGCCATCGAGGCCGAACTCGCGGCAGAGGTCGTGGGGGAACTGGCGGCCCAGGGCTTCACCCCGGTCGTGACCGGCAGCCCTGGCGAGACCGAGCTCACGTCGCGGGTCGCCGGAAGCGACGGCATCGATCTCGGCGGCAGGACCTCCCTAGGACAACTGGCGCACCTGCTGCGAGGGGCCCGGGCTGTCGTGGTCGGGAACACCGGCCCGGCCCATCTGGCTGCCAGCGTCGGCACGCCCGTTGTCAGTCTGTTTCCGCCCGTCGTGCCCTGGCAGAAGTGGGCGCCCTACGGAGTTCCAGTGGTGCGGCTGGGTGACCAGCAGGCACCGTGTGCGGACACCCGCGCCCGGGAATGCCCGGTGCCGGGTCATCCCTGCCTGGCGGGCGTCGGATCACACGATGTGGTCGAGGCCGTGCAACAGCTCGCGGGGGTGGCGGCATGAAGGTCCTGATGTGGCATGTCCATGGCAGCTGGTCGACGGCGTTCGTGCAGGGAATGCACGATGTGGTCGTCCCCGTGCTGCCTGACCGGGGCCGCAACGGACTCGGGCTGCCCACGACCTACACCTGGCCAGAGACGGTGCGCGAGATGTCACCTGAACAGCTGGCGCGCGAGGACTTCGACGTCGTGATCCTGCAACGGCCCGAGGAGATCGCGCTGGTTCAGCAATGGACGGGCCGCCGAGCCGGTGTGGACCTGCCGGCGGTGTACGTCGAGCACAACACACCCAAACCCTCGGCGTACGACAGCGAACATCCCATGAGCGGCCAGCGGCGGATTCCGATCGCTCACGTCACGCACTACAACGCGCTGATGTGGGACAACGGCGAAGCGCCGGTGCGAGTCATTGAACACGGCATCCCCGACCCCGGTCATCGGTATTCCGGCATGCTGCCGCGCGTCGCATGTGCGGTTAACGAACCAGTACGCCGGGGCCGGGTGACCGGCACCGATCTCATCCGTCACTTCGCCGCCGTGGCCGACGTGGACGTGTTCGGGATGGGCACCCAGCCGCTGACCACCAGCAGCTTCCCGCACGAGGTCATCGGACACGGCGACCTTCCGCACGCTGCGATGCACGATCTGCTGGCCCATCGCCGGGTGTACGCCCACTTGTGCCGCTACACCAGTCTCGGGCTGTCGCTGCTCGAGGCGATGTATCTGGGCATGCCGGTCGTCGCACTGTCGGTGACCGAAGCCCCGGAGGCATTGGCCGGCAGCGCCGCCGTGGTGAGCAAATGACCTGCAGCGACTGCAGATCGCTGTCCGGGACTACCTGCACGACCCCGACCGCGCCGTTTCCGATGGTCGCATTAACCGCGCCCACGTTCTCGCACGTCATGCACTACCGAGGTTCCACGCCGAGTGGGACCAGCTACTGAAGGAGGTTCTCGGATGAGGATTGCATTGGTTTCCGAACATGCCAGTCCGCTCGCTGTCCTAGGAGGTGAGGACGCCGGGGGGCAGAACGTCCACGTCGACGCGCTGGCCCGCGGTCTGGCTGCCCGTGGCCACGACGTGGTGGTGCACACCCGTCGCGACAACCCCGACCTGCCGGAGTTCGTCGAGCTCACCAAGGGCGTGACTGTTCACCACGTCGACGCCGGCCCTGCCAAGCCGGTGCCGAAGGACGAGTTTGGTCCCTTCCTGCCGCAGTTCGCCGCCGAGCTCACCAAGCAGTGGGAGAAGCAGCGCCCCGACATCGTGCACGCGCACTTCTGGATGAGCGGCGTCGTCTCTCTGCAGGGCGCGGAACAGTTCGAGATCCCTAGCGCCATCACGTTCCACGCACTGGGTGTGGTCAAAAAGCGGCACCAGGCCGATGCCGACACCAGCCCGGACACCCGGATTCCCGCCGAGCGCCAGTTGCTGCGCCGGATGACCCGGGTCATCGCCACCTGCTCGGATGAGGTGCGCGAACTCCTCGAGCTCGGCGGGGACGAGTCCCGCATCGACGTGGTGCCGTGCGGCGTGGATTCCACGGCTTTCCAACCCGCGAAAAAGGGGGAGAGCGACGTCCTGCCCAGCGAGCGGCAGGAACGCCACCGCATCATCTCCCTGAGCCGGCTCGTGCCGCGCAAGGGCGTCGGCGAGGTCATCGAGATGCTCAAGTACCTCGACGACGTCGAACTGACGGTGGCCGGGGGGCCGAGCGCGGACCAGCTCGACGACGACAAGGAAGTGCGGCGGCTGCGGGAGGTGGCCGACAAGCATGGCGTCGCCGACCGCGTCACGTTCGTCGGTGCCGTCGATCGCGAGCACATTCCGGAACTGCTGGCCGAGACCGACCTCGCGGTCGTGCTGCCCTGGTACGAGCCGTTCGGCATCGTGCCGCTGGAAGTCATGGCCTGCGGCAAGCCGCTGGTGGGCTCGGCCGTGGGTGGCCTGCTGGACAGCGTCACCGACGGCGAGACCGGGCTGCTGGTCCCGCCGCGCAAGCCCCAGAAGGCGGCCGCGGCTGTGCGAATGCTGCTCGACGATCCGGAACTGCGGGCCAAGATGGGCCGGGCGGCGCGTCGCAAGGTCGAACAGCTCTACGACTGGAAGCGCGTGTGCGAGGCCACAGAGGCCGTGTACGAGGACATGCTGGCGGGCAGCAGCCAGCAGAAGGTCAGCGTCGGAACGGCGGGCTGATGGGACCCCGCACCACTGCACTGGACGTGACCGACGCCGCCGTCGCCGCGGGCCTCGACCCGCTGGTGAACGATCACCGGCAGGCCACACTGGACGCGCTGCGTGGTGCGGGACCCGCTCTTGAGACCTGCGCGCGGTGGGGTCGGCGGCTGGCCGATCTGCTTCCGGCAGGCGGCCGGGTGCTGGTCTGCGGCAACGGCGGAAGCGCCGCGGAGGCCCAGCACCTCACGGCCGAGCTCGTCGGTCGCTTCCACAACGACCGGCCGGCATACTCGGCAATCTCGCTGCATGCGGAGACGTCGTCGTTGACGGCGATCGTGAACGACTACGGTGCCGAGCAGATGTTCGCCCGGCAGGTGAGCGCACACGGCCGGCCCGGGGACGTCCTCGTGATGCTGACCACCAGCGGCCGCAGCCCGAACCTGCTGGCCGCGGCCCAGACCGCGCAGCGATTGCGGCTGCAGACCTGGGCACTCACCGGGCCGGTCCCCAACCCGCTGAGCGAGGTAGTCGGCGAGACCGCCGCCATCCCAAGTGCTGCCACTAGCGCCATCCAAGAAGTGCAACTGGTGGGAGTGCACGTGCTCAGCCGGGCCTTCGATACCGCTCTGGGGTACGCATGAACCCGCCGTACGCAGCAGACGCCGCGCCCCTGGTCGTGGTGGGGGACGTCCTTCTCGACGTCGACCTGGAGGGGGACGTCTCCCGACTGTGTCCCGACGAACCCGCCCCAGTTGTGGAGTCGTTGGTCGAGCGGGCGCGACCGGGCGGGGCGGGCCTCGCGGCGATGATCGCCGCCCAGCGACAGCCGGTTGTTCTTGTAACTGCCCTGGGATCAGACGCGGCAGGCCAGCGCGTACGGGAGATGCTCGACGAGCACGTCACCGTCGTCGACCTGGGGACGGATCGCACGATCGTGAAGACCCGGGTCCGGTCGCGCGGGCGCACGCTGATCCGGATGGACGACGAGTCGATCGGACAGCCGAGCAAGCCGGCTAGGGATGTGGATCTGGACGCCCTGTTCAGCACGGCGTCGGCGGTGCTGGTCAGCGACTACGGCTTGGGCGTGAGTGGCCGGGCGGCGGTGCGGTGGGCTCTGCAAGACCAGCCGCGCATCGTGTGGGATCCGCACCCGCGCGGGGCGGTTCCGGTGCCTGGCGTCACCACGGTGACGCCCAACGCGGCTGAGGCTGCGCACTTCTCCGAGGTCGCGGCCGATCACGTGACCGGCGCGATCCGGCAGGGCCACGAGCTGCTCCGCCGCTGGCGGGCGACCAGCGTGACAGTCACCCGAGGTGCCGCCGGGGCAGTACTCGTAAACGCCGATGGCACGCCACTCGTCGCTCCGGCGCCGAGCATTGCCACAGGTGATTCCTGTGGTGCCGGGGACGCGTTCGCCGCGGGACTGGCCAGCAGTCTGGCGACCGGCCGGGACATCTCGGAGGCGGTCTGCGAGGCGGTCGCGGCAGCTGCCGCCTACCTGCAGCGAGGCGGCGTGGGCGGCATGACCGACCCACCCGCCGAGCCCCTGCCGGACGGGCAGCGGGTGGTGGAGGAAGTCCGCGCCCGCGGCGGCCGAGTCGTGATGGCCGGTGGCTGCTTCGACCTGCTGCACGCCGGGCACATCTCCTATCTGGAGGCGGCCCGGGCACTGGGCGACTGTCTCGTGGTGGCGCTGAACAGCGACGACAGCGTACGGGCCCTGAAGGGTCAGGGCCGGCCCGTGGTGACAGCACAGGACCGGGCTCGGGTGCTCAAAGCGCTGAGCTGCGTCGATGCCGTCGAGGTGTTCGACGAACCCACACCGCACCGGTTATTGAGCGCACTGCGCCCGGATATTTTCGCCAAAGGTGGCGACTACCACTCCACGACGATCCCGGAGGCCGACGCGGTCCGCGCCTACGGCGGCGAGGTCGTCGTCCTACCCACCTTGGCCGGGCGCAGCAGTACTCGACTGGTCAACGCAGCGCGGGCTGGTGCCCGTTCGCACAGTCAGGAGGAACAATGCAGGACACAACCAGCGTAGGCAGGGTCCTGGTCACCGGGGGTGCCTCCGGCCTCGGTGCCGCCGTCGCGGATTCGGTGGCGGCAGCCGGCGGTCAGCCGATCGTGCTCGATCTCGTGGAGCCGACGAGCCCGCATCCCTTCTACTGCGTGGACCTCGCTGACTCCCCCGTGACCGAGTCGATGGTGGCCTACGTCGGGGAGAGCGGCCTCGACGCCATCGTCACTTGCGCGGCCATCGATTCCTGTGGGCCGCTGGAGTCGGTGAAGACCGAGGACTGGGAGCGGGTCATCGCCGTGAACCTGATGGGTACCGCCTCGGTGATCCGGGCTGCGATGCCGGCGCTGGCCAAGAGCAAGGGCCGGATCGTGACGGTCGCCTCGACCCTGGGCCGGCGAGCCTTGCCCGACGCCACCGCCTACTGTGCGTCCAAGTTCGGCGTGGTCGGTCTGAGCCGGGCACTGAACGCCGAACTCAAAGGTGAGCCGCCGGTCACATGTGTGATGCCGGGCGGGATGCGCACTTCGTTCTTCGACGGCCGGCCCGCGAAATACCGGCCGGCTCCCGACGCCCCGTTGATGGACGCCAGTGACGTCGCCGACATCATCGTCGACGTCCTCAAGCGCAACCGCAGTGCAATGGTTCCGGAGCTCATGATCACTCCCGGCGGCGAGACTTCATGGCCGTAGACGTCGTGGCGCTGCGAGCGGCCGGAGTGGGTGATCTGCTCACGTCGGTCCCGGCTTTGCGCGCCCTGGCAGCGCAGGCGGGTCCGGTCACGCTGGCCGCACCCGCGTGGCTGCACCCCCTGGCTCCGCTGATCCCGGGAGTCGCGGGCGTGGTCGACGTCAACGGCCTACAGCCCAAGCGCCCGCTGGCCGATGCGGTCGCGATCAACCTGCACGGCAGCGGCCCGCAGAGTCATGCCGCCCTGCTGGCCGGCGGTCCGCGCGACCTCGTCGCGTTCCACTGCCCGGTGGTCTGGGAGTACGGACCAGCCTGGTCGATCGACGACGACGAACCGGAACGGCAACGCTTCTGCCGGCTGCTGGAGTGGATCGGCATCGCGGCCGATCCCGACCTGGTGGGCATCAAGCGGCCCGCCGCGCAGCCGGTGGCCAGCGACGCGATCGTGCTGCACGTCGGCGGCACCGACCCGGCCCGGCGCTGGCCCGCGGAGTCGTTCGCCGAACTCGCCCGGCGCCTGCGCGGACACCCCATCGTCGTCACCGGCGGTCCGGGCGACCTGCTCACAGCCCAGCGCACGGCGCAGTTGGCAGGGCTGGACCCCGACCGGGTACTGGCCGGCCGGCTTGCGCTCGACGAATTTGCCGCCGTCATCGCCTCGGCCCGGTTGCTGGTCAGCGGTGACACCGGCGCCGCCCATCTCGCCCACGCCTACGGCACGCGCTCGGTGGTCGTGTTCGGCCCGGCCAGCGTCGGGCAGTGGGGCCCGCCAGCCGGTGTCCCCAGCCGGGTCCTGCGAGCCGACGGTGCTACCCCGCACGCAGCCGACGTTCCGGTGGCCGATGTCGAGACCGCGGTGCGGGGGTTGCTGGCATGACCGCCCGGCCGGCGATCGACCGCCTGCTGGACCAGTTCCCGTGGGGGCGGGTGCTCGTGGTGGGGGACGTCGTCGCAGACGAGTGGCTGACGGGCGCCTGCGGGAAGGTCGCCCGGGAAGCCCCCGTACCCAACGTGTCGATCCGCTACCGCGAAGTGGTCCCCGGCGGCGGCGGGAACACTGCCGTGAACGTGACCTCACTGGGGGGCCGGTGTGTCCTGATGAGCGCGCTCGGTGACGACGCGGTCGGGGAGGCTGTGGCCGAGCAGTTGCGGCGCAGGGGCGTGCAGGAGGAATCGGTGGTCGTTTGCGGGCGCCACACCATCGCCAAGCGCCGCATTGTCGTCGGACCGCAGGTGGTGGCCCGGTTCGACGAGGGTGACGTGAAGGGGCTCGACCCCGAGGCTGACGCGGAACTGGCCGGCAAGATCAGCCAGTACGCCCAACAGGCCGACGTGGTGGTGGTCGCCGACTACGGCTTGGGCAGCATCGAGGGACCGCAGGTGCAGGATGCCCTCGCCGGCCTTTCCCGGCCGGTGCTGATCGACGCCCACGACGTGCGGCGGTGGGCCCGCGTCCGGCCCGAAGTCGTCACCCCGAACTGGGAGGAGACCGCCGGGATTCTGCGTCTGGACCCCGGACTGACCGGACCGCTGCGGATCGAGCAGGTGCGGGCCGGGGCCGATCTGTTGCGCGAGGCGACTGGCAGCACCTACGTCGTGGCTACTTTGGACGGCGACGGCGCCTTGCTGGTGGCGCCCGACGCCGTCCGGCATGTCCCGACCCGGCGTGTGGACGCCCCGCACAGCGCCGGTGCCGGCGACACGCTGACCGCCGCGCTGGCCCTGGGGCTGGCGGTGGGCGCTGACCTGACCGATGCGCTGGAACTCGCGGTGGCCGCGGCGACGGTGGTCGTGCAGCGACCAGGCACGGCTACCTGTTCGCCGCAGGACTTGCGCAGCGTTCCCGGCAGCCCACTTCTGACGGCCGAAGAACTGATCCGGATCTGTCACGAACACCGGGCTGCGGGCCGCCGGATCGCGGTGACCAACGGCTGCTTCGACGTGCTGCATGCCGGCCACGTATCGCTGCTGCAGTCCGCCGCGGCCGAGGCCGACGTGCTGGTCGTGGCGCTCAACGACGATGCCGGGGTGCGAGCGATCAAAGGCCCGGGCCGGCCGGTGAACGGGGTCGCCGACCGGGCGGCCGTGCTCGCGGCCATGGGTTTTGTCGACCATCTGACGGCCTATGACGGTGCCGCGCCCCTGTCGTTGATCGACGGCATCCGCCCGGATGTGTACGTCAAGGGTGCCGACCACGATGTGCTGGCTCTGCCTGAGGCTCGCGCCACGACGGCGCTGGGAGGACGGGTCAGCGTCGTGCCGTTGCTGCCGGACCGCTCCACCTCGGGGGTGATCGAGGCGTGCGCGAGGGCGAGATCGTCGGCCTGACGCCGGACCTCGCCGCTGTGCGCAGCATCGCTGTACTGCGGGCCAACGCCATGGGACCTATCTGCACAGCGAACCGGCACTGGCCGCGCTGCGGGCGGCTGCGCCGCAGGCCCGCATCACGCTGCTGGGCGGGCCGTGGGCAGCGGCGGCGCTGCCTGGCCGCCCGGGTCCGGTCGACGAGGTGGTGCTGCTGCCGCAGTTACGACCCGATGTTCCGGCGCTTCGGGACCGGCACTTCGACCTCGCCATCCAGATGCACGGCGGCGGCCGCAACAGCAATCCGGTCGTGTCGGCCCTCGGCGCCGGATTCACCGCCGGATTCCAAGCGGCTGACGCGCCGCCATTGGATCTGTCCATCCCCTACCAGTACTGGCAGCACGAGGTGTTTCGGTACCTGGAACTGGCGGCTGCGCTGGGCGCTCCGGCCGTGCGGGTACAGCCCCGATTCGCCGTGTTGGAGGCGGAGCTGGCGGCCGCGGACCGGCTGCTAGGCGCCGCAGACGTGACGGGCCCGTTCGCCGTCATCCATCCCGGGGCCACCGACCCGCGCCGCCGCTGGCCGCCTGCACACTTCGCACGAGTGGCGCGTGCGTTGCAGAATCAGGGAGTGCCGGTCGTGGTGGTCGGATCCGAGGGCGACATCGTCGCGGAGGTGGGCGAGCGTGCCGCCGCGCAGCCGCTGCTGGACCTCGTTTTCGGCGAACTCGTCGGCCTGCTCGCCCGGGCGAGCATCCTGGTCGGCAACGACAGCGGGCCCCGGCATCTCGCCGACGCGCTCGGCACTCCCACAGTCGCCGTGTACTGGTGCGGCAACATGGTCAACGCCGCGCCCGTAGCCAGACGCAACCATCGGGCGCACATCTCGTGGACGACTGCCTGTCCGATATGTGGGTGCAGCTTGGTCGGTGAGCCGTTCCCGTTGCGGTGCTCCGATAATGTGTCTCTGGTATCCGAGGTCCCGGTGGACGCCGTTGTCTCCAGCACCCTTGCGCTGCTGGAGGCGGACGGCGTTCTCACAGCGCGAGCATGGACGGAGGTGGGGCCGTGACTTCGCCGATCGAGCCTGCCGACGAGCGTCCGCTGGCCGAAACCGTCGCCGCCCTCAGCAAGGAACTTCGCGATCTACGGGCCTCGGCCCGGATGCGTGCGGTCATCGAGCAGGCCAAGGGGGTGTTGGTCGAGCGACACAGCATCACGTTGGACGAGGCGTTCGCCCGGCTGCGCACGATGTCCCAGGAGCACAACGTCCGGCTGGTGGAAGTCGCGGCGACTGTGGTGGGGGTGGCGATCCCGGATGTCGACGACGTCGCGATCGCAGAGAACATGCTGGAGCAGGAACTTCCCCTGTCCAAGGCGGCATCGGGAACGTGGCGGGCCCTGCGCGAGCAGCCCGCCATCCGGGCCGGCGTGGTGAGCGCGATCATGGACTCGCTGGCCGGGGGCACGCAGCAGGGTGACGAGGCAGCGCAGTTGATGGTCGACATGCTGCAGGGGCAGGATGTCGCCGCCTTGACGATCTACCGGGCCGGTATCGACGGTTCGCTACGGCTGATCGGCCAGGAGGGCTTGCCGGGCGACCTGGTCAGCTCCTGGCGGCATGTCCCGCCGAGCACCGACATCACGCTGACCCGCGCGGTCATGCAGAACCGCGCCTACTTCTTCGGCAATCGCGATGACCGAGCCGCGGAGTTTCCCGCCAGCCGGGGCGTGCGAGGTCCGAACGAAGCCTCGGCGACGATCCCGATCGTGGATCGCGGCGAAGTCCTGGGTGTCGTGGGCCTGATGTGGGACCGCGTTCAGCAGTTCGACGACGTGCGGCGCAAATCACTCGAGAAAGTCGTGAAGCGGGCCGGTCCGCTTCTGCTGCGTAACGCCGCCGCGTCCGATCCTGAACTGGAGTGGCTCAACACGCTGCTACGCCTGCACTTGGACCCCTGGATGCTGATGGAGGCGGTCATCAGCAGTGACGGCCGCGTGCGGGACTTCGTCGTGCAGGACGCGGCCACCGGACAGTCCCACGAGTGGCTGGGCCGGCGCTTCCTGGAGCTGTGGCCGGCGCTGGCCGATTCGGCGATGTTCCACTCGCTGCGAACGCTCGTGCAGACCGGCGGCTCCTGGTCGACTCGGGTCGCGCAGGACTCCGAGTCACCGTGGGGAAGCACTGGCACGCAGCTGCGCGCTGTGCGGCTGGGTCAAAGACTGGCGCTGGTCTGGCGGCTGCCGGAGTCCGGCGACAGCCGCACCAGCAGCAAGGTCGCGCTGCCCGAGTTCTGAGTAGTTCCCATCACGGCCTCGGTAAGGCTGCGCGCGTAGCCCTGCGCTGTCCGCTTGCGCAGCGCCGTCGCGGAGGCCCGCAACGTGGAGAGTGCCTCGATGACGTCGCCACTGCCATCGATGAGCCCGTCGGTGTAGAACAGCAGGGAGTCGCCGGCCAGTAGTTGCCGGGAATAGACCGTCTCTGAGACCCCCGCGCCGAAGCCGATCCCCGGACCTTCCCCGTCGAGCCACTCGCTGGCGCCGTTCTCCCGCACCAACAGGGCCGGTGGGTGCCCGCCCCCCACGAGGTCGAACATCCCGGTAACCGGATCGATGACCGTGAGCATCAAGGACGCGTTCGGCATCGGCTGCTCGGTTTCCAAGGCGCCGACGGTGCGCGGAATCACGTCCACAAGAGAAGTGCCGGACATGACGTAGGACTGGCTGGTGTAGTGCACCTTCCAGGCGTCGCGCAGCGAGATCACGCCCTGCTCGAGGGCGTCGACGACACTGACGAGCACCCGGCCGTCCAGCATTCCGGTGACATGTACGAGGTCGCCGCCACCGGCCCAGCCGGACGTTGTGTGCGTGCTGTAAAGGTCGAACGTCAGACCCTCGAACGCCGGTAGTTCGGTGAAGGCGGGCGCCCCCATCGTGCGCAGCAGGGATTCCTGCTCGCCCTGCCGAACCGCCGACTCCAGCACCGCTCGCTGGTTCTCCGCGGCCTGCTCGATGGCGCTGACGTCCCGCAGGCTCAGGATCGTGCCGGCGTCGACCTTGGCCACCGTGTAACCGATCGGGACCCGCTGGCCTTTGCGAGTGATCGCCTCGCCGAGGACCGGCAGCGAGGCCGACTCGCCGGCGCCGTCCAGCCGGCAGCCTCCAGGGCATTCGGTGCCGTCGCTGAGAACATGCCCTAGGCCGTCGTGCAGCGATTGGCCCACCTCGGCCTGCGGAGCCAGGACCGTGAGGCCCTCGTTGCATTCAAGCAAAATCCCGGCCGAGTCGATGACGGCAAGGCCGTCGGGGACGCTGGCGAACAGGCTGGTCTGGGTGCGCTGGAACGACGAGATGCGCTTGAGGCGTTGGTCGATGGCCCAGCTCACCGACACGGCCAGCGCCGCCGCCAGAGCGGAGTTGGTGAACCGGATCTGTTTGTCGGCCATCGGCAGTATTGCCAGGACAGCCATAGCGGTCAGCACGGCGACGATGGCCAGAATCAGGGTGTGCCGCGGTGGCAGGTACAGCGCGAACGCGACCACGCTGATCCCCAGCGTCGGCGACAGCGGAAGGTGGAAGAGCAGCATCACTATGGCGATGAGAGCAAGAACGCCGATGCCGGCTGCAAGCAGCCTGTTCGCGCGTCGGTCGTCCACCAGAGCGTGCCCTTCCATTACTGCCGTTGCCCCGACGATACTCCGTTGGCGATCATCCGCAGTGGTTCCGTCGCCGGCCCGCTGAGCACGCTGCCGTCCGGCCCGAACCGGGATCCGTGCAACGGGCAGTCCCAGCTGTTCTCGGCATCGTTCCAGCGGACGATTCCACCGAGGTGCGTGCAGACCGCGCTACACACGCGGCGGACGCCATCCACCGTGCTCTCCGCCTCGGGCACGGGCAGGTCTCTGCGTACGGCGTTGCCGTCGGTCGCCAGCCGTGGCTCCAGCAGCCAGCCCTTCGCCAGGTGCGCGGCGACGTCGGCGTTCTGCACGACCAACTGCCGCCAGCCCGACAGCCCGGACGTGATCCGCGGCCGGTACAGCCGGCCCCATTCCGGCAGCTCGTCAGTGACGTACCCGGCGAGGATCTGGGCGGCGGCCGAACCGTTGGTGATGCCCCACTTACCGAAGCCCGTGGCCATGAGTACCCGCGGTGGACCCAGTGGTGAGGGCCCGACCTGGGGCAGTGAGTCGCTGCTGCGGAAGTCCTGCGCCGACCAGCGGTGGGTGAACTCCCGCACGCCGAACTGCTCGTGGGTCCAATCGGCCAGCCCTTGCAGATGCTGGGAGGCGGGCAACTTCTTGCCGACCGGGTGCCCGTGGCCGCCGACCAGCAGCAGTTCCTCTCCGCTGGGCGACAGCCCGGTCCGCAGCGAGTGAGTGGGTGAGTCCGCCGACAGATACATGCCCAGCGGCAACGGGGACTCGATCCGGCAGGCCATGGCGTACGAGCGCTGCGGCGTGGCGGTGGCGAACATCAGCGTGCGCAACGGGAAGGGCAGCAGGGTCGCCAGCACGATCCAGCGGGCGGTCGTGCTCAGCCCTTGCGTGCTCGTCGCCCGCAGCCGGCCTTCGTGACTGTCGATTCCGGTCACCCGGTAGGGCCAGGCGATGGGAACTGACATCGCAACGAGTTCTGCCTGCAGGGCCGCTAGGTACTGACTCGGGTTGATCTGCAACTGATCACGCAGCCGGACTGCGGCTTCGGTGGCGAAGGGTAGTTCGGACGGTTCGGCCAGTTCCGCCGGCAGGCCAGCCTCGGCGAGGGCTTCCTGCTCCTGGAGCACCGCGTCGGCACCCTTTCGGGTCGTGGCGTAGGTCCAGGAGTCGCGGATCTGGGTGTCGACGACGCCATCACAGGTGTCGCGGATCAGATCCTGTCCGCTGCGGTTGGCCATGACGTAGTGCCGGACTGCGTCGGCGCCGTGCTTGCGGCGAATGGTCCCACTCAGTGTTCCGTGCAGCAGCGTGGCTTTCGCCGTGGATCTGCTGGTGGTTCCCGAACCCGGCCTGCTGGCATCCACGACGGCTACGTCCACGCCGCGCCGGGCCAGCAGCAGGGCGGTCGTGAGCCCGACGATGCCGGCGCCGACCACCAGAACTTCGTGATCGTCGGCAAGGTGGTGCTCCGGATGGGAATTGCCGAGCACCGGGCCCCAGAAGGCCTCGGAGTGGTCGGGGATCGGGGGAGTTGTCACCGGTGGGTCGTACCCGATCTTGAGCGACCGAGTCCTGCGGGTATACGACAGGTCGCTGATGGGTACAGGGCCGCCATGACTGCAGAGCACCCTGCCCAGACGATCCCGTACCCGGGGTCCGAGGAGCAGATGGCGCAGCAGCCTCGCGATGAGATGCGCGACTATCGGGGCAGCGGATTGCTCGAGGGTCAGGTCGCTCTGGTGACCGGCGGCGACAGTGGCATCGGCCGGGCGGTCTGCGTCGCGTTCGCCAAGGAGGGCGCCGACGTCGCGATCGCCTACCTCGACGAAGACGAGGATGCCCGCAAGACCGCTGAGCTGGTCGAGGCGGCCGGTCGGCGTGCCGTGGTGATCCCCGGCGATCTGTCCGAGCACCGCCACCGTGCCGAGGTGGTCGAGAAGACTGTGGCCGAACTCGGCCGGCTCGACATTCTGGTCAACAACGCCGCCTTCCAGAGTCCGGTGGACAAGGTTGAGGACCTCACCCACGAGCAGTTCCAGCGGACGTTCGCCACCAACATCGAGGCCACCTTCTTCGTGACTCAAGCAGCGCTTGCCCACATGAAGGAAGGGTCCGCTGTCATCAACACCGCGTCCATCACGGGGCTCCAGGGGCACAAGACATTGCTCGACTATTCGGCGACCAAGGGGGCGATCATCACGCTCACCTACTCGCTGGCGCAGGCGTTGGTGGACCGGAACATCCGGGTCAACGCTGTCGCGCCGGGCCCGGTCTGGACCCCCCTGATCCCGGCCACCATGGACGAGGAACAGGTCAAGGGTTTCGGCACGGACACCCCGATGGGACGCGCGGCCCAGCCGGACGAGATCGCCCCGTCCTACGTGTTCTTCGCCAGCAACCGGCTCTCGTCGTACTACAGCGGCGAGGTGCTGGCACCGGTCGGCGGGCAGACCATGCCTGGCTGATCACACAGACTCCGCGGGGGTGGCGCACGTTCCCGCGGACCTCGGACGGATCCCCTGCCGTCCGCCGGCCGGGAGGAAGTGGCGGCTTCCTCCCGGCCCCTTTTTGTGCTCCGGCAACAGCTCGCTCGCGGGTTTCGGTGTCTCACGTGCCATCTAACGTCGGGTTAGACACCGAAACCGCAGTTCCGAAAGGGGGATGGCCGGGCCCCCTTCGGTCAACTGCTGCTCTTACGAGTACGCCGAGAGTTGGCGATCTCCTTGTCCAGCTCCGCGACCTTCTGCTCCTTGCGGGCCGCGGTAGCCTTCTTGCTCGCGGCCTGCTCGGAGTCCTGCGCCTCGTTCAGGGCATCGGTGCGGCGCCGGTTGCGCTCGCCCTGCTGGGCAGATGCAGCCCGCTTGGCCACAGTGCGTTTACGCGCCTGCGTCGTCTTCTCAATCTCCTTCTCGCGGGCCTGCGCCCGCTGCTGAGCCTGCTGGGTCTGCTCGGCCGCGTCGCGCTCGGCCTGCTGCTGGGCTTGTCGCGCCGCTCGGACCTCCCGCTTCTCCTGGGCGTGCGCCTCGGCTTGCACCTGCTCGGCTTGGGCACCTGTTGTGGCTGCCTCCTCCAGAGAGTGGGCGGCCGCCTGCCGGGACCGGCCCTGCCGCTGCAGGTCCTCGTTGCGCAGGACCCCGCCAGCGGTCTGCAGCACCGCGGCTTCGAACCGGCCGAAGAGCACCGACGTGCCCACTGCCCATCCCGGTGACCTGTGAGGCGTTCGAGTGCGGTCAGCGGCAGCCGGGTTGTGGCCAGACCGCGGGCGAACGACTTGCCGACCAGCGTGCTCGGCTCTTGCTCGAAGGACTCCGCCCTGTCGGCCGCCAGCCGGGCCTGCAAGCCAAGCTCGGCACTGTGGCGCTGTGCCGCTTCCTTGCGCCGTTGCGCTGCCTGCACTTTCGCCTCGGCCTGCTGCATGGCACGGCGGGCGTCGGCCTGGGCCGCGTCTTGGGCGCGCCGGGTCGCAGCGGAGACGGCAGCCTCCTGCGCCGCTCCGTCTCGCTCAGCGCGGGCCATTTCCTCCTGCCGCTGCTTCTCGGCGATCAGTTCGGCCCGCTCAGAGGCAGCCTCGCGTTCTGCCTGTTCCGCCTCGGCCAGTTCCTGGCTCGCGGCGGCGCGCTCTTGCTCGATCCGCGCATCTGCGGCGACGTCGGCCCGTTGCTTGTGCAACTCGCCTTCCCGAGTGAGGTCGTCGCGCCCCGTGACGCTGCCGGCCAGCCGCTGTGCGGCCCCGGTCACGCGGTCGAGGGCTTCGCGTCCGAGGGACGTTGTGGAATCCATTTCTGGTTCAACTCCTTGCATGTTTGGTTGCTGCGCGCGTACCCGCGCGTGCGTTGTCCATTCGCGGATGTGAGCGATGCCACCCATGCGTATGTGGCAACTGCCGGGGGGTAAACCGCCCCAACGACAAGCGAAAGGAGACTCGACGTGGATTCCACAACCACGGACGAACAGTCCAAGATTCAGACCGCTAAGGAAGAAGCCGTTACGCAGGCGCGCTCCGTTGCAGAGACCGCCGGTGAGCAGACCAAGCAGGTAGCGTCCGACGTCGCCGACGAGGTGAAGAACCAAATCGGCGACCAGAAGGCGAAACTCGCGTCCAGCATCCGGGAGATCGGGGACGAACTCGAGCAGGCGGCGCAGGGCAGCACTGGAACTGTTGCCGGTATCGCCGGTCAGGCCGCAGACACAACGCGGCAGGTGTCGTCCTGGATCGAAAACCACGACGCTCGCGATGTCCTCGGCGAGATTGAGGACTTCGCGCGGCAGCGTCCCGTCGCCTTCGTGCTCGGGGCTGCTGCGTTGGGCTTCCTGGTGGGGCGGGTCACCCGCAGTGCGGTCTCATCGGCGCGCGACAACGCGAGTCCGACGATTGACATTCGCAAGCCCACCCAACCCGTGGCTGGCACGAGCATGCAACCGCATCTGACGGGCGAGCCGACGGACGAGGCAATTCTGGCTGGTCCGTCAGGTCCGCTGCAGAGTGGTTTCGAGGGCGGCAACGTCGAGGTCGGTGACGTGCTGCCCGGCGTGGACACCACGGTTGGCCGCGCGGAGGGGAACTCGCAGTGAGCACCCAACCGGAAGAAGGCGGCCCGTTGCGTGAGGATGACGGCCCGCTGAGCCAGCGAGCGCACGACGAGGAGTCGGCGTATCCGCAGAACGACCAGCCGTCTGGGGATCCGGACGCTGCCGAAGACCGCCGGGAAGGAGAGATGACATGACCGAGCAGGAGCGCGTGGATGTGCGGGAGACGCCGAGTGCGGAGCTGCCGCTGTCCCAGTTGATCTCCAACCTCACCGAGGACACCAGCACACTGTTCCGGCAGGAGGTGGCGCTGGCCCGCGCGGAGATCAAGCAGGAAGCGACCACGGCCGGTAAGGGGGTCGGGATGATGGCCGGCGCGGGAGCATTCGCCGCGGTTGCCATGATCCTCATCTCCTTTGCTGTCGCCGAAGGGTTGCAGCGGTGGTTGGACATCGACCTGGCGTGGTGTTACTTCATCGTCGCTGTGGTCTGGTTGATCGTCGCAGGTGTCCTGTTCTCGATGGGACGCAAGAAGTTGAGCGAAGTGAATCCGAAACCCGAGCGGACCGTGGACAGTCTGCGGGACGTCGCTGACACGTTGAAAGGACAGTCATGAGCAGTAACAGCCCGGAGGAGATCCAGGAGGACATCGACCGCACGCGCCAGGATCTGCGCGAGAACGTCGATGCCCTGCAGGAGAAGGTCAGCATCAAGGGCGCTGCCAACCGCAGCGCGGACAAGGTTAAGGAGTCCATGAGCAACGTCAAGGACACCATCATGGGCAAGGCCGATTCGGCCAAGGAGTCGGTCGCGTCCGCCGGGTCGGCGGGCCAGCTTCCCGACCGAGCCCGTCGCACTACGCAGGGCAACCCGCTGGCGGTGGGTCTGGGCGCCTTCGCGATCGGTTGGCTGGTCGGCTCACTGATTCCCGCTAGCCAGCGCGAGCGGGAAGCTGTCGAGAAGGTTGGGCCGGAATTGGCGGCCCCCGTGCAGGACGTGGTCAGCCACGCCCAGGAGAAGGGCAAGCAGGCTCTGCAGGAAGTGGCCGAAGAGGCCAAGGCCGGCGCTGCGCAGGTCAAGGAGTCAGTGCAGCAGTAGTTCGTGTGAAGCCCCCGGCCGCCACCGGGGGCTTTGCACTGTGCAGAACTGGTTGAGCGGCCGGTGCCGTCAACCACAAATGTCCACGACAGGCCGGTTGCTGAAGATTGGCGGCGGCATGTCCCGTGCCTTTGTGGTTGGCCCGAGCCAGTGCTCAACCACAAAGGTCCCCGCCTTCAGCCCAGCGCCTTCAGCAGCGCCGGTTCCCACGCTTCCAGGTCCTCCCCCTTCGCGCGTGGCAGTACCTCGAGTTCCAGCAGCCGTGGGTCCACATAGGAACTGCGTGCGATAGCGGGGGTGTTGCCGAGGTGTTCGGCAGCGTCCGCGATCGCTGCCTTCACATCGGCCCCCTCGCTCAACGTCGCCAGGGCACGCAAGCCCGCCTGCCATGTGCGGAAGTCCTTGGCCGTGCCCTGCACACCCACCTCGCTCAGGTAGGCGTTGATGTCCGCACTCGTCACGTCCTGCCAGCCGTCCTCGGTCCGGTAGGCCAGCAACTCCTCACCACCCCCGCGCCGCCGCAGCAACGTGCGGACGCACGCGAGCAGCGCTTCGTCCTCGATGGCGACCTCGTGATCCTTGCCCGACTTTCCGGTGAAGCACAGCCGCACCTGACCGCCGGTCGTGCTGGCGTGATCCCGGCGCAGCGTGGCCAGCCCGAAGCTGTCCGTGTAGCTCTCGGAGCCGATCCGGATGCCGCCCCGGTCGAGGATGCGGAAGGCCGCAGCCAGCGCCCGTTCCCGGGGCATGCCGTCGAGTTCCAGGTGCTGCGCCACCAGCTTGCGCGCCGCCGGCAGACTGCGGCCGAAGTCCAGCACCCGGTCGAACTTCTCCGCATCGCGCTTCTCCCGCCAGGCCGGGTGGTAGAGGTATTGGCGGCGCCCGGCGTCGTCGGTACCCACCACCTGGATGTGACCGTTGGGATGTGGGCAGATCCACACTTCGGTCCACGCCGGTGGGATGACGAGTTCCTTGCAGCGGGCGACATCGTCGGGGGCCAGCCGACCACCGTCGGCATCCAGATACGCGAAACCCCGGCCGTGACGCCGCCGGGTCCAGCCGGGGCTGGCGGGATCGACGCGTCGCAGCCGGGGCATCGCCGGTTACGGTTGCGGGACGTTGATGTTGTCGGGCAGTTGGTCGCGCAGTTGCTGGACCTTCTGCTCGAGCCGGTTGACGGCCTGGTCGTCGTTGAGGAAGAACGTCACTCCCGCGGCCAGTAGGCCGGCGATGAGCAGCGCGATGACGGAGAGCACGAGACCGCCGGTAGCGACGCCCTTGCCCGTGACGCCGACTCGGCGGGCGTTGCGGCTGCCGACGATGCCGAGAATGATCCCGATGATCGCCAGGACGATGCCCAGCGGTCCGACGATCACGGTGAGCACGCTGAGCAGCGCGGATACTCCGAACACCAACGCGAACGCAGCGGCCGCTGAGGTCTTGGCCGGCCGGACCCGTTCCTCGTAGACAGGTTCGGGATCGCGGATGACTTGCGGCGGGGGCTGGTTCGCGACGTAGGGACGTTGCGGATCGGGTTGGTAGGACATTTCTCGCCTCCTTGAGCGGAATCGGCGTTGTCTACCCGCCCGCGACCCGATCATGCCGCCGGTATGTGCCGCCTACCGCAGGGAAAACCTCAGGCATCCAAACCATTCAGGAGGACGCGTGACCGCCATTCCCCACACCGACCCTCAGAGCCAGGACGTGCTCGACCTACTCATGCAGGAGCACCGCGAAGTGGAGGCGCTGCTCGACCAGATCAGCCAGCCGGAGCAGAACCCGGACAGTCGGGACACAGCCGACCGTGTGATCGCGATGCTCGTTAAGCACTCGGTCGCCGAGGAGATGTACGTCTACCCGGTCATGGAGCAGTACCTCCCGAACGGCAAGCAGGACGTCGAGCACGACAAGCAGGAGCACCAGGAACTCGAGGAGTTGCTCAAGCAGCTTGAGGGTCTGGCTCCGGAGGAGGACGGCTTCGCGCAATGCGTGAGCAAGATTCAGGAGGTGCTCAACGACCATGTGCACGATGAAGAGGACGAGCAGTTTCCCAGGCTGCGGGAGGCCGTCCCTGCGGACACGCTCGTCGACTTGCGCGGCAAGGTCGAGATGGCCGAGAAGGTTGCCCCGACTCGCCCGCACCCAGAGGCTCCGCACAGCGAGCTGTTCCACAAGGTCGTGGGACCTGGCGTCGGCATGGTGGACCGGCTGCGCGACGCTTTGAGCGGTCGCGTCACCGAGTAGTGACCTCCGGGGCGGTCCCCGTCGGGTATGCCCTGGCGGGAATCGCGCTGTTATGTGCCGCGGTGCTGCCGCGGGTCCTGAGCCGGTTGCCGCTGTCGCCGGCGATCATCTTTGTGGGCGTGGGAATCGCGTCCGCGCTGATCCCCGGCACGCCGCGACTGTTGCCATCGGACGATCCGGTGCTCGTGGAACACCTCACCGAGGTATGCGTGATCGTGGCGCTGATGGGTGTCGGTCTGGCCTTGGACCGGCCGCTGTCCTGGCGCGGCTGGGCCAGCACGTGGCGGCTGCTGGGGATCGGGATGCCGCTGTTCATCGGACTTGGTGCGATAGCGGCATGGGGCTTGCTGGGAGTCGGAGTCGCCGTGGCCGTGCTGCTGGCCGCCTCGCTGGCCCCGACCGACCCGGTGCTCGCCTCGGATGTGCAGGTAGGGGAGCCCACTGACGATCCCGAGAGCGAGGACGATGTCAGGTTCTCCCTGACCTCCGAAGCCGGCTTGAATGACGGTCTCGCCTTCCCGTTCGTCTATGCCGCCATCCTGTTAACCGCCGGCGCTCTGGGACCGGGCTGGGTCGCTAGGGAGTTGCTCGGCAAGGTGGTGCTGGGGGTCGGGGTGGGTTGGGCGATCGGACAGGTTTTGGGCCGGCTCGCGTTCCGAGCGCCGACGGCGGCCTTGCGGTTTGCGGATTCTGCAGAGTCGGTGATGGCGCTGTCCGCGGTGTTTGTGGCGTATGGCGTCGCGGAATTGTGCGGTGGCTACGGATTCCTTGCGGTCTTCGTCGCCGCCGTCACGATCCGGGCCTGTGAACGCGGGCACGAGTACCACCGAGTCCTGCACGAGTTCATCGGACAGATCGAGCGGCTGCTGACTTTGGCGCTGCTGCTGGGTCTGGGTTACGCGGTGGGGTCTGGGTTGCTGGCGGCCCTCACCCCCGCTGGCGCCGCCTGGGCGATCGGAACGGTGCTTGTGCTGCGACCAGTGACGGCCTGGCTGTCGCTGCGCGGTTCGCCGATCGCACCGGTGGAGCAACGGACGATCGCCTTCTTCGGGGTGCGGGGCATCGGGACGTTCTACTACGTGGCGTTCGCTCTGGGGCACGCCGCGTTCCCGGACGCGGACTTCGTCTGGGCGACGACGGCGTGCGCCGTGTTGGCGTCGGTGGTGATCCACGGGGTCACCGCCTCACCGGTGCTGCGGACCTTGGACCGCAGGTTCGGGCGGCCGACGCCGGAGCCGGTCTAGCGGCCCCAGGCCCTTTCCCCAACTGCGAGCGATTCCGTCAACTGCGACCTGTAGGACTTGTCGCATCTGCCTGGTTGGGTCGCTGTTGGACTCCTCGGGGCCCCCGCCGCGGGTCATGGGCGTGGCCCGGGCGAATGCGGCACAGTAACTGGCATGAGTTCTGAACTGCAGTCGTTGTTCTTCGTGCTACTGGTGGCCGCGG
>ERZ724513.189-NODE-189-length-27488-cov-9.557759_pt1 | contig 27488 bp, 22 predicted proteins | sample MGYA00376046_ERZ724513 | MGnify/ENA primary metagenome ERZ724513 (study PRJEB28724, sample SAMN07190883) | activated sludge metagenome | isolation source: activated sludge of sewage treatment plant in Hong Hong | place: Hong Kong | collected 2016-03-17 ...
CATAGTCACAATTCAGTCGAAGGGTCAGGGCATCAGCCCGGCCCTCCCGGCCACGGCGGCGTAGCGCGGGGCATAGTCGAGCAGCGCCCGTCGCGCGGCGGCTTCGTCGCGCCACGCCCGACACCAGCCCGGCCACTCCAGCGCCCCGGCAAACATGCGCTTGGCCCCTTCTTCCAGATAGATGTCCATCGGCTTTTGTCCTTAAAGCGGCACGCTGACCGGGCCGGCCGGCGTGTAGGAAACGATGATCGGCAGCACGCGCCAGCGCCCGTCTTCTTCGTATAGTCTCCTGATGGTGACAAAGTCGGCCGCGTCGCCGCCGCTGAGGACGGCCATCTCGTCCAGCGCGGTCATGTCGTCCGCGGTGTAGTAGGCCAGTCGATCAGTCGTGAGTTACTCCTTTCCTTGCCGGGCGCGCCACTCCGGCTCTAAAATGGCGTAGATCAGCATATCCCAGTAGCGGCCCTTGAAAAATTCCTTGTCGCGCAGCCGCCCTTCCAGCCGCATGCCCAGCTTGGTCAGCACGTTGGCCGAGCCGGCGTTGTCGGCGATGGCGTGGGCCCAGACGCGATGGACGCCCAGTTGGCCGAAGCCGAAGTTCAGGATGGCGCGGCCCGCTTCGGTGGCATAGCCGCGCCCCCACTGGGCCGGCGACAGCTCATAGCCCATGTCGGCCTCGTGGGAGCCGGTCGCGGTCAGCCGGACGCCGCAGTTGCCGATGAATTCGCCGGTCTCCCGCAGGGTAATGGCCAGCTGGTACTGCGTGCGCGGTTGGCGGCGCTGGTTGTCGATCTGCCGGTTGACGAAGCCGCGCGCATCCTCCGGCGTGCGCTCCGTCCATTCGTAGTAGCGCAGGTAGAGCGGGTCGGACTGGTAGGCCAACACGGCCAGCCAGTCGTCTTCGCGGAACTCGCGCAGCCGCAGGCGTTCGGTCGTCAGTTCCATTGGCGTCCTTGGTCAGGCAGAGCGATACGCCGGCGCGGCCGGCCGCTCTTCTTACTATCGCTCATAGACGTAGGCCGCCTGCTCGCCGACCGCGCCGAGTGCGCCATAGAGGGCCACGGCCGCTTCGGCGACCTGATTCGCGGTGATCTCCACCGAGAAGGCCGGGCCGCGGTCGGCCCAGGCCTCAAGGGCATGGCTGAGCATCTCCTCGAACAGGAGGCGATAGCCGGCCAGTGTCAGGACGACCACGCCGGCGTCGCCGCTTTCCGAGATCGTGAAACCGGCCAGTTGCCCATAGCCGTCAAACCACAGGAAGGCGTTGCTTTCACAGAAGTTGGCGAAGACGAGCTTGCTCTCGTACAGAGCGTGTTTCCAATCGACGATGCGGCCCAGGCACCACGTCGAGCGGGCGCGGACGTTGATGTTGTCGCCGATGATGAAGCGGCACAGCCGGACAAAATCGCCGGCGGCTTCGGAGCAGGGGCGGGGGGTGACGTTCATCTGCTTTGCTGGTACTGATCCAAATCGATAGAACGCGGCCGCTTGGCAGAGAGTCCAGAGAGGGCTTGGCAATGAAGGCGAGGCGGCGCGTGTGGATCAGTCAGGCGCATTATACCGCGATCTGGTGGCGCCGAGAAACCCCGACGCGCCCGGCCAGGCGTCCTTGAAGCGGTATTCTTCGCATAGTAATCAGTCCGTCTGGGCGCAGCCTCTATTGGGCCAACACCCTTTCTACGCGCCGGTCGGGAATGAGCCAGATCAGGGCCACAATCACATAGGCCGCGCAGCTCAGCCAGACGTTGACAAAGGCCAGGACGATGCCCGCGGCGTAGAGAGCAATCGACACCTTCTCCTTGCGGTTGCCTTTGAGCGCGGTGGCCAGCGCCGAATCGGGGCGGTGGAGCGCCAGCAGAGCGCGCGTCAGAAAGTAGTAGGCAATGGCCGAGGCTAAAAGAACTAGCCCGTAAAGCGCCAGGGGCAGGGCCGCCAGCCCATTATTCCCCAGCCAGGCCGTCAGGAACGGGACGAGCGACAGCCAGAACAGCAGGTGGGTGTTGGCCCACAGCACGCGGCCGTCCACCTGCTCCACGACCTGAAACAGGTGATGATGGTTGGTCCAGTAGATGCCCAGGTAGAGAAAGCTAAGCACATAACTCAGGAAGACGGGCACGAGCGACCGCAGCGCGGCCAGATCATGGCCGCGCTGCGGCGTCAATTGCAACACCATGATGGTAATCAGAATGGCGATGACGCCGTCGCTGAACGCCTCCAGCCGTGTCCTGCTCATGCGCTATTTGGGTTGGCCATCATCCACCGGCAATCGCGCCGATGATGCGCAACGGCTCCTTGCCGCTGGCGACCGTGGCCGGCAACGGCGCGTCCGGCGCTTCGTGCGACAGGTCTTCCACACCGGCAAAGAAGCGTAGGTAGGCGCGGCGCTGCCCCGTGCTGTAGTCGCGGATGGTGCCGCGCAGCACGGGGTAGCGCGCCTCCAGCGCGTCGAGGACGGCCTGCTGGGTCACCGGCTCGGCCACCGCCACGCTCACCTCTGCGCTGACGCCGGCCAGATTGCGGAGGTGATGGGGGATGATGACGCGGATCACGGCAGGATCTGCGCCTCAACCGAGAGCACGGCCGGCAGATCGTGGACGATGGCCTGCCAGTGGTCGCCGCCGTCGGCCGAGACGTAGACCTGGCCGCCGGTTGTGCCGAAGTAGATGCCGCAGGGGTCGAGCTTGTCCACGCTCATGGCGTCGCGCAGGACGTTGACGTAGCAGTTCTCCTGCGGCAAGCCATCGGTCAGCGCCTCCCATTCGTTGCCGTCGCGGCGGCGATAGACGCGCAGCTTGCCATCGGGCGGGTAGTGCTCCGAGTCGCTCTTGATGGGCACGACGTAGATCGTCTCCGGCTCGTGGGCATGCACGTCGATGACGAAGCCGAAGTCCGACGGCAGACTGCCGCTGATCTCATACCACTCGTCGCCGGCGTTGTCGCTGCGCATCACGTCCCAATGCTTTTGCATGAACAGCCGGTCGGGGTTCGATGGGTGCATGGCGACGTGGTGAACGCAGTGGCCCACTTCGGCTTTGGGATCGGGGATGTAGTCGGAGCGCAGACCCTGGTTGATGGCCTTCCACGTCTGCCCGCCGTCGTCGCTGCGGAACGCGCCGGCGGCGGAGATGGCCACGACGATGCGGTCGGGGTTGGCCGGGTCAAGAAGGACGGTGTGCAGGCACAGCCCGCCCGCGCCCGGCTGCCAGATGCCGCCGGTGTCGTGTTGGCGCAGGCCGGGCAGCTCCTGCCACGTCTGCCCGCCGTCGCCGGAGCGGAAGAGGGCCGCGTCTTCAACTCCGGCGTAGATCGTATCGGGGTCGGACGGCGACGGCTCCAGATGCCAGACGCGCTTGAAGTCCCACGGATGGGGCGTGCCGTCGTACCATTGATGCGTGCCTGTTTCGCCGGCATAGGCGAACTCGTTGCCGACGGTCGTCCACGTCTTGCCGCCATCGTCGGAGCGGTGCATGACCTGGCCGAACCAGTCGCTGGACTGCGAGGCGTAAATGCGGTTGGGGTCGGCCGGCGAGCCTTTAAGGTGGTAGATTTCCCAGCCGCCAAAGTAGGGGCCATCGACCTGCCACTGCTCGCGCTTCTCATCCGAGGTCAGGATAAACGCGCCCTTGCGGGTTCCAACCAGAACTCGTACAGTGCTCATTTGCTTCTGCTACTCCTTGCCGGGTGCGGCCAGCTATTCGTTTGTTGTCGGACGGAGGACTGCCTACCGTTGAGCTATCACACTAGTTTAGAACAAATATTCTATCTTGTCAACGAGAGCGACGCCTCTTTGCAAGTAGCCGGCCTGTTCGGCGAGGCGGAATCATAGCCCCGCACGTCGCCGGCCGTCAACTTTGTGCGCGAAAACACAAACGCCCGCCATTGGCATGGCCAATGGCGGGCGAAGGAATCGCCCGGCGGGCGAAGGAATCGCCCGGCGGGCGAAGGAATCGCCCGGCGGGCGGAGGAATCGCCCGGCGGGCGGAGGAAGCGCCCGGCGGGCGGAGGAAGCGGCGGTTAGGGGAAGGGCAATCTCAGGCGGACTTGGCCGCGCTGCCGCTGGCCACGGGGGCGCGGTCGTACTTCAGCCAGGTGTAGGCGAAGCCGGCGGCCAGGATGACGTAGACGACCAGCAGGATGAGCAGGCCCGTGGAGACGACGCCGACGAAGAAGATGTAGTAGACCGCGCCGATGAGGCTCATCACGTTGGCCGTCAGGCCGGCGGCAACGAAGACGCGCACCTGCTCCCAGCGCGTAGCCCGCAGGGCCAGCAGCGCGGCCACGGCGTAGCCAACCGACAGCCCGCCGGTCTGCTGCATGACCGGGATGGAGTTCGGGTCTAAGCCCGAAATGCGGATGATGAAGCTGGGGTAGACCATCGCCAGTACGCCGATGATGCCGGTGGCGAGCATTTGCACGACAAAGAGCGCTTTCAAGTCCGATCCGATTCGCCTGTTCATGGTTATCTCCTTCTGCTGAATGACTGCTGTCGCGCCGGCGTCTGTTTTTCCGGCGCGGTAGTGTCATTCTAGGGCCAGTCGGGCGTCCATCTCCAGACCGAACGGTGCTCATTGTCTGCTCAGGCGACGGCTTCGCGGACGAAGATGCGAAACCCCCAGCGCTCCAGTTCTAGCTCCGTGCCGTCATCGAAGGTCATCGCTTCGCCGCTGAGAGCGTCGATATACGCGCCGTGGTGCAAGCCCTCCGGGAAGCTCACCGTCTGCCGCCGTTCGGACAGGTTGAAGACAGCGAAGACCTTGTCGCGCTCGTTCTCGCGCACGAAGCTGAGCACACTCTCCAGGGCGTCGTTGGGCACGCGAACCATGCGCGCGCCCCACGTGGCGTTCCACAGGGCGGTATTGTCGCGCTTCAGGGCGAAGAGGCGTTGGTAGAGGTCGCCCAGGGGGTGCGGCCGCCAGTCGATTGGGTCGCGCTCGAAGAAGGCCAACCGGCGCTCATTGCCCGCCTCCTGGCCGTTGTAGATGAGCGGCATGCCCTCGCTGACGACCGAGAGGGCGATGGCCGCCTCCAACGCCTCGCCGAACTGCTCGAACTCCGTGCCCTCCCAGGCGTTCTTGTCGTGGTTGCTGACGAACAGCATGCGCATGATGTCGCGCGGGTAGGCCTTCTCGTTCCAGGAGTAGTAGACGTAAAGGGCGTTGACGTCGGCCTGGCCGGTGGCGATCTTGTGCATGACGTCGTTCCAGTGCCAGGCATAGGTCATGTCGAACGCCTCGGCGTGCAGGTCGCGCGCCTCCCACTCGGCCAGCAGGAAGACCGGCTTGACGGCCTCCAGCTCGCGGCGGACGTTGTTCCAGAAGTCGGTGGGCACGAAGCCGGCCACGTCGCAGCGGAAGCCGTCCACATCCACCTCGCGCACCCAATGCACCATCGCCGCGGTCATATACTCGCGGAGGGCGGGCTGGTCGTAGTCGAAGTCGATGACGTCGGGCCAGTCCCACCACGGCGTCGGCCGGAAGTCGCCCTTCCAGTCGCGGGTGTACCATTCGGGGTGTTCGCTGACCAGATTGCAGTCCCAGGCGGAGTGGTTGGCCACCCAGTCGAGAATGACGAACATGCCCAACGCGTGGGCCTGGCGGACGAAGTGCTTCAGGTCGTCGAGCGTGCCCAATTCCGGGTTGACGCCGTAGTAGTCGCGCACGGAGTAGGGGCTGCCCAGCGAGCCTTTGCGGTTGACCTGGCCGATGGGCTGGACGGGCATAAGCCAGAGGATGACCGCGCCCAGTTCCTTCAGCCGCGGCAGTTGCGCCGCGGCGGCGTTGAACGTGCCCTCCGGCGTGAACTGGCGAGTGTTGATCTGGTAGATAGTGGCGTTCTTGCTCCACGCGGGGTGGCGCAGGCGGACGGCGGGTATGGGTTCGTAGGGTGACATGGCCACCAGTCTACTGCGTCGCCGCCGAATCGCACAAGTGCCGACCGCAAGCCGCAGGGGGCGTTGCCGGGTTGGAAGAAGTGCTCACGCAAAGTCGCCAAGTAAGCAAAGGACACAAAGAAGAAGCGCGCTCATCAGTCGGTTTCTTCTTTGCGCCTTTTGCCCCCTTCGCGCCTTTGCGTGAGCTTCTATAGACTTGGCAATGACCCTGACACGGGCCGCAAGTGGCCTTCCCGTTGCGAGCGGGATAAAGTCATGCTGAGGTGATCCCATGGAAACACTAGACCTTCGCCGCCAGTACAAGCATCTCTATAACCCGTCGGCCAAGCGGGTTGAGATCGTCGATGTGCCGCCGCTGCAATTCGCTATGGTCGATGGGCTGATCCCGGCCGGAATGGGGCCGGGCGAGTCGCCGGACTTCGACGAGGCGCTCAGCGCGCTCTATGGCATCAGCTACACGCTCAAATTCATGTTCAAGAAGCGGGCCGAAAACCCCATCGACTACCCGGTGATGGCCCTGGAAGGGTTGTGGAATACGTCGTCGGGTGTCTTCGACCCGACCGTGCGCGAGGACTGGGTCTACACGGCCATGATCATGCAGCCCGGCATCATCACGCCGGAGGCGTTCGAGGAGGGGCGGGCGCAACTGCTGAAGAAGCACCCCGGCCCCGGCCCGGCGCGGCTGCGGCTGGAGACCTTCCACGAGGGGCGCTGTATCCAGATGATGCATGTCGGCCCCTACGCCACCGAGATGGAGACGATCGCCCGCATGGACGCCTTTGCCACCGAGCACGGGCTGAGCTTCAGCGGCCGCCACCACGAGATCTACATGGGCGACCCGCGCCGCGCCGCCCCGGAGAAGCTCAAGACGGTGCTGCGCCATCCCGTTCGGTAAGGAGGTCGCGCCGAGGCGGCCGTCGCCCTGACTGCCTTTGGCCACTCGCCGGGCGACGTAGACCTGATCATCTACCTGCGCAAGGGGGCTTAGCGACGGCATTTCGGTGGAGCAACGATACAAAGCATGAAGGTACTACGAAAATACCTGCGTCCCCTGCGTTGGTGGATGCTGCTGGCTCTGGTTCTGGCCGGTCTGGGGCAAATCCTCGACCTGGTGGACCCGCTCATCCTCGGCCGCATCATCGACGACTACGCCCTGAACCCCGGCGGCCGGCCGCAAGATGAGCTGGTGCGCGGCGTGCTGGGCTGGCTGGCTCTGGCTGTGGCCATCGCCCTGCTGGCCCGGCTGGCCAAGTCGCTGCAAGACTACGTGCTGACCTACGTCGTGCAGTCGTCGGGCATGCAGCTCTTCAACGACGGCATGCGTCAGACGCTGCGTCTGACCTATCAGGAGTACGAAGACAGCAGCAGCGGCGAGACGGTGGCCTTGCTCCAGAAGGTGCGCGGCGACGTGGAGCGCTTCATCAACGCCGCCGTCAATATCCTCTTTGCGACAATCGTCGGCATGAGCTTCCTCATCTGGTATGCCGTCACGCGCAGTTGGCTGCTCGTGCCGGTGTTCCTCATCGGCGTGCTGGTGTTGGGTGGCCTGACGGGCCTGCTCAGCCAGAAGATCCGCACCACCCAACGCACCATCGTGCGCGAGACGCGACGCATGTACGGCACGATGACCGAATCGCTGCGCAACATCGAGCTTGTCAAGAGCCTGGGCCTGACCTTCCCGGAGATTCGCCGCTTGCAGGGGTACACGCAGAAGATCTTCGACCTGGAGTTGGAGAAGGTGCGGCGCGTGCGCACCCTGACCTACATGCAGGGCGCGATCATCAATGTCCTCAAGCAGTCGATCCTCTTCATCCTGCTGTGGCTCATCTTCCGCGAGGTGCTGTCGGCCGGCGAACTGGTCTCCCTGCAAGTGATCATCAACACCATTTTCGGCCCGTTGCAGCAGATGGGCAGCTTCATCCTGCAATACCGCGAGGCCGAGGCGTCGCTGGGCCTGTTCGAGCAGCTCATGGAGCGGCCGATCGAGCGCCGGCCGGAGGAGCCGGTCGAGATCGGCGCGCTGGAGAGCCTGCGCTTCGAGGATGTCGTCTTCCGTCACAAGACGGCGCTGGAACCGGCCGTCAACGGTATCAGCTTCCGCGCCGGGCTGGGCGACACCATCGCCTTTGTTGGCCCATCCGGTTCGGGCAAATCGACGCTGGTCAAACTGCTGGTTGGCCTCTACCGGCCCATCGAAGGCGCGGTCTACATCGACGAAGTACCCATCTCCGACCTGCGCTTCAACCGCGTGCGCCGGCAGATCGGCTTCGTGACTCAGGACCCGCAACTCTTCTCCGGCAGCATCCGCGAAAACCTGCAATTCGTGAAGGCCGACGCCACCGGGGAGGAGATGCTGGCCGCGCTGGGCAAGGCCGCGGCGACGGGCATCTTGCAGCGCGCGCCGGAGGGGCTGGATACGCGCCTGGGCGAGGGCGGCATGCGCCTGTCCGGCGGCGAGCGCCAACGCATCTCCATCGCCCGCGCCCTGCTGCGCGACCCGCGCCTGCTCATCTTCGACGAGGCCACCTCGGCCCTCGACTCGCTGACCGAGAAGGACATCACCGCCACGATCCGCGAGATCTCGGCTGCCCACGGACGCATCATCATCCTCATCGCCCACCGGCTGAGCACCATCGCCCACGCCGGCACGATCTACGTTCTGGAGAAAGGGCGCATCATCGAGACGGGCACGCACGAGGAACTGTTGGCGCAGCTGGGGCTGTATTACGCCATGTGGCGGCAGCAGATTGGGGAGCGGGATTTGGGGGAGATCATGCCCGCGGGCGCTCCTCCCCCGGTGACAGAGCCAGAGCCGTCTACAGAGTGATGACCTGGTCGGGCATATTGCCGGCCAGAGCGGTGTAGAGGTCGGGGAAGCAGCCCACTTGCACCCCTTCGACCACATCGACGACGTGGCACTCGCCCGGCTCGGTGTGGCCGGCGCCGTCGGCGTCGCACCAGCGCGGCTCGCCGGCGGCCAGCCCCCGCTCCAGCGCGCACATGTCGCACATCATCAGCAGCATGCCCCGCTCGGCGGCCACCTTGGCCAGCCGCTCGCCGACGGGGTCGCCGCGGCGCAGGATGAACGTGTTGTCGTCGAAGAAGAACATGCCCACGACCTCGACGCCGTGGGTGTTGGCCTCCAGTTGGGGCAGGATCATGCGGCCGAGCTTGTAGCTGGCCGCGCGGGGTAGGGCGAAGACGTAAGCAACTTTCATGTGATACTCCTTAATAGGGGGCTGAGGGTATAGGCCGATCATACCTCACCGTCCGGCCGTGCCCAAATCACAGAATCGGGCACAATAGCGGCGGCATCATGGTCTCATCAGGATTCAGCGGGAGCACGCCCATGGACGACCAGGACGAAGTCATCGTCTTCTACCACCTGCCCAAGTCGGGCGGGACGACGCTCAACGGCATCCTGCGGCGCAATTACCGGCCGGAGGAGATGGTCGAATGCGGCCCGGACACCCACGCCTTCGTCGCCGAGATCAAGACGTGGCCGGTCGAGCGGCTGGCCGCCATCCGCCTCTTGCAGGGGCATTTCCCATTCGGCCTGCACGAGATATTGCCGCGGCCGGCGCGCTGCTTCACGCTGCTGCGCGACCCGGTGGAGCGCGTCATCTCCTACTATTACCACGCCTGCCGCGACCAGGGCCACTACCTCTATGACCTCATCCACACCAACAACTGGTCGCTGCCGGCGCTGCTGGACAGCGGCGTGGCCCTGATGATGAACGACGGGCAGGTACGGCTGCTGTCGGCCGTGTGGGGCGACGCCCCTTTCGACGGCGTGGACGAGACGATGCTGGCCAGGGCCACGGACAACCTGCGCGCCTGCGCCGTGGTCGGCGTGACAGAGCAGTTTGACCTGACGCTGCTGCTGCTGAAACAGACCTTCGGCTGGCGTCACATCAACTACGTCCGGGCCAACATCGGCGTGAACCGGCCGCCGTCGGCGACGCTGGGGGAGGATACAATCGCCGCCGTGCGTCGCCACAACCAGCTCGACATCCGCCTCTATGAGGAGGCGCGGCGGCTGCTGGCGCAGCCGACGGCCGGCTGGCCCTGGCGGCTGCGGGCGCGAGGCTATGAGTTGGGCAAACGCCTGCGAAAGGCGCGCGGCCAGACGAGTTAGGAGCCAGGCTCCGGCCCGGAGCCTGGCTCCTCATGGCGCGCTACCGCCGCACCATTGGCAGGAAGTTGCGCATCTGTCCCTGCGCCCCGCTCAGGTAGAGGGTGATGCTAGTCTCGTCAATCACCTCGCCATCGGGGCCATCCAACAGCTCGGCGCGGATGACGACCGCACCCGTGCCGCCGTTGGTTTTGACGAAGGTGGCCTTCATCTGGCCGTTGGTGTTCGTCGCCCCCTCGAAAGTGTCGCTGCCGCCGATGGTACCCTGGTCGCCGGCGTCGTCGCTGACGCTGAGTCGCACCGTGGCCCCCGCGGACGGGTTGCCGTAGAGGTCGCGCACAGTCACCGTTAGGGACGATTGCCCGGCGCTGCTCAGATTCGTGGGCGAGGCGCTCAAGGCGATGTCGGCCGCCGCCGGCCGGGCCAGCGCGACCGTCGTCTCGGCCATCAGCCCGCCCTCGGCGATGACGCTGATCGTTGCCGTGCCCGGCGTTGTGCCGGCGGTGAAGACGACGGGCATGCGGCCGTTGTCATATTGGAAGGTGGGCGACGTGACTGTGCCGCCCGTGGCTGAGAGGTCGCCATTGAACATGCCGCTGAAGCCGACGGGCTGGCCGAGGTCGTCATAGAGGTTCAGCGTCATTTCGACCGTGTCCGTGCCGTTGGGCCGGATGGGGCCGATTTGGGGGTTGTCGAAGGCCAGCGCCGCTACCGGCCGGTAGAGAGCTACCTGGGCCACCGACGAGGCCGTAATGGCGCCCTCGTTCACCTCCATCAGCGTCAGCGTCACGTCGCCGACCTCGCCCAACGTCTCGTTAGTCAGGTTGCGGCCGACGTAGGCGTAGGGCGCGGCCGTGGCCCCCGCGGCCATGCAGAGGCCCGACGCGGTGTAGGGCGAGTTGACCCGCCAGCCGGCCGGCGCGTTGAACTGGACCGCGTAGCAGTGCTGGACGCTGTCCTGGTTGGTGGCCGTGAAGCCCACGTAGGTGTCGCTGGCGTAGAAGCCCTCCACCCGCGCCGGCTCGGCGCGCAGGGCCAGCGGTTGGAAGTTATAGGGCACGGGGTCGGAGCGCTTGAAGGCCACGCCGCCAGTGATACCCTCGACCCACAGATAGGCCGCGCCGACGCCGGGCGGGTTCAGCGCCGCCGAGCCAAAGCGGCCGTCGCCCGCGCCGCCGTCGCCGTGCGCGCCGTCGTCATAGAGCACAAAGGGGCTGCCGAAGGCCGCGCCGGCCGGCGTGCGCAGGTAGGCCTGCAACTGGCCGTCGTCGCTGCGGCGGCCCAGGTCAACGAGGAAGGTGTGGGCCGTCTTGGCGGCTAGGGTGTGGTTGCCGGGGCCGGAGGCGACCAGGTCGCTGGCGGCCAGGGCGTTGAACGAGAACGTGCCGTTGCCGCTGGGGCCGACAGCGACGGTGGCCTTGAAGACCCCGCCCGCGCCGTTGGTCTTCACCTGCACGAACTGGACCATGTTGTCGCCCGGCTTGCTGTTGACGGTCAGACACTTGACGTTGGCCGTATCGGCGCAGTTGACGGCCGCGCCGTCCGGCCGGGTGACGACCATTGGCGCGAAGTCGCCGCTGTAGCCGGTCTGCATGAAGATGACGCTGCCGATGAGCGGATCGACCTCGACTTCGTAGGTCTTTGCCGGCTGGGGTGGGGCGGGGGTGAACTTGTAACCCATGCCGCCCGTCGCGCCGTTGACGTCGTTGCGGCTGACGGTGACGTTGTTGCCCTCGAAGAAGAGCGAATCGATGAGGCCAATGGTCGATGTGGCCGCCTCCTGACGCAACTGGTTATAGAGCAGGCGGATCTCGCCGGTCTGGTAGTTGAGCCAGGCCTGATAGCCGCGGTAGGCCACGTTGTTGGGGCCGTAGTAGCCCAGGCCCTCGGTGGAGATGATGAACCACTCGAAGGCGTAGTTGGCCGTGTAGACATGCACCTGATAGCCGTACTCATCGGGCGTATCCGGGCCGTCGTCGTTCCGGTTGGGCGGGAAGGGGATGAAGTCCCATTGCAGCGCCGGGTCAGCCTCCAATATTTGCAGATATTGGGTGAAGAGATCGGAGCAAAACTGGGGATCGACCAGGCAAGGGTTCATCTCGATATAGCCGTTCTGATCGACATCAACCACTGAGGTGGCGTCGCCGTAGAAGTTGAACGGCTGTGGCAGGTTGACGCGCAGTTGCGCGTTCTTGCTCAGTTGCCCCGCGTCCTGGCCCAGCCCGTTGGCCGGGAACCACTGGTACTCCCACGGCTCCAGGCGATCCCAGCGGTAGGTGTAGCCGGTGCTGACGTAGTCGCTCCAGCGGCCGGCCCCGGCAGTGTGGCTGAGTTGGGCGCGCACCATATCGACGGCGTTGGCCAACTGATCGGGGGCCACGTAGATGAACTGGCCGCCGCTGAGCAGGGCGGTCAACATGTAGGGGACGATGCCGCTCGATTGCGAGCCATCGGCGGCCAGACCCAGGTAGGTGCGCTCCTGTCCGCCGACGTCCGGCTCCTTGCGGGCGGGCGAGCCGCAGCCGCCCAGCAGGACGATGGAGGCGCGCAGGCGGCGGTCGTTCAGCGCCGGCCGCAACTGCTCCGGCGACAGGCTATCGCCGCTGTCGCCGTCGGTATAGAGCCAGACGTCGCCGTCGAACTTGTCGGCCACGGCCTGCGACAGAGCGCCCAGGCCGGGCACGGGGCAGCCGGCGTCGGCTCCGTTGGCCGCCAGCCCGTTGACCGACGGCATGATCTGCGGGGCGAAGAACTTGCCTTGCACCAGCGGGTTGACGGCCGCGCTGCCGGCGTTAAAGGTGTAGATGTTGAATTCCGTGCCCTGGGGCGCGGGGGCCAGGTCGCTGACCTGTTCGCCGATGATGGTCTTGACAGTGTTGATCTTCGGCGCGGCCGGCGGCCCGGCCATGCTGCTGCTGTTGTCCACGACCATCGTCACCTGGTTCCACCAGCGGAAGTCGAGCGGCGGCACGGCGCTTGTTGTCGCGGGCGCGGCCGGCGCGTCGGTTTCCGCCGCCCGCGCCGGCAGAACGGGCAGCGAGGCCAGGGTGATGTTGACGTTCTGGACAATGGTCGCCGCCGTGGCCGCGTCGGTCGGCAGGCCCAGCTTGCGCCAGACCTGCAGGAAACGACTGACGTCGCACTGCGTGTTGCCCTGGAAGGCGCTGTCGGTGTAGACGCGCTGGACGGCGGTGTGGCCGGGGTTGACGGTGTCGCTGCCGTCGTTGGTCGCGTCGGCGAAGTCCCACAGCAGCGCGGCGATTGCGCCCTCATCGCTGCCGCCGGCCGTCACGCCGCGCATGTTCTCCAGATCGACCGTCGGGCCGCTGGGATCGACGTAGAAGCTGAGCGCGGCCGAGCCGGGCATGAGCGACCGGGCGACGGCCTGGTAATAGTCTGGGTAGCCCTCGCCGAAGGCCAGCCGCGTCGCGTTGACGCCGGCGTTGACGCCGGGCAGCGAGTGCGCCCCGCCGGGGTTCTGGTAGCAACTGCGCTGGTGGTCGGCGAAGTGGCCCCACTCGTGGATGATGACCGAGTCGTCCCACTCGTCGGTGCTCGATGGGTCGTCGGCCAGGATCAGGGCCGTGCGCTGGCGGTTATAGCGCGAGCCGGTCTGCCCGTTGCCGCCCTGCCAGTAGACGGTCACGGTCGAGTTCAGCGCCGGCGAGTTGGCCGTGTTGTTATTCCAGTAGCGCCAACCCCAGTAGATGGCGTCGGCGATGTTGAACACCGCTGCCTGGGTCTGGTTGAGTTTGTAGACCGACAGATCGAAGTCCACATCGCCGCCCTCGGAATCGATGACATTTGAGTTCCAGCAATAGAGGTCCTGGTCGTCGATGTTCTCGACGCGGGCGATGAGGGTGTCGCCGTCGCGCACCTCGGCGCAGACGCGGAAGTACAGTTCCAGCTCGTCGTTGAGCACGCCGTCGTCGTCGCAGAAGTTGAAGCGGAAGTTGCCGGTGGCGTCAGTGACGGTGAAGCCATAGGAGTCGTCGGAGAAGGTGTCCTCTTCGCGCATCTCCACCAGGATGTTGTGGACGGGCACGGCCGAGCCGAGTTGATCCTGGTAGCTGCCGCTGTAGAGCGGTGGCGTGCCCGGCGGCAGGCCCGGTTCGGCGACAACCTTGGCCAATGGCATCTTGTTCTCCCGCGTCAGGATGCCGTGGACGTTGAAGCAGCCGTCGGCGGCGCGGCCGGACGCGCCCGCCAGGGCGGACTTGTCGATGGTCGGCCGGGTGGCCGGTGGGGCGTAGACGGGCGTGCGCGGGTCCAGCGTGTAGGCGGCCGGCGCGTCGGCGCGCACGTCGAAGAACAGCACGCCCAGCGCGGCCAGCGACGTGGCCCGGTTGGGGAAATAATAGGCCTTCGCGCCGACGCTGTAGATGCCGGCGGCGTCGAACCGGGCCTGCCGGGTGATCGTCCGACTCTCGCCCGCGGCCACCGGGCCGAGCGTGTCCTCGGCCGGGCCGCCCAGCAGCGTGCCGCCGTCGGGTAGCTGCCATTCCACGTAGACGTTGGGTGCGTCGCGCAGCGGCCGGACGGTCAGCGTCAGCGTGGTCACGCCGCTGGGGATGGGCGCGGCGTCGGCCTGCAAGGTGACATCGATGCCGTTGTAGGCGCCGCCCGCCCGGTCAATCAGCGTCGCCGGAGCCGTTCCGGCCGCGGAACGGGCCGAGACCGGTAGAACCAGCGCCGCCAGAATCAGAGCCACAAGCCATAGCACTGCCGTTCGCTTCTTCATGATCGCTCCGCGCAGATCCGCTCAAAGCTGCCGACACGTGGCTCCTCCAGCGAGAGGAATACTAGTGGCGCGGGCGAGAGATGTCAATGCGCAGTAAGTCACAGCCAGGACTGCTGGCCCTGCCCTTACCCCTGGGTCGCGGCGGCGACGACCAGGTGGACGAAGGCGATGGTCTCGTCCCGGTCGCCGTCGTCCAATTGCCACCGCCGCGCGCCCGCGATGAGTGGCGGCCAGCGGCCGTCCAGCGACTGCATGGCCCACGCCGCCGCGGCGGGCTTGCTGGCCGCCTCGCCGTGCGCCAGGGCGTAAAGCGCCCGGCACATGGTCAGGACGACGTAGGTCAGATAGCCGGGCTGCGCCGCGCGAATGGCGGCGGTCGCCGCCGGCGTGGCCCACCACGAGCGCAGCACCCCGGCCGTGGCCGCGCGGATGTCGCCCGGCGAGACGGGGTCGATCAGCGTCGCCGCCGGCGGGCCAAAGAGAGCCACGCCGTGCTCGCGGACGATGTGGCGGTGGATGACCCAATCGCTGTGGTGGGTCGCCCATTTGAGAACTTCGTCCGGGCCGCGCTCCAGGTTGGGGAAGGTAGCGTCGGCCGGATTGTGGCGACGCAGGGCGGCCAGATGGATGTAGCTGCCCTCCAGTTCCGTGGCGAAGGGGCGTCCGCTGGCGGCGACGCGCCGGTGCATCGTCGCCAGGGCCGCGAACGTGTCCGGGGCGATGGGTCGGGCCACGGCGGCGAGAAAGTCCACGTCGCTGCTGGCCGGGTCAAAGTCGCCCAGGGCCAGGGAGCCGTCGAGGTAGAAGCCGGTCAGGTCGTTGCCCAGAATATCTTGGGCCTGGGTCAGCAGGTCGGCCAGCAGGGCGTTGACCGCCGGGTAGGGCGTCGGTTCGGCCACGTCAGGCTTGCCGCGTCACCCGCCGAGGGGGATGGCCACCAACACCAACAGCGCGCCGACGGCCATCACCAGCAAGCCCGTCTTCCAGCGACTCATGCCCGTATAGCGCCCCCACTCGTAGCCGGCGGCAAAGAGGACGATGAACGAAACGACGTTGGACAGGCGAATCGCCAGGGCGTAGTCGTGGCTAAAGACGAACAGCGGCAGGAATGATGGCGTCACGGCCAGCACCGCCACCAAAACCGACGCCAGCGCGCCGGTCAGGTCCTCGCGCTTCAGGCCGACCGGGCGCGGACGGCTGTCGTGCAGGTGATCGAGGATATCGCGATAGAGGGTCTTGCGCTGGCCTTCGCCGGTGATCGGTTCGAGGATGAAGTCGAACTCGTCGGCCACGGCGGTGATGGCTTCCTCATCGGTCTGGGCGGCCTGGATGTGCCACAGCAGCCGGTAGCGCTCGCTGCGGCCGAGCACCTCGATCAGGACGTACATAATCCCGTCGATGATCCCCCAGGCCACCGTCGCCCCCAGCGCGGCCCAGATCAGATCATTGACGTATTCGGCCGTGACCGGCCGCCCGTCCATCATGAAGATGCGAAAGGCCAGCGTAAACGTCAGCAGGATGAGCACGCTGAAGATGACCTCGGCCAGCGTATCAATGGGGTCGAGCAGGTGGGCCAGGAAGCCTGCGCGCGGCTTCTGGCGGCGGCGGACGCGGGTGTGAATTCGAGCTGACAAGCGATACCTCGGTTGGACGCAACGTCCATTCTAGCACGACCGCTTTGACAGACAATTGCTGCGTCTTGGGCCGGCGGGGGTTAGAATTGATTTATCCGGCGAGTTGGAGAAGGATATATGAACATCGCGGCGAACTTCCCCCCAGACGGTTCTGGCGTCACGTTTGTGTCCACCGGCCGCCTACCCATGTCGGAGATGGTGCAGGCGCTGGTCGATGAGGCCCACGCCCGCTTCAAGGACAACGAAGAGGGCAAGAACGCCTCGCACTACCCGGCGCTGGCCCTTGTGCCCAGCGATCTGTTCGGGATCTGCATCACCGGCGTCGGCGGGCAGGAGTTCGTGGCCGGCGATGTGGACACCGACTTCACGATCATGAGCGTGGCCAAGCCGTTTACTCTGGCGCTGGTGTGCGAAGTGTTGGGCGCGGACGAGGTGCGGCATAAGGTCGGCCTGAATCCCACCGGCTTGCCATTCAACTCCATCAAGGCCATCGAGCTGCACCCCAACCGCATGACCAACCCGATGGTCAATCCGGGCGCGTTGGCGACGGTCAGCCTGGTTCCCGGACAGACGGCCGAGGACAAGTGGCGCTTCATCCACGAGGGCCTGTCGCGCTTTGCCGGGCGAACGCTGGCCGTTAACGAAGAAATGTATGCTTCGGCCACGGCGTCCAACTCGCGCAACCGGGGCATCTCGCGCATTCTCTACGACTATGGGCGGCTGTACTTCGACCCGGAAGAGACGACCGATCTCTACACCCGCCAATCGTCGCTCGACGTGACGGCGCACGATCTGGGGCTGATGGCGGCGACGCTGGCCAACGGCGGGGTCAACCCGCACACGCAAGAGCGCATCATCGGTCCCGATCACTGCCAGCACGTCCTGGCCGTCATGGCCATGTCGGGGATGTACGACGCCTCCGGCGACTGGCTGTTCGACATCGGCCTGCCGGCCAAGAGCGGCGTTGGCGGCGGGATCATCACCGTCGCCCCCGGGAAAGGCGGCATGTGTACGTTCGCCCCGCGGCTCGACGCCGCCGGTAACAGCGTCAAGGGGCAACTGGTGGCCCATTTTCTTTCGAGCCGCTTGGGGATGAACCTGTTTGCTTCGGCCGCCGCGGCGGCGTGAGTCTCGCTGCGGCGGGAGGGCCGGCCGGTCGTTGGCCTGTTCGCGTCGCGGCGCTGGCCACGACGCGAACAGACCATTGGCGATGACTAGCGCTTCCGCCGGCGCGCGGCCATCTGCGCCCGAGTTTCGGGAGTCTGGCGCCGGGCGGCCGGGGCGGGAGGCGCCCCGCCTTCCGCCGGAATTTCGCCCGGCGTGTAGTTGGGCAAGCTGAAGGACGGCACAATGGCCAGCAGCGCCAGCCCGGCCAGAATCAGGAACGACGCCCGCAGCGCCCGCACGCGGGCGTCTTCGTTGATGGCCACGGCCGTGGCCACTTGTTCGTCGGTAGCCGTCGTCTCGCCCAGCACCGCCTCCAGTTGGGTGTTGCTGATGAAGTTGACCTGATCGAGATTGACTTGCCGTTGCAGCGAGCGCGGCAGGTTCGATTGGCCAATGGCGGTGGTGACGATCAGACTCAGCAGGCCGACGGCGACGACGCCGGCGAAGGCCGTGCCGACAGCTGTGGAGAGATTGTTGGCTACCCCGCGCAGCGCGCCCACATCGCCGGCCAGTTCCTTGGGCGACGACGTGACCATGATATTGAATAGCAGTGTCAGCAGCGAGCCTTCGCCCAGGCCGACGATGATGAGGGCCAGGATGACCAGCGGCGTGCCCCAGTCGTGGCGCACGGTGAAGGACAGGATGACCAGGCCGATGGCCACCAGCACGAAGGCGACGATGGCGATCATGCGCGGCGACAGGCGCTGGTAGAACCGGACAATGAAGATGGCCGATAGGGCAATTGACAGCGTGTAGGGCACGACCGCCACGGCCGTGAACAGAGTCGTCTGTCCCTGCACAATCTGGATGTAGAGCGGGATCAGGAAGTTGATCGCCGGCCCCAGACCGCCGATGACCAGCAGGGCGGCGACGGCCGAGCGCTCATAGGTCGAATCGAGCACCTCCAGCGACAGCAAGGGCATGTGGCCGACCTGCGCGCGCATGTGCGACCAGGCGAAGAACGCCTGCAACAGCACCACACCGCCGAGGATCATGATCGGCGCCGGCGACAGCCCGGCCACGTTGAACGGTGCTGTTGACTTGGCCATCAACAGCCCCCAGTTATTCAGGTTGTTGAAGCCCAGGCTCAGCAGGATGATGCCGATGGCGGCCATGCCCGCGCCCATGCCGTCGATCTTGATGTCCTTCTGCCGCGGGATGGACTTCAGGCGGAAGCTGAGCAGGAAGACGACCAGCGACAGGAAGAACAGAATGGCGAAGGAGTAGCGCCAGCTCAGCGCCGTGCCCAGGAAGCCGGCGATGAAGAAGGCCAGCGCGCCGGAGATAGCCGGCGTGGCCGCCAGGATGCCCAGCGCTTGCGCCTGCTGCTTGCCGTGATAGTTGGCGGCGATGAGCACGACCAGCGTGGGCACGAGCGCCGCCGCGGCCAGCCCGGCCAACGCCTGGGCCAGGTTCATGCCGTTGGCGTCGCGGCTGAGGGCCATGATGCCCATGGCCACACCGTGGGCCAACGCCGTCAGTTGAAATACCAGCCGCGCGCCGAACATCTTGCCGAGCTTGGAGCCGACCATGACAAAGGCGGCCACGAACAGCGAGTAGACGACCAGCGCCGTGCCCACGCTGGTGGCGGGGATGCCGAGTTGCTCCACGATCGGCCCCATGGAGACGGGAATGGCGTTGACGTTGAACGCCATTTGCAGTTGCGCCAGGACGAGGATGGCCATCGGCAGCCACGATTCGCCCTGGGCAACGGCCGCCGGCTTGGGGGTAGTGAGTTGTTTGCTCATAGTCTTCGTCGATGCTCCCGGAGCGGCGCGGGCCTAGCCGTTCGTCGCCCACATCTGCGCCAACTGGACGCACATCTCCGCGGCCAGGGCCATGTCCTGGACGCTGACCCACTCCAGCGGGCCGTGGATGTTCTGCATGCCGGTGAAGAGGTTGGGCGTCGGCACACCCTTCTCGGTCAGGCGCGAGCCGTCCGTGCCCCCGCGAATGGGGTAGAAGTAGTGTTCGATGCCCGCCGCGGCGTAGGCCTTGACGGCCATGTCCACCGGGCGCATGTCGTTTTCCAGCCAGTAGCGCATATTGCGATATTGCGGGATGACTTCACAGGTGATGTGGGCGCGTGGCTCGGTGGCCCCGATGGCGGCGCAGACCTGCTGGATCAGCGCCCCCTGGCGCTCCATCTCAGCCATCTCGAAGTCGCGCAGGATGAAGTGCAACTCGGCCGCCGCCGCCGTGCCGCTCATGGCGTAGAGGTGGATGAACCCCTGGCGGCCTTCGGTCGTCTCCGGCGTCAGCGTCACCTGGGGCATGGTATCGACGATCTTGGCCGCCAGGTGCAGCGCGTTGACCAGCTTGTCCTTGGCCCAGCCGGGGTGGATCGACACACCCTGGACACGGACGACGGCCCGGTCGGCCGAGAACGTCTCGTAGACCAGTTCGCCGCGATGCGCGCCGTCGAGCGTGTAGCCGAACTTGGCCCCCAGGTCGTCCGGCAGATCGGCGTGGACGCCGTGGCCGATCTCCTCGTCGGGCGTAAAGCCGATGCGGATGGGGCCGTGGGCGATTTCGGGATGCTTCAGCAGATAGCCGGCGGCGGCCATAATGATGGCCACGCCCGCTTTGTCGTCGGCCCCCAGCAGCGTGGTGCCGCTGGCGGTCACGATGTCGTCGCCGATGCGATCCTTCAGGTAGGGCGAGTTCTCATAGGTGAGAACCTGTTCCGGGTCGTCGGGCAGGGGAATGGGGCCGCCCTGATAGTGGCGGTGGACGATGGGCTTGATGCCCGCGCCACTGAAGGCCGGACTGGTGTCCACGTGGGCCAGCAGGGCGATGGTCGTCACGTCCTGGGCCACGGTGGCCGGAATGGTCGCCAGAACCGCGCCATACTCGGTCAGGCGCACGTCTTGCGCGCCAATCTCTTTCAGTTCGTCAACGAGCAGGTTCAGCAGGTCGTACTGCCGCTCCGTGCTGGGCGAAGTGGGCGAGGATTCGTCGGCCGTGGTGTCGATCTGGACGTAGCGTACCAGGCGCTCCTCGACCTCGCGTTCGAAATTCATGGTCATGATTGCCTCATTGTCATGTAGGACGGGTTGCCAACCCGTCCTACAACGTTCGCATATGTTGTGTAGGACGGGTTGGCAACCCGTCGATGTAAGACGGGTTGCCAACCCGTCCTACAACTGTTAGACGCCTACCGGATAGCCCGGCCCCAGCGGAATGCCGAGGACGTACCACAGAATGAACAGGATGATCCAGGCCACGGCCAGGATCAGCGTGTAGGGCAGCATCAGGGCGATGATCGTGCCGATGCCGGTGTCCTTCTTGTAGCGTTGGGCCACGGTCAGGATGAAGGGCAGGTAGACCATCAGCGGCGTGATGACGTTCATGGGCGAGTCGCCGACGCGATAGGCGGCCAGCACCGTCTGCGGCGCGGTGCCCAGGCGCATGAACAGGGGCACGAAGATGGGCGCGAAGATGGCCCACTTGGGCATTGAGCCGGGGATGATGATGTCCAGCAACATAATCACAACGATGAAGCCGATCAGCAGCGGGATGGCGCTGATGTTGGCCTGCTCCAGGAAGCCGGCCAGAGCCACGGCGATCACGTTGGGCATGTTGCTGAAGTTGAAGTAGGCGATGAACTGGCTGATCATCAACAGCATGAAGACCAGACCGGCCAGACCGGAGAAGGTCTTGGTGACGGCGGCAATGACCTGATTGGCCTTGGTCATCGTCTGTGCCCCCCGACCGTAGGCGATGCCGGCGATCAGGAAGAGGATGGTGATGATGAACAGCAGCGCGTCCATGAAGGGCGTCGCGCCGATGATGTCTCCCGTCGCCGGATCGCGCAGCGGCGCGCCGGACGGCAGCGTCAGCAGGGCGATGAAGACGACGTAGATCAGGACGGCGATACCGGCATAGCGCATGCCGCGCGCTTCGCCGGCGGGGTCGTGGGTGGCCGCCTCGCCCGCTTCGGCCTCGCCGGCGTCATACTTGCCCAGGCGCGGCTCAATGATGCGGTCGGTAATGAGTGCGGCGACGATGCTCAGGATCAGCGACGAAGCGATCTGGAAGTAGAAGTTGGACACCAGGGTGAGGGGCGCGCCGCCGCCCAGGGCCGCGGCCTCATTGGTGATCTCGGTCAGCATCGCGTCGAGCGGCGTGACCAGGATATTGACGGCGAAGATGGCGCTGACGCCGCCGTAGGCCGCGGCCACGCCGGCCAGCGGGTGGCGCTTGACGCTCAGGAAGGCGGCCGCGCCCAGTGGAATCAGAATCAGGTAGCCGGCGTCGGTGGCCACGCTCGATAGCACGCCGACGAAGATGATGATGAACGACAGCAACCAGCGCGGCGAGACGGCCACGAGCTTGCGGATGAGCGCGGCCATCAGCCCCGCCTCCTCGGCCACGCCCGCGCCCATCATGGCGATGAAGACCACGGCCACCACGCTGAAGCCGGCGAAGTTGGAGACAAACGAGGTGAAGATGAAGCGGATGCCCTCCACCGTCAGTAGGCTGCGAATGGAAATGGTCTGCTCCTGAATCTCGAAGTCCGTGTCAAACGGTTCGTCGGGCAGGAGTTCCTGCGCTTCGGAGCTATCGCTGTAGAAATCAGGGTCGCCTTCCTGAGACACAGGCACGGCGATCTGCTCGGTGACGCTGACATTGGCCCAGTCGAGAATTGCCGACAGGACGATGACGCCGATGATCAGGTAAAGGAACATCAGCACGGGGTGGGGAACCTTGTTGCCAATTCGCTCGATGGCCCCCAGCCATCCACCCGACTTCTTGGGTTCCGCGACGTTTGCTGACATGAATAAACTCCTCCAGATATTCTCGCGCGAACGAATGATTAATGACCTGGCGCTAACCGGCGGCCAGCTCCTCCAGGTAGACAATAGCCGTCTCGATGCCCCGATGGAACATCTCGATGCTAAAGCGCTCATTGGGCGAATGCAGACCGTCGTCGTCCAGGCCGTAGCCCATCATGACGACGGGAATGTCCATCAGGTCGGCGATCTCGGCCACGACGGGGATGCTGCCGCCGCCGCGGGTGAAGATGGGCTTCACGCCCCAGCCTTTCTCATAGGCGCGGGCCGCGGCCTGCATCTCCGGGATGTCGAAGGGGAAGAGGGCCGCCTTGCCGGTGGTCAGCAGCCGGACGTCGACCTTGACCGTCGGCGGGGTGATGGACTCGATGTAGCTCTTGAGCAGATCGAAGATCTTGTGCGCGTCCTGGTTGCCCACCAGACGCGAACTGATCTTGCAGCCGGCTTTGGCCGGGATGATGGTCTTGGGGCCGGGGCCGCTCCAGCCGCTCCACATGCCGTTGATGTCCAGCGTCGGCCGGGCGGAGATGCGCTCGCGGATGTTGTAGTTGGCGTCGCCCCAGACCGCGGGCACGCCTGTGGACTGCTTGTATTGCGCCTCGGTCAGATCGGTCTTGGCGATCATCTCGCGCTCCTCCGGCGTCAGGGGCACGACATCATCGTAGAAGCCGGGGATGGCGATGGTGTTGTCGGGGTTGTAGAGCTGGGCCAGAATCTGAACGAGGGCGACGGCCGGGTTGTGCGCCGCGCCGCCCCACAGGCCGCTATGCAGGTCGTCGGTCGGGCCTTCGACATCGATCTCGGCGTAGGTCATGCCGCGCAGGCTGTGGAGGATGGCCGGTTCGTCGATGCTGCGCATGGAGGAGTCGCTGATGACGCAGACGTCGGCACGCAGCAGTTCCAGGTGCTCTTTCAGGAACGGCACCAGGTTGGGCGAGGAGACTTCCTCTTCGCCCTCAATGAGCATCTTGACGTTGACCGGCGCGTGGCCGGCCGTCTTCAGGTACGACTCCAACGCCTTGACGTGGATGAAGAGCTGGCCCTTGTCGTCGGTCGCGCCGCGGGCATAGATCTTGCCGTCTTTCTCGACCGGCTCGAAGGGATCGGTGTGCCAGCCGTCTTCCATCAGGGCCGGGACGACGTCGTAGTGGCCGTAGACGAGGACGGTCGGCTTATCCGGCCCGGCCCCGGTCCATTCGCCATAGACGACCGGGTGGCCGGCCGTCTCCATGACGGCCACTTTGTCCAGCCCCAGGCTCTCGAAGTGGTCGGCCAGCCACTCGGCCATGCGCCGGACGTCGCCGGCGTGGGCGGGGTCGGCGCTGAGGCTGGGGATGCGCAACATCTCATGTAGTTCCTGGCGGAACTGCTCGCCGTGGGCGCGGGCATACTCGCGGGCAGTATCGCTGATTTGTGTCATATCTTGGTGTGCTCCTTTGACTCGTCTGACAATCAATCTTCTGTCCACATAGGTCAAATGATCGCCGCCGAACTGTCGGAAACGCCGATAGATGAGGTTATTGTCTAAGATTTCTACTGGCCGTCAATAGCCATATTGTGGACTTTTTCTACTAAATCGTATCGGCGCAGCATGATGGCTCTTCCCGTGATCGACCCGGGGCCGGCCGACGAAAACGGCCGGAGCGACTGGTTATCGCTCCGGCCGCGGCCGTATTGTTCGCGTGCGGGCTACGCGACCGCAGCCGTCTCAATCTCCTCTGTTTCTTCCGGCTCTTCCGGCACGCGGCCGTAGAGCCTGGCCAGCTCGCCCAGGCCCACGGCAATGCCGGGGGCGCGGGCGGCGAACATCTCGCGCGTATAGCGCCACTGCCACCAGCCGCCCTCGCGGCCGGGGAAGTTCATGCGCGCCTCGTTGCCCAGCACAAACAGGTCTTGCATCGGGATGATGGCCATGGCTGACACCGAGGCATAGGCCAGCCGGATCAGGTCCCAGACCACATCCTGGCCGCTGACGCGCATGTAGCGCCGGGCGTGGTCGCGCTCGTCTTCGGTGGCGTTCAGATACCAGCCCAACGTCGTCTCGTTGTCGTGCGTGCCGGTGTAGACCACGGAGTTGGGCACGTAGTTGAACGGCAGGAAGCCGCTGTTGTGTTCGCCGCCAAAGGCGAACTGGAGGATCTTCATGCCGGGGAACTGGAAGCGGTCGCGCAACTCCTCGACCTCCGGCGTGATCACGCCCAGGTCTTCGGCGATGATGGGCAGGTCGCCCATTCGCTCCTGGATCGCCTCGAAGAAGGGGATGCCCGGCCCCTTGACCCACTGCCCCTTAATGGCCGTCTCCTCCTCGGCCGGGATTTCCCAGTAGCCCGCGAAGCCGCGGAAGTGGTCGATGCGGGCGATGTCGGCCTGCACCAGGTTCATGTGGATGCGTTGCGCCCACCAGCCATAGCCGTCGGCGGCCAGGCGCTCCCAGCGGTAGAGCGGGTTGCCCCAACGCTGGCCGGTCTCGCTAAAGTAGTCCGGCGGCACGCCGGCCACAACTGCGGGCGAGCCGTCCTTGGCCAGGTAGAACAACTCGGGGTGCGACCAGACGTCGGCGCTATCGTAGGCGACGAAGATGGGAATGTCGCCGATGATGCGGATGCCCTTGCTGTTGGCGTAGGCCTTCAGCTCCAGCCACTGCTTGTAGAACAGGAATTGCTGGAACTTTTGCAGCTCGACGGTCGCGCCCAGCTCGGCAGCCCAGTGCTTCATGGCCCGCTTCTGCCGCTTGGCAATGTCGCTCGGCCACTTGTTCCAGACGCCGCCGTCCTGATCCTTGTGGTGATCCTTGAGGGCCATGAACAGGGCGAAGTCGTCGAGCCAGTAGGCCGTGTTGGCGCAGAAGCCGGCGAACAACTCGCGCTGTTCGGCCGTGCCGTTGGCGCGGAAGTGCTCATAGGCGGCGCGCATCAGCGCGCCCTTGTACTCGATGACCGGGCCGTAATCGACCTGGGCCGTGGGCAGCGTTGGCGTGGCTTCGACCGCCTCGGCGGGCAGGTAACCCTCGGCCACCAGCCGGTCGGGGCTGATGAGCAGCGGGTTGCCGGCAAAGGCCGAAAACGACTGGTAGGGCGAGTCGCCGTAGCCGGTGGGGCCGAGCGGCAGCACCTGCCAGAGTTGCTGCTGGGCCGCCGCCAGGAAATCGACAAACTCATAGGCCCCGTCGCCCAGGTCGCCGATGCCGTAGCGGCTGGGTAAGCTGGTAGGATGGAGCAGGACGCCAGCAGAACGGGTGAATTTCATGGAGGTCTCCTTGTTGTCAGTAGGTCAGTAGGTCAGTAGGGCAGTCGCGTTACCCTTCTTAATTCTTAATTCCTGATTTCTTCCAAGCATGGAATGCGCTCGCGCACATTATCCGGCCGATCGCCGGGTTTGTGTAGTTGAACGAGGAAGGCGCTGCCCTTATGGTCGGTGGCAATGCCTTCCCAGAGCACGAGGCCGTAGCCCTTCGCATAAGTATAGCGCTCAAAGGGCTGCTCCGTCGGCCGGCCATTGGCCTCGTTATAGGCCGCCAGCACAACCGCATCCTCGACGACCAGGCCGCGCCCCGGCCGCCCCTCGACATCGGGCAGCGTCAGCTTGTCGTGGATGGACTCCAGCCGAATCCAGGTCACGTGGCGGCCGGAGAGGTGATCGTTGACGACGCAGTTGCCCTTGCGCCGGTTGATGACGGTGACGCTGCGCCGGTAGGTCTGGTCCACGGCCATCTGGCGCGGCGTCCAGGCCGTGCCGTAGCGCTCGCCGTCCATCAGCGTGTAGAAGTTGCCGGAGCCGGGCGAGGTGTCCGTGCCGCGATAGATGAAGCGGTCGTCGGCCCACAACTCTTCCCACTCACTGTCCTTGGTCTGATAGAAGCGCGCGCCCTCGTATTGCGTCTGCAAGCGCTGCTGGCCGGTGAGCGGGCCGTTGGGCATCTCGAAGATGTACTTCATCTCATAGAGCCGCCCGTCACCGCGCAGGTAAGGCAGCAGGTCAAACTTGGTCGGCGCGGAGACGACGACGACAGCGACGAAAATGGTCGAGCCGAAAGCTTCGCCACGGCCGTTGTGCATCCGCCAACGGCCGACGGCCCGCCCTGGCGCGGCCGGCGCGGTCAGATCGACGCTGACCTCGACGACCTCCTGCGGGGCGACGCGGCCGACGGCCACGCGCCGCGTCTCGCCCATGGCCTCGCCGCCGACGAAGAGGAGTTCGTAGCCGCTCGTCCAGGTCGTCGAGCCGGTGTTGCGGATGGCCCACGTCTTGCGGAAGGACACGCCGGCCCGCGCCTCGCTGCCGTCGGGCGCGGTGACGTGATGCTCCAACTGGGCGTCGTCGATGGACGTCGAGCCGCTGGTAGAGGAAACGGGCACGCGGATCTCGGCGTAGAGCGTGTCGCCGAAGAGCATGCCCTCCGGGTTCCTGGCCCGCCACGAACTGCGGTGGACGCCGGGGGCCAGCGGCGCTTCCAGCGGCACGGTGACCTCAACCGTCTCGCCCGGCAGCGCCGCCGGCAGGGGGACGCTGTCGGCCGTGCGGTTGCGGCCGTTCATGGGGTTGTTGGCCACGAAGACGAGGGCATAGCCGGCCGCCCAGGCCGACATGCCCGTGTTGCGCACGCGCCAGGTCTTGTCGATGGGCGTGCCCGCGGGCACGACCGTGCCGTCGGGGTAGGTGACGTCGGCCTCGAAGCGGGCGTTGTCATACGCGCCGGGGCGCACGACCTCGATAGCGGCGTGGACGATGTCGCCGAAGGGCGCGCCGTCGGCGGCGCGGGGTTGCCAGGCAGCGCGGTGGTGGCCGAGGGTTGCCGGCGCGGTCAGCGCGGTGGTGATGTCGGCCGTGCGCCCCGGCTCAATGGGCGGCAGGGGCACGGCCGCCGGGCCGCCAAAGGGGTTATCGTCGGCCGGGGCCAGCGTGAAGCCCTGGCCCCAGGCCGACGCGCCGCTATTGCGAAGACGCCACGCCTTGCTGAAGGCCTCGCCCGGCTTCAGACGTGTGCCGTCGGGCACAGAGACATCGCCGACAAAGGTCGCCGCCGGGCGGGCGCGGCCGGGCGCGGCGACGACGCGCACGTCGATGGCCAGTTCCGGGCCGAACGGCTCGCCGGTGGGGGTGCGCAACCGCCAGATGGAGCGGGTGA
>ERZ724513.192-NODE-192-length-27361-cov-17.766645_pt1 | contig 27361 bp, 29 predicted proteins | sample MGYA00376046_ERZ724513 | MGnify/ENA primary metagenome ERZ724513 (study PRJEB28724, sample SAMN07190883) | activated sludge metagenome | isolation source: activated sludge of sewage treatment plant in Hong Hong | place: Hong Kong | collected 2016-03-17 ...
CACTGTTCGAGGGTCAGCCGCAGCTCACGCGCCTGCTCGGCGACACCCGCGACGCGTACCGCACCTGGAAGCGTCAGGGAACCCGGCCCATCATCGAAGCCACGCGGGCCGGTGACCGGGTGGCGGCCAGAACGCTCGTGCGCACCGGGACCAGTCGCAATCTGTACAACGATGTCCGCACGTTCACCCACGCCCTCGAGGATCAGATCCGCGTTCAGACGGAGTTGGCCGCAGCGATCCAGGAGGACCAGTTCGTGCGGCTGTCCCGCATCCTGAACATCAGCATCCTGACGTTCTTCGGGCTGCTGGCGGTCTTCTCCGTGCTGTTGCTGCGGGGGGTTCTGCGGCCTTTGCGGGAGTTGCAGGACCAGCTCGTCGCCGTGGCCCAGGAGGGCCACCATGAGGAGCCGATCGTGCCCTCCGGCCCGCCGGAGTTGCGCGACGTGGGCCAGGACGCGGAGACCATGCGGCGCACACTCACCCGAGAGGTCGATCGAGCCCGGCAGGCCGATGAGGGACTGGCCCAGCAGGGTCCGGTCGTCGCGGCCATCCGGGAGGAACTCGCGGACAGCCATTCCGAGCCCGTCGCCGGGCTCGACTTCGCCGGGGTGCAGGAGCCGGCCGAGGGAGTGCTGGCGGGAGACTGGTGGAGCGCCCAGGTGCTCTACGACGGACAGTTGGCGATCGCGCTGACCGATGTCAGCGGACATGGCCCCGAAGCCGGCATGGAGGCTCTGCGGCTCAAGCACGTCCTCGAACTGTCCCTGGCGCAGAACGCCGACCCGGCCCTGGCCCTAAGCCACGCCGCGAGCGGCTTCCGCGTTGCCTCCCGCTTCGCCACGTGCATCGTCGTGGTGATCGAGCCGCAGACCGGATTCCTCACGTGGGCCAACGCCGGGCACCCGCCTGCATGGCTCATCACGGACAGCGCGACGACTGAACTCGTGGGGACCGGGCCCTTGTTGAGCGTGCTGGGTGGCACGTGGACCAACCAGCACACCCATCTGGACATCGGCGCACTGCTGCTGCTGTGGACCGATGGACTGACCGAGTCGCACGATGAGCAGCGCGCGGAACTCGGCGACGACGGCCTGGCGGTGCTGGTATCCGACGCGATCACCCAGGAGGAGACCAGCGCGGGGATCATCGCCCATCTACTGGCGGCGGCACGGGCACGGTCGGCGGACTGGCGGCGCGACGACGTCACCTGCGTGGCGGTGCGCCGGGTCTAGGTGTGATGCCGGTGTGCAATGTCCAATGTCCACTCAGTCAGCGATAAGACCCGCCCCTGCGGACAGCCGCGCCACATCTGCGAACTGCTCGTGCAGAGCGGCCACCGCTCCGACCACCACGATCGACGGCGCCCGCACGCCGGCATCCGCGGCTGTCTGCACCACCGTGGCAAGGCTGGCGGTGACCGTCCTCTGCTCGGGCGTCCACCCGCGCTCGATGATCGCGCACGGGGTGTCAGGGTCGCGTTCGGCGAGCAGGACATCCACCACCATCTGCAGCGACCTCACGCCCATGAGCAAGACGATGGTGATCTCCGGTGGGATCGCCGCGAGGTGCGCGACGAGTGCTGGGTCCTCGCCGTGTGCCGTCGCCACCAGGAACCCGGTGGCCATCCCACGGTGCGTGACAGGAATACCGGCAGCCGCGGGCACGGCCACCGCGGAGGTTATTCCGGGAACGACCTCGACCTCGATTCCGGCCGCAAGGCACGCCGCCAGTTCCTCCCCGCCACGGCCGAGCACGAACGGGTCACCGCCCTTGAGTCGCACGACCCGGCAACCGGCGCGCGCCTCGGCGACCAGGATCTCGTTGATGTCCTCCTGACCGACTGTGTGATCCCCTGGGCTCTTTCCCACGTGCACGATCCGCCCGTGGGTCAGGTCCAGTGCCGCGCGCGGGGCGAGCCGATCGGCCACAACGACGTCCGCGGCTGCGAGGAGGTCCCGCGCGCGCACGGTCAACAGATCGGGATCCCCCGGCCCGGCACCGACCAATGCGACGCTGCCGGGTCCCGGCCGCTGCGGGCGCAGGTCGATACCGGACAGCGCCCGTGCGAGTTCGGACTGCAGGAGTCTGGCCCGGCCCGGGTCGCCCCCGCCCGACACCGCGATCGCCACCCCGTCGGGGCCGGTGACCACCGAACCGGTCCACGCCGGGGACGTCGCGGCATCGGCGGCATCGACGCACCAGACCCGACGGTGCTCACAGGCCTGCACGACTTCCGCGTTCACCTCGGCGGGAGCGCATGCCTGAACCAGCCACATCCCCTCCACATCTGCTGCCTCGAAGGCGCGCTCGTGCAACTCGATGTCAGTGCGGGCTGCCAGCCTCGCGGTGGGGGACGGAGCCACGACGCTCACCCGCGCGCCCGCCTCCAGCAAGCGTTCCACCCGTCGGGTCCCCACCTGACCACCGCCGACCACGAGCACGTGTCGGCCTCGAAGGCGCAGGAAGAGCGGGTACATACCGTCGATGGTCGCAGCACCCACAGGCAGCCGGGGACACCCCTCCGGGTCTGCGGCAACACCGGTCGCCCGTAGTCACGACCCGCGGACCGGGCGTACCCTGTTCGAGTGGATCTTGCGACCGCCATCCTGACCGGGCTCGGCCTTGCCGCCGCGGCCGGTCTCAACGCGTACATCCCGCTGGTGATCGTCGGATTCCTGCAGTTCTTCGACGTCGTCGACTTCGGCGCCCCGTTCGACAACCTCGCCAACCCCTGGGTGCTCGGGGTCTTGGTGGTCCTTCTGCTCGTCGAAGTGCTCGCCGACAAGATCCCCGCCGTCGACTCCGTCAACGACGTGATCCAGACCGTCGTGCGACCCGCCGCCGGCGCGGTGCTCTTCGCGGCGAGCACGAGTCTGGGCACTGACATCCCACCTGTGGTCGCGCTCATCGCCGGCCTGATCACCGCCGGTACCGTTCACGGGACGAAGGCCGCGATGCGCCCGGTGCTCAACGCGGGCACCGCCGGCGCGGCCGCCCCGGTGGTGAGCACCGGCGAGGACATCGCATCGACAGCACTGGCCTTCGCCGCAATCCTGGCGCCGATCCTGATCCTCGTGGCCCTGGTCGTCTTCGTGTGGCTGGTCGTGAGGTGGCTGCGCCGTCGGCGACGCGAACCGGTGACGACCTGAGGTCTGCCCGGCCCCATCCGCGAGCAGTCCGGGGATCTGCGAGCCCGCGGCACCCGCAACGCTCCCGGATTTCCGAAGTGCTCCCGGATTCTGCGTGACGACCTAGGACGCCTCGACCACCAGCACCGGATTGCCCGGTTGCCATGCGTCGTCGCTGGTCAGCGTCACATTCGCGCTGGAACCCGGCGCCACCTCACCCGTGCTGCCCGTGGCGACCGCGACCGCCTTACCGTCGACGTAGTAGTAGACCGTCAGTTCGGTGCTCGCGGCCTTCGACCCGGAGTTCTGCACCGTGCCGTTGATCACGAGGTTGCCGTTGTCCTGCGAGATCGCGTACTGCGACAGCAGCCAGTCGCCGGAGCGGAGTTGATCCGAGCCGGGGAAGGCCGGCGCCTCCTGCGGCTGCGGGGTCTGCGCGGGCTCGCTGGCAGTGGCGTCGGGCCCGGTGGGTGTGGTCGAGTCACCGTCGAGTGCGCTGAAGCCGAGGAAACCGACGACGAGCGCCATCAGGCCCGCGGCCACGATCGCGGCCGGTTTGCGCCAACCGCCGACTGCTGCATCCTGCCGCACCGGGGCAACCGGGCGGATCGGCTGGGTGGTGTGCGCGGGAGGCATTCGCAGATCCACGGTCCGGTCGTCGCCACTGCCCACCGCGCGCGCGATGTCGAGCACCTCGCGCGCGCTGGGACGCTGCGTGGGGTCCTTGGCCAGCATCCGCTTGAGCAGCGCCGTGCGGGTCGGGTCGATGCCGGCGAGATCGGGCTCACCGCGCTGGATGTTCATGAGCACCGCGACCGTGGCGCCCTGCCCGAACGGCGGCCGGGCGGTGGCGGCGAAGACCAGCAGCGACCCGAGGGAGAACACATCGCTGGCAGCGGAGAGGTCGTCGAGGTTGGCCTGCTCGGGCGACAGCCACGCGGGGCTGCCGGTCACGATGCCGGTGGCGGTCAGGGACGTCGCATCCTCGGGATGGGCGATGCCGAAGTCGATGAGCACCGGGCCGCGATCGGCCATGATGACGTTGGCCGGCTTGATGTCGCGATGGGCGATCCCATGGATCTCCAGAACCGCCAGTGCCTGTGCCAGCCCGCGAGCGAGCTCCCACCAGCGCTGCGAGGTCAACGGACCCCAGATCGACACCGCGTCCCGGAGGTTGGGTCCCGGAATGTACTCGGTGGCCAGCCACGCGGGGGTGCCGGCGATGTCGGCGTCGAGGAACCGGCTGATGTGGGTGTCCTGCACCGAGCGCAGGACCTGGGCCTCACGCTCGAACCGCGCCGCGACCTGCGGGTCGTCCAGCAGACCCGGGCGGACGACTTTGACCGCGGCGACCTCATCACCGCAGACGGCCTTGTAGACCACGCCCATGCCACCGGAACCGATGCGGGCCTGGACGTCCCACGCGCCGAGCCGGCGGGGATCGACGTCGGTGAGTTGCGCTGCGGGCGAGCCGTTCAGCATGGCAACTCCTTGGGTGAGGGGACACCTCCAGTGTAGATCGGCCTATGACAACGGCCCCGGGATCGAACCGCGTGAGAATCGTCACCCCTGGCAGGAAGGGCACCAGTACGTGACGCGGTCGCGCGGGGCGCGCCCCACCCGGCCCGAGCGGATCGGCGCGCCGCACACGCGGCAGGGCTGTCCGGTGCGCTCGAACACCATCATTGCCGGCCGCGCCCCCCGCACAGCGGTGAGCATCTTGGTGCGCGTGCTCTCAATGGCTCCCGACGCGTCGGCAGATCCCAGGGGGGTGAAGGGCGACAGTCCCAGACCGAAGGCGGTCTCCGCCGCCCAGATCGTGCCCATCCCCGCGATCACGCGTTGATCCAGCAGCATCTCGACCAGAGGCCGGTCCGTGGGCAACGGCAGGCCGGGATCGAAGTCCTCGCCGAGGATGTCGGGGCCCAGATGCCCGACCCATCGGGACTCCTCGGTGGTGCGAGCGACCTCGACCATGGCCAGCCGCACTCCGATCGCGGCCGAATCGCCGGTGCGCAGGACCACGCGGATCTGGTGCCCGGGCCCGGTTCGCAGGTGCGGCGGACCTGTGACCCAACGGCCCTCCATGCGCCGGTGACTGTGCAGGGTGAGCCCGGCATCGGTGCGGGTGAGCAGGTGCTTGCCGACTGCCCGCGTTCCGAGCACCGTCTGGCCGGTCAGGTCCACTGTGGCGAACCGGGGCACGCGGATATCACACGCCTCGAGCACTCTGTCGGCCAGCGCGGCGTCGAGCGAACGCGCGGTGCGGCGTACGGCGTCCCCTTCCGGCATGACCCCATCGTGCGGGACGCACATGCCTGCGGGCAACGCAACCCGGTCCATCGATGGTTGCCGAGACGGTGGACAGCCCGTTCACCCCAGGTCGAGCCGACCGTCTCCGTACCGGCTGATCACCTGCGCGACCACCACCTCGTAGCCGGCGTACCAGCGCTGGTACTGGCCTTTGGCCTGCAGGTGGGCCGCCGACCGGGAGAAGTCCTTGAGATTGTCCAGATGCTCCCAGCTGTAGACGGCGTTGAGCACACGCCCGTCGGCCGAGTGCCACGTCCGCGACCCTTGGTACCCCGGGGTGGCGTGTGCGATGGCGTCGATCTCGGCGTCGAGCCGATGGAACTCCTCGTCGTAGTCCCCGGGGCGGAAGATGAATGAGATCTCGTACACGGTGTATCAGACTACTCTATGCAGTGCATTATGATGCACTCATGGATGAAGAGGCCGCCGCGCTCGGTTCGCTGATCGGTGAGCGGGTCCGCGGGGAACGAAAGCGCCGCTCCTGGACGCTGGACCAACTAGCCCAGCGTTCCGGGGTGAGCCGGCGAATGCTCGTCACGATCGAGCAGGGCGCCACCAACCCCAGCATCGCGACTCTGCTTCGACTCAGCGATGCACTCGGCGTCGGCCTTCCGGCGCTGGTCGCACCGGGACCGCAGTCAGCGGTGACGATCACGCGCAAGGCCGACCGGGCGGCGCTGTGGAGCAGCGAGGCCGGTGGGGCAGCCTACCTCGCCGCCGGGACCGAGCCCCCCGATGTCGTCGAGCTGTGGGACTGGCACCTCGGTCCCGGCGACGACCACAGCAGCGAGGCCCACAGCGCCGGAACGGTCGAAATGCTGACCGTCCTCAAGGGGAGCGTGCGTTTGAGTGTCGGCGAGCAGTCCTGGATCCTGCGAGCCGGCGACGCCGCCTCGTTCCCCGGCGACGCCCCGCACGGCTACGCCAACCCCGGCAATGGGCCTGCCCGCTTCATCCTGACCGTCTACGAACCCCACGTTGGAGCCCGATCATGAACGCACTCACCGAGTCCGGCCGCACCGCCCTGGATTCCGCACACATCGACCCAGCGGTCCGCGAGCTGCGGCCCGACTACCGGGTCCTTCTACTCGTGGCCGAGAACCTGCAGTCGGGGTTCGACGTCGACGATCTGGTGGTTCGGGCCGAGGAGCACGCACGGTCGATGCTGGCCGCCTCACCGGTGGAGGAACTGCCGCACATCGCGGCCTGGCGGGAGGCCTTCCGCAGTTTCGGGGCCAAGCCCCAGCGCACCCGCAACAGCCTGGAGGCGCTCACCCGCCGCGCGCCGGACGGGCTACCTCGCATCAACGCGCTGACCGACGCCTACAACGCCATCTCCGTGCTGCACCAGGTCCCGATCGGGGGCGAGAACCTCGACGCCTACGTGGGCGCGGCGCACCTCGTCCGGGCCGCGGGCGACGAACCCTTCGAGACCATGGCAGCCGGCGAGACCGTGATCGAGCACCCCAAGCCCGGGGAGGTCGTGTGGCGAGACAGCGCCGGGATCACCTGTCGCATCTGGAACTGGCGGCAGTGCACGCGCACGCAGTTGCGCCCCGACACGCGCACTGCGCTGTTCATCCTCGATGCCCTCGCGCCCATGTCCGACGATGCGTTGAAGGCCGCCGGCGAACACCTTCTGGAGGTCCTTCGGCAGGGGTCTGCGGAGACTGCGACCGGAATGCGGCTGCTGCAATGACACAACGGGTGCCCGCATGGACCCTGGCGGTGGCCGCGATGCTCAGCGTCCAGATCGGGGCGGCACTGTCGGTGGGTCTGTTCGACCAGGTCGGGGCGGGCGGCACCGCCTGGCTGCGGCTGACCGCCGGGGCGGTGATCTTCCTGCTCATCAGCCGCCCGCAGCTACGAGGTCTGCGATGGCCGGACCTGCGCGCCGCGCTGGCCCTCGGCGTGGCCACAGGCCTGATCACCACCAGCTTCCTGGCCGCGATCGAGCGGATCCCCCTCGGCACCGCAGTGGCGATCGAGTTCCTCGGTCCACTGGGCGTCGCCGTCCTGCGCAGCCGCAGCCGGGCCCTGCTCGTGTGGCCTGCGCTGGCGCTGTCGGGGGTCCTGTTGCTGACCCAGCCCTGGCGCGGCTCCGTGGACCCGGTGGGCATCGCACTGGCGGCCGTCGCCGCCGTCGGGTGGGGCACCTACATCGTCCTCACGCAGCACATCGGCGACCGCTTCGCCGGGCTGCAGGGCCTGTCGATCACGATTCCCGTGGCCGCGGTGACGGCATCGGTCATCGGGGTCCCGCAGGCTCTTGGCAACATCACGTGGCAGGTGGTCGCCGCCGCCTTCGGTCTCGCGCTGCTGCTGCCGGTGATCCCCTTCTCCTTGGAGATGCTGGCACTGCGGCGCCTGACCACAGCGGCGTTCGGGACCCTGATGTCGCTCGAGCCCGCGTTCGGCCTGCTGATGGGTTTGCTGCTGCTCTCACAGATCCCGGACGCGGGCCAGGTCGTCGGCGTGGCGCTTGTGGTCGCCGCCGGGATCGGGGCGGAACGCTCGGGCCACCGCGAGGTGGATCCGATGGTGCCGCTGGTCGAGTGAGTTGTCGCTGCGCCACCCAAAGGCGCCGCACCCAGCCTTGGGTGCCCAGAACGCAACTCACCCTCTGTGCGCTAGAGGGGATGGACCGCCCGTCGAACATCCGTGAACCGCTGCAGGATCGACGGCTTGGCCCCAGCCTCGACTGTGCGCGACCGCCCGGAATCCCACTGCGGCAGTTCACCGGTCAACGTCCACGCCGCCTGCCGCGCCGCGCCCGCAGCGACGTACTCACCGGGCTCGGGCACGACGACGGGCAGCCCGAACACCTCCGCGGCGATCTGCGCAACAGCTGTCGACTGCGCTCCTCCTCCTACCAGCAACACCCGCCTGCAAGCCACCCCCGCATCCTGCAGCGCCGTCAGACCGGCAGCGAGTCCGCAGATCATGCCCTCCACCGCAGCACGCGCGAAACGGGCGGGCGTGGAGTTCGCGCGTGTGACGCCGTGCAAGGAGGCGGTGGCGTCGGGCAGGTTCGGGGTGCGCTCGCCCTCGAGATACGGAAGGAAGACCAGACCGCCGGCGTCTGGCACCGATAGCGCCAGCGCGTCGAACTCGGCATAGTCGACCCCGAGCACCGCACCCATGGCGTCCAGCACCCGCGAGGCATTCAGGGTGCACACCAGCGGCAGATACCCCCCGAGGGCGTCAGCGAACCCGGCGATGATGCCGGTCGCGTCTGCGGTCGGCACCTCACTGGAGGCGAAGACGGTGCCCGAGGTACCGATCGACACCACCACGTCTCCAGGACCGGCACCCACACCGAGACCGGCGGCCATGTTGTCACCGGTGCCGGGGCCGAGCACCACGCCGCCCGCATCGCCCGGCGACTGCGAGGGCCCGAGCACCCGCGGCAGGCGCACGGGATGGCCCATGATGTCCTCCACCAGATCCGGCAGGTACTCGTTGCTGGTGGGTGAGAAGTAGCCGGTTCCGCTGGCATCGCCCCGGTCCGTAGTGGGCTCGCCCTCCCCGCGCAGACGCCAGGTCAGGTAGTCGTGGGGCAGCATCACCTGGTCGACGCGCGCCGCGAGTTCGGGATGCTCGCGGGCCAGCCACGCCAACTTGGTCACCGTGAAAGACGCCACGGGCAGGGAGCCGGTGTGCTCGGCCCACCACTGCTCGCCCCGTTCGCGCACCAGGGCTTCGGCATCGGCGGCCGAGCGGGTGTCGTTCCACAGGAGGGCGTCGAAGACAGGCTCTCCAGCGGCATCGAGCGCCACCATGCCATGCTGCTGGGCACCGACCGCCAGCGCCGCCACCCCGTCGAGCCCACCGGCGTCGGCGAGCGCCGACTGCAGCGCGTCCCACCACACCCTTGGGTCGACCTGGGTCCGGTCGGGATGGGACGCCCGGCCCGCGCGGACCTCCTCGCCGGTGTCCGCGTCGCGGATCGTGACCTTGACCGACTGGGTCGACGAGTCGACCCCGGCGACCAACCTCACCCGCGGAATCCCATGAGGTGCTCGATGGCCAACTGGTTGAGGTTCACGAAGGGGTACCCGCGCACGAGAGCCTCGACGTCCACGTCGGTGATCTCCGGGAGGTCGGCTACGGTCTCACCCGGGTTCAGGGTGGGCTCACGCAGCGTGTCGACGCCGGCAGCGGCCATGCCCGCTTGGACCTCCGGGTCGGCCCGGAACTGCGCGGCCCGCTGCTTGAGCATGAGGTAGGTCGACATGTTCGCCGCAGCGCTGCGCCACACTCCCTCGCTGTCCTCGGTGCGCGCCGGCTTGTAGTCGAAGTGGCGCATCCCGCTGTAGCCGCTGGTCTCGAGCAGGTCGACGAGGAAGAACGCGTTGAGCAGATCGCCGTGGCCGAACACGAGGTCCTGGTCGTACTTGGGTCCGCGTTGACCGTTGAGGTCGATGTGGAACAACTTCCCCGCCCACAACGCCTGCGCGACGCCGTGCACCATGTTGAGCCCGGCCATCTGCTCGTGGCCGACCTCGGGGTTGAGCCCGACCATGTCGGCGTGCTGCAACCGGTCGATGAGCCCGAGGGCGTGCCCGATCGTCGGCAGCAGGATGTCACCGCGCGGCTCGTTCGGCTTGGGCTCGATCGCCAGCCGGATGTCGTAACCCTGCGACACGATGTAGTCGCACAGGCTGTCCAGGCCCTCGGCGTACCGGTCGAGTGCGGCCTGCACGTCCTTGGCGGCGTCGGACTCGGAGCCCTCGCGGCCGCCCCATAGGACGTATGTAGTGGCCCCGAAGCGTGCCGCGAGGTCGAGGTTGCGGCGCACCTTGGCCAGGGCGTACCTGCGCACATCGCGCGAGTTCGAGGTGAAGGCGCCGTCTTTGAAGACCGGGTGGGTGAACAGGTTCGTGGTGATCATGGGGATCTTCAGCCCCGCCGCGTCCACGGCCTTCTCGAAGCGGCTGATCGCAGCCTCCCGCTCATCGCCGGTGAGCAGCGGCGACAGCAGGTCGTCGTCGTGCAGGGTGACACCGTAGGCGCCGAGTTCGCCGAGCTTCTCGGCGGCGAGCACCGGGTCCATGGGTTCACGCGTCGGATCGCCGAACGGGTCGCGGGCCTGCCATCCGATGGTCCACAGCCCGAAGGTGAACTTGTCCTCAGGCGTCGGTGTGAGGTCGACCGTGGCATAACTCATGACATGCAACCTTTCAGGCGAGCCTGACCGTGCCGCCGGTGGCGGCGGCCTCTCCGATGGCGTCGAGCACCCGCATCGTGGCCAGGGCCGATGCGGGGGGTACGGGGTTGGGCGTGCCGGCGTCAAGACACCCGAGCACGGCTGCGTAGAAGTCGGGCCACCGGCCGTCGAGGTACGCGACGTCCGTGCGCCCGGATCCGGTAACGACCTGTGCGGCGATCCCGGGCTCGGCTCCCCAGCCGACCCCGTGCGCGGCGGGGCGCTCACCGGCCCGTAGACGGTCCTCCTGACCGTCGGCGGTCTGAAGCAGGGCAGCACCCAGCGTGCCGCTGAGCCGGTAGCGCGGGGCGGGGATCGCGGTCAGCAACGACGCGCTGACCACGGTGGTCGTCCCGCTGTCGTGCGCGAGCACCGCGAGGACGTCGTCATCGGGGCTGGCGACCTCGCGCAGCGACTGCACCCGCGCGCTGACCTCGTTCACCGGACCGAACAGTTGCAGAGCCTGGTCGACGAGGTGCGGTCCGAGGTCGTAGCGAAGACCACCGAGGTCCCCAGGCGCAGCGGACTCCCGCCAGCCACCCTTTCCCTGCGGTCGCCAGCGCTCCATCGACGTCTCGAAGCGATGCACCGTTCCCAGGGTGCCCCCGTCCAGAACGGTCCGCAAGGTCCGGTAGTCGCTGTCCCACCGGCGGTTGTGGAACACGATGAGGTGTCTGCCCACCCGTTCGGCCGCAGCCATCAGGTCCTCGAACTGCGTGGCATCGGCCGCCGGCGGCTTGTCCAGCACAACGTGCCTGCCCGCGTCCAGTGCCGCCGCGGCGTGCCCGGCGTGCAGGCCGCTCGGGCTCGCGACAACCACCAGGTCCACGTCCGCAGCGAGCAGTTCGGCCACTCCCGGCACCACCGCGACCCCCGGACTGTCCGCCGCCGCTTCTCGCGCGCGCTCACCCGAGCGCGTCACGACGTGCGTCAGCTCGAGTCCGGGGGTGCAGGTGATGAACGGAGCGTGGAACAGCCGTCCGGCAAGGCCGTAACCGATAATCCCTACGCGTACCGACACCTGCGTGGCTACACCCTCCCGGTGGCCATCGCACGCCGGCGCGACAGGGCGTCGACGCTGGCTGCGACCAGCAGGACCAGACCGGTGACGATGAAGGAGATCCCGGATTGCTGCGTGATCAGCGGCAGACCGTTGGCGATCACACCGACGACCAGTCCGCCGATCACCGCATCGATGATCCGTCCCCGGCCACCGAACAGCGAGGTCCCGCCGATGACCGCGGCGCCGACGGCGTACAGCAGCGTCGTGGAACCACCGGTCGACGGTGAGATCGAGTTGTCACGGGAGGCGAACAGAATGCCCGCCACCGCCGCCAGCGAGGAACAGGCGATGAAGCAGGCGATCTTGATGCGCGAGACGTTGATACCGGCACGGCGCGAGGCCTCCGCGTTGCCACCGACGGCGTACACGTGACGGCCGAAACCGGTCCGGCTGAGCAGGTAGGTCAGCCCCACCACGAGGACCAGGATCAACGGGACGACGTACGGTACCCCGACGATCGATGTGACGTTCGGGTTGCGGCTGCGCTCCTGGTTGAGGATGTAGACGACGAACCCGAGGATCACGGCGAGCGCGATGAGCTTGGCCAGGAACACTGACATGTTCTCGACCGGCAGGCCGGAGGCCTTGCGGCTGCGCATCTTGTTCAGCGAGAGCAGCGCCCAGCCGCCCACGACGATCGCGAACAGGATCCAGCCGGCCAGCGGGGACATGTTCGCGTTCATGATGTCGAGGACCACTTGGTCGTCGATGCCGATCGTGCCGCCCTCACCGATGATCAGCAGCATCAGGCCCTGCAGGGCCAGGAACATCGCAAGCGTGACCACGAAGCTGGGGATTCCCAGTTTGGCCACGAGTACACCGATCAGCACGCCGATGACGACGCCGGTGAGGATCGTGGCCGCCAGTGCCAGGATCAGGGGCCAGCCGCGCTGGGTGAGCGTGACACCGAGGACGGCCGCGCAGGTTCCAGCCGCGAATCCCGCGGACAGGTCGATCTCGCCGAGTAGAAGGACGAAGATCAGGCCCATCGCCAGGACGATGATCATCGCCGACTGGTTGATGAGGTTGGCGAAGTTAAACGCCGACAGGAACGTGTCGCCCTGCAACGCCGTGAAGACGATGATCAGCGCGATCAGACCGGCGACGGCCGGCAGCGATCCGAGATCGCCACCGCGCACGCGCTCCCAGTAGTTGCGCAGGGATTCGCCGATACCGGGACTCTCCTGCGTGGTCTCGGCCTCCGGAACGAGGGTGCTCGACATGGGTCAGGCTCCAGTGCTGGGGTCGATGGCGTCACTGTTTGCGGTGACCTCGGGACGCAACCCGATGTCCCCGGTGCGGCCGGTGGTGATCAGCTCGACCACCTGCGAGTTCGACATGCTCGAGGCCGGGACCTGAGCGGCGAGGCGCCCGAGGTACAGGCATGCGATGTTGTCCGCGACGCGCATCACGTCGTTGATGTTGTGGGAGATCAGGACCACACCGAGCCCGTTCTCCGCGAGGCGCTCGACCAGGCTGAGCACCTGTTCGGTCTGCGCCACACCGAGTGCCGCCGTGGGTTCGTCGAGGATGACGAGCTTGGAGTTCCACAGCACCGCCCGGGCGATCGCCACCGTCTGCCGCTGCCCACCGGACAGCGAGGCGACGGTGCGGCGCACCGAGTTCAGAGTCCGGACCGACAGTCCCGCGAGGGTCTCGGAGGCGCGCTTCTCCATCGTGGCCTCGTCGAGGCCCACGCCGCGCTTCTCCTCGCGGCCGAGGAACATGTTCGCGACCACGTCGAGGTTGTCGCACAGTGCGAGGTCCTGGTAGACGACCTCGATGCCCAGTGCGTTGGCGTGCTTGGGGTCGCTGATGTGGACCTCTTGGCCTTCGAAGAGGTACTGGCCCTCGTCGAAGGGGTAGATGCCCGCCACACCCTTGATCAGTGTGCTCTTGCCCGCGCCGTTGTCCCCCACGAGCGCAGTGACCTGACCCGGGTAGACGTCGAGGTCCACACCCTTGAGGACGTGGACCGCTCCGAAACTCTTCTGAACCCCGCGCAGCGACAGCACGGGCTCCGGCGCCCGCCCCGGTGTGGGGCGGGCGCCGGATTCGGCGCTGACCGACATTTAGCTGACGCCAGCCTCGGTGCAGGCCTGCTTCAACTTCTCGGTGGTGCACAGGGCATCCGCGGTGGTGAAGCCATCAGCGACGACGTCCTTGACGTTGTCCTTGTAGATGGCCACCGGCTCGAGCAGGACCGAGGGCACCTCACGGCCGCTCTCCGGGTCCAGCGTCGTCTGGCCGGTCTCGGGCTCCTCACCCTTCGACAATGCGATCGCGAGTTCCGCGGCCGCGTCGGCCTCCTGCTTCACGGCCTTGTAGACCGTCATGCACTGGGTGCCCAGCAGCACGCGCTGCAGGCCCTCGTCCGTGGCGTCCTGACCGGTCAGATGTCCGAATAGTACCGGTGGCTACGCCTTGAGCATCCCCACTGTGCGGAGGGCGACCAGGCCCCAAACCCCCATCAGGCCCACGGTGGCCGCCGCCCCGATCGCCTTCAGAGCCGGTGTGTCCGTGACCACGGCCGTGGTGGCCAGGCTCAGGACCATTGCCGCCACCGGGAATACGAACCCCCACCAGCCGGGATGGCGCGGCGGACCGCCGGCTTTGCGCAGACGACGCAGTTCCATCCATGCGAAACCGGTCCACCACAGGCCGAACCCCAGCCCCATCGCCGAGACCACGACGCCGGCAGTCACGCCGTACCCCGGCAGACCCGCCTGCGTGGCCGCCCTCAGGAGCTGGAGCAGGGCCAGTCCCATCACACCCGCCGGGGCCAGCGGGATCCACAGCGAGGGGGCCATCGGCGCCGGCAGCGGGTCACGCAGGGCCAGTCGCGCCACGAGCAGCGTGAGCATCGCCACGAACAGGATCAGCCCGATCCCGTAGAACGCGAACCCGACCAGTACGAGGACCAGCGCCGCCCTGCCCGCGTGTGGGATCAGCGGCGCCAGCGCGAGGGGGACGATCAGGTTCATGACCGGCGGGATCAGCCAGCCGCCGTTGACCCCTTCGAGTCCCTTGGGCTCCCGCAGCATCGCTGCCGACCACGCAGCACCGAGCACCACCGCCACCACGGTTCCGACGATGAGCAGGAAGAGGTCGACCCACAGCCCGATCGGTTGCCACCCCACCCGACCCCAGGCGGTGGCGAGGATCAGCAGACCTGCCGGCAACGTCGCGAGCATCGCTCCGTGGGCGGGGTCGGACAGTTCATGAGCGAGGTCGGCACGCGTCTTCAGGCGCCCCGCGTAGCGCGGCAAGAGGCCCACCGCCAGCACCGACCCCAGGACGAGGAAGCCCCGCGCGATCCAGAGCAACCAGTCGGCCTCCCAGGTGACCGCCTGCACCGATAGCGCCAGCGCGACCGCACCGGTTCCCATGACTGCTCCGTACCAGGCCGGATGTCCCTTCATCGTGCCGCCTCCCTAACCCCCCGGGGGTATACTACCAACCGGGCCGACCCGACGTACGGAGGAACCACATGGCACGAACCGTCATCATGGGCGCGGGCATCGCGGGACACACCGCGGCGCTGCACCTGCGACGAATGCTCCCGAAGGAGCACGAGGTCGTTGTGGTCGCCCCGAACTCGAAATGGAACTGGATCCCCTCGAACATCTGGGTGGGTGTGGGGCAGATGGACACCAAGCAGGTGACCTTCCCGCTGGCACCCATCTACAAGCGCAAGGGCATCGAGTTCCATCAGGCGCTGGCCACCGAGTTGCACGGCGACGGCAGCGCGGAACTGCCCCGGCCCCACATCACGGTGAAGTACACCTCCCCGCAGCGGCAGGGCGAGACCGCACATCTGGAGTACGACTACCTCATCAACGCCACTGGGCCGAAGCTCAACTTCGCAGCCACCCCGGGTCTGGGACCCGACGGCAACTCCTGGTCGGTGTGCACCGCCGGCCACGCCGAGCAGACCGCGAAGGCCCTGGCCGAGTCGATCGGGAAACTCAAGCAGGGGCAGCCGCAGACCTTCCTGATCGGGATGGGCCACGGCACCTGCACATGCCAGGGTGCGGCCTTCGAGTACACCTTCAACGTCGAGGACCAGCTGGTGAAGGAGGGGGTCCGCGACAGGGCCGAGGTCATCTACATCACCAATGAGAGCAGCCTCGGCGACTTCGGCATGGACGGGATGAATTTCGGCTCGAAGGACGGTGTCGTCCCGAGTCAGATGTTCACCGAGTCGTTGTTCGCCGAGCGCGGCGTCAAGGCGATCCTCGCCGCCCACGTGGAACGCGTGGAGCCCGGCGCGGTCCATTACGAACTGCTGGACGGGACGAAGGGTGAGCAGCGCTTCGACTTCGCGATGCTGCTGCCTCCCTTCCGGGGTGTGGACCTCACGGCCTACGACGCCGCCGGTGAGGACATCACCGATCAGGTCTTCGCCCCCAGTGGCTTCATGAAGGTGGACGCCGACTACTCGCCCAAGCCGTACGAGCAGTGGGAGGCCAGTGACTGGCCCAAGACCTACCAATCGGTGAAGTACGACAACGTCTGGGCCGCCGGGATCGCGTTCGCGCCCCCGCACCAGATGTCACGGCCGCAGCAGAGCCCCAACGGAACCATGATCGCCCCGGCCCCACCGCGCACCGGGATGCCGTCGGGCGTGATCGGCCGAGCGGTGGCCCAGACCATCGCCGAGCGGATCAAACACGGCAGCGCCGGAAGGGTCCACACGGCGTCGATGGCCGAGATGGGGGCGGCATGTATCGCGTCGGCAGGCACCGGCTGGCGCGACGGCAAGGCCGCAGCGATGACGGTGTTCCCGATAATCCCCGACAAGCGCAAGTACGGGGAGTCCGGCCGCGACACCCAAGAGACCTACGGCGAGATCGGGCTCTCTGCGCACTGGATGAAGGTGATGCTGCACCACCTGTTCATCTATAAGGCCAAGGCCCGCCCCTTCTGGTACCTGATCCCGGAGTGACCATATGAACGACAACGTGACGACCTTCCCCGATGCGCCGCAGCCGGACGCCAAGCAGATCAAGGCACGCACCAGCGTGCTCAAGCAGGGCTGGCGGTTCGCCGTGCTGAACCTGAAGATGATCACCATGGTGACCAAGGGCCACCACTAGTCGGCGTATCGAACTGGTTGACGCCGACCACCGCCAACCAGTTCCGTCGGATCTGGCGCCCGAATCGCCCCTTTTGCGGTGGTACTGGCGTCTCGAACTGGTCGAGCGCCGACCACCTCCAACCAGTTCGATACGGCGATCGACGTCACAGGGCGGCGTTGATTAACCCAGTGTTCCCCCGACGTTGGTGGATTCCCGCCCGCGAGTGGCTCAGCGTGGAGGTGGAGGAACTGACATGGCCGTAGAAAGCCCCAATGTTGTGAACCACGAAGAGATCGCCGACCACGCGCTGCTGCTGTCCGAGGCAGCCGACGTGCTGCTCGACATGGCCCTGTCCCCGGCCAGTCGCGCCGAGGACCTCGAGGACATCGAGTCGATCCAGGCCGAGGCCGCATCCTTCGCCGCCGAGCCCGGCCTCCCCGGACTGATCGACGCGATGTTCGCCGATGTCGTGGCCCTGGGTCGTGGCCTCGCGCAGCAGTCCGACCCACTGCCTCCGGCGATGGTCTCGGAGTGCCGAGCCGTCATGCAGATCGCCAACACCCTCTCGGCCGCCCTGGAGACCGGAGGGGACGCCCGCCACACGATGTCCATCAACCGATGCGCCATCGCCCTGCAGCCCGACGCACGTGCCGGCCTCGACCTCGAGGCCGCCGCCCGCAGTGGGGCCGGCGCCATTCACGCGATGCGGCTGCGCTGGTCTGTCACCGACTGATCCGCGTGGAAGCCCGCGTAGCCTGCACCCTGTGACCGACCAGGCGCAGGCCGACGCCGCTCTCGCGGCGGCCCACCGCACGCACGACGATGCCGTCTCCCCCGGTGAGGGCATCGTGCGTCTCGTGGCACACCGCGGCTCCGGCCACGCCCACACCGACCCCCTGGGGCCACCCGAGAACACCCTGGCCGCGGTCGAGTACGGATTCACCCAGGGCGCTGATGCGGTGGAGGTGGACGTGTGGCGCACCTCCGACGGCACCGTGATCCTGCATCACGACGCCACCACCGACCGCACCACCGACCGCCCCGGCTGGGACATCACCGGTGTGACGTACCAAGAGCTCCTCGAGATCAGCGCGGGTCGTTGGAAGGGTGACTCCTGGGCGCAGTCCGTCATCCCGACCCTCACCGACTGCGCCCGGGTCGTGCCGCGCGGTCGCGCCCTGGTGGTGGAGATCGAGGAGGGGCCGCACAGCGTCGAGGACGTGCTTTCCGCAGCCGCGCTGGCCCCCGAGCAGGTCCTGTACATCTCGAAGAATCTCGACACCGCCGGCGAGGTGAAGCGTCAGGCCCCTGAGCACTGCGTGCTGTGGATCGTCGACACGACCCCGCGCTGGCAGGTGGGTGGCTGGACGCAGGGGCACCGGCGCGGTCCGGACAGCGAGCGAGCCGGGTACGACGAGGCGACCGACTGTGTCTGGCTGGTCGAGCAGGCGCTCGATCGCGGCCTCGACGGCCTGGACACCCTGTTCGCCTACCCCCCGGATCTCCCTGGGACGGTGCGGCAGGCGGGACTGACCTGGCTGGTCTGGACCGCCAACGACCCCCGCGCCATCGACAGTTGCCTGCGAGACGGGGCGTGGGGCGTCACCACCGACAACACCGCACAGGTGCGGAGATGGATCGAGGCCTCGGGGCGGTCGACCGCGCACGGTGCCGGCGCCGGGTTCTGCTGACGCGCGAGGACCGGGCCGAGTTCAGCCCCGGTGCATGTCCACGAAACGGCTGTAGTGGCCCTGGAACGCCGTGACCACCGTCGCGGTCGGCCCGTTGCGGTGCTTGGCCACGATGATGTCCGCCTCGCCCATCCGCGGGGAGTCCTTCTCGTAGGCGTCCTCGCGGTGCAGAAGGATCACCACGTCGGCGTCCTGCTCGATCGAGCCGGACTCGCGCAGGTCGCTCATCATCGGCTTGCGGTCGGTGCGCTGCTCCGGGCCACGGTTCAACTGGCTGATCGCCACCACGGGGACCTCGAGCTCCTTCGCGAGCAGTTTCAACGCCCGGGAGAACTCCGCGACCTCCTGCTGGCGGGACTCCACACGTTTGCCGGAACTCATCAGCTGCAGGTAGTCGATGATGATCAGGCGCAGGTCGTGCTGCTGCTTCAGACGCCGGCACTTCGCCCGGATCTCCATCATCGACATGTTCGGGGAGTCGTCGATGAACAGCGGCGCCGACGACACCGCGGACATGGTGTTGACCATCCGGGTCCACTGCTGTTCGTTCAGCGACCCGGACCGCATGTGGTGCAGAGGGAGTTCGCCCTGCGCGGAGAGCAGACGCATGACGATCTCGTTGCGGCTCATCTCCAGACTGAAGATCGCGCTGGTCAGGCCGTGCTTGATGCTGCAGGAACGTGCGAAGTCCAGGCCGAGCGTGGACTTACCCATCGCCGGCCGGGCCGCGACGACGATCATCTGACCGGGGTGCAGGCCGTTGGTGAGTTTGTCGAGGTCGATGAACCCGGTCGGGATCCCGATGATGTCGCCGGTGTGGTTCTGGATCGACTCCAGTTCCGTGTAGACACCGTCGAGCAGGTCCGACAGGGGGGCGTAGTCCTCAGCGGTGGTGCGCTGCGTGATCTCGTAGACCTCGGCCTGCGCGCGGTTGATGAGTTCCTCGACCTCACCCTCGCCGGCGTACCCGGTCTGCACGATGCGCGACCCCACTTCGACCAGGCGGCGGCGCATCGAGGCGTCGCGGACGATCTGGGCGTAGTAGGAGGCGTTGGCCGTCAAGGGCGGCGAGGCCACCAGGGTGTGCAGGTAGGGCGCTCCACCGATCCGCTGCAGCTCCCCGGAGGCCAGAAGTCCCGCACTGACCGTGATGGCGTCCGCCGGTTCCCCGCGCGAGTACAGGTCCAGGATCACCCGGTACACGGTCTGGTGCGCCGGAGTGTAGAAATCCTCCTCGCGCAGGCGCTCCACGACGTCGGCGATCGCATCCTTGCTCAGCATCATGGCGCCGAGCACACACTGCTCCGCGGCGAGGTCCTGGGGAGGCGTGCGTTCGAATGAAACGGGCGCCGCAGGCTCCATATCCAGGCTCATGGATCCTTTCTAACCACAGGGTGTGACATGCGGTTCGGGTTCCACGCAAGTGCCGGGTCCGCGTGTGGACGCGGCGGTGCAGAGCCTGTGGACGGGGTGCTCACGGCAGTTGTCACAACCTGTGGAAAACCTGGGGGAGGCGGACTTTGTGATCCCGATAACTTGCCTCTGACCAGGGATTTTACCGGTTCGTAACGTGTGGAAAGAATTGGGATGACGCAATCAGCGGTCGTCTGATTCCGGAAACTCTTGAACGCGGGCGCGAATACCGGGAACCGCGGAACGGACCATCGCCACGACCTCGTCGAAGCCGTCCTCGGACCCGTAGTAGGGGTCCGGGACCTCCGTGTCGTCGGCGTGTGGGTCGAACGAGCGCAGCAGGTCGGCCTGCACGCCCATGTGTCGCAGATCGCGCAGGTTGGCGGCATCCATGGCCAGGATGAGATCGGAGGAGGCCAGCGCCCGTGGGTCGGCCTGCCGCGCGCGGTGCTCGAGGTCGTAGCCGGCGCGGGTCAGCGCCTGCACCGCCCGTGGGTCGGCACCCTCACCGACGTGCCATCCACCGGTCCCCACCGAGTCGACCTCGACATCGAGGTCACCGAGCTCTGCTGCCAGGACGGCCTGCGCGATGGGCGAGCGGCATATGTTGCCCAGACACACACATGTGATGCGGATGGTCATCGTCCTCCTTGCCTACAACCTTGCCTACAACGCGAAGGCCGGCCCCCGGGAACTCCGGGGGCCGGCCTTCGTCGACAGTGTCAGACCGACACGACGTGCAACGTCACCGTGGCGACCACGTCCGGGTGCAGGGAGACCCGCACCGGGTAGTCACCCAGGGCCTTGATGTGGCCGTCGATCTCGATGGCCCGCTTCTCCACCAGCGGCCCACCGGCGGACTTGATGGCGTTGGCCACATCGCTGGTCGTGACCGAGCCGAACAGCCGCCCGGTGTCGCCGGACTTGGCGGTCACGTTCACGGTCAGCGCCTCGAGCTGCGCGCGCACCTCATCGGCGTGCTCACGGCTGCGGATCTCGCGAGCCCCGCGTGCGCGCTTGATCTGGTCGATCTGCTTCTCCGCGCCACGGGTCCAGCGGATCGCGTAACCGCGCGGGACGAGGTAGTTGCGGCCGTAGCCGTCCTTGACCTCGACGATGTCCCCGGGGGCGCCGAGGTTGTCGACATCTTGCGTCAGGATGATCTTCATGACTCTCCTCAGCGGGCCGTCGACGAGTACGGCAACAGGGCCATCTCGCGGGCGTTCTTGATCGCCTTGGCGATCTCGCGCTGCTGCTGCACTGTCACCCCGGTGACGCGGCGGGCACGGATCTTGCCCCGGTCGGAGATGAACTTGCGCAGGAGTGCGACATCCTTGTAATCGACCTGCTCAACGCCGGCGGCCTTGAGCTGGTTCGCCTTCTTCTTGATCGGCTTTACGGGCCGAGGTGGCTGCTTCGCCATTGTGGTGCTCCGATGTGTCGGGCCCGGCCGGTCGGCCGGAATGGGATGGATGGGTTCTTAGAAGGGGGGTTCGTCGACCGCGCCGCCCCAGGAGTCGCCGCCGGAGGCCGGGGCGCCCCACGGGTCACCGCCACCTGCGCCACCCGCTGCTGCGGGGCCGGCGTCGGTGGAGGAGCCGCGGCTGGTCCTCTGGATCTTCGCGGTGGCGTACCGCAGGGCCGGACCGATGTCGTCGATGTCGACCTCGTAGACCGTGCGCTTCTCGCCCTCGCGGGTCTCGTAGGAACGCTGCTTGAGCCGTCCGATCACGATCACGCGGGTGCCCTTCGTGAGGGACTCGGCGACGTTCTCGGCGTATTGGCGCCACACCGTGCCGGACAACCAGACGGTCTCCCCGTCCTTCCACTCACCGGTGGCGTTGTCCCGGCTGCGCGGGGTCACCGCGATCCGGACGCTGGCCGCGGCAACCCCGGAGGGCGTGAAGCGGAGCTCCGGGTCGGCAACGAGGTTGCCCACCATGTTGATCTGGGGTTCACCGACCATTGTTCAGACCTTTCGTCGTTCGGCTTGGATCGTGACGCAGGGGTACGACAGGACTAGGCGGCGCGCCGCAGAACCTTGGTCCGAAGCACGGCTTCGTTGAGGTTCAGCTGGCGGTCCATCTCGGCCACGGTCTGCGGGGTGCAGGTCAGTTCCAGCACCACGTAGATACCTTCGGACTTCTTCTGGATGTCGTATGCCATGCGACGACGGCCCCAGATGTCGACCTTGTCGACGGTGCCCTTGTCCTGGCGTACGACGTTCAGGAAAGCCTCCAGGCTCGGCTGAACGGTCCGCTCCTCGAGATCTGGATCGAGGATGATCATCACTTCATAGGGACGCAACTGCGACCACCTCCTCTGGACTCATGCGGCCACGGTCTTTCCGTGGCAGGAGGTCTTGGCGTCTGCGCGGCGAATCACCACGCCTTTCCAGGGTAACGGATGGCCCGTCGGGCCCGCGACGAGGTGTGGATATCGGCACGCCTCTCCCAGTCGATCAACGGCACGCGCAAGAATAGAAGTGCTTTACGTTTCAAGTAACCCCTGGAGGAGGGCCAAATGACCACAACAGCAGCAACAGAAGCCCCGGCGAAGAAGGCCGACGGCGCCGTGAAGGTGGTGGGCATCCTGGTGCTCATCGCCGGGATCGTCATGATCGTCGCCGGCGCGTTCACCTGGGCGTCGGTGAGCAGCCACCTGAAGGCGGAGAACATCACCGTGTCCGAGGACGCGGCGAACTACGCCGGCAAGCAGGTCGCCGGGCCGCTCACGGCCTACGCCGAGGCCGAGGTGATCCAGAAGCACGCGCTCGAGGCGACCGGCGGCAAGACCTACGCCGAACTCGACCGTGAGGACCCGGTCCGGGAGGTCGCGATGACGGCCTCGTTCCTGCGCGCGTCGCTGTTCAGTTCGGTGATCGCGTTCGGCGTGGCCGCCATGGCCATCGGACTCGGCGTGGTGAACATCCTGCTCGGATGGTCGCTGACCCGCCTGGCCAAGCGCTGAGCCAGCGCCCGGGCAGATTGCGCGGTCGGCCAGTGGATGGTCGGCCGCGCAATCTGTTTCCCACGTCGCGTGGGTGAGGCGCGGCCTCGGCATAGACTCACGCTCGTGACCATCGCCGTGCGGCCCATCTCCGCCACCACGCACCTCGAGTTCATCCAGACCCTGCCATCGGTCTCGTTCTTGCAGACCCCCGCGTGGGCCGGCGTGAAGGCCGAGTGGGACAGCGAGTCGGTGGGGTGGTTCGACGGCCAGGATCTCGTCGGCGTCGCACTGGTCCTCTACCGGCAGGTTCCGCGTGTGAAGCGCTTCCTCGCCTACATCCCGGAAGGCCCGGTGCTGCCGTGGGAACGGGTGGTCGAAGACCTGGAGGGCTGGCTCACGCCGCTGCTCGAGCACACCAAGTCCAAGGGGGCCTTCGCGCTGAAGATGGGCCCGGCGGTCGCCACCCGTCGCTGGCACGCCGAGACGGTGAAGAAGGCGATCGCCGACGACGCGGTGACCAGGCTCGCCGATGCGCCCGCCGACGAGGAGCTGGCGACCGGACTGGCGCTGCAGAAGACGCTGGCCGGCGCCGGTTGGCTCCAGGAGGCCGGGGGTGGCGCCGGGTTCGGGGACGTCCAACCCCGCTACGTCTATCAACTTCCCCTTGCCGGACGCACCGAGGACGAGGTGTTCGCCGGCTTCAACCAACTGTGGCGGCGCAACATCCGCAAGGCCGAGAAGAGCGGCGTCGAGGTCGTGGAGGGCACCCGCGACGACCTCGCCCTCTTCCACCCCGTGTACGTGGAGACCGGCGAGCGCGACGGATTCACACCGCGGGGTCTGAGCTACTTCCAGCGCATGTGGGACGCGATGAACGCCGAGGACCCGCAGCGCCTGCGGCTGTACCTGGCCCGCCATGGGGGTGAGGTCGTCGCGGCGACCACACTGGTCACGGTCGGCGACCACGCCTGGTACTCCTACGGCGCCTCCACCACCGCGAGCCGCAATGTCCGCCCATCCAACGCGGTCCAGTGGCGCATGATCACCGACAGCATGGCGGCCGGATGCAGCGTCTACGATCTGCGCGGGATCAGTGACAACCTCACCGCCGGCGACCACCTGCTCGGGCTCGTGCAGTTCAAGGTGGGCACCGGCGGATACGCACAGGAGTACGTCGGCGAGTGGGACCACGTGCTGCGGGCGCTGTGGAACAAGGCGTACGAGGCCTACCGCAAACGACGCTGAGCAGCCTGTCGCGTACCGAACTGGTTGAGCCCCTCCGGCGGCCAACCAGTTCGATACGCGACACGCCGGTGTACGGGTGCGTTCTGGGCGCCGGAGCGCGCGTAACTGGTTGGCGGGTGTGTGGGAACCCTGCCTGCCAACCAGTTCGGTACGGGCCGTGACGCGGCGGTGCGGTTCCGGGCCACGACCGCAGGATGTAAGACTGCTGCGGTGACGTTCACGCTGCATGTCGATGGTCCCGCCTGGCGGCAGCACACCGAGTCGGTCCGGGACAGCCTGCGCGCTGCTATCCGCGGCGACGTCGGGCTGGCGCGGCTCGGCGACCTCGTCCCGGTGGCCAAGGGCAACGGCTACGGGCTGGGCTTGCAGCGACTGGCGCAGGAGGCGACCCGTCTAGGCGTCGACAGGCTGGCGGTCGGCACGGTGTTCGAGGTGCCCGAGGTCGCCGAACGCTTCCACGCGGACATCCTCGTGCTCTCCCCCTGGGACCCTCGCGACACCGTCGCCGAGCAGGCCTGGCAGGCCCTGCGCTCCCAGGTCTACGCCCCGCGGGTCATACGCACGGTCTCCGACGTGCACGTCGCCAAGCAACTGCCCGCAGCCGGACCGGCGGGCACGCGCATCGTCCTCGAGGGCATCACCAGCATGCGTCGGTTCGGGATGCTGGAGCCCGACCTGCTCGCCGTGGTGGGCAACGACGGCCTCCAGCGCGGGCTGGCCGACGGCCACGTGCGGATCGAGGGCCTCGCGCTGCACCTGCCACTGGCCATGCCGGAGGTCCACCACGTCTCGGCGACGAAGCTCCCCCGCGGCACGAGCTCGCGGGTCATCGAGGTACAGGGCTGGGCCAAGACGTGGCGCGCGGCCCTCGAGGAACTCATGCGGGCGCAGATCCCGGTCGGGGACAACGCCAACAGCCTGTGGGTCTCCCACCTGACCGACGACGAACTGCGGTCGATGCGTGGCCTTGAGCCCGACGTGTCGGTCAACGCCCGGGTGGGCACTCGGCTCTGGCTCGGAGACGGCGCCGCTCTGTCCGCGCGCGGCACCATCCTTGCCGTGCACCCGGTCGGCCGCCGATTCGCCGTGGGCTACCGGCAGCGCAAGGCCTCAAGCGACGGGCTGCTCCTGGTCGTGGGGGGCGGCACATCACACGGAGTCGCGATGGCCGCGCCCACCCCCGCGGCGTCACTGCGGCAACGGGCGATCGCCGCCGGAACGGGGGCGCTGGAAGCCACCGGGCGCAGTCGGTCACCGTTCCAATGGGGTGACAAGCTGCTGTGGTTCGCCGAACCCCCACACATGCAGGTCTCCATGCTGTGGTTGCCCGAGTCGACCCTGCGGGAGGGCCTGGCCAACGGACTGCGCAGCCCTTCGGTGGGCGACACGCTGGACTGCCGGGTGCGGCACACCACCGCGCTGTTCGACGCGGTGCTCGACGACGCATGATCTCGATCCTGCCCACCCGCGACGACCCGGTCGCCGCGAGCAGCAGCGAGGTCGCCGGAGGTCCGGCCGGGTCCCGCGTGCTGCTGGGAACGGGCTGGTGGAACGCCTTGCGGGTCCTGGTGGTGATGACCGCGGTGGCCGCGGTGGCCGGGTACCTGACGAAGGCCCATTGCGTGCTGAACGGCTGGGGACCGGGCAAGTACACGCACCTGTGCTACTCCGACATCCCGCCGCTGTACCAGCTGCGTGGCTTGGCTGACGGGGCCATCCCGTATGTGAGCGACCTGCCCGTCGATCAGGTGCTCGAGTACCCGGCGCTCACCGGGGTCTTCGTCTACGTGGCAGCACGCCTCACGCCGGCCGGGGACACGTCCTGGTTCTTCCACGTCAACGTGCTGATGCTGCTGGCATGCTGGATCGTCGCGGTGCTCGCCACTGCCGTCGCGCAGCGCAGCCGGCCGTGGGATGCGGCCATGGTGGCCCTTGCGCCTGGCATCATCTTCGCCGGCACCGTGAACTGGGACCTGCTGCCGGTGGCGCTCGTGGCCGTGTCGATCGCGCTGTGGGCGCACGACAAGCCTGGCTGGTCGGGGGTGTTGCTCGGCCTGGGGATCGCTGCCAAGTTCTACCCGGTGCTGCTGATCGGGCCCATGCTCCTGTTGTGCTGGCGGGCGCGGGCGTGGGCAGCGTTCGGAAAGTACGTCGTGGGTGCTGCAGCCGCATGGCTGGTGGTCAACGTTCCGTTCATGCTCGCCAACTTCGACGGCTGGTCGCGCTTCTACACGTTCAGCCAGGAACGCGGGGAGGATTTCGGCTCCATCTGGCTGGCCCTGACCACGGCCGGGCGCCAGGTGCCACCCGACCGCCTGAACACGATCGCCACCGGACTGTTCCTGCTCGCATGCGCCGGGATCGCGCTGCTGATCTGGCGGGCGCGGACCATGCCACGGGTCGGGCAGGTGCTGTTCCTGGTGATCGCGGCGTTTCTTCTGACCAACAAGGTGTACTCGCCGCAGTACGTGATCTGGCTGCTGCCGCTGGCCGTGCTCGCACGGCCCCGCTGGCGCGACTACCTCATCTGGCAGGCCGGGGAGATGGTCTACTTCGTCGCCGTCTGGCTGTATCTGTCAGGCCTGGACGAGGGCGCCAAGGGCCTGTCAAAGGAGGGCTACGCGGTGGCGATCCTCGTCCACATCGGGGTCACCGTGTGGTTCAGCGGCATGGTGATCCGGGACATCGTGTCCCCATCGCACGATCCCGTGCGCACCGACGGGGCAGGCGTACTCGACCCGCTTGCCGGACCGTTGGCCTCGGCTACCTCGCACCCGCCGCGGTGAGTCCATCCGGCCAAGGCCCACGCCGGTCCCAAGGCTCACGGCCCCTACGGGCTGAATGACGGAGACACCGCCCCCGATGGCGACGGCGGCGGCACCGCCCGCTGGCTGGGCGTCACCGAGGGTTCGATGGTCTGCTCCTGCTCCGTGGGTGTCTGTGTAGGCGTCGGCGTCGGCTCCTGCGGAGTCTCGCTGATCTCACCGGACGGCAGCGTCTCCTCCGACGGCGACAGTGACGGACTGGTCGACGGGCTGGTCGACGGGTAGATGTCCCCGGTTCCCACCCAGGTACCGGGCATCGGGAACGTCTCGACCGGCAGGCCCTCGAGCGCACCGCGGTTGAACGCCGTCCAGATCTGCGCCGGGAACGACCCACCGGTCACACTGGACAGCCCACCGGTGCCCTCGAGGGTGACCATGTTCCCGTCCTTGTCCGACTTGGCCATCATGACGGCGGTCGCAAGCTGCGGGGTGTACCCCACG
>ERZ724513.193-NODE-193-length-27320-cov-13.622850_pt1 | contig 27320 bp, 27 predicted proteins | sample MGYA00376046_ERZ724513 | MGnify/ENA primary metagenome ERZ724513 (study PRJEB28724, sample SAMN07190883) | activated sludge metagenome | isolation source: activated sludge of sewage treatment plant in Hong Hong | place: Hong Kong | collected 2016-03-17 ...
CAGGACCGCGGCCGGGTGTGGCATCGAGAAGCCGTGTGGCAGCAAGAAGTCCGCCAGCGTCGAGGACGACATGTGATCCACGTTACGGTCCGTCGCTGACAGATTCGGGCAAAACGCGCTTATCAACGGTCATCTGCCGTCCCTTTCGGTTTCAACCGGAGTGCCGGCCTGCTTGACTGGCCCGGTGCCCCCACGTCACCGCGGTACCCCGGCCGGCGGCGCCGCACGCGCATCCGCTGCAGCGGTCCAGACCTCTGTCCCGGTCTCGGAGGAGCTCTTCGCGCCCGTCGGTCGCGGCATCGAGCTGTGCTACCAGACGTTCGGGGACCCCGACGGGGAGCCGCTGCTGCTCGTGATGGGGCTCGGCGGCCCGATGAACTGGTGGGACCCCGAGCTCTGCGCGGCCCTGGCCCGGGTGGGCTTCTACGTGGTGCGCTACGACAACCGCGACACCGGGCGGTCGACGGTGCTGCGCACCCCGGTGCGCCGGTCCACGCTGGTCCGCGCGTTCGGCGGGGCGCGGGTGCGGGCGCCGTACGGCATCGGCGACCTCGCCGACGACGCATTCGGCCTGATGGACCACCTCGGGTTCGACTCGGCGCACGTCGTCGGGGTGTCGATGGGCGGGATGATCGTGCAGACGATGGCGATCGCGCACCCCGACCGGCTCCGGTCGATGACCAGCATCATGTCCACGACGGGCAAGCGCACGGTCGGCTGGCAGCACCCCTCCCTGCTGCCGCTGCTGCTCGCCTCGCGCAAGCCGGGGCGGGCCGCCTACATCAAGACCAGCAGCGACTTCTGGGGGCACATCGGCTCGCCGGCGTACCCCCAGCCGCGCGAGCAGGTGGAGGCGCGGGCCGCGGAGACCTACGACCGCGGCGTGAGCAACGCCGGCGTGGTCCGGCAGATGCTGGCCGTGCTGACCCAGCCGAACCGGCGCGAGCGGCTGCGCGGGGTGCGGGTGCCGACCCTGGTCATCCACGGGCTGGCCGACAAGATGGTGCACGTCTCCGGCGGGCGGGCCACCGCGGCCGCCGTGCCGGGCGCCGAGCTGCTGCTCATCCAGGGGATGGGCCACGATCTGCCCGCCGCCCTCCACGAGACCGTGGTCGCGGCGATCCGCCGGGTGGCCGACCGGAGCGCGGCCGGGCGGTGACCCCGGGGGCCACCGCCCGGCCTCCACGTCTGCGCTAGGCCGAGAGCCGCTCGCCGGAGTCGGTGTCGAACACGTGCACGTTGGTCGGGTCGGTGGTGACGTACATCGTGTCGCCCTTCAACGGGTGGTTGCGCCCCGCGACCCGGATGATGATGTTGCTCGGCGTGCCCTCGACCCCGCAGGTGCCGTAGACGAACGCGTCGGCACCGAGATCCTCGACCACGGTCACCTGCACCGGCATGCCGTCCTCGCTGTTGCCGACCACCCGCCAGGCCTCGGGGCGTACGCCGACGGTGATGTTGCCCTCCATCTTCTTGGCCGCCACCGGGTCGACCGGGACCAGGTAGTCACCGATCTTGGCCTGGCCGTTGTCCGCCTTGGCGTGGATCAGGTTCATCTGCGGCGAGCCGATGAACCCGGCCACGAAGAGGTTGACCGGGTTGTCGTAGAGCGCCAGCGGGGTGTCGACCTGCTGCAGGTAGCCGTCCTTCATGACCGCCACCCGGTCACCCATCGTCATCGCCTCGACCTGGTCGTGGGTGACGTAGACGGTGGTGACGCCGAGGTCCGACTGGAGCTTGGCGATGTCGGTGCGGGTCTGCACGCGCATCTTCGCGTCGAGGTTCGACAGCGGCTCGTCCATGCAGAACACCTGCGGCTGGCGCACGATCGCCCGGCCCATCGCGACCCGCTGCCGCTGACCGCCCGAGAGCGCCTTCGGCTTGCGGTCGAGGTACTCGGTCAGCCCGAGGATCCGCGCCGCCTCCTGCACCCGCTTGTTGCGCTCCTCGGTCGGGACCTTCGCCATCTTCAGCGAGAACGCCATGTTGTCCGCCACGCTCATGTGCGGGTAGAGCGCGTAGTTCTGGAACACCATCGCGATGTCCCGGTCCTTGGGCGGCATGTGGGTGATGTCGCGGTCCCCGATGAAGATCTTCCCCTTGTTGACCTCCTCGAGCCCCGCGAGCATGCGCAGGGTGGTCGACTTGCCGCACCCCGAAGGGCCGACGAGCACCATGAACTCCCCGTCCTTGATCTCCAGCGAGATCCCCGGGACGGCCGGCCGGTCAGCGCCTGGATACCAGCGCTGCGCCTCCTCGAACCTGACAATGGCCATGCTTCAACAACTCCTTCACCGGCAGGTACGTGCCGGACGATCCGTCGTAAAGGTGAGCGCCGTCACAGTACCGAATCCGAGCGATCACCGGCGCCGGGAGGTTTAGAGCATGCTCCCAGTGGGCTACGTGTGAGGTAGACCACAGGAGGGAGGAGCGCATGCCTCGGGCACGCCGCTCGATCGCCGTCTCCGCCGCGCTCATGACCGCCGCGGGGCTGCTCGCCGCGTGCTCGGCCAGCGCGAACGAGGGGAAGACCGAGCTCGTCTGGTACATCAACCCCGATTCCGGCGGGCAGGCCAAGGTCGCCGCGAACTGCAGCACCGACAGCTACACGATCACCACGCAGGTGCTCCCCCAGGACGCCAACGAGCAGCGGATCCAGCTGGCCCGCAGACTGGCCGCGAACGACTCCGGCATCGACATCATGAGCATCGACCCGCCGTTCACCGCGGAGTTCGCCAACGCGGGCTTTCTCGCGCCGCTCCCCCAGGACCTCCAGGACAAGCTGAAGGAGCAGTCCTTCAAGGGAGCGACCGACGCGGCCACCTGGGACGGCCAGATGGTCGTGGCGCCCTTCTGGTCCAACACCCAGGTCCTCTGGTACCGCAAGTCCTTCGTCGAGAAGGCCGGGATCGACATGGGCCAGCCGGTGACCTGGGACCAGATCATCGACGCCGCGGCCCAGAACGGCGGCAAGGTCGCGGTGCAGGCCAACAAGTACGAGGGCTACGTGGTCTGGATCAACGCCCTGATCTCGGGCGCGGGCGGTGAGCTCGCCACCGACACCGAGAAGGGCCTCGACATGAAGCTCGAGATCGACTCCGACGCCGGCGAGGCCGCGGCGAAGGTCATCGAGAAGCTCGCCCACTCCGCCGCCGCCCCCGCCGACCTCTCGGTCGCCCAGGAGGGCCAGGCGGGCGCCACGTTCGGCGGGCCGCAGGGCGCGTTCATGGTCAACTGGACCTACATCTACAACAACTACGAAGGCACGGACCCCGGGTTCAACAAGGACATCGGTTACACGCGCTACCCGCAGACGGTCGAGGGCGAGGACTCCCGCCCGCCGTACGGCGGCATCGGGCTCGGCGTGAGCGCCTACTCCGACCACGTCGACGACGCGATGGCCGCCGTCGAGTGCATCACCAGCCCGGAGAACCAGGAGGTCAACGCCGAGATCACCGGCAACATGCCGGCCAGCCAGGCGGGCTACGCGGCCAACGGCGACGCGCTTCAGAAGACCTACCCGGCCGACCTGCTCCAGCTCTTCCAGGACAGCCTGGACAACGCGGCGCCCCGCACGGTGACGCCGTACTGGAGCGACATCTCCGGCGGCATCCAGTCGACCTGGCACCCGGCGTCGGGCGTGAGCTCGTCGACGCCGGCGACGTCGCAGACGTTCATCGACAACGTCCTCCACGGAAGGAGCCTGCTGTGAGCACCGCAACCGCGACCGCCACGGCGACGCCCCCGGCAGGCAAGGCGCGAGCGAAGGCGAGCGACCGGTCGCGGGCGGAGAACCGCCTCGGCCAGAAGCTCGTCGCCCCGGCCGTGGTCGTCATGCTGCTGGTCACGGCGTGGCCGATGATCCAGGCGATCTACCTCTCTCTGTTCCGGTACCGGCTGACCACGCCGGACGACAAGTCGTTCGTCGGGCTGAGCAACTACCTCACGGTGCTGACCGACCCGCTCTTCTGGCAGGACACCCTCAACACCGTGATCATCATGGTGGTCACCGTGGCGGTCGAGCTGGTCATCGGCTTCGCGTTCGCGATGGTCATGCACCGCATCGTCTTCGCCCGCGGGGCGATCCGGACCTCGATCCTCATCCCCTACGGCATCATCACCGTGGTCTCGGCGTACGCCTGGCAGTTCGCCTTCAGCCTCAACAACGGCTTCGTGAACGCCTGGTTCGCGTGGCTGCCCTGGATCAGCCCCGAGACCAACTGGTTCGGCAGCCACTGGCCGGCGATGTTCGCGATCATGGTCTCGGAGATCTGGAAGACCACGCCCTTCATGGCGCTGCTCCTGCTCGCCGGCCTCTCGCAGGTGTCGGAGGACATGATCGAGGCCGCCGAGGTCGACGGCGCCACCTGGTGGCAACGGCTCTGGAAGGTGATCCTCCCCAACATGCGGGCGGCGATCATGGTCGCCGTGCTGTTCCGGGCGCTCGACGCCTTCCGCATCTTCGACAACATCTTCGTGATGACCAGGGGCGCCCAGGACACCGAGTCGTCGTCGTTCCTGACCTATCGCCAGGTCATCGCGCAGTTCCAGCTCGGTCTGGGCTCGGCGCTCTCAGTGCTGCTGTTCCTCACCGTCCTGCTGCTGGCCTGGCTGATCGTCAAGCTCTTCCGGGTCGACCTGGCGCAGGCGAGGGGTGAGGCGTGATGGCCGCCGCCAACGCGACCCGCAACAAGGTCGGCACCTGGATCGGTTTCGTCGTCATCCTCGTGTGGTGCCTGCTGCCGGTGGCGTGGATCGTGTCGCTGTCCTTCAAGGGCCCCGGGGAGACCGCTTCCGGCAGTCCGCAGTTCCTCCCCAAGACCTGGACGCTCCAGAACTACCGCGACATCCTGGGCTTCGGCACGGTGACGCCGGGCCAGGAGAACACCCACCAGGACTTCCTCGACGCCCTGCGCAACTCCTTCGGCATCGCGGCGATCGCGACCGTGCTCGCGGTGATCTTCGCGACCCTGGCGGCCTACGCCATCGCCCGGCTCGAGTTCAAGGGCAAGCGCCTGGTGCTGTCCCTGGCGCTGGCGATCGCCATGTTCCCGGTGGTGGCGCTGGTGGGTCCGCTCTTCGACCTCTGGCGGACGCTGCACCTGTTCAACACCTGGCCGGGCTTGATCATCCCCTACATGTCGTTCACACTGCCGCTGGCGATCTGGACGCTGTCGGCCTTCTTCCGGGAGATCCCCTGGGAGATGGAGCAGGCCGCGCAGGTGGACGGCGCGACGTCGTGGCAGGCGTTCCGCAAGGTGATCGTCCCGCTGGCCGCGCCGGGTGTGTTCACCGCTGCGATCCTGACCTTCTTCTTCGCCTGGAACGAGTTCGTGCTCGCGATCTCGCTCACCTCGACGACCGCGTCCCGCACCGTACCGGCGCAGCTCTCCTTCTTCGTCGGACCCGACCCGTTCAACCCTCCGTACGGGCTGCTGGCCGCCTCCTCCGTGGTGGTCACCGTCCCGATCATCATCATCGTCCTGCTGTTCCAGCGAAAGATCGTCGCCGGTCTCACCTCCGGCGCAGTGAAGGGGTGACCCAGTGTCTGCCATCGACATGGTGAACATCGTCAAGCAGTACGGCGACGGCTTCCCCGCCGTGAACGACGTCAGCATCGACGTCCAGGACGGCGAGTTCATGATCCTGGTCGGCCCGTCGGGGTGCGGGAAGTCCACGCTCCTGCGGATGATCGTCGGCCTCGAGGACATCACGTCCGGCGACATGATGATCGGCGACCGGCGGGTCAACGACCTCGCGCCGCGCGACCGCAACCTGGCCATGGTGTTCCAGAACTACGCGCTCTACCCGCACCTCACGGTCTACGAGAACATCGCGTTCCCGCTGCGGCTGGCCAAGGCCTCGGACGAGGAGGTCGACCGCAAGGTCCGTGACGCAGCGAAGACACTGGAGCTCGAGGAGCACCTCGAGCGCAAGCCCGGCAACCTCTCCGGTGGTCAGCGCCAGCGGGTCGCGATGGGGCGGGCCATCGTCCGGGAGGCCGACGCGTTCCTCTTCGACGAGCCCCTGTCCAACCTCGACGCCAAGCTCCGCGGCCAGATGCGCACCGAGATCTCGCGCCTGCAGAAGCGGCTCGGCATCACCACCGTCTACGTCACGCACGACCAGACCGAGGCGATGACGCTCGGCGATCGCGTCGCGGTCCTCAAGCGCGGCGTCCTCCAGCAGCTCGCGACCCCCCGGGAGCTGTACGAGAACCCGGGCAACCTCTTCGTCGCCGGTTTCATCGGCTCCCCGCCGATGAACTTCCTGCCGGTCACCGTCGAGGGGACGTCCGCGAAGCTGCCGTTCGGCAGCGTCGAGCTGCCGCCCGAGAAGGCAGCCAAGGCCGAGGGCAAGGGGCTGCTCATGGCCGGCGTCCGGCCCGAGCACTTCGAGGACGCGTCGGTGAAGTCCGACCGCGGCGCCGGGTCGACCTTCCGTGCGCGCGTCGACGTCGTGGAGTGGCTGGGCAACGAGACCTACGCCTACATCCCCTTCGAGGCACCGCCGGAGGTCGAGGACCAGCTGCGCCAGCTCGAGCGGGACCTCGACGGCGAGGCCCTGCACACCCAGCTCGTGGTGTCGCTCGACGGCGCGAGCCGCATCCGCGAGGGCGAGGAGGCCGAGATCTGGGTCGACGGCTCGAAGATGCACCTCTTCGACCCCGCGACCGGGGACAACCTCACCGTCGACCGCGAGCACGCCGGTCGGATCCCCGCCCACGCGATGGAGGAGGCCCAGGCCCAGCCGGCCGCGGCCGGCTGACCCCGCGGAGGGCGGTCAGCGGGGCCGGACCGGCTTGCGCTCGACCGACACGCCACCCCAGATCGCGACGCCGCGCACCCGCACCGTGGGCGAGCTCGCGTCGACCTCGGCGGGCACGCGGGTGCCGGGGCCGGAGTAGCCGCCCATGATCCCGGTCCCCTCCATCACCACGTTCACGTGGGGCGGGACGGTGATCTGCGCACCACCCATGAAGCAGCTGATGGTGATCGTGACCTCCTGCGCTGCGAACTTCGCCTCCCGCAGGTCGAGGTCGGCGCCGCCCATCATCGCGAAGACCGACAGCTGGCGTGGCACCACCCAGCCGCCCTTGCGGTCCAGGCCGCCCAGGATCGCGACGTGGCGCTCGACGTCGGGCCCGGGCACCACGCGCGACGGTTCGCGCGACGCGGGCACGGCGAGCCCGGCGGGCAGGTCGTGGGTGATCGGGACCAGGTCGGCGTAGGTCCGCGCGGCGTACGTCGCCTCGAGCCGCTGGTCGAGCTCGTCGATCTCCAGGCGGCCTTCGCCCGCGGCCTCGCGGAGGATCTCGGCGACCCGGTGCCGGTCGGCGTCCGAGATGCGCAGTCGTCCGGGGTCGTGCTCGAGCGGTCCCTCCATGCCCGCCAGCCTAGATCGTTGACTACGCTGGTGGTTCGTGAGCGACACCCCGACGAGCGGACCTGAGTTCCGCTACTCCGACCTCCTCCCGACCGGCACGGACGACACGCCCTACCGGCTGGTGACCACCGAGGGGGTCTCGACGTTCGAGGCCGACGGGCAGACCTTCCTGCGGGTGTCGCCCGAGGCCATCCAGCGGCTGACGGCCGAGGCGATGCACGACATCGCGCACTACCTGCGCCCCGCCCACCTCGTCCAGCTGCGCAAGATCATCGACGACCCCGAGGCATCCGGGAACGACCGGTTCGTGGCGCTCGACCTGCTCAAGAACGTCAACATCTCTGCCGGTGGCGTGCTGCCGATGTGCCAGGACACCGGCACCGCGATCGTCATGGGGAAGAAGTCCGAGGGCGTGCTGACGGGTGCAGACGACGGCGAGGCGATCTCGCGCGGCGTGTACGACGCCTACACGAAGCTGAACCTGCGCTACTCCCAGCTCGCGCCGCTGACGACGTACGAGGAGAAGAACACCGGGACCAACCTGCCGGCCCAGATCGAGATCTACTCGACGCCCTCGCACGGGGTGCCGGAGTACAAGTTCCTGTTCATGGCCAAGGGCGGCGGGTCGGCCAACAAGTCGTTCCTCTTCCAGGAGACCAAGGCCGTCTTGAACCCGCAGCGGCTGCTGCAGTTCCTCGACGAGAAGATCCGCTCGCTCGGCACGGCCGCCTGCCCGCCGTACCACCTCGCGGTCGTCATCGGCGGCACGTCGGCCGAGTTCGCGCTCAAGACCGCGAAGTACGCCTCGGCGCACTACCTCGACAACCTGCCGACGTCCGGATCGATGGACGCGCACGGCTTCCGCGACCTCGAGCTCGAGCAGCAGGTCTTCGAGCTGACGCAGTCCTTCGGGATCGGCGCGCAGTTCGGCGGCAAGTACTTCTGCCACGACGTGCGCGTGGTGCGGCTGCCGCGCCACGGCGCGTCCTGCCCGGTCGCGATCGCCGTCTCCTGCTCGGCGGACCGGCAGGCGCTCGGCAAGATCACGCCGGAGGGCGTCTTCCTCGAGCAGCTCGAGACCGACCCCGCGCACTACATGCCCGAAGCCGGGGTGGCCGAGGACATCAGCGGCGGCGAGGTGGTCGACGTCGACCTCAACCGGCCGATGTCGGAGATCCTCGCGCAGCTCTCGCAGTACCCCGTGAAGACGCGGCTCTCGCTGACCGGCCCGCTCGTGGTGGCACGCGACATCGCGCACGCGAAGATCAAGGAGCGCCTGGACGCCGGCGAGGAGATGCCGGCGTACCTGCGCGACCACCCCGTCTACTACGCCGGCCCGGCGAAGACGCCCGCCGGCATGGCGTCGGGCTCGTTCGGCCCCACCACCGCCGGCCGGATGGACTCCTACGTGGAGCAGCTCCAGGCCGCCGGCGGCTCGATGGTGATGCTCGCCAAGGGCAACCGCTCGAAGGCCGTCACCGACGCCTGCGCCGCGCACGGCGGCTTCTACCTCGGCTCGATCGGCGGTCCCGCTGCCCGGCTGGCGCAGGACTGCATCAAGAGCCAGGAGGTGCTGGAGTACCCCGAGCTCGGCATGGAGGCGGTCTGGAGGATCGAGGTCGAGGACTTCCCCGCCTTCATCGTCGTCGACGACAAGGGCAACGACTTCTTCACCGACCCCTCGGGCTCCGTCACCGTGCCGCTCTCGGGGATCCGGGTGCGCTCGGCGGAGTAGGCCCGGCGGGACGTCATGGGGACGGGGCGCTAGAACGCTCTGTCCCCATGACGTCCCAGACCTTCACGGCCCGGGAGGGGTCAGCCGGTGGTCTCGACGTCGTCCTTGGTCCGGTGGCGGCCCTGCTCGTGGTCGAAGGTGGGGGCGTCCGGACCGGTGGGGCCCTCGTCGGCGCGCCCGCTCTCGCCCTCCGGGGCACCGGCGACCGAGTCGCCGGGCGCCTCCTGCTCAGGCGCCTTCAGCCCGCTGACCTCCGATACCTGGCCCTCGTCGTCGGGCTTCTGGACGTCATCTCGGGTACTCATGCCCGGCCGGTACCCACTTTCCGTACCGTTGCCCCCGTGGAGTACGTCGAGATCGCGCGATCCGAGTCCGATCGTGGCGAGCTGGTGCTGCGGGAGCGTCGGGACGAGAACGCCCCGACCGCGATCGAGCTGCGCGCCAACGGGCTGTTCGTCATGGACACCCTCGAGGTGAGCACGGAGCGGGCGCTGGCGAGCGCAGCGCTCGGGCTCGTCGAGGCGCCGAGAGCCGTCGTGGTGGGCGGGCTCGGGCTCGGGTTCACGATGCACGAGGTGCTCGCCGACCACCGGGTCGAGAAGTGCGCGGTCGTCGAGATCGAGCAGGCCCTGGTCGACTGGATGCGCGCCGGCACGGTGCCCCACGGCCCCGCCCTGCTCGCCGACGAGCGGGTCACGGTCGTGGTCGCCGACATCGCGGTCGCACTCGCGGAGGCGCCGCGGGCGTCGTACGACCTGATCCTCCTCGATGTCGACAACGGCCCGGACAACCTGGTGCACGACACCAACGCGGTGCTCTACGAGGAGCTCTTCCTCGAGACCGCCCGCCGGGTGCTCCGGCCCGGCGGCGTCCTCGCGGTCTGGTCGGCGAACCCGGCGCACGAGCTCGAGCACACGATGGCGACGGTCTTCGGCAACGCCGAGGCGATCGGGCACGACGTGCTGCTGCAGGACCGCGACGAGCGGTTCTGGCTCTACGTCGCGCGGGTAACGTCCGAGACATGAGCGATGCCGCGCAGTTCCGGACCGAGCACGACAGCATGGGCGAGGTCCGGGTGCCGGCCGACGCCCTGTGGCGCGCACAGACGCAACGCGCGGTGGAGAACTTCCCCATCAGCGGCACCCCGATCGAGCCGGCGCTCATCCACGCCATCGGTCGGGTCAAGGCCGCGGCCGCGACGGTGAACGGCGAGCTCGGGATCCTGGACGCGGACCGGGCCGCCGCGATCGCCGCGGCCGCCCTCGAGGTCGTCGAGGGCGAGCACGATGCCGAGTTCCCCGTCGACGTCTTCCAGACCGGGTCGGGGACCAGCTCCAACATGAACGCCAACGAGGTCATCGCGACCCTCGCCGAGCGTGCCGGGACCGACGTCCACCCCAACGACCACGTCAACGCCAGCCAGTCGAGCAACGACACCTTCCCCACGGCCATCCACGTCGCCGCGACGCTCGCCGTCGTCGGAGATCTCCTCCCGGCACTCGACGTCCTCGCCGGCAGCCTCGAGCGCAAGGCCGAGGAGTTCGCGGACCTGGTGAAGTCCGGCCGCACCCACCTGATGGACGCGACGCCGGTGATGCTCGGCCAGGAGCTCGGTGGGTACGCCGCCACGGTGCGGTACGCCGCGGAGCGGCTGGAGTCGGTCCTGCCCCGGGTCCGCGAGCTCCCGCTGGGCGGCACGGCGGTCGGCACCGGCATCAACACCCCGGCGGGGTTCGCCGAGCGCGTGATCGCCGTGCTCTCCGAGGCGAGCGGGCAGCCGTTCACCGAGGCGCGCAACCACTTCGAGGCGCAGGGCACCCGCGACTCGCTGGTCGAGCTCAGCGGGGTGCTGCGCACCTACGCCGTGGGGCTGACCAAGATCTGCAACGACCTGCGCTGGATGTCGTCGGGCCCGACGACCGGGCTGGCGGAGATCCACCTCCCCGACCTGCAGCCCGGGTCGAGCATCATGCCCGGCAAGGTCAACCCGGTGCTGCCGGAGGCGACGCTCATGGTCTGCTTCCAGGTGATCGGCAACGACGCCGCGGTCACCGCCGCCGGGGCGAGCGGTGCATTCGAGCTCAACGTCGCCATGCCGGTGATGGCCCGCAACGTCCTGGAGTCGGTCCGGCTCCTCGCTGCGTCGTCACGGGTGCTCGCCGAGCGCTGCGTCGACGGCATCACCGCGGACGCCGGCCGGATGCGTCAGTACGCCGAGTCCTCGCCGTCCGTCGTGACGCCGCTGAACAAGTACGTCGGCTACGAGTCCGCAGCGAAGATCGCCAAGCAGGCGCTGGCCGACCAGGCGACGATCCGCGAGACCGTGGTCGCGATGGGGTACGTCGAGCGCGGCGAGCTCACCGAGGAACAGCTCGACGCCGCGCTGGACGTCGAGAGCATGACCCACCCGTGAGGTCTCGGTCGCTCCCGGTCACGATCGGGTTTCGACACGCTCCGTCACGGCCTCGCAGGCTCGGCCGTGGTCGCTGCTCAACCACCATCGACCGGATCCGCTGACGCGTCTCCGGTCAGTACCAGCCGTACGACTCGGAGTGGCCCCAGGCGCCGCACGGGCTGCCGTACCGGTCCTGGATGTAGCCCAGGCCCCACTTGATCTGCGTGGCCGGGTTGGTCGCCCAGTCCGCGCCGGCGGAGGCCATCTTCGAGCCGGGGAGCGACTGCGGGATGCCGTAGGCGCCCGAGGAGGCGTTCTGGGCCGAGGGGTTCCAGCCGCTCTCGCGCATCCAGAGCGAGTCGAGGCAGCCGAACTGGTCGGAGGAGAAGCCGAACTGCGGCATCAGGGCGCGGGCGATGTCGCGCGGGTCGCCCTCGGAGAGCTCCACCCGGTCGGTCACGGCCGGGCCGCTCGCCACCGACAGCGCCGCCTCCTTGGCCGGGTCGGCCGCGTCGCGCCGGTCGGAGGACCGGGACACCACCGGTGCGCGGTCGGCCTCGGGCACCGATCCGCCCTGGACCGGGGAGGTCACCTGCGCGCTGAGGTCACCGGCCGCGCTGGACACGCTCGCAGGGGCGCTCAGGACACCACCCGCGACGGACGCGCCGGTCGCGGCGACGGCCACCGAGGACAGCACGACCGTCTTCTTGATGGCCCGCTTGGGGGCCTCGACGATCGCCCGCTCGGGGGCATGACGGTGCTTCGGAACGTACTTCGTGCGTTTCGACAAGGGCTCGGTACCGGGGGTAGACGACTGGGCTTTCCGTCGACCCTCAACCGCCCGAGTGCGAGAAGGTCACGAAATGATCACGAGCCACCCTGCCTGACCAGACCGGTCGTTGCAAACCGAACCACCACAGTGGTGCTCAGGATCCGCGCGAGATCCGCCACCGGGATGGCACAGGTGTCACATCGGTCACACGGACCCCAGGAGTACGTCGGCCTCCCCGGCGGGGACGGGGAGGCCGACGACGAAGGTCACAGCGTGACGTTCTCCAACATCTCGGTCACCAGGGCGGCGATCGGCGACCGCTCGGACCGGGTGAGCGTGACGTGCGCGAACAGCGGGTGGCCCTTGAGCTTCTCGATCACCGCCACCACGCCGTCGTGCCGGCCGACCCGGAGGTTGTCGCGCTGGGCGACGTCGTGGGTCAGCACGACCTTGGAGTTGGCGCCGATCCGGGACAGCACGGTCAGCAGGACGTTGCGCTCGAGGGACTGCGCCTCGTCGACGATGACGAAGGCGTCGTGCAGCGACCGGCCCCGGATGTGGGTGAGGGGCAGGACCTCGAGCATGCCGCGGTCGAGGATCTCGTCGATCACGTCCTTGGAGGTCATCGCGCCCAGCGTGTCGAACACCGCCTGGCCCCAGGGCGACATCTTCTCCGACTCCGACCCCGGCAGGTAGCCGAGCTCCTGGCCGCCGACGGCGAAGAGCGGGCGGAACACGACGACCTTCTGGTGCTGGCGCCGCTCGAGGACGGCCTCGAGCCCCGCGCACAGCGCCATCGCGGACTTGCCGGTGCCGGCCCGACCGCCCAGCGACACGATCCCGACCTCGGGGTCGAGCAGCATCTCCAGCGCGATCCGCTGCTCGGCGGAGCGGCCGTGGATGCCGAACGCCTCGCGGTCACCGCGCACCAGGTGGACCTGCTTGTCGGGACCGACCCGGCCCAGCGCCGTACCCCGGTCCGAGAGCAGCACCAGACCGGTGTGGCAGGGCAGCTCACGCGCCTCCTCCAGGTCGACGACGCCGCCGTCGTACAGCTCGTCGAGGTCGGACGCGACGACCTCGAGCTCGGCCATCCCGGAGTAGCCGGTGTCGGAGTCGCTGATGCCCTCCGCGCGGTACTCCTCGGCGTCGAGACCGACGGCCGAGGCCTTGATGCGCAGCGGGAGGTCCTTGGAGACCAGCGTGACGTCGTACCCCTCGTTGGCGAGGTTGCGCGCGACCGCGAGGATCCGGGTGTCGTTGTCACCCAGGCGGAAGCCCGACGGCAGCGACTCGGGGTCGGTGTGGTTGAGCTCGACCCGCACCGTGCCGCCCAGGTCGCCGACCGGCACCGGCTCGTCGAGGCGGCCGTGGGTGATCCTCAGCTCGTCCAGCATCCGCAGCGCGGTGCGGGCGAAGAAGCCCAGCTCGGGGTGGTGCCGCTTGCCCTCCAGCTCGGTGATGACCACGACCGGCAGCACCACCTCGTGCTCCTCGAACCGCCGGATCGCTCCGGGGTCGGCGAGCAGCACGCTGGTGTCCAGGACGTAGGTACGCACGGTCGGCGCGGATCTCGCGCGCGGCTTCGTGGGGGCGGAGCGCTGGGTCTTCGGAGCCTGGTTCGGCACGGTGACACCCCTTCGCAGGCCAGCGCAGGCACCCCTCGCCCCGGCCGTGGTCGAGCTACGGACCGGTACGAGCCCGAGCGCCGGAGTGCCGGCTCCCGGTCGCGCGGCAGCGTGGCTCTCGCCTCACCACTCGCGCTGTGCAGTCGTGATGTCTCACGAACGGGCCTCCCGATACGGCGGGCTTCCCCACCCGCCGATATCGGCGAAAGTACGCCCGTGGTGCGGCCGTTCCCGGGCGACACGCCAGAACGCGGGGGTGAACGTCTCGTGACGCCGTGGGCGCGCCGCTGGGATGCGGGTTTCGGCTGCTGGCAGCCAGAACCCCCACGACACGCCGGGGCGCCTCGGCGTGTCCTGAGGGTTTCGGCTGCTGGCAGCCGAAACCCTCAGGCCCCGTACCGGCGCTCGCGCTGGGCGTAGGCGCGGATCGCGCGGAGGAAGTCGACGCGGCGGAAGTCGGGCCAGTAGGCCTCGCAGAAGTAGAACTCCGACTTCGCGCTCTGCCAGAGCAGGAACCCGCCGAGCCGCTGCTCGCCGGAGGTGCGGATGACCAGGTCGGGGTCGGGCTGGCCCTTGGTGTAGAGGTGCTCGGCGATGTGCTCGACGTCGATCGTCTGGGCGAGCTCGTCGATCGACATGCCCTGGGCCGACGCCTCCTGCAGCAGAGAGCGCACGGCGTCGGCGATCTCGCGCCGGCCGCCGTACCCGACCGCGACGTTGACGAGCATCCCGTCGACGTCGCGGGTGGCCTCCTCGGCGGCCTTGAGCCGCTCGGCGGTCGCGGCGGGCAGCAGGTCGAGGGCGCCCACAGGATGGATCCGCCACTTGCGCTGGTCGGCGAGCGAGGTGACCGCGTCGGCGATGATCCCCAGCAGCGGCGCGAGCTCGCGCTCGGGCCGGTTGAGGTTGTCGGTCGAGAGCAGCCACAGCGTCACGACCTCGATGCCGACCTCGTCGCACCAGCCGAGCAGCGGCTCGATGTTGGCCGCGCCCGCCTCGTGCCCGTGGGCCGAGTCGCGGCCGACCGCCTTGGCCCAGCGCCGGTTGCCGTCGAGCATCACCCCGACGTGCTTCGGGATCGTGTCCGGCATCCGTCGCAGGACCCGAGCCTCGTACGCCGGGTAGAGCACCCGTCGCACGCCGCGCTTCCAGTCCGCCACGGAGCCGATGCTACCGGCGCGACCTTCCTCACACGTTCAGGCGGCGTTCGCCGGGAGTGCGGGTTGGATCGACCAGACCGCGGGTATGTTCGCTGCATGAACCAGGCCATGGACGGAGCCGCACGCGCGGGGCGACAGCTCCACGACGCTGTCGCCGAGCTCACGGCCGACCTCAAGGCGGACCTCCACGACATCAAGCCCAAGCTGCGCGGCTGGCTGCACCTCGGCACGGTCCCGCTCACGCTGGCCGCCGGGATCGTGCTGATCGTGCTGTCCCCCACGACCACGACGAAGGTCGGGTCCGCGGTCTTCACCGCCTCGGCGCTGCTGCTGTTCGGCGTGTCGGCGATCTACCACACCGGCACCTGGTCGCCCCGGCTGTGGGCGTTCTGGCGCCGCTGGGACCACGCGAACATCTTTTTGCTGATCGCCGGGTCCTACACCGCCTTCAGCCTGCTCCTGCTCCACGGCACCCAGCGCGAGGTGCTGCTCGCGACGGTGTGGGCCGGAGCGATCCTCGGCGTCGGCTTCCGGATCTTCTGGACCGACGCGCCCCGCTGGCTCTACGTGCCGATCTACGTCGCGCTCGGCTGGGCGGCGATCTTCTTCATCCCCGGCTTCTACGACGGCGCGATCCGGCTCGGCGTCGGCATCGGCATCGCGACGTTCGTGATGATCCTCGTCGGCGGTGGGCTCTACACCTTCGGCGGCGTGGTCTACGGCATCAAGCGACCCGACCCGTGGCCGCGCTGGTTCGGCTTCCACGAGGTGTTCCACACCTTCACGATCCTGGCCTTCACCGCACACTTCGTCGGCGTCTCGATGGCGACCTTCGCGCTGCGCTGAGCGGAGACGCGCCAGCGGATCCGCTGGTGGTGGTCGAGCCGGTTCCTAGAGTGTCCCGCGTGCCCGGACACGCCCACCCGGCCTTCGCGCCGCTCGCGGACCTCCTCGAGGCGAACCTCGCCGACGGGACCGACGCGGGCGCGTCCCTCGCGGTGGTCCACGACGGGGAGCTGCTCGTGGACCTCTGGGGCGGCGGGGCCGCGCCAGGACGGCCGTGGGAGCGCGACACCCTCGTCCACACGTGGTCGATCACCAAGACCATGTCGGCGCTGACGGCCCTGGTGCTGGTCGACCGAGGTGAGCTCGACCTCGATGCTCCGGTCCGGCTCTACTGGCCGGCCTTCTCCCGCGACGACGTGCTGGTGCGCCACGTGCTCGGCCACACCTCGGGCTACGCGGGCTGGACCGAGCCGCTCGATGCCGCCGGCCTGATGGACCTGCCCTACTCCGAGGCGCTCCTGGCCGCCCAGCGGCCGTGGTGGGAGCCGGGAACTGCGTCCGGCTACCACCTGCTCAGCCCCGGCCACCTGCTCGACGCGATCGTCCGCGGCGCGACGGGGTCGCCGCTCGCGGACCGGTTCCGCACCCTCGTGGCCGAGCCACTGGGTGCCGACTTCCACCTCGGGGTCCCCGACGACGCCCTGGACCGCTGCGCGGACCTCGTCCCGCCCCCGCCGGGCTCCATCGACGTCGCGTCGCTGCCCGGGGGCAACTTCTTCGTGCGGACCCTGGCCAACCCCTTCCTCGACGTCGGCGGCTTCTGCAACACCGCCCCGTGGCGCCGGGTCCCGGTCGCGGCCGCCAACGGGCCCGGCAACGCCCGCTCGATCGCCCGCATCCAGTCCGCGGTGTCGCACGGTGGCGAGGTCGACGGCGTACGTCTGCTCTCGGAGGAGACGCTCTCCCGCGTCTTCGAGGTCCAGGCCGACGGCACCGACCTGGCACTGCTGGTGCCGCTGCGCTGGGGCATCGGCTACGCGCTCCCCACCCCGAGCGCACCGGCGGTCCCCGACGGCCGGGTCTGCTGGTGGACCGGGTACGGCGGCGCGATCGTCGTCAACGACCTCGATCGTCGCACCACCGTCGCCTACGCGATGAACCGGATGGTCCCCCACTTCACCTCGTCGCCGCGCACCGACGGCTACCTGCGCACCGCGTTCGCCTGTCTCGACCGGTTCGGGTGACCCCGGCCGGGCCGGGTCAGCGCACCAGCGCCGCGCGGAGCTCCTCGGGCGAGGTCACCGGTCGCTCGCAGACCAGGTTCCGGCACACGTACGCCGCCGGGCGGCCGTCGATCTCGTCCCGGCCGACCAGCAGCGGTACGTCGTCGCAGGGCTCGTCGGCCACGACGACGACAGCGTTGGGGTCGCGGCGGGCGACCTGCTCGAGCGCGTCCCGCTCCTCCCCCGGCTCGCCCACGATCGCGACCTCGACCGGGCCGTCGAGCATGGACCGCGCAGCGGCGAGCGACCAGCCGGCGAAGCGCGGCGCCCGCTCGGCGATCTGGGCGACCGTGGCCAGGCCGGCCTCCGCCGCATCGCGGTGGCGGCCGGAGCCGGTGATCGCGGCGTAGGTCGCCAGCGCGTGCACCATCGAGGACAGACCCGAGGGGTAGGCGTTGTCGGAGGGGTCCCGGGGCCGCGCGACGAGCACCTCGGCGTCGTCGGCGGTGTCGAAGAAGCCGCCGTCGTCAGCCGCGAAGTGCGCGAGCGCGACGTCGAGGATCGAGCCCGCCCGCTCGAGCCAGTCGACGTCACCCGTGGCCTGGAACAGGTCGAGGAACCCGGCCGCGACGCACCCGTGGTCCTCGAGCACCCCCGCCGGCGTGCCGACGACGTCGTCGCGAGAGACCCGCCGCAGCCGGCCGCCGACGACGTGCCGCGACCAGAGCAGCGCCGCGGCGTCCTCGGCGGCCTCGACGTACTCCGGCCGGTCGTAGAGGGTGCCGACACGGCACAGCCCGCTGATGGCCAGCCCGTTCCACGCGGCCACGACCTTGTCGTCGAGGGCCGGGCGCTCCCGGCGCGCGCGGGCCTCCAGCAGCCGGCGGCGCACGTCGTCCCAGCGCCCCGGGTCGTCGGGGTCCCGGAGGAGCTGCAGCGTCGAGGTGCCGCGCTCGAAGGTACCGCCGTCGGTCACGGACAGGAGATCGGCGGCCCAACTGCCGTCCTCCGGACCGAGGACCTCGGTCAGCTGGGCCGGTGTCCAGACGTAGAAGGTGCCTTCCTCCCCCTCGGAGTCGGCGTCGAGGGCGGAGGCGAACCCGCCCTCGTGTGTCCGGAGCTCGGTGAGCAGGAACTCTGCGATGTCGAGCGCCACCTGCTCGCCGAGGTCGGTCCCCCACCCGGCGTACACGCGCAGCAGCAGGGCGTTGTCGTAGAGCATCTTCTCGAAGTGCGGCACCACCCAGTCGCTGTCGACGCTGTAGCGCGCGAAGCCGCCGCCCAGCTGGTCGTGGATGCCGCCACGGGCCATCGCCTCCAGCGTGGCGCCCAGCATCTCCGCGGCGGCCCCGGTGGTCGAGCCCGCCGAGACCCGGAGCAGGAGCTCCAGCACCATCGACGGCGGGAACTTCGGCGCCCCGCCGAAGCCGGCCGACCTCGGGTCGAACTCGGTCGCCAGCGTCGCGACCGCGGCGTCGACGTCGATCGTCCCGGCGGTGAGCGCGTTCTCCTGGTTGAGGTGGTCGCGCAGGGTCGCCCCGACCCGCGCCACCTCGTCCGCACGGTTCGTCCACGCGTCACTGAGCGCCTCCAGCACCTGCCGGAACGACGGCTGCCCGTGCCGCGGCGCGTCGGGGAAGTAGGTCCCCGCGAAGAACGGGTTGCCGTCGTGGTCGAGGACGACCGTCATCGGCCAGCCCCCGTGCCCGGTCATCGACGTCGTCGCCTGCATGTAGACCGCGTCGACGTCCGGGCGCTCCTCGCGGTCGATCTTGATGCTGACGAAGTGCTCGTTGAGGTACGCCGCCGTCGCCTCGTCCTCGAACGACTCGTGCGCCATCACGTGGCACCAGTGGCACGCGGCGTACCCGACGCTCAGCAGCACCGGCACGCGACGGCGCCGCGCCTCCTCGAAGGGCTCGGGTCCCCACTCCCACCAGTCGACGGGGTTGTCGGCGTGCTGGAGGAGGTACGGCGAGGTCGCGTCCCTCAGACGGTTGGCCATCCGTCCAGCATGTCAGTCTCGCGAAGGCGCACCCGCCCAACGGCGGTCGCCCGGCACCCAGTCGGGTGGCGCCGCAGAGGCCGGCACAGGTGCGGTGGGCGTGGACATCGGGGCTCCTCGAGATCGGGCGTCTCTCGACCCTGGGGAGACCGCCCGCGCTCTCGCGCTGCCGAAGGTCCCCGCGCCAGCCGGGACTTTGGTCCCTCCACGACGACCGGCCGCGACGTGAGACTCACCGTGGGCCGCTCCGGCCACCCCTCGTTCTCGAGCAAGGAGACCGCCGTGAACGTGCAGCCCAGCCCCCTCGTCGGCATCCTCGTCCTGGTCGACTGCCTCGCCGTCTTCTACGGCGTCTGGACCACCCTCGCGGGCAACGAGGCCAGCACCCGGTCGGGCCTCGACATCTCGCTGAGCATCCTCTCGATCGTCATCGTGGTCGTGCTGGTCCGCCGTGACCGTCTGCCCGACCTGCCCACGCCCGCCCCGTCCGCCGCGCCGCAGCCGGCGCACGCCTGAGCAGCGGTCAGCCGATGGCCGACATCTCGGGCCGAAGCCCGGTGCTGGGGTCTCCGATCGACGAGGATGGCACCTGATGCGCCACGACCTCCGCGCCCGCCTCGTCCCTCCGCAGCAGCGGCGCACGCTGGACGAGCTGACCGACGACCTGGTGCTGCGCGACGGCGACCGTCGGTCGAAGACGACGGCCTTCTGGACGATGCTGGCGTTGTCGTCGGTCATCGCGTGTGCCGGGGTGCTCACCGACTCCACGGCCACCGTCATCGGAGCCATGATCATCGCCCCGCTGTCGACGCCGATCATGGGTCTTGCGCTCGCCGCCGTGAAGGGCCAGCGCAACGCGTCGCTCTTCTACGTCGCGTTCGGCGCTGCCCTCGTCGTCGCCGTCGGGGTCCTCTTCTCCCTGATCCCCAGTGCCGAGCCGCTGGCCGACAACAGCCAGATCACCTCCCGCGTCTCACCGAACATGATGGATCTGGTGGCGGCGATCGCGACCGGCCTGGCGGGCGCGGTGGCGTTGGCCCGGCGCGACGTCGCGGCCGTGCTGCCGGGCGTCGCGATCGCGATCTCGCTGGTCCCGCCGCTCGCCGTGGTCGGTGTGTGCCTGGGCGACGGCGAGATCGACTATGCCCTGGGTGCGTTGCTGCTCTTCGTCTCCAACTTCGTCGCCCTCGTGCTCGGCGGGATCTTCGTGTTCACCGTGCTCGGCTACGAGACCGCTCTCGCGGGTGAGCCGGGTCGTACCCTGCGCCGGTCCTACCTCAGGCTGTCGGTGCTCCTGCTCCTCGTCATCGTCCCGCTCGGGCTCAACTCGGCCGGCACGTGGTTGGTCGCGTCGTGGAACGCGACGGTCGAGCAGGAGGCCACGCGGTGGCTGGCCGGCGAGCCCAAGGCGCGGGTGACCGGGGTCGACCACACCGGCATCACCTTCGTGGTCCACGTGGAGTCGCCCGACGACCTCCCGTCACCCGACGCGCTCCTGCAGCGGCTGCACGGGCAGGTACCCAGCGGCCTGCGGGTCCAGGTCGACCTCACGCACGGCGAGACCATCGACGTCGGGACGGTGCAGTAGTCGTGCCGCGCCCGGTCGGCGACTCACCGGTCGACCCGGCGTACCCGGCCGACGCTGACGCGGTCCACCAGGTCGTGGGCGGGTCTACCCGTACGGCGAGCGGATCGACCTCCTCATGCCTGCATCGGCGAGGCGCCTGACCTGCGTCGTGGGTTCCGGTCTGCCGTAGCTGCGACGGACGGAACGCCCTGGCCCGGCCATCCGGCCCGGCCATCTGGCCCGGCCATCCGGCCCGGCCATCTGGCCCGGCCATCCGGCGCGGCCTCCGATGACCTCCGGCTCTGGCAGCGCGCCGACGCCCGCCGCAGTCTGGGTGGACGAAGACACGGGCTCGGGAGCGCCCGGTCGTTCGCCGGTGCGCGTCCGACCCCGGGATGGAGGGGTGGACGATGAACGGGCAGACGCGCAGGACCCTCTCGGCCCTCGCCGCGGTGCTGCTGATCCCGCTGCCCGGCCTGGCGGTCGCGGCACCGAGCGGGGCGACGCAGGCGCCGCGGGCCTCGGTCTACGCCGGCACCTGGAGCGGGACCACGGGACAGGACAAGGACCTGACGTTCAAGGTGAACAGCCGCGGGCGGGTCACCTACCTGCAGGTCGGCTGGTCCGCGAGCGGGGCCGGGTGCCAGATCGAGGCGACGACGACGATGAAGTCGCTCTCGGTCCCGATCAGCACCCACAAGAAGTTCCAGGTCCGCACCCAGATGGGCAACACCTCCCTCGTGGTGGCCGGACAGATGCTGTCGAAGGCCAAGTCCAGCGGCTCCCTGCGGGTGACGGTGGTCGACACGACCGGGTACGGCTGCTCCGGGTCCGCCCGGACGAGCTGGACCGCCCGCAAGGGCGCTGCCTGAGCGGCACGCCGGCTCCGCGGGACGTCGGCTCCGCTGACCGTCGGACGCGGGACGTCATCACGATCGTGGTGACGGTTGCTCGATCCTGATGACGTCCCGGTCAGAGGAGGCCGACCACCCACCACCCCAGGGCGCACGCCCCGAGCCCGACCGCGAGGCTGGCCGCGACGTTGAGGGCAGCCGCCTGCCACGACCCCTCCTCGACCAGCCGAACGGTCTCGAAGCCGAACGTCGAGAAGGTCGTCAGCGCACCGCAGAAGCCGGTGCCGACCAGGGTCAGCACCCAGGTCGGCGCGTCCTGCACCAGCACCGCGGCGCCGACCGCGCCCAGCACGAACGAGCCGACCACGTTGACCGTGAAGGTGCCCCACGGAAAGACGCTGTCGTGCCGCGACTGGACGAGGAGGTCGGTCAGGTAGCGGGCCGGTGCGCCGACGGCCGCTCCGAGGACGACGAGCGCGACGGTCACGCCGAGCCGTCCAGCGTGCGGCTGGTGTAGCGGACGACCTCCACCGGGTCGAGGACGACCATCCCCTCGGTGACCAGCTCGTCGAGCTGCGGCAGGAACGCCCGGATGCGCTCCTCGGCGTCGACGATCACGATCGAGCTCGGCAGGTCGTCACCGAGCGACAGGATCCGCGAGGTGTGGATCGTCTCGGACTTGCCGAACCCCTCGATCCCGTGGAAGACGCTGGCCCCGGCCAGCCCGGCCTGGTGCGCCCGATGGACGATCTCGGAGTGGAGCGGCCGGTGGTGCCACTGGTCGTTGGTCCTGACGAAGATCGTCAGTCGCAGCGCCGGCCCCGTCTGCAGGTGCATGTCGTCCTCCTGTGTCGCCTCATCCACGGTCCTGCCCCTTCCTCGTACGACGACGCCCGGCTCGGCCGGCCGCCACGATCACCCACCGGCCGGCCACGAGGCCCAGCCAGACGGCCACCAGACCGACGACGACCGTCCCGCCCAGGTAGAGCAGCGCCGTCGGCACCCGGTCCGCGGCGAGGCCGGCCCGGGTGTCGAACATGTAGGTGGAGAAGGTCGTCCACCCGCCCAGGACGCCCACGCCGAGCAGCGGGCGCACGTACCGCGTGCTCGCGAGAAGGTCGGCCATGAACGCCATGAGGAGGCCCAGCAACAACGCCCCGCTGACGTTCACCGCGAAGGTGCTCCACGCGAACCCGCCCGGGTCGTGCGGGACGAGCTCACCGACGGCCCAGCGGCCCAGGCTCCCGATCGCACCCCCGACGGCGATGACCGCGAGCACGTCCCGGTGCTCGCGCACGACGTCGCGCAGCAGTGGTGGCCGGCGGCGCGTCGGCGACTCCTCGCGCGGGACGTCCGGGTCGACCGGCAGCCGGTGGACGGCGTCCACGGCTGCTCGGCCCTTCGGCGACCGCGGCGATGACCGGGGCGAGGATCGGGGCATGGGTCTCCTACCTGTCCGTCTCAGGTAGGGACTGTTGGCGACGTCCGTCGCGGTTGTCGGCGAGCCCCACCGCCATCGCCCTCATGGTAGCGGCACGTCCGGTCGGCCGTGCGGGTCGTGAGGCCCTGTTTTCCACGGACCCCGAGCACGTCCCCTGGGTGCACCACGACCGACGAGCACCGCGACACCCAGGAGAGCACATGACCATCCGACCGGACCTCGGCCTGACCGGGACCAGCACCGAGCGCCCCCACCGCGCGGCCCGGGGCGGGTGCGGCTGCGGCGGCGACGGGCCCCACGGCGTACCCGTGCTGGACGCGCGCACCATCCCCCACCTGGTGCGCCACGGCGCCGTCATCGGCGCCCTCGACCAGCTCCCGGCCGGGCAGCCACTGGTCCTCGTGGCCCCGCACGACCCGCGGCGGCTGCTCCAACAGGTCGAGGAGCGGTCACCGGGCGGGTTCGATGTGGAGTACCTCGAGCGCGGCCCCGAAGCCTGGCAGCTGGCCTTCACGCGCCGCTCCTGAGCCGCTCCTGAGCCCCTCGTGAGCCGGTCGTCGACAGGTCAGGCCAGGCGCAGGGTGCTGATCAGCTGACGCGCGCCATCACCGCCGACGTCGAGCGCCGCCGCCACGGAGGCGCGCACGTCGAGGTCGGCGCGGAGCGGGGCGAGCACCCCCGCCGGGTCGCTGCGGCCGGGTCGGGCCGCCGCCGCGTGCAGGGCGTCGAGCAGCTCCTGCGACTCGTCGAGCAGCGGGCGCTCGAAGTCCCACGCCTCGTCGTACGGGCGGTGCAGCAGGTGTAGCCGCAGCGCGGCCGGCGAGACGTCACGCAGCAGGTCGTCGACCAGCACCAGGTTGCCCGTCGACTTGGCCATCTTGTGGCCGGCCACGCGGACCTCACCGACGTGGAGCTGCGCCCGGGCGAAGGGCCGCACGCCGGTCACGGCCTCCGCCATCGCCACCTGGTACGCGTGGTGCGGGAACAGCAGGTCCGCACCGCCGACGAGGACGTCGACGCTGGCGCCCTGCACGGCCAGGGCCATCGCGGCGCACTCGGCGTGCCACCCGGGCCGTCCCCAGCCCCACGGGCTCGGCCAGGCCGGCTCGCCGTCCGACGACGGCCGCCAGACCGCCACATCGAACGGGTCCTCCTTGGCCGGGTCGTCGGGCCGGTCGCCGTACGCCGCGGAGCGGGCCAGCGCGTCGTCGCGACCGAGACCCGAGCCGGCGGCGACGTCAGGGCCTCGGAACCACACCGTCCCGTCGCGCTCGTGGGCCGCACCGACCTCCAGCAGCGCCTGTGCCAGCTGGACGACCGCGTCGACGTGGTAACGGGCCCGCGGCTGGTGTGCCGGCGTCGCCACGCGCAACGCCCGCATCGAGCGGTCGAACACCGCCTCCTGGGTGAGCGCGAGCTCGTCGAAGTAAGTGCCGCGCGCCCGCGCGGCCTCGAGCAGCACGTCGTCGACGTCGGTGACGTTGCGACAGGTGCGGGTCTCCACGCCGGTGCCGTCCAGGACCGTCGCGAGGACGTCGGCCCACACGAACGTCGACGCGTGGCCGAGGTGCGTGACGTCGTACGGCGTGATGCCGCAGACGTAGACGCGCGCCGAGCCCACCACCGGCAGGTCGCCTCCGCCGAGGCGGAGGTGGGCCGGGGCCGGCGGTGCCGCACCCACCCGCTGGGCCGCGTCGACCACGGCGGACGTCACGTGACGCATCGACATGGGGCCAGTCTGGCACCCGCGACCTGCGGTCAGCCTCGGTGGCTCGGCTCAGTCGGAGTCCTGGTCCCCACCCGACGAGGAGGACGAGACCCGGTCACCCCAGGCGGCCCGGGCGCCGGAGTCGCCGACGCGGTAGACCTGCACGGCGCACGCGACCGAGGCGATCACGGCCACGACGGCCACGGCGGTCGGCAGCCAGGCCGGACCGGGGCGCCGGTCCACGGGCCGCCGGGCCAGCCACACCAGCACGGCCGAGAGGACCAGGACGGGCAGCACGAACCAGACGAGCTGCTCGCCGAGCTCGGCGTGGTCGTAGCCGGGGTCGCCGACGTGACCCTCCAGCGCCTCGCCGCTCGAGGTCGCGACCGGGCAGAGCACCGTTGCGACCGCCGCGGCTCCCACGACGAACAGCCCGTAGGGCGCCCGCCACTTGGGCACGACCGCGATGACGATCGTGCCCAGCACCGCGAGCGGCACCAGGACGACGACGGCATGGACGACGAGCGGGTGGATGGGCAGACCGTTGATGGTGTCGAACACGGCGTCATCGTGCCGGTCCGGACCTGCACGGAACCTGACTGGTCGGCGCCGGACGTCCGGCAGCGCGACGGCTACACCTTCCTACCCCCGCCGAGTTCTTGTTCGGCCGTTCGTACGGCAGAACCCGTGCGAACGGCGGAACCGGTTTTGTCGGCCGGCCGACGTTTTCCGACCCGGGACGACAAAGCTTCGTCGTCCCGCCTCGGATTCTGTCGGCCGCCCGACGAAACTCGCCGAGGTAGGGGCGGCAATGGCGGGCCCCGGGCGTCAGGCCCGCGGGAGCCGCAGCACGAACGACGCGCCGCGCTCGGGCGCCTCGACCAGGATCTCGCCGCCGAGGGAGCGCGCCACGCGCTGCGCGATGCCGAGGCCCAGGCCGGTGCCGCCGCTGCCGGAGGCGCCGACGTCGAAGAGGTGGGCGCGGATCCGCTCGTCGACGCCCGGCCCGTCGTCGACGACCGCGACCACCACCGCGTGGGGCAGGTCGGTCGCGCTCAGCACGACCCGCGACCGGGCGTGGGCCACAGCGTTGTCGAGCACCGGGGCCAGGGCGCGCAGCACCAGCGTGCGCGAGCCGGCGACCCTGGCGGTCGAGGTGCCCGTCTCGTCGACCAGGTCGAGCGAGGCGGGCACCGACGGGCGGAGCGCCTCGACGAGGTCCGAGACGCGGCAGGTGGCGGACGCGTCCGTGGCCGCCGGGTCCCGGGCGACCTCCACCAGCGTGGTGATCACCTCGGCCATGGACCGCGCGGCCCGGGAGATCTCGACGAGGTCGGCGCGGGTCTGGTCGTCGTCGACCCCGCGCATCAGTGCCAGGTCCGCCGAGCCCTGGATCGCGGTCAGCGGCGTCCGGAGCTCGTGCGCCAGCTCCGAGGTCAGCCGCTGCTCCGACCGGATCGCCATCGCGACCCGGTCCAGCAGGTGGTCCAGGGTCTCGCCGAGACGCGCGAGCTCGTCGTCGGCCGGGCCGAGGTCGAACCGCCGTCCCAGGTCGTGCTCGCTCCAGTCCTCGGCCCGCTCGGCCATCTGGGTCACCGGTGCCAGCGCCTGGCTGGTCACCCGGAGCGCGACCAGGGCGGCCAGCAGGACCACCAGCAGGCCCATGCCGCCGACGGCGAGGAGCGCGGTCGTCTCGGACCGGGCGTAGGGCTCGGTGAGCTGGCTGACGACCACCACGCCGTGCTGGCCCGACGTGGTCGTGAACGGCTGGGCCAACAGGCGCAGCTCACCGGGCGCCGTGACCGTGGTCGGGTCCGTCACGCGTGCCAGGTCGTCGGCCGCGTCCCGGGCGCGCTTCTCGATCGTCCCGGCGACCAGCACCCCGTCGGCGTCGTACACGCGGACCCCGGGCTCCAGGGCGTCAGGCGGTACGACGAGCGAGCTCGACCGGTCCGGGGAGCTCGCGTCCACGACGCTGACGACCGACTCGGCGCGGTCGCCCAGGCTCTGGTCGGCGTCGTGGCGGGCCGTGTAGTCGAGCAGCAGCTCGACGAGTACCGCGACCACGACCATCACGGTGGCCACCAGGGCCACCGTCGAGAGCACGATCCGACCGCGGAAGGTCCGCGGGCGCAGCCGCCGCCAGCTGCTCACGTGAGCCGGAACCCCACCCCGCGCACCGTCTGCAGGCGCAGCGGCGAGCCGACCTCGTCGAGCTTGACGCGGATCCGGCGGACGTAGGAGTCGACGGTGTTCTCGTTGACGACGGCGCCGTCCGGCCAGGCGGCCGCCACGACCGCGCGCCGCCGGACGACCTCGCCGGGTCGCGAGGTGATCGCCGCGAGCATCCGGAACTCGGTGGGGGTCAGCAGGACCTCCTTGCTGCCGCACACCAGCGCGTGGCGAGCGGGGTCGAGCAGGAGGTCGGTGGGTGCCTCCCCGGTGACCAGGCGCCCGCGCTTGGCGAGCGCCTCGACCCGGGCGACGAGCTCCTTGACGTCGAACGGCTTCGGCAGGTAGTCGTCGGCGCCGGCGCTGAAGCCGGCCAGGCGGTCATGGACCGCCCCGAGCGCGGTCAGGAAGAGGACCGGCGCGGGCTGACCCCCCGAGCGCAGGGCCTGGCACACGTCGCGCCCGTCGGAGTCCGGCAGCCCGATGTC
>ERZ724513.194-NODE-194-length-27201-cov-5.316511_pt1 | contig 27201 bp, 24 predicted proteins | sample MGYA00376046_ERZ724513 | MGnify/ENA primary metagenome ERZ724513 (study PRJEB28724, sample SAMN07190883) | activated sludge metagenome | isolation source: activated sludge of sewage treatment plant in Hong Hong | place: Hong Kong | collected 2016-03-17 ...
ACTCGCTGACCCGGCCGTGCTTGACCAGGGAGACGCGACCCGCGAACAGTTCGGTGACGTAGATCTTCCCGTCCGCGATGGCCAGGTTGGTGGCGCCCAGCAGCCCGGAGGCAACCTCTCGCACGCGCCTGTTCCACGGATTCACCCGATACACCTTGCCGCGGGCGCCCAGGCTCGGGTCCTCAGGGCCGCCGGGCAGGGTGGTGACGTAGAGGTAACCGTCACGACCAACCTCGACATCGGTCGGCACCGCTTCGAAGCGGTACTTGACCCTGACCACGCAGTCGGCGAGCCCGAGAGTTGCGGCGCCTTCGGCGGTGATCCTGGCCGGCTGGGCCGGTAGGACCGCGAGGGTCGAGATCTTGCCCGAGCGGCTCACCCACAGCAGCGCGTTCGCACCGGCGTCAGCCACGACGAAGCCCTTGCCGTACGCGGCCACCGAGTATGCGTGGGAGCGATGTGTCCGGTATAGGCGACCGGGAATTGGATCCGGTTGAGCTCGTCGGTCACGCACTGGCTCGGGTTGCGGACGCCGTAGAAGACCTTGCCGTCGGGGTTGTTCGCGTTCTCGTGGGCCAGGGTGTCAGCGGTTACCTTGAAGCCGTCCGGTCCGGTGATCGTCAGGCCGCTGGCCGTGATCGGGACGCCTGGTCCGCCGCCGTCGGCAACCAGCACCTTGCCGCGCGTGACGTCCAGGTTGAACGGCGCACCGACCGCGGTGGTCAACACCGTGGAGGTGGTCGTGGTGGGGTTCTTGTTGGGCTGCCGGCCGCGGGCGTCCGCAGGGGCCACAACGACGAGGCTGACTCCGGTGGCGATGGCTGCTGTCGCGATGATGATGCGGGTGATCCGCATAGTGCCTCCGATGGTAGGAGAGGATTAGGACTATCGCGGCGAGACTTTCCGCCATCAATCCTCATCCCTCCCTAACACGTACGCATATGAGCAGACGTGCGCCCACACCTCGGACGGGGGCACTCCGCAACCTGCTCCCTGAGGAACGCGGTTGAGGAGCGCTTCAGCGGGTCAGGAGGCCTGCGAGCGTTAACTGTGGCTGCGTCCACGCAGGACGGTGGGCGGAGCCACAGCCAGGCGACGTCGGCGTCAGATTTGCGGGCGGCGGGACGAGTTCCTGCGCTGGGGACTCGATTGGCTGTGAGCGCCGGACGGCAGCGGTGAGGCGAAGGTCGTGTCCAATCGGCCGCGACCTGAGTCTTGCTCAGACATGCAGAAACCCGCCCCCGATCTGGCTATCAGCCCTAGTCGGGAGCGGGTTTCCACTCGTAGCGGGGATAGGATTTGAACCTATGACCTCTGGGTTATGAGCCCAGCGAGCTACCGAGCTGCTCCACCCCGCGTCGGTGAACCCAGCTTAGGTCAGACCCGCTGGATACCCAAATCGAGGGGTGCAACGGCGATCGCGGACGCGGCCGAACCGCCGGTGGAACGCGTTCAGAGGTGCCCGGAAGGCGCTCCGCTAGAATCGGTGCGCTTCCTCGCGCCGCGGGGACAGATCCCGTGGAGGGTAGATGACCTACGTCGCCGCTGAGTCCCGACGTTCGCGAACCGGTATTTCCAAGGTACTCGTGGCCATGCTGGCCATGTCGATGATGGTTCTCTCCGCCTGTACCCCGACAGCCGTACCGAGCGGCACCGCGACCACCGGCGACACCTCAGCCCCCGCGCCCGAGGCTCCACGCACTCTCAAAATTGCCGCCACGCTGGAACCAGCGTCCATGGATCCGTGGCACAACCCGGCCGCCTCAATTCCGCAGGTGCTGCTCTATAACGTCTACGAGACCCTGGTGAAGGTCGACTCCAGCGGCTTGCTCAAGCCTCTGCTCGCCCAGGCCTGGGAGATCAGCGACGACCGGCTCACTTACACCTTTCACCTCAACCCGGCGGCCAAGTTCGCGTCCGGTGCCGCAGTGGATGCGGCCGCCGTCGTCGCCAACATCAATCGGCTCAAGGCCGACACCAAGCTCGTGGACGCGCTCGGCCTGCAGCTGGCCGTCGTCGCGTCCGCCGAAGCGCTGGACGCGACCAAGGTCGTGATCAAGCTGAACAAGCCGTCGTTCATGTGGCTCTACGACATGTCGTCCACGCTCGGCATGATCCTCGACCCGGCCGAGACCGGTGATCTGGCCACCAGCACCGCCGGCTCCGGCCCCTATGTGTTCAAGGCGCAGAACCGCGGCCAGAACGTGATCCTCGCCGCCAACACCGCCTACTGGGCCAATCCCGCCCGGTTCGACGAGGTCACCTTCACCTATTTCACCGATCCGAACGCCGAGAACGCCGCGCTCTCCAGCGGTGATCAGGACGTGATCTCGAACCTGCAGGCCCCGGACGCGCTCCCGCAGTTCGCCGACACCAGCCAGTTCACCACCACGTCGGGCACCACCAACGGTGAAGTGGTGCTGGGCCTGAACCACGAGAGCAAGGCGCTGGCCAAGCTCGAAGTGCGGCAGGCGCTGACCATGGCGATCGACCGCCAGGCACTCCGCGACACCGTCTGGAACGGCCAGGGCGCCCTGATCGGCTCGATGGCCGTGCCCACCGACCCCTGGTACGAGGACCTCACCGGTACCAACCCATATGACCCGGAAAAGGCCAAGGCGTTGCTCAAGCAGGCCGGCTACGAGTCCGGGCTCACCCTGCGGCTTCGCGTCCCGGTCATTCCTTACGCGGTGAAGTCGGCCCAGTTCGTCGCCAGCCAGTTGCGGGACATCGGGGTGAAGGCCACCATCGAGGAGCTCGAGTTCTCCCGCTGGATCGATGAGGTCTACACCAAGGCCGACTACGATCTGACGATCGTCGCGCACGTCGAGCCCCGCGACCTGGGCAAGTTCGCCGACCCGAAGTACTACTGGCGCTACGGCGATCCCGAGTTCGCTTCGCTCTACGCCGCCGCCGACTCGGCCGCGTCCGACGAGCAGGCGGTCGCGGGCTTCAAGCAGGCGGTCAAGTACCTGGCCGACGACTGCGCCGCGATCTGGCTGTTCTCCCTGCCCAACCTGGTGATCACCAAGTCGAACATCTCCGGGGTGTCCACCAACGCACCCGGCCTGAGCTTCGACCTCACCTCGATCACGAGCCGCTAGCCGGGTTAGAGCATGCACGTTGCGGGGCGGATCGGACGCCGCCTTGGCGTGTTCGCGATCAGCCTGCTCGGTGCATCGCTGCTGATCTTCCTGATCACGAAGGCGCTGCCCGGTGACGTCGCGCAGGTGCTGCTCGGCACGGACGCCACCCCCGAATCCGTCGCCGAGTTGCGCCGCGAACTTGGGCTTGACCGGCCGCTGATCGTGCAGTACCTGAGCTGGCTCGGCGGCATTCTGGTCGGCGACTTCGGCCACTCGCACCTCAGTGGCCAGCCGGTGCTTGCCCTGCTGGCCCCACGGATCGCGGTGACCTCGTGGCTGGTCGGCTTCGGCATGATCGGCTCACTCATCATCGCGCTGCCGGCGGGCATGGTTGCTGCGCTCAAGCGTCGCTCCTGGCCCGGTTTCGCGATCAGCGCCGCCGCACAGGTGGGAATGGCGATCCCGGTGTTCTGGGGCGGCATCCTGCTGGTGCTGGTGTTCGCGGTCTGGCTGCGCTGGTTGCCGGCCAACGGCTACGTGTCCTTGACCAAGGATCCGGGCCAGTGGGCCGCTCATCTGGTCCTGCCGGTGGTCACCCTGGCTGCGGTGCAGGGTGCGATCCTGATCCGCTACGTCCGCTCGGCCTTCATCGAGGTGCTGAACGAGGACTACTACCGAACCGCGCGCTCGGTCGGCTGGACGCCGATGCGCGCGCTGCTGCGGCACGGCGTCCGGAACGCAGCCATCTCGCTGGTAACCGTGCTGGGGCTGCAGCTCGCGTCAGTGCTGGTCGGGGCGATCGTCGTGGAGTCTGTGTTCAACCTGCCCGGACTGGGTTCGATGCTGCTCAGCGCCGTCGCCCAGCGTGACCTGCTGGTGGTGCAGGGCACCGTGATGTTCCTGGTGCTCGCGGTACTGCTGATCAGCGCTCTGGTCGACTTCTCCTACCTGCTGATCGACCCGCGCCAAGCCGCCGTCGATTCCGCGGACGGGGGCGCGGCCTCGTGAAGAAGGCACAGCTGGTCGCCGGCCTGGTCCTGGTTGCGCTGGTGGTGATCACCGCCATCGTCGCGGTCTTCTGGACCCCGTTCGACCCGATCCGGGTGGTGCCGTCCCAGCGACTGCTGGGGCCGGGCTGGCCGCATGTGCTCGGCACCGACGGCTTTGGCATCGACATCGCTTCCCGGCTGATGATCGGTGCCCGGACGGTACTGGTCGTCGGCATCATCTCGGTCGGCCTCGCATCGATCGTCGGCGTCCCGCTGGGCATGCTCGCCGGCCAGCTGGGCGGCTGGGTCGACGAGGTGGTGATGCGTTCGGCCGACATCGTCTATGCCTTTCCCGCGATCCTGCTGGCGACGCTGCTGGCCGCGGTCTACGGATCGTCCACGCTAACCGCGATGATCGCCATCGGCGTCGCCACCATCCCGGCTTTCGCGAGGGTCGCGCGCGCGGGCGCGAAACAGGTGATGGCCAGCGACTTCGTGCTCGCTGCGCGAGCGTCCGGCACCTCCCGCTGGGGAGTCGCCGGCCGGCACGTTCTGCCCAACATCGCGCCGCTGATCGGCGTCCAGGCATCGGTGGGTTTCGCGATGGCGATCCTCGCCGAAGCTGCGCTGTCTTACCTGGGCCTGGCGACGCCGCGTCCGAACCCCACCTGGGGCAACATGCTGCGCGATTCGCAACAGTTCCTCGTCACCGCTCCGTTGCAGGCGCTCTGGCCCGGCCTGGCGATCGCGCTGGCCGTGCTCGGCTTCAACCTGCTCGGGGACGGGTTACGCGACTACCTCGACCCACGACTGCGGGAGGTGTCATGACGCTTCTCGACGTGCGCGACCTCTCGGTGAGCTTTGGGCGAAGTCGGACGCCGGCCGTCCGCGGCATCAGCTTCGACCTGGCGGCGGGCGAGCGACTCGGGGTGATCGGCGAGTCGGGTTCGGGCAAGACCGTGACCGCGCTGGCGGTGATGGGACTGCTGCCGGAGAACGCCACCGTGACCGGATCGATCAGCCTGAACGCCACCGAGATCGTTGGTCTGGACGAAGTCGGCATGGCCAGGCTGCGCGGCGACGTGATCTCGATGGTCTTCCAGGAGCCGATGACCGCGCTCGACCCGACCATGCGGGTGGGCCGGCAGGTGGCCGAGGTGCTGCGGCTGCACCAGGGCGCCGAGCCCGGCGCGGCGCGCGAGCGGGTGGTTTCCATGCTGGGCGAGGTCGGGCTGACCGATCCGCAGCGGGTGGCGGACGCCTTCCCGCACCAGCTGTCCGGCGGCCAGCGGCAGCGGGTGATCATGGCCATGGCGCTGATCAACTCACCCGACCTGGTGATCTGCGACGAGCCGACCACAGCGCTCGACGTGACCGTGCAGGCTCGCGTCCTGGAGAAGCTGGACGAGGTGCTCACGGCTTCCGCAGCGGCTTGCCTGTTCATCAGCCACGATCTGGCCGTGGTTTCGCAGGTGTGCCACAACGTGCTGGTGATGCTGGACGGCGAGATCGTCGAACAGGGCACGGTCGCCGACCTGTTCAACCGTCCGCAGCACCCCTATACCCGCGGCCTGGTGGCCACCGCGCGCCTCGACCAGATCGAGCCGGGCGAGCGCCTGCCGACGGTCGAGGACTTCCATGCGAGGCGGCCATGACCGAACCGGTGTTCCGCGCAGAAGGGTTGACCCGCCGCTACCGCAACGGCGGCGCGGAGGTGGTCGCCCTGGATTCGGTGGACCTCACGCTGGACCGCGGTCGACGCCTGGGGATCGTTGGGGAGTCCGGCTCGGGCAAGTCGACGCTGGTGCGACTGTTGGCCGGGCTCGATCGGCCGACGGCGGGCCGGATCTGGTTCGAAGGTACTGAGATCACCGGGCTGCCGGAACGCAGGCTCGGCTTCCTGCGGGCTGCGGTGCAGATGGTTTTCCAGGATCCGCGTTCGTCGCTGAACCCGCGGATGAAGGTGGGTGACATCATCACCGAGCCGCTGCGTTCCCGGCTGGTGCGCAAGGAGTTGGCGGACGGGGACCATCGCGCCCGGTTGGCCGAGGTGCTTGCTGAGGTGGATCTGCCGGCCGATTCCGCCGACCGTTACCCGCACGAGTTCTCCGGCGGCCAGCGGCAGCGGATCGCGATCGCCCGCGCCCTGGCGCCGCGTCCGGACGTGCTGATCGCAGACGAGCCGGTCTCGGCGCTGGACGTGTCCGTTCGCGCCCAGGTGCTGAACCTGCTGACCGACCTGGTGCGTTCGCGCGGGCTGACCCTGATCGTGGTCAGCCACGACCTGTTGGTGGTGCGGCATCTGTGCGACCAACTGGCGGTGATGCGCGGCGGCCGGATCGTCGAGGCGGGTGCGACCGGGGCCGTTTACAGCCAGCCTCGCCAGGAGTACACCAGAGCCCTGCTGGCCGCGATCCCACGCATCAAGGTGGGCTAGCCGTGTCGCTGCGGATCGTCTGCGTACCGGACTCGTTCAAGGAGTCGATGACCGCGGTGCAGGCGGCCGCCGCAATGGCTCGCGGCATTCGTCGGGCCGTGCCGGACGCGGACTGCGTCGAGGTGCCGATGGCGGACGGCGGTGAGGGCACCTGCCGCACTCTGGTGGCTGCGCTGCAAGGCGTTTCAGTGCCGGTGCCGTGCCATGACGCCTTGGGTCGGCCGATTGTGGGCGAGTTCGGATGGGTGGCCGATCGTCGGCTGGCCATTGTCGAGGTCGCGGCCGGGGCCGGTCTGGAGCTGGTCCCGACGCACCTACGGGACGTGCGGACCGCGTCCTCTTTCGGTGCGGGTGAGTTGCTTCGGGCCGCGCTGGACGCCGGCGCGAGCGAGCTGCTGGTCGGGTTGGGCGGCACCGCCACCAACGATGCGGGGGCGGGATTGTTCAGCGCCCTGGGTGTGCGGTTCCTCGACTCGGCCGGCGAGCCGCTGCCGTCCGGGGGTGAGGCGCTGGCACGGCTGGCGTCGGTTGACTGCGCCGGGCTCGATCCGCGGCTGGCCGCAGTGCGGATCGAATTGGCTAGTGACGTGACCAATCCGCTGCTCGGGCCGAGTGGTGCCAGCGTGGTCTATGGGCCGCAGAAGGGCGCGGACGCGGCAGCTGTGACCGAACTGGACGCCGCCCTGACCTGTTGGGCGGACGTGGTCGAGTCGAGTCTTGGCGTGAGCGTCCGCGATCGCGCCGGAGCGGGCGCCGCCGGTGGCTTGGGTGCCGCCTTCCTGGCTTTCACCGGTGCCGAACTGGTGCCGGGGGTGGAACTGGTGAGCCGAGCGATCGGGCTCGCCGAGCACATTGTCGGCGCCGACTACGTTTTCACCGGGGAAGGGAGCGTCGACGCCCAGTCGCTGGCGGGCAAAGTGCCGCACGGCCTGGCCGCGCTGGCCGCTGCCGTGGGTGTGCCGACGGTGGTTTTCGCCGGCCGAGTCGAGCCCGGACTCAGCTCAGCGGACGTCCTGGCATACGTCCCGATCAGCGGTACGGTGGCCGATCTGCCGGCCGCGCTGGCCGCGGGGGAGTGGAACCTGGAACTCGCTGCCGAGCGGGTTACCCGGGAACTGGTCTCTGGTAGGGCACGCTGGACAGAGACACTCTGAGCAACGATCCCTGAGCTCGTCGAAGGGTCGTCCACACGCGGTATCACCAGGGGCTTCGGCAGGCTCAGCCAGCGTTGAGCGGCACTGATCCAGACGCCTAGAGCGCTAGGCGCTCGACCATCTCGTCGTGCAGCGGTCCGTTGGTCGCGATCGCGCCGGGGCCGTGCGGGCCGGCTGATCCGTCCAGGTTGGTGAAGCGTCCACCGGCTTCGGTGACGATCGGCACCAGCGCGGCCATGTCGTGCAGCGCCAGATCGGGCTCGGCGGCCACGTCCACCGCACCCTCGGCGACCAGCATGTAGCTCCAGAAGTCGCCGTAGGCGCGCGTCCGCCAGCAGTCCCGCATCAGGTCGACGAACTGCTGACCACGCCCCGTTTCCACCCAGCCGTGGATCGACGAGTAGGACAGCGACGCATCCTCCATGCTGGCCACCGCGGACGTGCGGCACGGCGTGCCCTGAAGCAGGGATCGGCCGGTGAAAGCGCCCCCGCCCTTGGCCGCCCACCAGCGCCGCGAGAGGGCGGGGGCCGAGACCACCCCCACCACGACCTCAGCACCAACCATCAGCCCGATCAGCGTTGCCCAGACCGGCACCCCACGGACGAAGTTGGACGTGCCGTCGATCGGGTCGATCACCCAACGCCGCGGACCCCAGCCGGAGTCGTCCCGCTCCTCGCCGTGCACCGCGTCGCGTGGTCGGGTACGGCCCAGCATGGCGCGGATCGCGTCCTCGACGGCGGTGTCGGCGTCGGTCACCTCGGTGAGGTCGGGCTTGGCGGTCACCTTCAGGTCGGACGCCTTGAACCGGGCCATTGTGATCGAATCCGCCTGGTCGGCCAGGACGTGGGCCAGCCGGAGGTCGTCCAGCAGCGATTGGTCGGGCATGGCCGACAATCTAGTTGCCTGCGCCCGCAGCCAACGCCTGCCACACCGTGCCCGTGGGTGGCGGAATCTAGCCGAACGCCTTCTCCATCCTGCGGAAGGACTCCAGCCGCTCCGCAGCGAGCCGGCCCTCACTCATGGCGACGTCCAAAGCGCACTCCGGGTCGCTCGACAGGTGGCGGCAGCCGCGCGGGCAGTCGGTGACGATGTCGGCGAGGTCCGGGAAGGCCGAGATGATCGAATCGGGCGTCACATGGCTCAGCCCGAACGAGCGAACGCCGGGGGTGTCGATCACCCAGCCGGCACCCTCTGGCAGCGGCAGGGCGACAGCGCTGGTGGACGTGTGCCGGCCGCGTCCGGTGACCTCGTTGACCTCGCCGACCTGCCGATCGACACCCGGGATCAGCGCGTTGACCAGGGTCGACTTGCCGACTCCGGAGTGTCCGACCAGCACGCTGCGGTGGCCGTCCAGCGCTTCCCGGAGCGTGCTCAGGTCGGCGCCAGGCTCGACCGCAACCACGCTTACGCCGAGCGGACGGTAGGTGGCCATCAGCCCTTCCGGGTCGGCCAGATCGGCCTTGGTGAGCACCAGCAGCGGCTCGAGGCCGGCGTCATAGGCGGCCACCAGGATGCGGTCGATCATGCCCACCCGCGGCGGCGGATCGGCCAGCGCGGCCACGATCACCAGCTGGTCGGCGTTGGCCACGATGGGTCGTTCGAACGGATCGTCGTCGTCCGCAGTACGACGTAGTACGGTCTCGCGTTCCTGCACCTCAACGATCCGGGCGAGGGTGCCTTCGTCCCCAGTCGTGTCGCCGACCAGTCGGACGCGGTCGCCGACGATCACGCCGGTGCGTCCCAGGCTGCGCGCCTTCGTGGTGGTGACGATCGTGTCGTCGTCCAGCAGGCAGCGGAAGCGGCCGCGATCGACGGTGACCACCATCGCTTCCACGGCCGCCGTGTAGGTGGGCCGGTCCTTGGTTCGTGGCCGGGTGCGTTTGCCGGGGCGATCGAAACCGGCGTGCGGGTCGTCGGTGATCGCCTCCCGCGACCTGCGGCTCACGCTTCGCGTCCGATCAGGCGGGCCCACAGACCGGGGAAGTCCGGCAGGGTCTTGGTGGTACAGGTGACATCGTCAAGCTCAACTCCAGGTGTGACCAGGCCGATCAGTGCACCGGCGTGGGCCATGCGGTGATCTGCATGGGTTGCGAAGCTGCCGCCATGCAAGGTGGCGGGAGCGAACTCAAGTCCGTCCGCGGTCTGCCGCACCGCTGCGCCCAACCGGCCCAGCTCAGTGCTGAGTGCGGCCAGTCGATCGGTTTCGTGACCGCGGATGTGCGCCACGCCGCGAATACGGCTCGGCCCGGGTGCGAGGGCAGCCAGGGCGGCTGCTGCCGGGGTGAACTCACTGATGGCGGCGAGGTCGACGTCCGCACCGCGTAGCCCGCCCGCGCCGCTGAGCGTGATGGCTCGATCGGCACCTGCGCCGTTGTAGCACAATTGCCCACCGAACGCAGCCAAAGCGTCGGCCAGCGCAGACGTGGCTTGCACCCCGTCCGGCCAGGACGTGGTGAGCTCGCCACCGGTCACCAGGGCTGCGGCCAGCAGCGTCGCGGCGTTGGTCAGGTCCGGCTCAACGGCTTCGTCGAGCGCTGCGATCGGCCCCGACGCGACCCGCCAGGTGTTCATGCCCGGGCGCGTCACCGCCACGCCGCGACGTTCCAGCAGTTGGCAGGTCATCTCAATGTGGGGGAGCGACGGCAGGGTGGCGCCGGTGTGGCGCACCTCGATGCCGTCGATAAAGCGGGCAGCGGCCAGCAGCAGAGCGGAGATGAACTGACTCGAACCGCTCGCGTCCACCGTGACCGAGCCGCCATGGAAAGCACCGGAAGCCACCGTGAACGGCAGCTGATAGGGCGTACTCACTGCTGCGCCGAGGCTCGCAAGAGCGCCCAACAAGGGCGTCATCGGCCGGGCGGAAGCGTGCGGGTCGCCGAAGAACCGGGTGGGCCTGGACGCCAGCGCGGCCACTGGAGGCAGGAACCGCATCACCGTGCCGGCGAGGCCGCAGTCAATCTCGCCACCACCTTGCACTGCCACCGCCGGACGGACCTCCAACCGCCCGTCCGGCAGGTCATGGAACGCGGCGCCGAGCGTGCTCAGCCCGACCCGCATCAGGGTGGTGTCACGCGAATCCAGCACGCCAGAAAGAACCGAAGGACCATCAGCGAGCGCGGCCAGCAGCAGGCTGCGCGCACTTGCCGATTTCGAACCCGGAACAGCTACGTGGCCACGGACTCCAGCGGTCGCGACCGGTGCCGTCCAAGCGCTCAAGAAAGCACTTCCGCGACGAACTTGCGGCCCTGCTTCACCGACTTGCGGGCGAGCTTGGCCGCGTCCGCTGCGGTGGCCCGCGCGTCGCGCTCAAGTTCGGCCTTGCGCTTGGCCGCGTCCTTGGCGAGCAACTCGCGCTGCGTGCGCAGCCGCCACACCAGTGTCGGCTTGCCTTCGGTGTCCTGGGCGGCCAGCAGCACGCCACCGAGGAGGGCCACGTTCGTACCGAACTCCGCTTGGGCCGCGGCCTGGCCCGGACCCTTGGTCAGCGGGTTCGCGGCCAGCAGGTTGGGCACGGTGGTCACCGCGAGCACCCCGGCGCCGATTCGCCGGAAGAACCCGGTGGCCAGGCTCGCCCCGCCCACGATCTGGAGTAGGCCGTTCAGCTTCACCAGGCCGGTCGCGTCGGTGGGCACGAAAGCGCGCGCGGATTCGGGCAGCGCGGCAGACAACTTCGGCATCAGCTTCTCCGCGATCGGAGCGGTGGCGGGTGCCAGGTCTTCAGGGTGCGCCAAGGCGCGCACCCCGTTGAGCACGAAGTAACTGGCCAGCATCGAACGGGCGACGAACCGCAGAACACTCATGCCCTATTCCTACCCCGATCATTGCCCTCGGCGCGACCCAACTGGGGAGTTTCAGCGCACATTCTGCGCGCTAGCCTCTTCGGCATGTGCGGACGGTACGCGGTGAGCGCGGATGTGGACGAACTGACCGAGATCTTCGAGATCGACGAGGTGGCCGGACCGTTGCCCGGGCCGGACTACAACGTTGCGCCCACCGACCCCGTGCCGGCGATCATGGAGCGCGACCGGGCCGACGGCCGCCGACGGGTGCTGGCCGAGGTGCGCTGGGGGCTGGTGCCGTCCTGGTCGAAGGACGCCACCGGCGCCGCTCGCTTGATCAATGCCAGAGTTGAGACGCTCGCCGAGAAACCGGCCTACCGCAAGGCCTTCGCGGCGCGGCGGTGCCTGCTGCCCGCCGACGGCTACTACGAGTGGTACCAACTCCCCGACAGCAAAACGAAACAGCCCTACTTCATCCGTCCGGCCGGAGGCGGGCTGCTGGTGATGGCCGGGCTCTACGAGTTCTGGAAGGCCCCGGACGGTACCTGGCTGGCCACCACGACCGTGATCACGACTGCGGCTGCCGACGAGGTCGGCCACATCCACGACCGGATGCCGATGGTGGTTGCGCCGGAGAACTGGGAGGCCTGGCTCGACCCGGGCTTCGGCATGGACGCGCGCGCTCTGCTCACCGTGCCGGCGCCGAGCCTTACCTACTACCCGGTCTCGACCGCCGTGAACAAGGTGGCCAACGACGGCCCGGAGTTGATCACGCCGCTGAGCTGACCAACCGAGCGGTCCGGGAATATCAGAGCCGTCCGGTTCCGTTCACTAGGCATGATCGGCACCCTTGGCCAACCGGTGGCAGCAGACGTCCACCGGCGTCAGGAGCACCCGCTAGGCTCCTTCGTGATGAACCTGCCGACAAAGCCCAGCGAAACCGATACCGGGTTGGACGAGAGCAAGGCCGAGCGCGACCAGCGCTTCGAGACTGAGGCTCTGGCCTACCTCGACCAGCTTTACGGCGCAGCCTTGCGGATGACCCGTAGCCCGTCCGATGCCGAAGACCTCGTGCAGGAGACGTTCGCGAAGGCCTACGCGTCCTTCCACCAGTTCACCCCAGGAACGAACCTCAAAGCCTGGCTATACCGAATCCTGACCAACACCTTCATCAACACCTACCGGAAGAAGCAGCGCCAGCCGCAGTCCTCCGGGCAGGAGGTCGAGGACTGGCAGCTTGCTCGCGCCGAGGCGCACACCTCGACCGGTCTGCGGTCGGCGGAGATGGAAGCGCTCGACCGGATGCCGCATTCCGCGGTCACGGACGCGATGAACGCGCTGGCTCCCGACTTCCGGCTCGCGGTCTACCTCGCTGACGTCGAAGGTTTCGCCTACAAGGAGATCGCCGAGATCATGGGCACTCCAATCGGCACGGTCATGTCCCGGTTGAACCGCGGCCGCAATCAGCTGCGCGCCAACCTTGCCGACTTCGCCCGCGAGCACGGACTGATCGGGGACGCTGATGGTGAGTGAGTTCGAAGACTGCACCGAGGTGCTGCGCAATCTGTACGCGTTCCATGACCACGAGTTGACTCCGGCCGAGGCGGACGAGATCCGCCACCATCTGCTCGCTTGCGAGGACTGCCTGGACCACTACGACGTCGAGGCTGCGCTGCGGATGCTGGTTCGCCGCTCCTGCTGCCAGTCGGCACCCGAGTCGCTGCGATTGCGGGTCCGGGCCATCTACTCCCAGACGATCCTCATCGCCGAGCTGACCGACTAGCCCCTCCGACCCTGCGCGGTCCCGCTCGATTCGCCGGCCCGCCCGGCCCCACCTATTCCCGCCGGCGAAACTGACAGACGCCGGGGACTCTTCGCAGGCATTCGTCAGTTTCGCTGGCGGGAACCAGCGGACGCGGTGCGCCGACCGGGCGTCCGCCTGACCAGGGACGCCTGAAGCGGGGACGGATGAACACGCGAAAGCCCCCGCCGAACCGGCGGGGGCTTTTCGATTACAGCGGCGATCCTCAGGCGTTCGGGCGCTTGCCGTGATTGGCTGCGCTCTTCCTGCGGGAACGGCGCTTGCGGCCACCCTTACCCATCGTGGTCTCCTTGAAGTCGACTCGGGACTCGCGCCGAGCGGCGCGAGGGCCCATTCTGCCAGCCCACGCGCGAAGGAGTCCAACCGAAGTCGGTTAGGGTGGCGGTCATGCAGACCATGGAGCAGGTCATCGCCCGACACTGCGTCCTCGAAGACGAGGACCGGGAGTGGCTGGAACTGCTGGTGGACGAATGGTCGCTTCTCGCCGACCTTGCTTTCGCCGACCTGATCCTTTGGGTGCCCGACGCTGACGACAACGTGTTCTGGGCCTGCGCCCAGGTGCGGCCGACCACCGGGCCCACCTCACTGGAGGATGACGTGGTGGGGGAGGAGATCGCCTACGACCCCGAGCACCTGGTCACCGAGGCGTACCTCTCCAGGGAGATCAGCCACACCAGCGGCAACAAGCTGCATGCGGGCATCCCGGTGGACGTGCAGGCGATTCCGATCCTGGCGGACGACCGCTGTCTTGGCGTTGTGGAGATGCACACCAACCAGATGGGCGTCCGTGCCCCAGGGGCACTTGAGGACGCCTACCTGGAGGCTGCGCAGGTGTTGGCCGGGATGGTGCACCGGCACCAGTTCCCGCTGGGCGGTGACCGGCGGGTGCCGTGGGTCTCACCGCGGGTCGGGGACGGCATGATCCGGGTCGACCAGGCGGGCATGATCCGGTTCGCCAGCCCGAACGCGCTCAGCGCTTACCGCCGGCTGGGCCTGACCAGCGATCTCTACGGCGAGAACTTCGTGGCGGTCACCCGCTCGCTGCTGCGGGAGAAGGTCCCGGTCGAACGTCCGGTTGCCGCGAGCCTCGCCGGTCGCGGCTCGGCCGAGCTCGACCTGGAGACCACGACCGCCAACGTCCGCATTCGCATTCTCCCGCTCACCGGCGAGGACGGGCCGGACGGACTGCTGGTGATGTGTCGCGACACCACCGAACTTCGTTCCCGCGAACGCCAGTTGGTGACCAAGGACGCGACGATCCGCGAGATCCATCACCGCGTCAAGAACAACCTGCAGACGGTGGCCGCGCTGCTGCGCCTGCAGGCCCGCCGGATCGAGTCACCCGAAGCCAAGGGCGCCCTCAGCGACGCGATGAAGCGGGTCGCTGCGATCGCGGTGGTCCACGAAATCCTGTCGCAGGCTTTCGACTCCTCGGTGAAGTTCGACGACGTGGCCGACCGGCTGCTGCGCATGGTGGGCGATGTGGCCGCCACCGGCGGCAAGGTGCGGATGGTGCTCCAGGGCTCGTTCGGCTACGTGCCCGCCGACGTGGCCACCAGCCTTTCGCTGGTGCTCACCGAGCTCTGCCAGAACGCCATCGAGCATGGCCTGCGGGACAAGGCCGGCGAGGTGCTGGTGATCCCGCAGCAGTCGGACGGCGAACTCAACGTGGTGGTGAAGAACTTCGGCGAGCCCCTACCGGAGGACTTCCGCATCGGCCGGTCGACCAGCCTGGGGCTCTCGATCGTGAGCACGCTGGTGGCCGACCTTGGGGGTCAGTTCACGCTCGCGTCCGATGATGATGCGACCACGGCCACCGTCCGGGTGCCGCTGCGCTGACGCAGGCCGGGGTCTCGACGGGCTTGACCGGTCGGTCAGGATCAGCCGTTGCGGACGCGCATGCGCGCGGCGCGACGCTTCATGGCGCGACGTTCGTCCTCGCTGAGACCACCCCACACTCCATGGTCCTGACCGGCATCGAGAGCCCACTGCAGGCAAGCCTCGCGTACGTCGCAGCGGCGGCAGACCTTCTTGGCCTCCGCTATCTGCATCAACGCTGGTCCCGTGTTGCCGACCGGAAAGAACAACTCCGGATCTTCGGTCAAGCAGGCAGCCTGATGGCGCCAATCCATGAAGTAACACTCCTGTTCGAGGGTTGTGACGTGGCCTGAGCACACGTCACCGGGCGCGAATATCACTCAACGCCCAGCGTCCAGAGTGGCAACTCTAGCCGTTCAGCACAAGATCTGTACGGCAATTTGCACATGTCGTGTGGTGCGCTATCACTGGTTGCACACTCGTGAATGCGCGCGTTGGGCGCCAGCTAGGGTAGCCGTCGTGTCTGAAGCAGCACTTGAACGTCCGGTTGGACTCGTGATCGCGGTAGCCGGTTCGGGCATCGTCGGGCTGGCCATCCTCGGCCTCGCGATCGCCTCGATGGCCGCCGGCCACGGCGAGTTCAGCGGGGCCGTCGGGATCGCGCTGGTCGTCTACGGGCTGATCATCCTTGCGGCCACCTGGGCGTTGTGGCAGCGCAGCCTGCTCGGTCGGGGGCCAGTGGCAGCGACCGCCCTGCTGAACCTGATCGCTGCGGCCAGCTTCACCCCGGCTGCGCCCTCGCTCTGGCTGGTGGTGCTCCTGACCGCAGCGACAGTGGTCGCCGCGGCCCTACCGTCCACCAGCCGGGCGTTGCACCTCAGGCGACGCGCCGAGCCCCAGCAGCCGGACGAGCCAGGAAAGTGACCGGCTCGGCCAGCCCGGCCGCGGCGAAGGCCGAAGTCACGGCCGCGCTCACCGCGTCCGCCTGATCGGACGCGACCAGCGCCAGCACGCAGCCACCGAAGCCGCCGCCGGTCATCCGCGCCCCCAAGGCCCCGGACGCGAGCGCGGTGGCCACGGCCAGATCGACGCTGGGCTCGGTGATCTCGTAGTCGTCGCGCATCGACTCATGCGAAGCGGTCATCAGTCGGCCGAGTTCTGCCCAGTCACCCGCAGCCAGCGCAGTCTTGGCGTCCAGCACCCGCTGATTCTCGGTGACCACGTGCTGAACCCGGCGACCTTCGAGTTCGGGAAGCTGGGCCAGCGCGGCGTCCAGGTCGGCGAGGTCGCGCAACGCCGGGATTCCGAGGATCTCACAGGCCTTCTCGCAGCTCGCCCGGCGAGCGGCGTACTCACCGTCGACGTGGCTATGCCGAGTGCGGGTGTCGATCACCAGGATCTCCAGGCCGGCTGCGGCGACACCGAGCGGTACCTGCTCGGTCTCCAGAGTGCGGCAGTCCAGGAAGAGCGCGTGATCGGCCTCGCACAGGGTGGAGGCCGCCTGATCGAGCAAGCCGGTGGGCGCGCCCACGTACGCGTTCTCCGCCACCCGGGCGAGCTTCGCCCGCTCCATGGGTTCGATCGTGAGGTCATAGAGGTCTGCCAGAGCTGCCAGCGCGGCACACTCGATGGCAGCCGAGGAGGACAGTCCCGCGCCCAGCGGCACATCCGACGTGAGCACGAGCTCGGCACCGCCGACTTCGTGGCCGGCCTGCTGCAGTGCCCAGATCACTCCAGCCAGGTAGGAGTGCCAGCCCTCGGTGCCCGGCACCAGCCCGGCCGCGTCGATCTCGACCGTGTCGTCCAGGTCCACCGAACGGAAGCGCCAGCGTCCGTCCGATCGCTTGGCCGCAGCCACATAGGCTGCATGGGGCAGCGCGAACGGCAGCACGAAGCCATCGTTGTAGTCGGTGTGCTCACCGATCAGGTTGATCCGTCCGGGGGCGGCCCACACGCCGGCAGGAGAAGCTCCCGTCAACGCCCGAAAGGCATCGACGGCTTGCTCGGTCGACACGCTAGTCCTCCTCGTCGTCGAGTCTTGCCAGCCAGGTGGCCAGCCGCTCGACCGCGTTCTCATGCTCGGGCCATAGGTCGACGAAAGTGCTCAGCTGCTCGGCGAGCCAGGCCAACGTCACTTCCTCATCGCCCCTGCGGGCGGCGAGCTCCTCGATACCGCGGTCGGTGAAGTACATCAGTCCGCCATGGCGCGGGCGAGCAGGTCCGCTTCCTGAGCCTGGTGCACCTTCACCGATCCGACCGAGGGGGCGGACGCCGCGGCCCGGGTGATCCCGGTCATGCGCAGCTCGTAGTCCGGCAGAATCGTGCGGACGGCGTCCGCCAGGTACAGCTGCAGGAACCACCAGGCGCCCTGGTTCTCCGGCTCGTCCTGCACCCAGCGGATGTCGGTGACCTGCGGGTACTTGGCCAGCTCAGCGGCCAGTTCCTTGGTCGGCAGCGGGTAGAGACGCTCCAACGGCAGGATCGCGATCTGGCCGTCCAACCCGGCTTCGGCGCGCGCTGCCGTGAGCTCCCAGCGGATCTTGCCCGAGCACAGCAGGATGCGCCGCACCGCACTCGGGTCGGTGATCGTCGGATCGCCCTGGGCAGGTTGCCACCTTCCCTGGGTGAACTCCTCCACCGGCGACATCGAGGCCTTCGAGCGCAGCATCGACTTCGGCGTGGCGACGACCACGGGCCGGTGCCAGTTCACGTAGGCGTGGGTGCGCAGCAGGTGGAAGTAGCTGGCCGGCGTGGACGGTTGGCACACCGCAAGCGCCCCCTCCGAGCACAGGGTGAGCCAGCGCTCGATCCGGGCGGACGAATGGTCGGGACCCTGGCCCTCGTAGCCGTGGGGGAGCAGCAGCACCACCCCGGACTTCTGCGTCCACTTGGCGTTGCCGGAGGAGATGAACTCGTCGGCGATGGTCTGGGCGCCGTTGGCGAAGTCGCCGAACTGGCCCTCCCAGAGCACCAGGGCGTCCGGGGCGGCCACCGAGTAGCCGTATTCGAAGCCCATCCCCGCGTACTCGCTGAGCAGGGAATCGAAGACGTGGAAACGGCCCTGGTCGGGGCTGAGGTGCTTCAGCGGGACGTAGGCCCGGTTGTCCACCCGGTCGATGACCGCCGCGAACCGCTGGCTGAAAGTGCCACGGCGACTGTCCTGGCCGACCAGGCGAACCGGTCGCCCTTCCATCAGCAGCGAACCGAACGCCAGCAGTTCCGCGGTCGCCCAGTCGATCGGGCCCTTGCGGATGGCGTCGGCGCGGCGCTCCAGCTGGGGCAGCACCTTCGGGTGCACCGTGAAGCCCTCGGGGAAGGTGAGGTGGGCCTTGGCCACGGCCTCCATCGCCTCAGCCGTGATCGCCGTGCCGACGTCCTTGCCGAGCTTCGCCGGGTAGTAGGGCGTCTTGCTGATCGGCTCGTCCTGCGGCTCTTCCCTTACCTCCTTGAAGACGCTCTCCAAGCGATCGCGGAACTTCGCGATGACCTCGTCGGCGTCATCGGTGGAGATGTCGCCGCGACCGATCAGGGCCTCGGTGTAGAGCTTGCGGACGCTCCGCTTCTGCTCGATCAGGTCGTACATCAGCGGCTGCGTGAAGCTGGGGTCATCGCCCTCGTTGTGGCCGCGGCGGCGATAACAGACGATGTCGACGACGACGTCCTTGGCGAACCGTTGTCGGAAGTCGAAGGCCACCTGCGCGATCCGGGCAACGGCCTCAGGGTCGTCGCCGTTGACGTGGAAGATCGGCGACTGCACGGTCTTGGCGACATCCGTGCAGTAGACCGAAGAGCGGGATTCGATCGGCGCGGTGGTGAAGCCGACCTGGTTGTTCACCACGACGTGCACCGTGCCGCCGGTCTTGAAGGCACGCAGTTGGCTCATCTGCAGGGTCTCGTAGACCACGCCCTGGCCGGCGAACGCGGCGTCGCCGTGCATCAGGATGGGCAGCACCGGCCAGCCCTCGATCTTGCCGATCTGGTCGATCTTCGCCCGGGCGATGCCCTGCACGACCGGGTCGACCGCCTCCAGGTGGGACGGGTTCGCGGCCACCGAAGTCTTGATCGTCCGGCCGCTGGCTGCCTTGAACTCTCCTTCGGAGCCCAAGTGGTACTTCACGTCACCGGAGCCCTGAGAGAGCCGTGGGTCGTAGTTGCCCTGGAACTCGCGGAAGATCTGGCCGTAGGACTTGCCCACGATATTGGCCAGCACGTTCAGCCGGCCGCGGTGGGGCATGCCGATGATGGCCTCGCTCAGGCCGGCGTCCGCGGCCTGCTCGCAGACCTCGTCGAGGAACACGATCGCCGACTCGCCGCCCTCGAGGGAGAACCGCTTCTGTCCCACGAACTTGGTCTGCAGGAAGGTCTCGAAGATCTCCGCCTCGTTGAGCTTGTCCAGGATCCGCAGGTGCTCCTCGCGCGGCCAGGGCACGAACGGACGCTCGAAGCGGTCCTGGATCCAGGTGCGCTGCTCGTTGTCGGCAATGTGCATGTACTCCACACCGACAGTGCGGCAGTAGGAGTCGCGGAGCATCACCAGCAGGTCGCGCAGCGTGTGCACCTCACCGCTTCGGCCGCCGAAACTGCCAACCGGGAACTCGCGATCCAGGTCCCAGAGGGTTAGGCCGTGGTACTCCAGGTCGAGCTCTGGGTGCGATCGCTGCCGGTATTCCAGCGGGTCGATGTCGGCCATGTAGTGACCGAGGTTCCGGTAGGCGTTGATCAGCGAGAAGATTCGTGCGCTGCGCGGGATCGAGCCGACCCGTTCGTCATTGACGTCGTTGGCCCAACGGATCGGGGTGTAGGGCACGCGCAGGGAGTGGACGATCTCGTCGTAGAAACCATGCTGACCGATCAGCAGCTCGTGCAGCACCTTCAGGAACTCACCGCTCTGTGCACCCTGGATCACCCGGTGGTCGTAGGTCGAGGTGAGCGTGGTCACCTTCGAAACGCCGAGTTGGTTGATCCGGGCCTGGCTGGCGCCCTGGAACTCCGGCGGGTAGTCGATGGAGCCGACGCCGAGGATCAGGCCCTGACCGGCCATCAGGCGGGGCACCGAGTGGTTGGTGCCGATGCCGCCCGGGTTGGTCAGTGTCGCGGTGGTGCCGGCGAAGTCAGCAACGGTCAGCTCGCCCCTGCGGGCCTTGCCAACCAGTTCTTCATAGGCCGCCCAGAAGCCGGCGAAGTCGAGGTCCTCGCAGTTCTTGATGTTCGGTACGAGGAGTTGGCGGGTGCCGTCCGCCTTCTTGAAGTCGATCGCGAGGCCGAGGTTGATCGACGGCGGCGTCACCAGGTTCGGCTTGCCGTCGACCAGTTCGTAAGAGTTGTTCATCTCCGGCACGGCCAGCAGGGCCTTAACCATGGCCCAGCCGATGAGGTGGGTGAAGGAGACCTTGCCGCCGGTGGAGCGGGCCAGGTGCGCGTTGATCATCTGCCGCTGGTCGATCACCAGCTTCATTGGCACCTGGCGGACGCTGGTCGCGGTCGGCATCGACAGTGAGGCGTCCATGTTGACCGCGGTGCGGGCCGGGGCGCCGCGCAGCGGGGTGCGGACGGGCTCGGTTGCATCCTTGGTTGGCTGCGGCGCCTGCTTCGGGCGGTTCGCGGATACGCCGGAGGCTGCTCCAGTGATCTGGGGCGCGTTCTCTGCGTTCGGCTGGACGGCCTCGACTGCCGGCTCGTTCACCGGGGCTTCGGCCAGCGGACGGGACTCCGGCTCGGGTTCGGCCACGTCCACGATGGGCACTTGCACGACCTGCACGGTCTCTGCGGCAGCGGAGGTCGCCGGAGCTTGGACTTCCGGAGCTTGGGTCGCCGCAGCGGGGGCGGTCGGAGCCGCGGACGGTGCAGCCGCCGGTTGCGTCCCGTCCGCCGAAGCACCTTGGTGACTGCGGAAGTACTCGACCCAGCTTGCGTCCACCGACTCGGGGTCGGCGAGATACTGCTCGCGCATCTCCTCGATCAGCCAGTCGTTTGCGCCGAATTCGGCCAATGAATCGTTCGTGTCGACCCCCGAACCAGGTGTGGCCACAGTCGCCTTCTTCCTTGTCCACGCTGTCTTTTCGGCTCTTGGGTGATGCTACCTACAACCACCACCGGATTTGAACGAACAAGGCGGCGAGTCCCACGGCTGGGCCCGTCAATCGAGGTCTGACCAGTCGATGGAGCTCCGATGATCGATCGAGCTGCGGCCGGTCGGTCGGGTTTCGGGTGGTCGAGCTTGTCGGCATCAAGTAAGCGGTCCCGGCCAGAGTGTCTCTGACCGGGACCGATGTGGCGCCCCCGCGAGGATTCGAACCTCGGCTCCCGCCTCCGGAGGGCGGTGCTCTATCCCCTGAGCTACGGGGGCACACCCGCGTTGCGGGCTTGGACACCTTAGCAAAGATTCGCGGTGCGTCTCGCGGGCCTATCCTGTGGCCGTGTCCGGGGCCCGCAGACTGCTCGCAGCGGCGCTGCTGCTCGTCCTGCTGTCCGGTTGCGTGGCCAAGGCCGCGCCGGCCCCGGCCGAACTGCGCCAGACGCCACCGCCGTGGCCCGCACCGCGCGACGGCATCGCGTATTTCGAGGCGGCGGGTGTGCCCGCGTCCCGTCTGGACGACCGCTCGAACCAGCGGGTCGTGACCGTGGCGATCAGCATCGACGACGTCGGCGTCCCGTTGGTGCCGAACATCGGTGTCGACCGTCCGCGCGCGCTCCAGGCGCCGGTGCACACCCACGATGCCAGCGGCACGGTCTGGTTGGAGGGCCAGGGCGTCCAGGACGTCACGCTCGGCCAATTCTTCACGATCTGGGGCGTCCGCTTCGATGAGCGCTGCCTCGGTGCAGCGTGCGGCGGCGTCGAGGTGAGCGCGGACGGTGCCGCGGTTGCGACACCGGCAGAGCTCCGCCTGGCCGAGGTGTCCGACGTCCAGATCCGGGCGGCCAGCGGCAGCTGAGCGGCCACTTCTGGCACAGTTGCCTGCCATGACCCACATGCACGTCGCCGGCTCCATCCACGCCGACGTCACCACGCCCGCACCGGTGTGGCTGACCCGGCCCGAGGATGTCAATGCCCTCTCCGACAAGCTGTGGAGCAAGACCGTCAAGCGCGACGACGAGGGCGTGATCCAGGTTGCCGGCATTCCGGTGACCGATTTGGCCGAGCAGGTCGGCACCCCCGCCTACGTGATCGACGAGGACGACTTCCGCGAACGCGCGCGCGAATGGCGCAACGCCTTCGAAGGCTGGACGGTGTTCTACGCCGGCAAGTCTTTCCTCAGCGGCGTCATCGCCCGCTGGGTGGGCGAGGAGGGGCTCAACCTCGACGTCTGCTCGCTCGGTGAACTGACCGTGGCGCTGCGAGCGGGCTTCGACCCAGCCCGGATCGGCATGCACGGCAACAACAAGTCCGAAGCCGAGTTGCGGCTAGCCCTGGTTCGCGGTGTCGGCCGGATCATCGTCGACTCCTCGGACGAGATCACTCGCCTCGAATCGCTTTGTGCCGAGCTGGACACCACAGCCAACGTCATGATCCGGGTGACCACCGGCGTCGAGGCGCACACCCACGAGTACATCGCCACCGCCCACGAGGACCAGAAGTTCGGCTTCTCGATCACCGGCGGCCAAGCGCTGGTCGGCATGTTCCGCTGCCACCACAGTCCGCGGCTGAACCTGCTCGGTGTGCATTCCCACATCGGTAGCCAGATCTTCGATACCAACGGCTTCGAGGTGGCCGCCCGGCGCACGCTCAAGCTGTTCGCCCAGTTCAAGGAGGCCACCGGCATCGAGCTGTCCGAGCTCGACCTCGGCGGCGGCTTCGGCATCGCCTACACCAAGGAGGACACGCCGGCGTCCCCGTCCGAGCTCGCGTCCGGGTTGCGGGAGATCGTGGCGCACGAGTGCGCGGGCTTCAGGCTGGCCGTCCCGGCGATCTCCATCGAACCCGGGCGCGCGATCGTCGGCCCGTCCGGCATGGCGCTGTACCGGGTCGGCACGGTCAAGCCCGTTGACGTCGGCGGGGGACTGAGCCGCCGCTATCTTTCGGTGGACGGCGGCATGAGCGACAACATCCGTCCGGCGCTGTACGCGGCGGAGTACTCCGCAGCGCTGGCCAACCGCACCTCCGCCGCCGCGCCGGTGGTGTCGCGGGTGGTGGGCGTCCACTGCGAGGGCGGCGACATCCTGGTGCGCGACGAGTTCCTGCCCGCGGACGTGGCCGTGGGTGACCTGCTGGCCGTGCCCGCAGCCGGGGCGTACAGCCGGTCGATGGCCAGCAACTACAATCACACCCCGCGGCCGCCGGTGGTTTCGGTGAAGGACGGAACGGTCTCCGTCATGGTGCGCCGCGAAACCCTGGACGACCTCCTGGCGCTCGACGCCGGGCTCGCTGACGAGGAAGCATGATGACGGATTCCACGCCGCTGAAGGTGGCCCTGCTCGGCTGCGGAGTGGTCGGCTCCCAGGTCGCCCGCTTGCTGATCGAACAGGCCGAAGACCTGCGCGCCCGGATCGGACGTCCGCTCGAACTGGTCGGTATCGCGGTGCGCCGGCTCGAAGTCGAGCGGCCCGGCATCGACCGCGCGCTGCTCACCGACGACGCGCTCGCCCTCGCCAGCCGCACCGACGTCGACCTGGTGATCGAACTGCTCGGCGGCATCGAGCCCGCGCGCAGCCTGATCCTGGCTGCGATCGGCGCCGGCGCTTCGGTGATCACCGCGAACAAGGCACTGCTGGCCGAGGACGGCGGGACGATCTACGCCGCCGCCGAGCAGGCCGGTGTGGACGTCTACTACGAGGCGGCGGTCGCCGGCGCGATCCCGATCATCCGGCCGTTGCGCGAGTCGCTGGTCGGTGACGAGGTCACCGCGGTGGTCGGCATCGTCAACGGCACCACGAACTTCATCCTGGACAAGATGCACACCGATTCCGCCGATTTCGGCGCGGTCCTTGCCGAGGCGCAGGAACTGGGTTTCGCCGAAGCCGACCCGACCGCGGACGTCGAAGGCTACGACGCCGCAGCCAAGGCCGCGATCCTGGCCAGTCTCGCCTTCCACACCCGGGTGAACCTCGCCGACGTGGATCGCGAGGGCATCACCGGCGTGACCGGCGAGGACATCGCCGCAGCCAAGGAGATGGGCTGCGTGATCAAGCTGCTGGCCAGTGCCACGCTCAGTGACGACGACACCATCGCGGTGGGCGTGCACCCGACGATGGTGCCGGTGGCGCACCCGCTGGCCGCGATTCCAGGTGCGTACAACGCGGTCTTCATCGAGTCGCGGCACGCCGGCCGGCTGATGTTCATGGGGCCCGGCGCAGGTGGGTCGCCGACCGCGTCCGCGGTGCTGGGCGACCTGGTGACAGCCGCGCGAAACCGCGTCCGTGGTGCTCGGGGACCGGCCGAATCGACCTATTCGGGACGCGCGATCACGCCGCCCGGCAAGGTTGCCTCGCGCTACTACGTTTCGCTCACCGTGCACGACGAGCCCGGCGTGCTGGCCAAGGTGGCCGCGACGTTCGCCAAGCACGGAGTGTCGCTGCAGGCCGTCCGCCAGGAGAGCACCGGTGCACAGGCCCGCCTCGGGGTCATGTCCCACCTCGCGCTCGGTGAGCAGACGGACGCGGCCATCGCCGAACTGGGCGGAATGCCCGAAGTGCATCCCGGCATCGCCGTGATGCGGGTGCAGGGGGCCTGATGGATCTGGCGTGCCTCGATCTGGAAGGCGTCCTCGTTCCGGAGATCTGGATCAATGTCGCCGAGACCACCGGGATCGACGAACTGCGGCTGACCACTCGGGACATCGCCGACTACGACGAGCTGATGGGCCACCGGCTGCGCGTGCTGGACGCGCACGGCATCGGCCTCACCCAGATCCAGGCGGTGATCGCCGAAATGGGACCGATGCCCGGCGCGGCGGAGTTCCTAGGCTGGCTGCGGGAACGCTTCCAGGTGCTGATCCTCTCCGACACCTTCTATGAGTTCGCCATGCCGCTGATGGCCCAACTCGGCTTCCCGACCCTGCTGTGCCACCGGCTGCAGGTGCAGGACGACCGCGTGATCGGCTACACCCTGCGGCAGGCCGAATCGAAGCGGACCGCCGTCCGAGCGCTGCACGAGCTGAACTTCCGGGTGGTGGCCACCGGGGACTCCTACAACGACACCGCCATGCTCGCCGAAGCCGACGCGGGCATCCTGTTCCGGCCACCGGCCAATGTGGTCGCCGAGTTCCCGCAATTCCCGGTGGTCACCGACTACGCCGGGCTGCGCAACGCGTTCAGCTCGGCCCTCTAGCCACAGCTGGGCAGCAGATTTCCCCTCGACGTGAAGATATTCGGCAGCTCTGCGCCTGCGCTCGCCGCCGGGTGCTAAGCTGGCTTCGCGCCTCAGGCGTGGCTGCCCCTCAGATCGGGCAAGACGAACGCGAAGCAGACGTCCTCACTCGTCGAGAGATCCCAGTAGCTGTTCAGAGCATCCTGGCATCTCGGATCTGGCTGTCAAACAAGAGCTCTTTGTGGGCACCGGGCGGAGCCCGTACGGCCATGCCGGCGGACGCCCGATTGAAAGGAAACCCGTGACCGACACCATCGAAGCCGGTACCCGCAAGCGCTCCGGCGCTGGCCTTGACGGAATGCTGCTGCCGGAGCTGAAGCAGCTCGGCGCTTCCCTCGGGCTGAAGGGCACCGGCACCATGCGCAAGGGTGCGCTGATCGAGGCGATCCAGACCGCGCAGGGCTCGGCCAAGCCTGAACGCCCGGCCAGCGAGCGACCAAAGGGTGGTCGCGCCCGCGCCAAGGCCGCACCGTCCGGCGAGGCCGCGGACGCCGGCCAGCCCACGCTCCCGCGCAGCGCCGAGGCGGACGCGACCGTCGGCGAAGCCTCTGCCGAACGGACGGCAGAAGCGGCGCCGGCCCGCCGTTCCCGGGCGCGCGGCAACCAGGCTGAGCGCACCCAGACCACCGATCGTGAGCCTGCGGCCCGTGCCGATTCCGGCACCGCTGACGCAGGCAGCGCCGGCGTTGACGATGTCGCAGCCCGACTGGATGCGCTGAAGGCTGAGGAGTCCATCCGTCCGCGCCGCAATCGTGGGGACGGGGCCGACGGTGCCGAGGCTCGCAACAGTGAAACGGCGCGCCAGCCGCAGCAGAACTCGCAATCGCAGCAGAACCAGCAGCGCAATGACCGCAACGATCGCGACGACGACGATTACGGCAGTGGCCGGCGCAGCCGCCGTCGCCGCAACCGTGACCGGCAGAACAACAACCGTCGCGGTGGCCGTGCCGTCGGCGGGCCCGCCGGTCTCGACCGGATGGAAGCCGAGCCGGTGCTGGCCGAAGACGATGTGGTGATCGAGATCTCCGGCATCCTGGACGTCCTCGACAACTACGCATTCGTGCGGACCACCGGCTACCTGCCCGGACCCAACGACGCCTACGTTTCGCTGTCGATGGTCAAGAAGTGGGGCCTGCGGAAGGGCGACATCGTCACCGGTGCCATCCGCGCGCCGAAGGAGGGCGAGCGGCGGGAGAAGTTCAACCCGCTGGTGCGGATCGACACGATCAACGCCGCAGCGCCGGAGAAGGCCAAGGACCGTCCCGACTTCCAGAAGCTCACTCCGCTGTACCCGCAGGAGCGGCTGCGCCTTGAGACCACCGGAATCAACATGACCGGCCGAATCATCGACCTCGTGTCTCCGGTAGGCAAGGGCCAGCGTGGCCTGATCGTGTCGCCACCGAAGGCCGGCAAGACGCTGGTTATGCAGGCGATCGCCAACGCGATCACGGTGAACAACCCAGAGGTACACCTCATGATCGTGCTGGTCGACGAGCGTCCCGAGGAGGTCACCGACTTCCAGCGGACGACGTCCGGCGAGGTGATCGCGTCCACCTTCGACCGTCCCGCCGACGACCACACCACGATCGCCGAACTCGCGATCGAGCGGGCCAAGCGCCTGGTGGAGCTCGGGCGGGACGTGGTGGTGCTGCTGGACGGCATCACGCGGCTGGGGCGGGCCTACAACCTGGCCGCGCCGGCGTCCGGACGCATCCTGTCCGGCGGTGTCGATTCGGCTGCGCTCTACCCGCCGAAGAAGTTCTTCGGCGCGGCGCGCAACATTGAGGACGGCGGCTCGCTGACCATCCTGGC
>ERZ724513.197-NODE-197-length-27107-cov-9.271588_pt1 | contig 27107 bp, 25 predicted proteins | sample MGYA00376046_ERZ724513 | MGnify/ENA primary metagenome ERZ724513 (study PRJEB28724, sample SAMN07190883) | activated sludge metagenome | isolation source: activated sludge of sewage treatment plant in Hong Hong | place: Hong Kong | collected 2016-03-17 ...
GGCCGACCCGCAGGCCATCGCGTCAGCCCTCAACGGCGTCTCCCCGGCGATGGCCGGCGGCTTCGTCGCCGAGGCGCGGACGCTGCTGGCCAACCCGGCCGGGCTGCCCGCGCCGCTGGTGTCGTGCATCATGCCCACGACCAACCACCGCGACCGGGTAGCCCAGGCCATCGCCCTGTTCCGGCGGCAGACCTACCTGCAGCGCGAACTGATCATCATCGACGACGGCGAGGATTCGGTCGCCGACCTCATCCCCGACGAGGCCGCCCTGCGCGCGGAGGGCGCGGCCATTCGTTACGTGCGCCTCGACGGCCGCCGCACCCTCGGCCAGAAGCGCAACTTCGGCGGCGAGGCGGCTCAGGGGCCGATCATCGCCCACTGGGACGACACGACGTGGTACGCTCCCTGGCGGCTGAGCTACCAGTTGGGCGCGCTGGTGCAGCGCGCGGCGGACGGCTGCGGCCTGGATAGCCTGCTCCAGTATGATCCGGCCGCCGGCGCGGTCTGGCTGTCCGCTCGGCCGCCCGGCCCGGAGCCGGGGTTGTTCGGCAACACGCTCTGCTATCGCCGCGCGTTGTGGCTGGCGCGGCCGTTAGACGAGAGCGACGATAGCGACAGTGACGCCGCCTTCCTCCGCGACCGGCCCGAGGCCCGCCTGATCGCCCTGCAAGCCAGCGACTGGTTGGTAGACATCCTGCTGCTCACCGAGGAACGCCGCCCGGCCGAGGGCGTGCGGCGGCAGCCCTATCCCGCGGGCGAGGCGCGCCGGCTGCTGGGCGACGATGGCGCGGTCTACGAGCAGCTGGCCGGGCGCGCGCCCGCGCCGGTCGGCTAACGGGCGCGGCTGGCGTCCATGTGGAGGTCACTACGGAACCAATACTGACCGCGGCGACGGCCATCCTGCAACCGGTTGCCCTGCTGGCGCTGAGCCTGCTGGCGATTGTGGCCATCTGGGCGCTGGCGCAGCGCATTCGCCTGGCGCGCGCCAGGCGGCGGCCGGCGGCGACGACGCAACTGGCCGACGCCGCCATCGATTACGTCGAGCACCTCGACGAGCGCGGCGAACTGGTCGTGCCCGACGGCGCGTCGAAGAGCGCCGTCAAGCTGGCCCTGGCCACCGCCTGGGCGCAGACCGAACTGGCGCGGCTGGGCATTCGCCTGGGCGACGACGAGGCCACGGCCTGGCTGCGGGCGCGTCTGCACCGGCGCAGCGCCGAACTGAGGCCTGTGGCGGCCATGACCGCGGCGGCGCGCGAGGCGGTCGATCGCGTCGAACGGCTGCTGATGAGCGATTCGACCGCCCGGCTGGACCATAGCGAGCGCACCCTGTTCTACGCCCGGCTGGCGGCCGACTGGTTTGTCGTCCGCTTGGCCGAGCAGGGGGCGACCGTCGGCCGGGAAGAAGGGCAAGTCTGGGTGCAGGCCGAACTGCTGCGCCGTCTCAATGCCCGCGCCGACGACATGGCCGGCCGCAACGACCTCGACTCGCTGGTGCTGGAAGCCAACACCTTCCTCGATACACTGCGGGCCAACAACCGTCTGCCGGCCGGCAGCGACGCCGCCCGCGACCTGGCCGTCGCCTGGGTGCTGACCGAGGTGGCCAAGCGCGGCCTGGCCTACACGCCGCGCGAGATCGTCGCCGCTGTGCGCCGGGTCGTGCATTAGGTCGGGGCCAATGCGTATTCTCTACTCAGGCAGCGGCTCTTATGCTACTCTCTGGGCAACAGTGCCCGGAGAAACATATGGCAGCCGCAACGGCCATCCCCACCTCCCTCTTCGCCCGCCCCTTCCAGTCCGAGGCCGACTATGAGGCCATGCGCCGCCTCGTGGTCGAGGGCCTGGCCCTGACCGGTCTGCCCGTCTACGCCACCATCGGCAACCTCGACTGGTGGCGCGCGGCCGAGGACGACCCGCGCGGCGTCTACAACGTCCGGCTGTGGTTCGCCGGCCCGGAGCGGCTGGTCGCCTTCGCCTGGCCGGTCGATGATCAGGTCGATATCGTCGTCCACCCCGATTTCCCCGCTCTGCACGCGGCGGCGCTGGCCTGGGCCGAGGAGTACTTCCGGCCCGCGCCCGCCTTCCGCGCCTGGGCCTTCACCGGCGATGCCGCGCGCATCGCCGCCCTGACCGAGCGCGGCTACCGGCGCACGGATAAGGGGCTGGTCGCCTATGGGCAGGCAACGGCCGGGGCCGCCGCGCCGTCGTTGCCGCCCGGCTACACTATCCGCCCGGTGCGCGGCCCAGAGGAGAGCGAGGCGCGCGTCGCCGTCCAGCGCGCTGCCTTCGAGTCGGAGTGGATGACCATTGAGCGCTATGCCCGGGTGCGCGCGTCGCCGACCTACCGGCCGGAACTCGATCTCGTCATCGAGACCCCCGACGGCGATGTGGCCGGCTTCGCCCTGTTATGGCTCGACGCGGCCAACCGGCTGGGCGTCTTCGAACCGTTGGGCGTGGCCGCAGCCTACCAGCGGCGCGGGCTGGGGCGGGCGCTGATGCTGGCCGGGCTGCGCTGCCTGGGCGACCGCGGCGCTGATTACGCCCTCGTCGAGACTGGCCGCGACTACGAAGCGTGCGGCCTCTACGAGGCCACCGGCTTCACGCTGCTGGACACCAATTTCGCCTGGGTTTCACCCAACAGCTAGGAGGCGACTGAGGCATGAGCGACGACCTTGACCGCTGGCTGTCGCCCCAGACGCGGGAGGCCATCGAGCAACGTTACTACGCCGAGATCAACAGGCGCGCCCGCCTGGAGACGCTCAGCCACGACCCCAGCTTTCTGGCCGCGCTGCGCACCGGCGAGCCGCACGTTGGCCTTTTCTCTGACCACGGCATCGTCCACGCGCGCGACGTGGCCCAGCAGATCGTGACCGTCCTCGAACGGGCGCACGGGCTGCTGATCCCCCGGCGGCCGGCGTGGCGCTTCGCGTCGATGTTGGGCTATGGCGTCCTGCTGGCCTACCTGCACGACATCGGCATGATCGACTTCTCCGCCTTCGGCCGGGCCATGCACCCCGAATACGCCGCGCAGGCCGTTCTGAGCGCCGAGATGGACGACCTCGTCGCCGCCCTATGGCACGAGAACAGCGGCAATCTGGCCTGGCGGCTGACGCAGTTGGCGCAGGTGGGCGCGCTGGCAGAAGAGCCGCAGATGGTGCTGCGCGAACTGCTGGCTCTGACCATCGGCCACAGCAAGAGCAAGATCCCCATCGAGCTGCTCAACGACCGTCCCGCTCTGCGCCATCGCCTGCTGGCTGTGGCCGGCGCCGACCTGCGCGTCCTATACTACCAGCAACGCGCCGACTGGGCGCGGCAGCGGCTCTACGCGGCCCGGCAGGCGGGCGACGAGGTCGCGGCCGAGCGCTGGAGCACGGCCCTGGCCGCGGCCGAGCGCGAGGAGTTAGCCGCCCACGCCGCGCCGGAACGCAGCCGACAGCCACTCAGCGACGACGCGTTTGCCTGGCTGGTATCGGCGCATCCGGACGTGCGCGCCCTGGCCGAGGACGCCATCGATACCGTTCGCGCCCTGCGCGCGGCCGACTCGCTACGCCAGCGCGGCCTGGTGTTGAAGTGATCCGGCGGCTACGAGATGTTCATCAGTCGCGTGAGCGGCCGGGCCGTCTACTCACTGCAGGCCAACGACGGGCGGCTCTATCTGCTCGAAGTACCCGACCCCCTCAGCGCCGGGGAGGCCATCCTGGCCGGCAGCGAACTGGATGGCAACGGCGACTTGCGCATCGCCTTCCACCGCGGCGCGTTCGACACGCCCGCAGCCACCGACTACGCCGTCGCCGTCACCGCCGGCATTGTGGACGACATCATCCAGGACACCGTCATCAGCTTCCAGCGCGCGCCGGGCGAACCGGCCGAGGGGCTGAAGCCGGCGGCCGAGATGCGCATCCTGCTGGAAGAGACGGATGACTCGGCCGGCTTCGTCGCCCGTGTCCGCCAGCGCCTCATCGCCGACGCGCCGGGGCTGCGCGAGCGGGTGCGGTTGGCCCCGTCGCTACGCGAGGTGTCGGAGCGGGAGCGCGCGCTCTACCTGGCCGGCACGCCTATCACCTGGGATCGGCCCACCCGGCAGCAATTCCTGGATCGTCTGGCGCTCAGCGGCCAGCGCTGCGAAGGCATCGACGTGGAGCAGGCCTTCGCCGACGTGCGCCTGGTGCGGTTGCGGCCGGGCGAAGTGGTCATCGATGCCGGCGCGCCGGCGGCGTTCGTCTACATCCCCCTGGGCGAGGGGCTGCGCATTGTCCCGTTGGGCGGCTACGACACCATCGCCGCCCGCGCCTGGTCGCCCCTGGGCACCACCGGCGTCATTCACGGCGCGGCCCGCAACGCCACCGTCATCGCCGACGTGGTACTTGAGATGGTCATGATTCCTAAGGGCGTCTACATGCGCGAGTGGTATCGTACCCACTCGCCAGAAGATTTTCTCCTGCTGCTGGAGGATATGGATGGGTAGCGCCTGTTGGCGCGCTAGCCGTTGACCTGCGGCCCGCGGCTGAGTACTATATAGGCCACTTCTCGGCCGCAAGGCGGCGCGGGCAACACCACGGGAGGCGGTTAACATGGAAATCACCAGTTGGCGCGAGACCGGCCAGACGCCGGTCACGATCTTGCAGTTGAAAGGCGATCTCGTCGCCGAAGACCCACTGGGGACGCGCGTGAACGCGGCCTTCGCCGACGGCGCGCGCCACATCGTCTTGGACCTGAGCGACGTGCCCTACATCAGCAGCGCCGGCCTGCGGGCCATCCACTCGGCCTATATGCTCCTGCGTAGCGCCGACCCGGCCGACGCCGCCGCGGCGACGCAGGGCATCGCCACGGGCGCCTACAAGTCGCCCCACCTCAAACTCGTCCGGCCGTCGAAGAACGCCATGCGGGCGCTCTCGACAACCGGCTACGACATGTTCCTCGAAATCCACGACACCATCTCTAACGCCGTCCGGTCTTTCTCATGAAATCCCTGACCCTGCGCCACACGACGGCTGAGGTGCGCGACCTCAACGACTTTCGCGACTTCCTGGAGAAAGCGATCCTGTCGCTGGGTGGCAGCGACGACGACGCCGGCGACATGGTGTTGGCCGTCAATGAAGCCGTGACCAACAGCCTTCTCCACGGCTACGGCGGCCGGCCCGGCCCCATCGGCCTGTGCGTCGAGGCCGACGATGGCGAGTTGCGCGTCATCCTCTACGACGTGGCCGCGCCGTTTGACCCCACCCAGGCGCCACCGCCGGATATCAATCTGCCGCTGGAGGATCGGCCGTTGGGTGGTCTGGGCATCCACATGATGCGCCAGTTGACCGACGCGCTCATCTATCACCGCTCGACCGAGGGCAACGAGTTGACCTTTGTCAAACGCGCCGCTCTCGTCCAGCCGGGAGGCGACTAACCCCGTGACGACCGCCACCGCGGCCAGCGCGCCGCTGCTGCCGCCGCTCCTGTCGCCGGCCGAGCTGGCGCGCTGGGCGACGGAGGGCGAGCGCGTCACCGTGCCGAGCGGCGAGGCCGTCATCCGCGAGGGCGAGACCGGCGACGCCATGTTCATCCTCCTGGAAGGCGAGCTGGCCGTCACCATCCGGGGCAAGCGCATCGACTACCTGACGCCCGGCGCTGTCCTGGGCGAGATGGCCCTGGTCGATGCCCGACAGCGCAGCGCTACGGCCGTCGCCGTCGGCGACGCCCAACTCGTCCGCCTCGACCGCGATCGCTTCCTGGACGTGATCCGCGCCAAGCCCGATTTCGCCGTGCAGATCATGAACGTCATGTCCGTGCGCACGCGCCGACTGATGGAAGAGGAGATCAAGCGGCAGCGCATGGAGGAGGAGCTGATCATCGGCCGGCGCATGCAGCTCAGCCTGCTGCCGCGCGGCTGCCCGCAAGTGCCCGGCTTCGCCTTTGCCGCCGGCTATCGGGCGGCCAACGAGGTCGGCGGCGATCTGTACGACTTCATCGTCCAGCCCGACAACCGCGCCAAGATTCATATCGTCATCGGCGACGTAACCGGCAAAGGCGTGCCCGCGGCGCTGTACATGGCCGTTAGCCGCACGCTGATGCACACCTACGCCCTCGACGGCTCCAGCCCGGCCGAGGCGCTGCGGCGGGTCAACGACTTCATCCTCCACGACGCCGCCTCGCCGCTGTTGCTCAGCGCCTTTTATGGCGTGCTCGACGCCGACAACGGCCGCCTGACCTACGCCAGCGCCGGCCACAACCCGCCCCTCTGGCTCCACACGGCTACGGGCGAAGTGGAACCGCTGGAAGCGCGCGGCCTGCTGCTGGGCGCGTTCCGCGAGTTCGTGGGCGACGAGCGCGCCATCGTCCTGGCTCCCGGCGACTTCGTCGTCTTCTTCACCGACGGCATCACCGAGGCCCGCAACCCGGCCGGCGCTTTTCTGGACGACGAAGGGCTGGAGGCCATCGTCCGCTCGCAGCCGTGGGCCAACGCCGAGGCGTTGCTGACGGCCATCGTCGCGGGCGTGGACGCCTTTGCCGACGGCACGCCCCAGGCCGACGACTTCACCGTGGTCATCCTGCAGCGCTTGCCCTAGCGCAGCTCGCTCTGCTACGTCCGCTAAATCGTGATCTTGTCGTGCCAAAAGCATGACAGATGTCACTGCCCAGGCCCGGCGGCCTGTTGTATCCTCTTCTCTGAACCTATTGGCAAGGCAGAGTTAGCCAACCCATGCACGAATTGGCCATCACTGAGAGCGTCCTGGAGATCGCCCTGCGCCACGGCCGCGCCGCCGGCGCGGCGCGCATCACCGACCTGCACCTCGTCATCGGCGAGCTGTCGAGCGTTGTCGATGAGTCGGTGCAGTTCTACTGGGACATCGTCAGCGAAGGCAGCGCGGCCGCCGGGGCGACGCTCCACTTCCGCCGCGTGCCCGCGCAACTGGTCTGCCGCGCCTGCGGCCACAGCTACAGCCCGCGCCAGGCGCTGCCCTGCCCCGCCTGCGGCAGCGAGGACATCCGCGTAGCCACGGGCGAAGAGTTCTATCTGGAAGCCATCGATGTAGCCTCCAAAGAGGCCGACGCCGTGGCGCTAAGCGAGACACCATGACCCAACGAGTAGCCGTTGTAGAGCGCATTCTGGGGGCCAACGACCGCCTGGCGGCCGACAATCGCGCCCGCCTCGACGCCGCCGGCGTCTTCAGCCTCAACTTCCTGGCCTCGCCCGGCGCGGGCAAGACCAGCCTCGTAGAGCAGACTGTCAGTCTGCTCGCCGGCCGGCTGCGCCTGGCCGTCATCGACGGCGACATCGCCACCAGCATCGACGCCGACCGCGCCGCCGCCGCCGGGGCCACGGCCGTGCAAATCAACACGGGCGGCGAGTGCCACCTGGACGCGGTCATGCTCCAGGGCGCGCTGGATCAGCTCGACCTGTCCGCCGTCGACCTGCTCATCGTCGAGAACGTCGGTAATCTCATCTGCCCGGCCAACTTCGCCCTGGGAACGCACAAGAGCATCCTCGTGGCCTCGGTGCCGGAGGGGGACGACAAACCCTACAAGTACCCCGGCACCTATCGCGGCGTCGATGCCCTGGTCATCAACAAGATCGACCTGCTGCCCTACGTCCGCTTCGACATGGACTACTTCCGCCGCGGCGTGGCCGCGTTGAACCCCGGCCTGGTCACCTTCCCCCTCTCCTGCCGCACCGGCGAAGGGCTGGAGGCGTGGCTCGATTGGGTCGTGGCCCAGGTGGCGACAGGGAAAATGACCCACGGATGACCTCCTCCCTCATCCCTCTTCCCTCATCCCTCCTCCCTCATCCTTCATCCGAAGCGGTTGGCCTGCGCATTCACATTACCGGCATCGTCCAGGGCGTCGGCTTCCGGCCGTTTGTCTACGGTCTGGCGCGGCGCTATGGCCTGACCGGTTGGGTGCGCAACACCTCCTCCGGCGTCGACATCGAGGCCGACGGCCCGGCCGGCGCGCTGGCGGGCTTCGCCGCCGCGCTACGCGACGAACTGCCGCCGCTGGCGCGTATCGACTGCTTCGACGTGGCCCCCCGCCCGGCCAACGGCTACACCACCTTCGACATTCGCGCCTCCCAGGCCGAGCCGGGCGCGTTCCAGCCCATCCCGCCCGACGTGGCGGTCTGCGCCGACTGTCTGCGCGAGCTATTCGACCCGGCCGACCGCCGCTACCGCTACCCGTTCATCAACTGCACCAACTGCGGGCCGCGCTTCACCATCATCCGCGACATCCCCTACGACCGGCCGCTGACGACGATGGCCGGCTTCCCGCTCTGCCCCAACTGCGCCGCCGAATACGCCGACCCGCTCGACCGCCGCTTCCACGCCCAACCCGTGGCCTGCCCCGTCTGCGGGCCGCGGCTATGGCTGGAGAGGCCGGGCGAGGCCGGGGAACTGGCCGCCGGCGACGACGCAATCGCGCTGACGCGGACGCTGCTGCGCGATGGAGCCATCGTCGCCGTCAAGGGGCTGGGCGGCTTCCATCTGGCCGGCGACGCGACCAACGCTGCCGCCGTAGCCGAGTTGCGCCGCCGCAAGTTGCGCGTCGGCAAGCCGTTCGCCGTCATGCTGCCCGATCTGGCCGCCGCCCGCCGCGCCTGCGAACTGAGCGCGGCCGAGGAGGCGCTGCTGCTGTCGCCGGCGCGGCCGATTGTCGTCGCCCGCCGCCGCCCCGACTCGGCCATCGCCGCCGAGATCGCCCCCGGTCAGGCGACCATCGGCGTCATGCTGCCCTACACGCCTCTCCACCACCTGCTGCTGGAGCGCGCGCCCGGCTTCCCCGAAGCGCTGGTGATGACCAGCGGCAATCTCAGCGAGGAACCCATCGCCTTCACCAACGCGGTCGCCCGCGAGCGGTTGGCCGGGCTGGCCGACGCCTTTCTGTTCCACAACCGCGACATCTACACCCGCTGCGACGACTCAGTGCTGCGCGTCGTGTCCGGCGGCGACGCGGCCGTGCCCCTGCGCCGGTCGCGCGGCTACGCGCCCTACCCCGTGCGCCTGCCGCGGCCCGCGCCGCCCCTGCTGGCCACGGGCGCCGAACTGAAAAACACCTTCTGCCTGACTCGCGGCGACTACGCCTTTCTCAGCCACCACATCGGCGACCTGGAGAACTACGAGACGCTGGTGGCCTTCGAGGAGGGCGTGACCCACATGGAGCGTCTTTTCCGCGTCCGGCCGGAAGCGCTGGCCTACGACCTGCACCCCGACTATTTGGCCACACGCTACGCCCTGGAGCGGGCGGCGCGCGAGGAGCTACCGGCCGTCGGCGTGCAACACCACCACGCCCACATCGCCGCGGGCATGGCCGAGCACGGCCTGCCGCCCGCTGCCCGCGTCATCGGCGTGGCCTTTGACGGCACGGGCTACGGCGACGACGGCGCAATCTGGGGCGGCGAGTTCCTGCTGGCCGGCTATGGCGACTACGAACGGGCCGCCCACCTGCGCTACGCGCCCCTGCCCGGCGGCGACCGCGCCGTGCGCGAGCCGTGGCGCGTCGCCCTGGCCTGGCTGGCCACGACCGGCCTGCCCTGGGATGACGACCTGCCGCCCGTGGCCCATGCGCGCGCCACGCGGCCCGACGCTCCCGCCACGCTGGCGCAACAGATCGCCCGCGGCATCAACAGCCCGCCGACATCGAGTATGGGCCGCCTGTTCGACGCCGCGGCGGCATTGGCCGGCGTGCGCCAGACCGTGACCTACGAGGCGCAGGCAGCTATCGAGTTCGAGGCCGCATGTGACGGCGAGGAGACGGCCGCTTATCCGTTCGACTATGCGAATGACCTCATCGACCCCGCGCCGCTCTGGGCCGCCTTGCTGGCCGACCGCCGCGCCGGGCTGCCCCTACCGCGCCTGGCCGCCCGCTTCCACAACGGTGTCGCCCACATGACCCGCGACGTTTGCCGCCGCCTCCGCGCCGCCCACGGCCTCGACGCCATCGTGCTCAGCGGCGGCGTGTGGCAGAACATGACCCTGCTGCGGGCAACGCTGGCCCTGCTGGCCGCCGACGGCTTCACCGTCTATACCCACCGGCTCGTCCCGCCCAACGACGGCGGCCTCGCCCTCGGCCAGGCGGCCGTAGCCACGGCTATAAGGATGAAGGATGAGGGATGAAGGATGATAGGCAGTCGTGGGCAGTGTACAGTGACCAGTGTACAGTGGCCAGTGGCCAGCGGGGCCATTGACGCACGACGAGTGAACACTGACCACTGGCCTACTGTCTACTGTTCACTGACCACTGATCTACTGTCTACTGGCCTACTGTCTACTGACCTACTGACCTACTGATCACTGACCTACTGACCACTGACCAAGGAGCACCATGTGTCTCGGCGTCCCCGGTAAAATCATCGACATCTACGAATCCGACGGCCTGCGAATGGGCCGCATCGACTTCGGCGGTACAGTCCGCGAGGCGTGCCTGGCTTACGTGCCCGAAGCGGCCGTGGGCGACTACACGGTCATCCACGTCGGCTTTGCCATCAGCCGGCTGAGCGAGGCAGAGGCCCAGGCGACACTGGACACGTTGCGCGAGATCGCCAACCTCGAAGAGGAGCTGGGGCCAGATGCGCCGGCTTAGGCTCGCCGCCCCCCGGAGCAGACCATGAAGTACGTCAGCGAATACCGCGACGCCGAACTTGTCGGCGCGACCCTGCGCGAGATCGGCCGCGTCGTCAGGCGACACAAGTCGCCTCGCCCGTGGGTGATCATGGAGATCTGCGGCGGCCAGACCCACGCCATCGTCCGCCACGGCATCGACCAACTGCTGCCGCCGGAGATCGAGCTTGTCCACGGCCCCGGCTGCCCTGTCTGCGTCACGCCGCTGGAGCTAATCGACAAAGCGCTCGCCATTGCCGCGCGGCCGAACGTCATCTTCACCTCCTACGGCGACATGCTGCGCGTGCCCGGCAGCGGGCGCGATCTCTTCTCCGTTCGCGCCACCGGCGGCGACGTGCGCGTCGTCTACTCGCCCCTCGACGCGGTCAAGATCGCCCAGGCCAACCCGGACAAGGAGGTCGTCTTCTTCGCCATCGGCTTCGAGACGACCGCCCCGGCCAACGCCATGAGCGTCGTCCAGGCGCGGGCGCTGGGGCTGAGGAACTACAGCGTCCTCGTCTCCCACGTCTGCGTGCCGCCGGCCATGCACGCCATCCTCGGCTCGTCACAGAACCGCGTGCAGGGCTTCCTGGCCGCGGGGCACGTCTGCGCCGTCATGGGCTATTGGGAGTACCCGCCCATCGCCGCGCAGTACCGCGTGCCCATCGTCGTCACCGGCTTCGAGCCGCTGGACGTGGCCCAGGGCATCCTGGCCACCGTGCGACAGCTGGAGGCGGGGCGGCACGACGTCGAGAACGCTTACGGCCGGGCCGTCACCTTCGCTGGCAACATTCCCGCCCAGCGGGTCATCGAGCAGGTCTTCGAGGTGCGCGACCGGCAGTGGCGCGGCATCGGCCTCATTCCGGCCAGCGGCTGGGGGCTGCGGGCCGAGTACGCCGACTTCGACGCCGAGCGCCGCTGGGACGTGGGCGACATCCGGCCGCAGGAGTCGCCGCTGTGCATCGCCGGGCAAATCCTGCAAGGGCTGAAGAAGCCCCACGACTGCCCCGCTTTCGGCGTCCAGTGTACGCCGGAGACGCCGCTGGGGGCGACGATGGTTTCATCCGAAGGCGCTTGCGCGGCCTACCACCGCTACGGGCGACACCTGGAGAATGACGAATTAGGAATTAGGATTTAGGAATTGGCCAACAGGCTTTGCTCTTCGATTCCTAATTCGTAATTCCTAATTCCTACTTGCTATGACCAACTCACCAGTAGACCTAGAAGGCCCCGTCTGCCCAATTCCGTTGCGCCACGACGAGAAGATCGTCCTGGGCCACGGCAGCGGCGGACGCATGAGCCACGAACTGATCGGCCGCCTCTTCCAGACGCCGTTCGACAACCCCGCCCTGCGCGCGGGCGACGACGCCGGCGTCGTGGCCATCGACGCCGCCCGCCTGGCCATCAGCACCGACTCCCACGTCGTCTGGCCGCTGTTCTTCCCCGGCGGCGACATCGGCCGGCTGGCCGTCTGCGGCACGGTCAACGACCTGGCCATGATGGGGGCGACGCCGCGCTATCTGACCGCCGGGTTCATCCTCGAAGAGGGGCTGGACGTGGCCGTGCTGGCCGAGGTGGTGCTGTCGATGCAGGCCGCGGCGGCCGAGGCCGGGGTGCAGATCGTCGCCGGCGACACCAAGGTCGTCCAGCGCGGCAAGGCCGACGGGCTGTACATCAACACCGCCGGCGTGGGCGAGTTGCCGGCCGGTCGGGCCATCGGCGGCGCGGCGGCGCGGCCGGGGGATGTCGTCTTGCTCTCCGGCCCCATCGGCGACCACGGCATCGCCGTACTCAGCGCCCGCGGCGACCTGGGCTTCGACGCCGACGTGGTCAGCGACGTGGCTCCGCTCAACCACCTCGTCGCCGCGCTCCTAGCCGCCGGCGAAGGCGTCCACGTCCTGCGCGACCCCACCCGCGGCGGCGTGGCCACGACGCTGAACGAGATCGCCCGGCAATCGGGCACGGCCATCATCCTCGACGAGCGGGCCATCCCCGTGCGGCCGCCGGTCGTCGCTGCCTGTGAGATGCTGGGCTTCGACCCGCTCTACGTGGCCAACGAGGGCAAGCTGCTGGCCATCGTCGCCGCGGCCGACGCGCCGGCGGTGCTGGCGGCCATGCGGGCGACGCGCTACGGCGAAGAGGCGGTCATTATCGGCCACGTGCAGGCCACGCCGGCCGGCCGCGTCCTACTGCGCACGGCCATCGGCAGCACGCGCGTGGTCGATATGCTGGCCGGGGAGATGTTGCCGCGGATTTGCTGAGCGGCGAAGCCGTCGCCCGGCTTCCGCGGCAACGCCCTAAGCGGGCACTAATTCCCGCTTGCCGAAGGAGGCCATCTGCTTGACGACGTACTCCTCCAGGCCATCCATCGCCTTGGAAAAGCTCTTGATCGTCGCCACCGTCGCCGGGTGGGCGTTGAACTGCTCCAGCCACATCCCGTTGGGGTCATACGCCTGAACGACGTAGGGGATCTGCAGCAGCTTGTCCATCACCCGCGGCGGCACCTGCACCTTGTCCAGCGCGTCGCTCTCGAAGGTGAGGTCGTCGCAGACCTCGAAGAGCGGCCCCAGGACATAGGGCGGGCAGGTGTAGACCACGTCGCCGGCCAGGTACTCCACATCCCAGAAGTGCTGCCGCCCGGCGACGTATGGTCCCTGGCGCAGCGAGCAGGCCAGTAGCTTGCTGGGAAAGGCCTCATCGCGCAGGATGCGGTAGGCGCGCTGGAACACGGCGATGCCGAACCAGTGCTTGTCCTCCCAACTCAATTGGATGCCCTTGCGCGCGGCCTGCACGTCCAGGGCCGGGTTCTCCGTCAGGCGGCCGACCATCATCGTGATGACCGCGCGCCAGCGATGGAGATCGACGGTTTCCGAGTCGAAGTAGTTGCCCCGCTGCTTGAGGGCCACGCCCTCGCGCGTCGCCTCGGCCGAGGCCAGGATTTGCGGCAGCGTGAAGCAGGTCGTCGTGTTGGTGCCGATGCCCTTGGCGGCCAGGATGCGTAGAACGCTGATGCCCTCCGCGCTGGCTGGAACCTTGATCATCACGTTGGGGCTGAGGCTATGGAGTTCCTCGGCCGCGGCGACCATGACGTCGATCTCGGTGAACAGGCGCGGGTCCACCTGCCCGGAGATGTAACCGTAGCGGCCGCCGCTGGCTTCCCAGATGGGCAGCATGATCTGCGCCCCGCGGCGCACCGTCTCCTCATAAGTCAGCCAGGCGATCTCCTTGGCGTCGAGGTCAGGGTGGTCGTGGATTGCGTCGGCAATCCATTCGTTCCAGAAGTCGGGATCGGCCCTGACCGCCTCATAGGCCAGCGGCGGGTTGGTCGTGCAGCCGCGCACCAGGCCCGCGGCCGGGTCGCCTACGTCGAACATGCGCACTAGCTGCTCTTCCAGAAGGGGCCGCCGGGCCGCGGGGATGCGCGCCAGCATGTCCGCTTTCCACTTGTTGTAGACGAGCGGCGAGGAGTCCCACCAGATCTCCAGGCTTGGGTTGGCCTCCACCAGCCGCTCGATGACGCTCTGAATCATAGGGTTCACCATCCCTGGGAGGGCGCGCCCGACAGTCGGGTCTGACCAGGGGCGCAGCCTGCCCGAATACCTGATGGGTTGGTAAGGGGTGGGTATGGGTCTGAGTGAAGACCCATCCACCCCTTACCCTGCTCACCAAGGTGGCCGTGGTTCGGTTCCCATCGGGCGCAGCCCAACAGAAAGGCCCGCGACCAATGCTAGAAGACGCGAATCGGAATCTCCGCCGGGGCCGTGAACAGCTCCTTCAACTGGTCATCCACCTTGCACAGCGTGATCGACATGCCGGCCATCTCCAGCGAGGTGCAGTACTCGCCGACATAGCTGCGCCAGATCTTGATGCCGCGTTTCTCCAACTCCTCGTGAACGTGGCCATAGACGATGTACAGCTCGGAGATGGGCGTGCCGCCCAGGCCGTTGATCATCAGCGCCACCTCATCGCCCTCGTGGAAGATCGGCTCTTCGCGGTCGTCGCCGCCGGGGATGGGCTTGCGGTCGGTCAGGATGGCTTCCAGCATCTCGTCGGCGATCTCGTTGGCGCTGGCCAGCTTCTTCCGCGCCCGGCCAGGCTCGCCGTGGATGCCGACGCCCATCTCGATCTCGTCCTCTTCGAGGGTGAAGATCGGCTTGCCCTTGGCCGGCGGCGTGCAGCCGGTCAGGGCCATGCCCATCGAGCGCAAGCGCGAGTTGACCTTCTTGCCCAGTTCGACCAGTTCATCGAGCGACGCGCCGGCCTCGGCCGCCGCGCCGACGGCCTTGATGACGAAGAAGTTGCCGGCCACGCCGCGGCGGCCGACAGTCCAGGTGCTGTTCTGCACGGCCACGTCGTCATCGACGAAAATAGTCTTGACGGTAACGCCCTCCATGTCCAGCATCTCCGTGGCCATCTCGAACGACATGCGGTCGCCGCTGTAGTTGTTGACGATGTGGAGGATGCCCTTGGGCGAGTTCAGGATCTTCGACGACTCGACGACGTAGTCCATCGGCGGCGCGGAGAAGACGTCGCCCGGGCACGCGCCATCGAGCATACCCTTGCCAACGACCATGATGTGCGCCGGCTCATGGCCGGAGCCGGAGCCTTGGACGATGGAGACCTTGTTCGGGTTGGGCGCGTCGGCGCGCATCACCAGGTTATACTCCGGCACATACTTGATCGTGCCCGGGTTGGCCAGCTCGATACCCTTCATCATTTCGGGAACGAACTGCTTGGGGTCATTCATCAGCTTTTTCATGTCAACTACTCCTTGGGCTATGGGTTTGAGATTTCCGGCCACGACGCGGCAATTGTCTCGGCCATTACGGCGACAGCGATAGACCCCGCATCGTATGTGTCCATGCTGCGCTCGCCCGTATAGGCGGCCCGGCCGCGTTTGGCGATCCAGGGCTTGATGACCTCCGTCTGTTCGCGGGCCTTGACGGCGGCGGCATCGAGCGCCTCCTGGGTGCTGCCGCCGCTCTTCAGCACACGTTCCAGTTCGTCGACCGCGGGGATGAACCCGTCCAGAAGAGTCTTGTCGCCCACATCGGATTGGCCGCGCTTCTTCATGCCCTCCTCGGCCGCCCGCAGCATGGCGATGACGTCATCGGCCGTCAGTTCGGCCTTGTCGCCCGCGGCGAAACCAGCACGCATGAACCCGGTGCCCCAGATCGCTCCGGAGACGCCGCCCACGCGACTGGTGATGATCATGGAGACTTTCTTCAGGAAGGTGCCCGGCGAACTGCGATCGAGGGTGTCCCACTCGTCCATCAGCTTGCGGAAGCCATTCGCCAGCGAGAGACCGAAGTCGCCATCACCTACAACGCCATCCAACTCGGCGAAGTAGAACTCGTTTTCCAGGGCCACATCGGCAATAGTGCGCACAACGCGCTCGGTAACAGCAAGAGTAGAATCCGACATACTTCCTCCTCGGCGTGCGAGAGGTGGCTTGCGCGGCACGGCAGTGTTAGGCCCGCCGCCACGTCCTGCGTTACTTGGCCAGCAATGTGTGGGAGCTATCAGTTAAGGGTTCTTCAAGCGCGCCTCCTCTGTGCTAGATCGATCATTGCGATGTTCAGAAGGCCCGCGCCGCCAGGACCATCTCCAGGTCGCTGACTGTCACGTACCCCTGTGGTCGGGCGGCGGTGCGATTGGCCAGGACGACGGTCTGCTCGCCGCCGGGGTCGCCCAGGCTCGATACCACCAGCGCCGCCTCGCTGAAATCTTCGTTCTGCGTGAATGGGTTGACGGTGACGACACAGGCCAGTCGCGCGGCCGTCGCCGCCAGCAGGCCATTGCGCGAATCCTCGACGACGATGCAGTCGGCCGGCTCCAGGCCCAACTCGTTGAGGGCCAACAGGTAGACGGCCGGATCGGGCTTCTTGGCCCTGGCCATATCGCCGGCGAAGATGCCGGCGAACTTGGCGGCAGTTTCCGCGCCCGCGGTGCCCGCGCCCATCACGTGATCGACCACAGCCTGCACCGACGACAGCGATGACGTTGAGCAGACGGCCAGTTGCCAGCCGGCGGCGTGGGCCTCGTCGGCCAGGCGCTTGACGCCGGGACGACCGGGCAAGGCCCCCGCGGCGATCAGTTCCTTGTAGATGTCGCTCTTGCGCTTGTGCCAGCCGGCGACGACGCGCCACCATTCCTCGTCATCGGCGGGTACGTCGTAGACGGCCCGGAAGTCGGCGTCGCGGCCGAGGCTGGCCATGCGCTCCTTGCCGCCGCCGATCTTGACCTTCTCGGCGTATTGCTCCAGGCTCCACTGGTAATTGATGCCCTGCTCGCGCCACATACGGTTGAAGGCGACCAGATGGCCGTCGCTCTCGGTATCGGCCAGAACGCCGTCACAGTCGAAGAGAAGCGCCCGCGTCATGCTTTGCCCTCGCTGCCGAAAAGCCGGAAGTAGTGCCGGGCCATGGCGATGACGTCGTCGCGCACCGCGCCGATGAGCTTCAGCGGGTTGTATTCCGTCGGCCTGGCCTCCAGGTACTTGCGGAAGCCGTCGGCGTAGGTCTTCTTGAGATCGGTGGAGATGTTGACCTTCGCCGCGCCGAGGGCGATCAGCCGGTGGAAGACCTCGTCATCCAGGCCGCTGCCGCCGTGGAGCACCATCGGCATGTGGGTCGCGTTGACGAGCTTCTCCATGTGCTCATAGCGAATCCTGGGCGTGTTCTTATAGAAGCCGTGGGCGGTGCCGATGGCCGGCGCATAGCAATAGATGCCCGACTCGCGGATGAACTCCAGGTCTTTCTCGAACGGCACGGGCGCGGCCTCCTCGTCGCTGCCGATGTCGTCTTCGACGCCGGTCATGGGCACGACCTCGCCCTCGACGTGCGCGCCGTAGCCGGCGGCGAAGTCGGCGATCTCGCGCGTGATGCGAAAGTTCTCGTCGTAATTCAGCGCCGAGCCGTCGAAGAGAACGGAGTTCCAGCCCAGGCGGAGGCACTCCTTGGCAAATTCCGGGTCAGGGCAGTGATCCAGATGCAGCGTCACGGGAACGGACGCGCGGCCGGCCATGTGGGTGAAGATGTCCATGACGACCGGCGCGCCCCAATATTGCACGGTCTTGACCGAAATCTGGATGATCAGCGGCGAGCGCGACTTCTCCGCGGCCTTAATCAGCGCGTCAGTCGTGAGATCATCGACGGCATTGAAAGCGGCGACGCCATAGCGTTGCTTGAACGCCGGATCCATGATCTCCGGCAGCGTGGCGACGGACATAGTGGCAACTCCTTGCGCCCACCGCCGCCGGCGCCAGGCGACGCCGGCGCAGGTGGGCCTAGCTTAACGGGTGAGAGTGGTCGTCAGTGAATAGCGGTCGCCGCGGTTGTAACAGATGGCAAATTCCACCGGCCGGCCGTCTTCGCTGTAGACCGTGCGTAACTTATAGAGAATGGGCGCGCCTTCCTCGACGCCCAACAGCCGGGCGATTTCGTCCTCGGCCAGGCGCGCCTCGACGCGCTGCACCGCCCGCCGCACCGGGTCGCCGCGCTCGCTCAGCAGTTCCCAGAGCTGACGGGTCTCAATGCCCGCGTCCAGGATGTCGGGATAGAGGCGATAGGAGACATGCTCATCGTGAACGGCGAGCGGCTGATCATCGGCCAGGCGCAGCGTCCGCACGCGGACGATAGGTTCGTCCTCGCGTAGATTCAGCGCACGGGCGACCATCAGCGTCGCCCCGGTGATCTCGCGCAAGAGCACTTCGATGCGGGGCACGAAGCCCTCTTCCGCGGCCGACTCAAAGTAACCGGTCAGGCGATTGTGATGGCGGTCGATGTGGCGATGGGCGATGAACGTGCCCACGCCGCGGCGGCGGTAGAGCACGCCCTCATCGATCAGGTCGAGAATGCCGCGCCGCACGGTCATGCGACTGGCGCCCATCAGGATCGCCAATTCTTCCTCCGGCAACAGGCGTTCACCGGGCTTCAGCTTGCCAGAGGTGATTTGCTCGCGGATGGCTTCGCGCACCTGAGCATAGAGCGCGATTCCCTCGTTACCGTTCAAGGGCATCATGGGCAGCACACGCGTCTATACGAGTCGAGGAAAGATGTATAGGCAACCCAGCGCGGTTGTATATACATCGTTCATGATAATACGCGCGGCTGGCGGTGTCAAGCGTTTTGGGCCGGTTGGTCTTGCCACTTACAGGGCACTCTGCTAGACTGTAGGTGATTTCCCCTGATCAGGAGCGGGACGTGCTGGCCCGCACGCCCCAACGGATCGCAGCGCACAAGGACGAACTGACAATGCCGCTGTCGGCGCGGCTTTCGGGCATTTTCAACGTTCGTGAAGACGAACGCCCCCTGGTGGTGCAGGTCTTTTCATTTTCGCTGTTGCTGTCGGCCGGTTACGTCCTGGCAAGCACAGTGGCCTACGCGCTATTCTTGTCCGAGTTGGGCGTTGGGTCTCTGCCCTACATCTACATCGTCTCCAGCGCGGCCAGCGCCTTCGTCTCCTTCATCTATTTGCGCATCAGTGAACGCGTCTCCCTAAGCCGGATGACGCTCGGCGCGATTGTTCTGCTCCCTCTCAGTGTGTTGCTGCTATGGCTGGCGCTGGGCCTGACGTCCAGCCGCGCCCTATTCTTCGCCTTGCCCATCTTCGCCACCTTGCTGGCGATGCTGCAATACACCCTGTTCTGGAATTTGCTCGGCCGCCTCTTCACCCTGCAACAGGGTAAGCGCCTGTTCGGCCTGCTCGGTTCGGGCGATTCAATTGCCACGCTCATCGCCGGCTTGCTGGCGCCTGTGCTGGTGGCTCTTGTCGGCACGACCAATCTTCTGCTCCTGGCTGTCGCCGCCTATGCCGGCGGGCTGCTGCTGTTCGTCGGCCTGGTCCGCCGCTACAGCGCGCTGCTGGACGAGGTCGAGATCGAGGCAGAGGCGACCGCCGGGCCAGGCCCGACCTCGCTGCGCAGCCGCTACGTCCTGCTCATCTTCGCCATTACTGCCGCCTACGTCTTTGGCACATACCTGGTCGATAGCATTTTCTACATAGAGGTCGAGGGGTTTCTCGTCGGCGCCGATCGCCTGGCGAGCTTTCTGGGCGTCTTCTCGGGCATTCAGGGCGGGCTGGGGCTGATGCTGCAATTGCTGCTGACGGGTACGATTTTGGAGCGCTTCGGCGTCCGGCCGACCCTGGTGGCCACACCGCTCATTCTGTGTCTGTGGATGACGCCCTACGCGCTGTTGAGCGGGATGGGAGTTGCGCCGCTCATCCTGTTTGGGCTGGTGACGGTGGCCTACATGTGTCTATTGGTGGCCGACGCCATCGATTCACCCGCCTACAGCCTGCTCTATCAGGTCTTGCCGCCCGACGAACGGGTGCGCGTGCAGACGCTGACCTCGGGCGTCATCGACCCAGTGGCCGCCGCACTGACTGGCGCGCTGCTCATCTTCCTCTACGATGTACTGGGTGGCCAGGCACGCCACGCTGCCTATCTACTACTGGTCGTCGTCGCCGTCTGGGCACTGTTTGGCTGGCTGCTGGCCCACGAGTATCCGGCCCAGGTCCAGCGCGCCCTGCGCAAGCGACTGCTCGGCGGCGAGAGCCAGCTGCCGACCGAACGCGCCAGCCTGGAACTGATCCGCAATGGCCTGCGCCAGCCCCATGCCGGCACAGCGCTTTACGCGCTCCAACTCCTGGAGCAGACAGAGCCGGCCACCCTGGGCGAACTGGGGCCGTCGCTGCTGGAGCACCCCGCGGCCATTGTGCGAGCAGAGGCTGTTAGAGCACTGGAACGGAACAATGTACGGGCGGCGTTGCCGACCCTTCTGGAGTGCCGGGGCATCGAAACGGACCCGGCCGTGCGCGGTGCGCTGGAACGAGCCATCGCCGCCCTGTGCGAAAATGATGTCATCGAATGCGTCGGGCTGTCCCTAGAGGCCGCCGACCCGGTCATGCGCGTCGGCGCGATGACCGGCCTGCTGCGCAGCGGCGACATGGACGCTTTGATGGTCGCCCTGGAGACGTTGCGGGGCTGGATGTCCGACCCCGACCCGGCCGTGCGTCTTCTGGCAGCCGAGGCGTTGCACGACGCCGAGATACCCAGCCTTTACCGACCCATCCTGCAACTGATGGACGACGTGGATGCGCGCGTCCGCCGGCGCAGTCTACAGGCGGCGGCGCGCCTGAAGCACCAACGTCTCTGGCCTAAGGTGATCGAACTCCTGAATAGCGCCACCGAGCGCGAAATGGCCATGAGCGCCCTGGCGGCCGGCGGGTTGGGGGCCTTGCCGGCTATTGAGCAGGCCGTTCGGCAGCCGACGCAGTCAGGCCCGGCCGACCGCGCGCGCCTGACGCGCCTCATTCGCGCCGCCGGCCGCGTCGAGGCTGATGCGGCTCATGAACTGCTGACCGGCCTGCTGGATGTGCCGGACTTTGAGATTCATACTCAGGTATTGCGCGCGCTGCGGCGCGGCGGCTACCGCGCGCCTAGTCCGGCGGTCGTGGAGGAACTGGTGGCCAACGAAGTGGCACGGGCTACGTGGGCGCTACGTGCCAGGGCCGATCTGACCACCAATCCCGAACCGGGCGGCACTGAGCAGGCCGTCGAGCTACTCCTGGTGGCGCTGGATGACATGGTGGTTCGCGTGCAGCGTAACGTTTTCCACTGTCTGGCCTTCGGCCACGATGCGCGCCTGATCAGGAAGATCGAGGACACGTTCTGCCACGCCGGCGATGATCGCGCCGCGCGCGAAGGACGCGCCTTCGCCCGTGAGATGGTCGAAATACAGATCGGCAACCCGATGCGCAACTGGATCCGGCCGTTGTTGGAATGCCCACCTCCGTTAGATCTTCTGTCCACCTATTTTCCGCAGCCGGAGATGAGCCGCGATGACCGGCTGCGCGACCTGGCCGCGGATGCCGGGAGACAATCGCCCTGGGTGCAGGCCTGCGCCCTCTACTGGCTGGGCACGGCCGGCGGCGTGCCGGCGGCTGAGGCCGCAACAACCGGCTTGTGCTCGCGCGAGCCGATCGTGCGCGAGACAGCCGCCTGGGCGCTGTATCATCTCAACCCGGTCTGCCCGCCGGCGGTATTTGACCTGGTGGACGATCCCAATCCGCAGTGCGCCGACTACGTGCTCAGTATCCTTAGCAAGGAAGGCCCGCCCATGCTGACAACGATCGAGAAAGTGCTTGCCCTGCGGGGCGTCGAACTGTTCAGCAGCACGCCCGACACCGTTCTGGCCGATCTGGTGGCGCTGCTCAAGGAAGTGCCGGTGTCGGCCGGTCAACGTATCTTCGCCAAGGGCGACGACGGCCGATCGATGTTCGTCATCGCCGCCGGTGAGGTACGCATCCACGATGGCGCGCTGGTGTACCAATACCTGGGCGAGGGCGAGGTGTTTGGCGAAATGGCCCTGCTCGATTCCGCGCCGCGCTCGGCCGACGCCACGGCCAACAGCGATACGGTTCTGCTGGAACTGCGCCAGGAACCGTTCTTCGAGTTACTGGAAGACTACACCAGCGTTGGCATCGGCATCATGCAACTGCTGACCCGGCGACTGCGTATGAATATGGCCTCGCTCAGCACCGCTCGCGCCTGACGCGCTCAGGGCCGCCGCAATCCAACCAGCAACAGCCCCAGCCCGACACCGGCCACGCCGCCGGCCACAAGCCACAGCGGCCATTGCGCCCACATCGCGGCCAGTTGCGCCGCCGTGTACTCCGGCCCGTGGGCGTGCAGCCCCGTCTTGAGGGCCATCGCCACCAGCGTCGCGGGCACGACGGCCGCGCCCGCGACCAACCCCACCACGCCCGTCAACGCCACGACCTGCCCGGCCGATAGCCTCCGCTCGCCAACGGCCCGCGCCGTCCCGGCCAATGCTGCCAGCCCCACCGTCCACGCCGCCAGCAGAAGCTCGCGCCCCGGCGCGCCCTCCAGTGCCAGCCAGACGGCGGCATAGGCCCCCCATAGCAAAACAAGGAGGCGAAGATAGGGAATTTGCCTGGGAAATGTCATTGCTGAGAGAGTTGTTTCGCCGCCAAGTCTGCTACAATAGTACTAGGTTGCCGGCAGTCTTGGGATACTCGCCGGTGGCAACAAGTAAGGAGCACCTATGACCGCTGATCCTATCAAAGAGGCGCTGCGCCGTCTCCCCTATGGTTTCTACAGCATCACCTCGCGCCGCGGCGATGAGGTCAACGCGATGGTCGGCAACTGGCTGACGCAGGTCTCGTATGAGCCGCGGCTGGTGCTCTTCGGTCTGTCGAAGATCGCCTACAGCCACGAGTTGATCGCCGCCGGCGGCGTGTTCGCCATCAACGTCTTCAACAAGGACGACAGCGAGGTCATCAAGAGTTTGACGAAGGCGCACGCCAAGAAGCCGGACAAAATGACCGGCGTCATCTGGACGCCGGGACCGATGACCGGCTGCCCCGTCCTGGAGGGCGCGGCGGCGGTCATCGAGTGCCGTGTCGTCCAGCTCATTGACGTCGGCGGCGACCACGACCTGCTCGTCGGCGAGGTGGTCAACGCTCTCCTGCTGAAGTCGGGCGACGCGCACACCTCGCTGACGCTGCCCGACCTCAACTGGAGCTATGCCGGTTAGGGCGCGGGCGTGGCCGTCGGCAGCAGGTAGTAGCCCTTGGGCACCTCTTGCTGGTATGGCGCGGCTGGCGGCGGGGTCGTGTCGGTGAACTCGATATTGGTGAAGCCCAGCCCACCCAGCAGGTTGCGCATATAGGTTTGGGCGTTGGTGTTGGCCCGGCCGAGGATATCGCTGCTCGTGGCCGCCTCGCGGATAGCGCCCTCGGCCGCCTGGCGCACCTGCGTCTCCAACTCCGGGTCGGCGTTAGTCAGCAGGCCGGTGTCGCGGTCGGCCACGTAGGAGCGCTCGTTGTCAAGCACGGGGATGTCGTTGAAGATCTCCGCTGCCGGCAAATGGACGCGCACGGTTTGCGGATCGACGACGACGATGTCGGCCGGGGTCATGCGGCTGAAATCGACGCCAGCGTAGACCTTACCATAGGCCACGAAGATCATCGACTCACCCAGGAGCAGGCCCAGCAGCCCGTCTTGCTCCGACTCGGCGGTGACGATCTTTTCCATCTCATAGGAAGCCGTCTCCAGGCGGGCCAGGTCGTTGATCTGGCGCACGATGGTGGCCGGGTCGGGCAGGATGACGGGCGTGGCCGGCACGAAGAGCTGGCGGACGCGGTCGGTGATGGGTTCGACGGCCGACACAGCCCCTTCGGCGGTGCTATTGACCGTCCGCACCAACTGCGCCGTGGCCAAGGCCAGAAAGGCCAGGGCCACAAACAACAGCCCGGCCAACACCAACAGAACCGTGCGCGCCCGCGAACGCTTGCGCGGCGGTTCCATCTGCTCCACTTCCTCCTCAAACGCTTCTTTCGTCATTCGTTCACTCAACCTGGTCGATGGGGGCATCTCTGCCCCTGACATCCATGACTATACCCCATCTGCATATGCAGAACCTTAACACTCTACGCGGGGGGCGCGTTCCCGTCGCAGGAGGTTGCCGCCGCTAACCGTCCGCTCACTTGCCGCCCGGCAGCGAATGGGGACAATTGCCCGCATGGTTGTCGCTACCTGTGTCATCAGCCTCGACCTGAGCGGTTTGGACTCACTCAAGGACAAGCGCAGCATCGTGCGCTCGATCATCGCCCGTCTGCGGCGCGAGTTCAACCTGTCCGTGGCCGAGGTCGCCGACATGGACATCCGCAGTCTGGGCGTCATCGGCCTGGCCGCCGTCGGCAACGACCGGCGCTACCTGCACGGCCAGATGGAGAAGGCCGTGGCCTGGATCGTCGCCCAGCGCCCCGACGTGCCCATCTACGACTACAGCATCGAGTTCGTCTAGGCCATGCGCATCACTCTGGCACTCCTCTGGCTGACAACGCTGCTGCTGCGCCCGGCGGCCCAGGCCGACGACCTGACGCTCAGCGCCCGCGCCGGCTTCGACGGCCTCTATCGCAACGGGGCCGCCGTGCCCATTCTCGTCTCCGCGCGCAACGACGGCGCGCCGCTGGAGGGTGAGATTCGCGTCGCCGTGGACGACGGCGCGGGCGGCGAGAACGTCTTCACCGCGCCCGTCGCCCTGCCGACGCAGTCGGATAAGCGCGTCGCCCTCTACGTCCACGTGCCCGGCTTCTCCGGGAGTCTCAAAGTGGAGCTTGTTAGCGACGGGCGCGTCGTGGCCACCACGACAAGCAACCTGCTGACCCTGATCCCGCCCGAATCGCTGCTCTACGGCGTCATCAGCCCTGACTCCGGCGCGCTGGCCTTCCTGGAGACAGTGAATGGCAGTCGCACCGGCGCGGCCGTGGCCTTCCTCGACCTGGCCGACCTGCCCGATGTCGCCGTCGCCTGGCGCGCGCTGGACGTGCTCGTCTTCGACGACGTGGACACCAGCCGCCTGACGGCCGGGCAATTGGCCGCGTTGCGGACGTGGGTGGAGAACGGCGGCCACCTCGTCGTCACCGGCGGCCCCGGCGGCCCCAAGACGGCCGCCGCCCTGGCCGACCTGCTGCCGGTGACAATCAACGGCGTGGAGAGCGTCGCCGCCCTGCCCGCGCTGGAGGAGTTCGTCGGCGCGTCCACGACCGCGCCCGGCCCCTTCGTGCTGACCGATGCCAGCTTGCGTCGCGGCGAGGTGATGCTGGCGCAGGACGACCGGCCGCTGTTGGCCACGGCCGATCTCGGCCTGGGGCGCGTCACCTTCCTGGCGCTCGACCCCAAGCTGGCCCCGCTGGCCGGCTGGGCGGGCCACGACGCGCTCTGGCAGGCCATCGCCATGGCGACGCCCACGCCCGGCCCGTGGAGCAACGGCATCCAGGACAGCTATTCGGCCGGCGCGGCAGTGTCGGCCATTCCCGGCCTGCGGCTGCCGTCGTTGGGCGGGCTGCTGCTCTTCCTGCTGGCCTACACGGTCGTCATCGGGCCGATCAACTTCCTGGTGCTGCGCCGGCGGCGGCGGAGCGAGTTGGCCTGGATCACCATCCCCGTGCTGGTGCTGCTCTTCAGCGCCGTCACCTACTTCACCGGCTTCCGCACCCGCGGCGGCGCGGCCGTGCTGCACACGCTGACCGTCGCCCAGGGTTCGATTGAGGCCGAACAGGTGCGCGCGCAGAGCATCGCCGGCCTCTACTCGCCCCAGCGCGGGCGCTACGACCTCGCGCTGCCCTACGAGACGACGGCCGTGCCGCTATCCGGTGGCGGCGTTGGCATCGGCAGCGACAACGTTGATGCCATTGTCCGCAGCGGCGACCTGACCCTGCGCGACATCCGCATCGACACCGGCCAGGTGGTTGCCTTCGTCATTGACGGCTACGCGCCCCGCCCGGCCCTGTCCGGCGAGGCCCGCCCGACCGACGACGGCCGGGCGATCATCGTGACGCTGCGCAACGAGAGCGGGGCCGTCTTCGAGAATGCCGTCCTCGTCTACGGCGACAAGCAAGTCCGCGTGGGCGACATGGCCGCGGGCGAGACGCGCGAAATGCCGCTGACGACGACGCCAGGGGTTCCTCTGGGAGCCACGCCCACGCCCGACCCGCTCTTCCCCACGGGCATCGTCATCCCCAACCCACTCATCAACGATCCGACGTTCATCCTGGGCACGCCCGACTATTACAGCGACCCCGACGCCTACCCGCGCTGGCAACTGCTCCAGTCGCTCTACAACTACTCTGCGCCGGCGGTCGCGCCGGTATCGGCGGCGGTGACGCTGGCCGGCTGGCTGCCCGATAGCCCCCAGGCCATCGATATTAACGCCGACGTGACCCGCTCGGCCGTGACCCTGGTCTTGCTGGAGATACCGCTGCGCCCATGACCGCCCTGATCGAGTTGCACGGCCTGACCAAACGCTACGGCAACCTGACCGCCGTCGATGACCTGACCCTGACCATCGAGGAAGGGGCCGTCTTCGGCTTCATCGGCCCCAACGGCGCGGGCAAGACGACGACGATGCGCATCCTGACGACGCTGCTGCGGCCGACATCCGGCACGGCGCGCATCGCCGGCCACTCCGTCACCGACGATCCCCGCGCCGTCCGCCGCGCTATCGGCTACATGCCCGACTTCTTCGGCGTCTACGAGGACATGAAGGTCTGGGAGTACCTGGACTTCTTCGCCGCCTGCTACGACATCCCTGCGGCCCGGCGGGCGGGCATGATCGACGATCTGCTGGCGCTGGTAGACCTGGGGCCGAAGCGCGACGCCTTCGTGGACACGCTCAGCCGGGGCATGAAGCAGCGCCTCTGCCTGGCGCGGACGCTGACCCACGACCCGCGCGTCCTCATCCTCGACGAGCCGGCCAGCGGCCTCGACCCGCGCGCCCGCATCGAGATGCGCGAGTTGTTGCGCGCCCTGCAGGACATGGGCAAGACCATTTTCTTCTCCTCCCACATCCTGTCCGAAGTGGCCGACATCTGCACCAGCATCGGCATCATCGAGCACGGCCGCCTGGTGGCCAGCGGCAGCGTGGCGGCGATGCTCAGCGGCCTGCGCGCCCACCGGACGATGGCCGTGCGGCTGCTGCCCGGCGCGACCGATCTGGCCGA
>ERZ724513.199-NODE-199-length-27008-cov-6.358179_pt1 | contig 27008 bp, 27 predicted proteins | sample MGYA00376046_ERZ724513 | MGnify/ENA primary metagenome ERZ724513 (study PRJEB28724, sample SAMN07190883) | activated sludge metagenome | isolation source: activated sludge of sewage treatment plant in Hong Hong | place: Hong Kong | collected 2016-03-17 ...
TGCGCAAAGACGCGGGCGGCTGATCCGAATGGTCCGATCAGAATTCCGGCAAAGAGGACAAACGCAAACAGGTCGCCGGGGGAGACTGAGCCGTCGATGACCTGGCGGCCGCCGTACCACAAGACGAGGGCGGCGGCGGCAAAGGTGACGAAGATGATCGTCGGCACGAACCAGGCCATGATGGTGGCACGGCGCAGTGACAGTTCCATCGCGGACTGGACCTGAGTCACGAACCGTTCTTCTTCCCGTTTCGTTTGGACGAAGGATTTCACGACGCGGATCCCTGCGATGACTTCTTCGACCAGCGTGCTGACGGTAGCCGTTTGGTCCTGGATTTTGGTGGACAGCGCCCGGAGCCGCCGCCCGAACAGTTTGGCCACGACGACCAGCATCGGGAGCAGCACCAGAATGAGCAGGCAGAGTTGCCAGTTCATGGCGAACAGGAAGCCCGCGCCGCCGATGAAGGTGACGATTTGTTTGGCGGCGTCGATGGGTGTATCGGTGACGACATTTTGGATCACGGTGACATCGTTCATGAGGCGGGACATCAATTCGCCGGTTCGGCGCTTCGAGAAGAAGTTGACTGACAGCGTCTCGAGATGTGCGAAGAGATGGATCCGGAAATCGGCCATCACCCGTTGGGAGACCCAGGCAGTCAGGTAACTGTGGCCCATGGAGCAGAGCCCTTGCAGCAGGACCAGACCGAGGAGCAGCAGGATCATCTGTGCCATGCGGTCGGCATCGTGCTGCACGGTAATGACATCCCAGAGGGTGCCGCCCAGCCGGAGCAACGCCAAGTTCACCGCGGCGACCGCCATGACCATGATGGCGGCGGCGATCATCCGGGGGACGTAGGGCTTGAGAAAGGGGAAGAATCGTTTGAACGAGAACATCGGTGTTACGACAATGAATTCAGGGGGGCAGGCACGGAGCCCTGTACCGTGGATGCGGTGAAAGGACTACGACACGACCTTCGTAATGGGGTGAGGGCGCACTAGAGCTGAGCGATGGACTCGATCAGGTTCTTATTGATCGCCACAAAGTCCGACCGATCCTTGTCATTGATCAAGACGTCAGTCAGGCTGATGAACAGCCGCTGTTCCTCGTTGATCGCATCGGACACACGATTACGCATGGGCGGGATCAGGAAATCCCCGACGTAGGTACAGTTCACCGTTCGAACGCGGATGCGAACTTTTTTTCCTTCGGGCACGGATCCCTCCGTCCATTATGTCGTGATGAACTCAGCTCTTGCGACGCAAGAATTTCTGACGCCGGCGCAATTTCTTATACTTGTGCTTGCGCATCTTCTTCCGGCGTTTCTTGAGGACACTCGCCATACATTCAATCTCCAACTGCTAGGCGCGGGAGTCTAGTGGGTTTCAGTTCAAAAAGCAAGTCAAGATTCTGACGTGTTGTCTGCTGTCGAATCATTCGAAGGGATCGGAAGTCAGTCACGTAAGGGCCAGGCCGTTGCTTGACCTCTTTCCGCCAAGATTCCTATACTGCGCCATGTTTACTTCTGCTGCGCGCCGTTCTCCCTGGATTGGTCGACTTCTCCTCGGTTTCGTGCTGATTCTGGGCGTGAGTTGCTCCGGAAAAACCATTCAGTATAAAGACGATCACGACCGTATTCTCCGGATCGATCAGGCCGTGGAGTCACTCAGGAAATCCTACGTGGAGCGGGACCGGAGCGCCTTGGAGGCGTTGCTTCTCCCGTCTGGGGGCCTGGACCAGGTGCAACGGGATATCCATAGCGATTTTGACACCTTTCGCGATATTCAATTGGAGTTTTCCATCGAGCGCATTTTGATTGAAGGCGACAACATCGATGTGTTTGTCCATTGGCAGGGCCAGTGGAAACGGGATCCCGGCGATGTCGGCACGCGCCAACGAGGCCACGGCCGATTGGCCTGGGTCGGGACACAATCGATTCTGCTTCGAGAGGCTCAAGGCGATCTGCCGTTCGGCATGGGGACACGAGCCAGCCTCAATGAAGATCCCGCTCGCAGCCAACCCAAACCCTAGCCATGTCAGCCCGCAGTGCATCGCCAAAAATTGAAACAGATTTTCTCGTCGTCGGGAGCGGGGTCGCGGGTTTGCGCGCGGCCATTGAATTGAGCCGAGCGGGACGTGTGTTGATGCTGACCAAGGGGCATCCCCTGGAAAGCAATTCCATGTATGCCCAGGGCGGTGTGGCCGTCGCACTCAGCGAAGAAGACGATGTCGGAAGCCATCTCACCGATACGTTAAAAGCCGGGCATGGCCTCTGTCGCCGCGAAGCCGTGCGGGTGTTGGTCGAAGAAGGGCCGGAGCGAATTCAGGAGCTCATTGCCTGGGGGGCCAAGTTCGACAAAATCGGCAAACGGTTTGCGTTTACCCGCGAAGCCGCGCACAGCCGAAGCCGCATCCTCCGCGCGCGAGGCGATGCCACCGGCAACGAGATGGTGCGCGCGCTCATGACCTATGCAGCCAGGCAGCCCCGCATTCAGCGATTGGATCGACGATTTACGGTCGACCTGGCGGTGGTCGATGGACGTTGTTGCGGCGCCATCGTGTTGAACGAAATGTCGGGGGAGCGCACCGTGCTGCCGGCCAGCGCGGTGGTCTTGTCGACCGGCGGAGCGGGCCAGGTGTACGCGCGTACGACGAATCCGGGCAACGCGACGGGCGACGGCATGGCAATGGCGCTGCGGGCCGGCGCGTTGCTGATGGATATGGAGTTCGTGCAATTCCATCCCACCTCGCTGTACCTGCCGTCGAGTCCTCCCTTCCTGCTATCAGAAGCCATTCGCGGAGAAGGCGGGCAGCTTCGGAACATCAAGGGCGAGTTATTCATGCACCGGTATCATCCGGACGGCGCACTGGCGCCGCGCGATGTGGTCTCCCGGGCAATCTGGTCGGAAATGGCCGCCACCCGTGCGCGTCATGTCTATTTGGATGTCACACACCTTGGCGCAGCCTTTGTGAAGCGCCGGTTTCCCACGATCTACGCGACCTGCCTGCGGTATGACATCGATATGACGGAGGAGTGGATTCCTGTCTCCCCCAGCGCGCATTACATGATGGGTGGCGTGTGGACCGATGTGCATGGCGCAACGACGTTGCCTGGGTTGTATGCGGCGGGAGAAGTGGCCTGCAGTGGCGTGCATGGGGCCAATCGATTAGCCAGCAATTCATTACTGGAGGGGTTGGTCTTCGGTATGCGGGCCGCGCAATCTGCCGTGGCCCATGCGGGCCATTTTTCCGAGTCAGTGCAGCTGCCGTCACTCGAAGAGCTTGAGCAGGGGCGACCGACTGAGCTCGATGATCCGGAAAAGCTTCGCAGTTCGCTGCGGCGGTTGATGTGGGGAAAAGTCGGACTCGTGCGTTCAGGAGATTCCTTGATCAGTGCCTCCGCCCAGTTGGTCCGCTGGATGCGCCTTCTTGGCAAACCCTTTTCGTCGCGCGCTGCGCTCGAGGTGAAGAACATGGTGCAGGTGGCGCGCTGCATCACGGATGCCGCCTTGTGGCGGGAAAATAGCGTCGGAGCCCATTATCGGTCGGACTTTCCCGAAGCCAAGCGGCAGGGGTGGCGGAACCATAGCCAGTTACTGTTAGGGGGTGGACAGGTTAACGGGATGCCGTCGAATGAGCGAGACCTCGTCCTTGCGACCGAGGCGCCTGTGGGACGTAAGCCCGGGAAGAAGACGTCCGGGCGTTCATGAGGAAGGTGCGATAGTACCCGAGAACTTTGACGACATACTGCCGAGTTTCAGGAATCGGTGGAAGCCCCTGATAGCGTTCCACCGCATGTTCTCCCGCATTGTAGGCCGCCAGGGCCAAGGGCAGATTGCCGTTAAATCGGTCCAGCAGCTGCCGTAAGTATTTCGTGCCCCCGCCGATATTCTCATCCGGATTGTATGAATCCCGCACATCGAAGCGCATAGCGGTCTGAGGCATGAGTTGCATCAAGCCGACGGCGCCCGCATGTGATACGGCCAGTGGATCGAAGTCTGACTCTGTTTTGATCACGGCCCGAATCAACGCCGGATGCAGGCGATGGGCGCGGGAGTGCCGGGCGATAACCGGATCCAATTCGCGGTCGGAAATAACGCTGCGCGAGCGAGGCAGTTCGGACATCACCCGCTTATATCGCGGATCATTCGGTACATTGGTCAGGGAAATGGTGCCGTTTGCGTCGATATATTGGTAGACCTCAGCCTGGACGGGTGCGTGTGTCAGCAAGAGTGTTGCGTACAGCAGAAGGAGGGGCGTGGTGCGTTTGAATCGGGCCATCGGGGTTGAGGCGCCTGTGCCTGTACGGTGTGCTTTGCCGATGATTTAACCGTAGCAGTCGACCCCCAACCTGTCAAAAACCCTTACTCCTTCCTACCCCTGGAATTCCCTATAAGGCACTGATATCACGGGTAATAGCGGTGTGTGCGTCTAGGGGGCTGCTGCAAGAAACCGGGTTCGGCTGGCAGCGAAACGCGCCTGCAGGCGGCGAGTCAGGGGGCCGGGACGACCGTCACCGATCGGCCAGGCGTCGACGCGTGAAACCGGCATGACTTCCATGCTGGTATTGGTCAGAAAACATTCATCAGCCTGGCGGAGATCGGCCAGGTGGTAATGGCCTTCCTGAACCGGCAGGCCCTCCTCCTCCGCGAGAGTCATGACGATCGCTCGCGTGATACCGTCCAAGATACCGCAGTCCAGGGATGGCGTATGCACGGTTCCGTTCGAGATAAAAAAGAGATTACTGATCGTGCATTCGGTCAGTTCTTCGCGCCAGTTTAGAAACAGACTGTCAAAAGTCCCAGCCGCGATCGATTCGCGTTTCGCTAGAATGTTGTTCAGGAAATTCGTGGATTTGATGTGCGGTGACAGGGCTTCGGGCAGATTTCGCCTCGTGTTGGCAACGGTGAGCGTGACTCCGTCGCGAGACAGTGCCGGCGGGGAGGGATGGAGCACCTTCGTCAAAATGACAACTGTTGGACGGGGACAGAGTGCGGGGTCCAGCCCGACCTCTCCTTCGCCGCGTGAAATCGTAATGCGGAGATAGGCATCGACCCGATCATTGCCCACCTCATTGCGGCGCATGGCCTCATGGAGCAGGTCCGGCCATTGCGCGTCCGGAATCGGAATCGTCAGCCCGATGGCCTCTGCCGAGCGCCGAAGCCGGGCCAGGTGTTGGTCCCGCATGAAAATGCGAGAGCCGTAGGAGCGAAGCGTTTCGTAGACGCCGTCACCATAGAGAAATCCGTGATCAAACACCGAAACGACGGCTTGTTCTTTCGGCACGAATCGATCATTCAGAAACACCCACATCAACGGTCAGCCTTCAGGATGTGAAAAAAAGCGCCCGCCTTGGCGAGCGTTTCGTCATATTCTCGATCGGGATCCGAATCGGCCACAATGCCGGCCCCTACCTGCAGGTAGCCGCGGTCTTTCGTGAGAACCAACGTTCGAATGAGAATGTTCAGATCCAAATCCCCGCTCCAACTGAAATAGCCCAGCGCTCCCGTGTAGAGGCCGCGGCGCACCGGTTCCAGTTCGTCGATGATTTCCATGCAGCGTAGTTTGGGTACGCCGGTGATGGTGCCGCCCGGAAACACCGCCCGGACGAGGTCGAAAGGCGAGGTGCCCGGTCGCAGGGTTCCGACCACCTCCGAGACCAGATGGCTGACATGCGAGTATTGCTCGATGGTCATAAACTCGTCCACCCGGACCGATCCGTATTGGCAGACTTTTCCCAGGTCGTTCCGCTCAAGGTCCACCAACATGACATGTTCCGCTCGTTCCTTGGGGCTGGCCAAGAGTTCGGCACGCATGGTCACATCGTGTGACTCGCCGTTTCCCCTGGGCCTGGTCCCGGCGATGGGTCTGGTGCTGGCCTGCGAGCCGGTTAACCGCACGAGTCGTTCGGGAGAGCTGCTGACGAGACTGAGCTCGGGAAATCGCACGAGTCCCGCAAAGGGAGAGGGGTTCACGCGGCGGAGACGGCTGTAGAGAATGCCGGCGTATCGGTCGCGATCCGCAGCCGACCAGCTAGCGTCCAGATTGAGGGTGAAGCGATGAGAAAGGTTGGCCTGATAAATGTCGCCGGCCGCAATGTAGTCCTGGCAGCGGCGGACACGAGCCGTGTAGGCGTCACGCGACTGACTGGGGACAAAGCTCGTTTGTATGGGGCCGGTCGGCGCAGGGTGAGGCCGGGATATGCTCGTCAGGCGAGCTTCCAACTCCGCCAATCGGTCACTGCCTTCCCGGAGCAGTTTTTCCCGGGGTTCAGCCCGAAATCGTGACAACGGAGGGCAGTACATTAGATACAGCTGATCGGTGCGGTGATCGACTGCGGCCACGGTATCGAAGAAGGCCATGTGCAGGTCTGGCAACCCGAGGTCGTCAGAAGCCAAGGTGGGCAGTGATTCAAACGATCGGACGAGATCATAACTGAGGTACCCGACGGCCCCACCGTAAAACGGCGGCAGACCATCCGGCTGAGGGATCGTGGAATCGGCGAAGGCCTGTCGGAACGCATCGAACGCGTAGCCATGGGCGGTTGTGATGTGCCCGTCGGCCTTCATGGAATAGTCCTGCGCCCGGCCGGTCAATGTAAGGTACGGATGGTTGCCGAAGAACGAATAGCGCGCGGTAGCGTTGGTGCCATTCCCGCTTTCCAGGAGAAAGGACGGGCCGTCCGTAATACCCAGGCGCTGATAGAGTTCGAAGGCGTCCGCGTTCGGCAGCGGTCGAACCACGACCAGTGGTTGCGGGGGGCCGTTGAGAAATGCCTGGTGTGATACAGCAGTCATGAAGGTGTCAGTCACGGTGTCGTACCCGAGAAAAAGACTATACCGCATCGTGAGGCCGGGTCATAGCAGGCCAACTTCTTGACAAGTCCCCAGCGAATTTGCTTGAATGGCGCGCCCGCCGATGGGCGCACTCTATCCGACTGTGCCGAAGAGTGCCGTACGTGAGCGCGTGATGCCCCCCTCTCAGGATCCGTTATATGCGGGGCTCGGGCAAGCTGTCCGGATCGGGACGGAACTGCTCGCTGCGTTGATTGTCGGGGGCGGATTGGGCTGGGTGGTCGATACGTATCTGCTGGATTCCAATCCCTGGGGGTTGGTCGCAGGATTGGGCCTGGGTGCCGCTGCCGGTATCCGCAATGCCTATCGATCGGCTCAACGATGGCAGAGTTAACCTGAATCGTCTGACTCACAAAGGATCATCGTGGAAGAAAGTCCGTTACATGCGTTTGAATTGCACGACCTGATTCCGCTCGTGCCCGCCGGCGTCGATATCTCCATCAACAAAGCGGTGATTCTCATGTGGGTGGTGGTCGGGCTGGTGGCCTTTCTCATGATCTCTGCCGCCGCCGCACGTAAGTTAGTGCCCGGCAAGTTGCAGAACATGGCCGAATTGATCGTCGAGTTCATTCGCGGGATTATTTTGGACACCATGGGTGAAGCGGGAATGAAATATTTCCCCCTGATCGCCACGCTGTTTCTCTTTATCCTCTTCGCGAATCTGCTCGGCTTGATTCCGGGTTCCTACACGGTCACGAGCCAGATCATCGTCACCGCGGTATTTGCGGTGGGGATCTATGGCCTGAGTCTGGTTCTGGGATTTTCGCTTCATGGAATGAAATTCCTGGGTATTCTTGTGCCGCCTGGCACACCGGGTTGGTTGCTGCCGCTCATGATTCCGATTGAGTTGATCAGTCAACTGGCGCGGCCCATTTCACTGGCGGTACGGTTGTTCGCAAATATGACGGCCGGCCACGTGATTTTAGGCGTGCTGTTCGGATTGGCTATCAGTGGTGGATTGCTGATCGGATGGTTGCCGTTTGCCTTCACGATTGCGATGAATGGTCTCGAAGTCGGCATTGCGTTTATTCAAGCCTATATCTTCACCGTGCTGAGCTGTGTCTATTTAGGGGATGCCGTGACCTTGCACGGTCATAGCGAGCACGCACACTAGGTCGAGTGGTCTATAAACGGAGGAGAGGACACACAATGGATGCAGCAGCAGCAGCATTGGTCGGCATGGGGTTGGCGGCGGCAGGTTTTGCCGGAGCCGGCGTGGGAATCGGGTACATCTTCGGAAAAATGATTGAGGCCGTGGCCCGCCAGCCGGAAGCCGAAGGTCGCGTCGGGAAGTACATGTGGATCGGTTTCGCGTTGGTCGAAGCTATCGCCTTGTACGGGCTGGTCATTGCGTTCATCATCATGGGCTTGCGCAAGTAAGCGCATCGACGGTCGAGCCCTGATGCTGGGGACAGGCCCGGCTCAGAACCCTCAACTCATTGGGTAACAGACTATGCCTCAATTTGAATCACATTTCTTTTCGTCGTTGATCTTCTGGGAGATTCTCTCCTTCGGGATTCTCTTCTTCTTGCTCTACAAGTACGCGTTCCCGAGCTTGTTGGGCATGCTGGAGGAGCGTGAGAAAAAGATCAAGGACAGTCTCGATCAAGCCGAACGCCATCGTTCGGAGGCCGAGCGCAAGCTCAAGGAATATGAAGCCAAGCTGGCCACCGCAGCCAAAGACGCGGAGGCACTTTTGGCTCAGGCCAAAGAGCGCGCGGCACGGTTGATGGAAGAGAACGAACAGCGCATGACGGCGGATGCAGAGCGGATCAAGGGCGACGCGACTCGAGAGATTGAGACCGAACGTCGTAAGGCCATTCAGGATATTCGCTCGCAAACGACGGATTTAGCGATGATGGTTGCGGAGAAAGTGGTCGGGCGAGCATTGACCGACGGGGATCACCGCCGGTTGGCCGATGAAGCCCTGGACGCACTTGCGAAGACCTACCAGAGCCGGAACTAAGTTCCTGACGCCGGGGGGGTGAGACTTACACCTCCCTGGCGATATCCTTCCAGGTCCAACGTCACGAAGCGATAGCCTATCTGTTTCAGACTCTCGACGAGCCGTTCGCGGCATCCCGCTTCCAACAATTTCGGCAGGTCCTCTACGGCCAACTCAATCCTCGCCAGGTCCCCGTAGTCCCGTACCCGGCAGTGGCGAAAACCTCCCTGGATCAAAGCCGCTTCCGCTTGCTCCACGCGCGAGAGGGTGCTTCGAGTGATCGTGATACCTCGCGGGACGCGTGAGGATAGGCAGGCAGCCGCAGGCTTGTCCCAGTTGGAGAGGTGCAGTTCGCGGGCAGCTTCGCGAATGTCGGCTTTTGTGAAACCGGCTTCCAATAATGGGCTGCGCACCCCATGTTCCCGGGCGGCCTTCAGACCGGGGCGATCGTCTCCTAAGTCGTCAACGTTGGTGCCATCCACGATACACGCCGTCGCGTCTTCGCTTCTCAGTTTACCCAAGAGGGAATAGAGATCGGTTTTGCAGTGGTAGCAGCGGGTGGCATCATTGCGGACGAACTCCGGGATTTCCAGTTGATCCGTCTCGACCACCCGATGGCGCGCTCCGATTTCCGTCGCGAGTTGCTGAGTCAGCGCGAGTTCCGATGCGGGAAGCGTGGGTGAGACGGCGGTGACTCCGGTGGCCTGCATTCCCAATTCATCATGCGCCAGTTTGAGGACCAACGTACTGTCGATGCCTCCGGAAAAGGCCACGATCACCGAGCCCATCTCGCGGAGGAGGTGCCGTGCCCGGGAAATCTTTTCGATCAGTGGAGTGGTGGAGAGCATCAGGAATCCGACGTGTTGCGCGGTCATCAAGTCGGGCAAGAAAGGAACTATTGCTTCACTTTGGCTTTCGCAATCGAACCGACGACGACCAAGGCGTAATGTTGAGGATCGAGATACTGCTTAGCCACGCGAAGGACATCGTCCTTGGTGACCTTTTCGATGGCTTTCGGATAGTTCGTAAAATAATCCAATCCCAGATTGTAGAACTCCACCTGTGCCAGGACATTGGCGAGCTTGGCGCTGGAATCGACCCGCAGAGGGAAGCTGCCGACGATGAAGGACTTCGCTTCATTGAGTTCCTGATCCGTGACAGGGGCGTCGCGTATCCCTTTGATCTCAGTCAGGACCCCGGTGATGGCTTGATTCGTGACCTCGGTTCTGGTCTGGAGGCTGATGTAGAACGCGCCCGGCAGCAGGCGGGAATCGAATTGGCTCATGATGCCGTACGCCAGTCCCTGCTTGTCTCGAATGGAGTCCATGAGCCGTGAAGAGAACCCCCCGGCGCCCAGAATGTAGTTCATGACCGTGACGGCGTAGTAGTCCGGGTTCGTCCGGCTGATGCCGGTATGCCCCAGCACAATCGTCGATTGCGTGAGATCCTTTTCTATCAATTGCACCATTTTCCGGTCGATCGGCGTTGGCTTTTTGAGCTGGTAAGGCGAAGGGGCGCCCTTTTTCCAGGAGCCAAAGTGGGTCTGTACCAACGTGGCCGCTTGTTCCTGCGTCAGGTCCCCGACAATGACCAGAATCGTCTGATTCGGTAAATATTCCCGCGCGTGGAACTGCTGGACATCGGCCACGGTGATTTTGTTCAGCGTGTCCTCGGCGCCATGCGCCGGCCAGCTATAGGGATGGCCATGGAAAATCAATTGATGAAAGGCCTTCATGGCCACATTGCCGGGATCGTCGTCATCGCTGAGAATTTCACCGAGGATCTGGGTGCGAACCCGTTCGAATTCCTGTTTATGGAAAGCGGGATGCTGCAACACATCGGCGAGGAGGGCAAACCCAAGGTCCGCGTCTTTTTTCAGCACGCGCGCAGATGCGGTGGTGAAATCTTCCGCCGCATGGGCTTCAAGAGAGCCTCCCACGAAATCGATCTGCTCAGCAATCTGCCGGGATGTTCTGGTTTGAGTGCCTTCGTCCAGGAGGCTGGCTGTGAGATTTGCCAGGCCCGCTTTATCCGGCGGATCTTGAGCCGACCCCACCTTCACCAAGGCATGAATTTCCACCGTGGGAAGAAAGTGTTGTTCAAGAAACAAGACGGTCATGCCGTTTGCCGTCACGGAGCGGCTCGGAACGATGTCGGCGGCCTGTGCTTGTGTGCTCGGCAGGGAGGCAAACAGCAGGAGGAGTCCGAGAAAGAACCGGCCTGGTGACCGCTGTCGTCGGGGTGAATGCGGAACCTGTCGTCGCATCATCTATGTGCTCACTGGTGCGGTTGGGCCGGCGACGCCGATTGAGTTTGCGGCGGGAGCGGAATCAATGTCCCGGTGGTGCGCATATCGGCGGCCAGATATTGCGAGGCAACACGCTGGACGTCCTGTGGCGTGACGGCACGGGTACGTTCGACGAACTGACTGACTTTACGCCATCCAGCCCCGATCGTTTCCGCTTCTCCCAGCAGCATGGCTTGGCGGAAGTTGGAATCCTGTTCGAAAATGTGGGCGGCTTCGATTTGGTTTTTGGCGCGTTGGAGTTCGAGCTCGCTGGGTGGCTCCGTTTGCAGCCGCTGAATCTCTTTCAGTACCGCGTCCTCCACAGCTTCGACTTTCTCGCCTGGTTTCACGACCGCATAAAAATAAAATAAGCCAGGATCGGCCTGCATCAAGCCGTAATCCGCGCCCACAGCCAGGGCGGTCTTCTGTTCATAGACGAGACTTTGGTACAGCCGCGCGCTCTTTCCGTGGGACAAAATCGACTCGAGCACGTTCAACGCATAGGAATCGTCGCTCGTGTAGTTAGGCACCCGGTACCCCATCATGACAAAGGGTACTTGGGCTTCGCGTTTCAACAGAAACCGTCGTTCGCCGTGCTGCGCACCTTCGGTGACAGTCAGGGCTTTAGGCGAAGGACCTTTGGGAATCGGTTCAAAGAGTCTGGCAATGACGGGAAGGAGCGTCTCAGCCTTGATGTCGCCGACGACGAGCAGGGTCGCGTTGTTCGGCGAATAATACGTATCATAATGGCGCTGAAGATCGTCCAGGCTCATGGCATCGAGGTCGGAAAACCACCCGATCACCGGCCAATGATACGGATGGCTCATGAAGGCTTGTGCGAACAGCGCTTCGACCAGCGCGCCCTGGGGATCATCCTCATTGCGAAGACGACGTTCTTCCTTGACGACTTCCCGCTCGGTTTTGAATTCGTTCGCATCGAGAATCAGCCCTTGCATCCGGTCTGCTTCAAGCTCAAGGGCCAGAGTCACGCGATCGGCGGCCAGATTTTCAAAGTACGCGGTAAAGTCCTGGCTGGTGAAGGCGTTGTCCATTCCGCCGTTTTTGCGGATGAGGCGGGAAAACGTCCCCTTGGGATATTTCGCGGTGCCTTTGAACATCATATGTTCCAGCATGTGCGAGAGCCCAGCGCGGCCCATCACCTCATTGCGGGAACCAACCTTGTACCAGACCTGCACAGTCGCCACGGGAGCCTTCGGGACCTCCACGAGGATGACCTTCATGTCGTTGGACAGCGTGAACTCTTTCGGCTCGACGGCATGGGCGGTGGAGCTCTGGCTGGTGAACAGCAGGAGGCTTAGAAGCGAACAAGCAAATACTGAATGGCGAAGCAGGGATGATCTGTGGGATGTGCTCGGCTTAGGCATGTACGAAGATCATGCTAACAACGGGTCTGAATCTGTGTCAAGGTAACCGGGACTTGCGGCATCTCGATTCGACCCAACTGGCCGCAGGCGCCCAGGACATCGCGACCGCGACTGCGCCGCAGGTACGCATCCACGTGGCCCCGGCGCAGGATGTTCTGAAACTGGTCAATAGCGGCATCCGACGGGCGTCGATAGGGACTGCCGGGAAAGGGATTGAAGGCGATCAAGTTGACCTTGCAGCGAAGGCCGCGCAGCAGTTTGATCAATCGGGTCGCATCCTCAGGCCGATCGTTCACGTCCGCCAGCAGGACGTATTCAAAGGTAAGGCGATCGCGTTCAGCCAGGGGATAGTCGCGGCAGGCGGCAAGCAGGGCTTGGAGCGAATGGAGCCGGTTCGCGGCCGGCATGATCTGGTGGCGCAACTCATCGGTGGTGGCGTTTAATGAAATCGCCAGGTTGACCTTCAAGGGGGCCACCTCTTTGATTCGCGACGCGAGACCCGCAGTGGAAATGGTGATCCGGTGACCCGACAATCCGAGTCCCCATGTTTGATTCGTCAGGCGTGTGACCGCGTCGGCTACGGCGTCGAGGTTGGCCAGCGGCTCGCCCATTCCCATGAACACCAGGTTCGTCAGGCGTTGGTCGGCTTCCAAATGGTCCTGGGCTGTCAGGACCTGGTCGAGGATTTCATGGGCGCGGAGATTGCGCGTGAGCCCCATTGTGCCCGTCAGGCAGAATCCGCAATCGAGCGTGCAGCCGACCTGCGTGGACAGGCACAGTGTGAGGCGGTCTTCGTCGGGAATGAGGACGCATTCAATCTGCTTGCCGTCCGTCAGCGTGAGCACAAATTTCTTCGTGCCGTCCTGCGAGGCAAAGATGTGGACATCCGTGGCTCGCTCGATACTGCAGGTGGAGGTGAGATGCTCACGGTCCTTCTGCGAGAGGTTGCTCATGTCGGCAAAGGTGCGGACCCGTTCCTGATAGAGCCAGCGAAGGATTTGGGAGGCGCGATAGGCCGGCCAGCCCAGCGAGGCCACGAATGCGGCCATGTCCGATTCGGTCAACGCCAGCAGGTTATGACGTGTCGCAGTGTGTGAGAGCATGACGGAGCCTAGCACAGGGAAAAAACTTGTGACAAGCAAGGCGAACCTGGTCGCGTTTATACGGCGTTACGCTATAATGATGTCGGTTCACCTTCTGCTCAGGGGCATTGTGCGCGGACTTCCTTGGCGGACCAGTATAGCGGCATTCGCCGTGTGTCTTTTTCTGTCGAGTGTATTCTTGACGGCGATAGCGGAGTCCCCTCGTCCGTTGCCGGTGCTTCCTCCTCTCTGTGTCTCCGCTGAAGATTGCTTTCGTTCCGCCCTCGCCGTCAATGATCGAACCGGTTCCCCCGCCCAGCGGGAGCAGGCGACGGCGCTCAAAATCGACCAGCTGCGATCCGTGATGGAGTTGTTTCCGTCGACTCCATGGGCTCCACGAGCTCGGGTCGTGTTAGGCGTCCTGCTCATCGAGCGAGAACCGGCTGAGGCCACCAAACTTCTCCGGGCCGCTCAGCCGGAATTGCCCGTGATCGACGATTATTTTCGTCTTTGGATTGCGGAGTCGTTGTCGAAACAGAACGAACCGATCCAAGCCGCCGAACTGCTGGAAACGATTCCCAAGATCGTGCCGGATTCAAACCTGATCGCAAAGGCGGCCTATCGAACAGGAGAGGCCTGGTACAGCGCGAATGTATGTTTCCGCGCCGTTGATTGGTTGGAACGCGCCGTGGCGCTAGCGGATAAGGATCAGGCGGCTCCGATGGCCTTATCCCACCAGGCGGACTGTCATCTTCGCGAGAACCGGCTGCCGGAGGCCCGCACGGCGCTGAAGCAGCTCTGGCTCCGTTATCCCCAATCACCGGAAGCCCGCGACGCGAAAACGCGATTGGAGGGCGGTCTGGGAGGAGAGTCTTGGCTGCCGACTGCCGAGGAATATTTGATTCGAGCGCAGGCGTTTCTTGGACTCTCGATGCAAGCCGAGGCCGTGGAGGAGTTGCGGCGGTTTCTCTCGTTGGCTCCCGGGCATGCCCGCCGGCATGAGGCTCGCCTCAAGTTGGGGGTCGCCTATGTTCGGCTCAAACAATATGACCAGGCCCGTGAAACATTCCGCGGCCTCGTGGCCGACCGAGTGCAGGAATCAGCGGAAGCCACGGTATGGTTGGCCCGGGTGTATTTGCGACAAAGCCTTGGCGACAAACTCATCGAATTGGCACGATCGGCAGCCCAGGGTCCACTAGCCGGTGACCAACGGGCGATGGTGCATCTCTTCGCCGGCGTGTGGTTGGAGGATCAGGGCAAGTTCGATGAGGCGATCGGCATGTTCCGGCAGGTCGCGAAGCTGGGGGATTCAGCCAGCCAACGGGCTGAAGGGCTCTGGCGGGCCGGGTGGGCGCAATATCGGACCGCCCGGTATAAGGATGCCGCGGAGACCTTCCGTGCCGTCGTGGAGTTGCACGTCAATGGCTTTGAACCTCAGGCGATGTATTGGGCAGCGAGGGCCGAGGAGCATGGGAAGAACGCGAACGTCGGAGACCAATACGCGCGGGTCTGTCAGCGCCATGCCTATAGTTATTATTGCCAGCTCGCTGCGCGACGAACGTCGATACCGGCGAACCAGCCGGCAGTGGGATCGGTTGAACGGCCGGCCGGGGAAGAGATCGAACGGTTGCCGGAAAATCGGCGTCCCGAAATCGAAAAGCACGCGGTGTATCAGCGGGGAATCGAGCTCAAAATCCTGGGGTTTGCCCAAGACGCGGCGCGGGAACTGGGAGCGTTGACCGAGCAGTACAGCCGCGATCAAGATGTGCTGCTAGCCTTTTCAACGATGCTCAGTGAAGTGGGGGCGTATCATCCGGCCTTACGCGTAGCGAAAGTGCATTTTCGGGAAAAGTTAGAGCGAAGTGGATTGCCGACGGCACCGGCCCTATGGACTGTCGCCTATCCCACTGGCCTCGTTCCAACGATCGCCGCCCAGGGCGTGACCGGCGTCGATCCCTATCTCGCAGCCGCTATCATCCGGGAGGAAAGCCAATACGATGAAAAGGCGGTCTCAGTGGTGGGGGCGGTTGGCTTGATGCAGCTCATGCCGGTGACAGCCAATGCGGTCGCGCAACGGTACGGATTCCCGACGGTCGGCCGGGAAGACTTGTTTGACCAGGAAACGAATATCCGCCTCGGAGTGCGGTATCTGGGGCAATTGATCGAGCAGTACAGCGGCAATCTTGCCCATGCTGTCGCGGCCTACAATGCCGGGCCGATTGCCGTGAACAATTGGATTGCTGTACATCGGGGACGTGATCAAGACGAGTTCGTGGAGCTCATTCCGTACCAGGAAACGCGATTGTATGTGAAGCGGGTCTTGCGCAGTTACGGAGAATATCGCCGGCTCCACGGCGCGTCATGACGAGACCGGTTTTCTTGACAAGGGGGCATGAACTTTCTATATTTCGCCCCCATTAACCATCGTGTGTGACCATCACTTTGAATGAGGAAATACCATGACTTTAGATCGTCTCGATGCGCTGGAAATTCGGATTCGTGATCTCGTGAAGCTGGTGCAGGATCTCAAGCGGAAGAACACGTCGTTGGAGGACGAGCTTCGCCTGGCGCGTGAGCGGGTCGCGGTGCGCGATGATGAAAACCGGCGCTGGGAGCAGGAACGTCTCGATATCCGGTCCCGGATCGAAAAGGTGCTCGGCGAAATTGATTTGCTGGAGTGCCTGGATGAACCCAAGGAGGTGGCGTTTGACTAAAACCATTGACGTGGAGATCTATGGCCAGCGGTATACCGTGAATGGTGAGGCCGACGAATCCTACGTGAAGCAACTCGCCGAGATTGTTGATAAACAAATGAAACAGGTGGCGGCCGGTATGCGGTCGGCCACCCCGGCCAAATTGGCCGTGCTTGCCGCATTTAATCTTGCCCATGAGTTAATGGAATCGGAGCGGAGGTTTCGGCAGGATGAAGCCGATGCCGACCGCCGCGTAGCCTCCCTCATGGAGTCGATCGATCAACAGATGCCGTCCATCTTGTCGCGTTGAGTTTCACCTTGCTTTCACTGCACTCCTTTGTTATCGTTTCTTCGTTGTGTTGACCTGAGGGTCAACAAGAGCAGGAGAGGAAAGGACGCTTCGAATAAGGACGGAAAATCTGACGACGGTATTTGAGCTCTAAACATATGGAATCGCTGGTTTTTGTGCTGCTGTTCAGTGTGGTCGTGATTGCATGGATGAGTCAGGGGGCTCGGCCCTATGTGCCCGTGCGACAGGTGTGTCATCAACCAACGCCGATGTTGGAGAACCAGAGGCTCACCAGGATCTGGGGGCATTCCCCGTGGCTTGAATATGCAACAGTTCGAACAAGGCGGCTCGGCTCTGTTCGTGCACGAGCTCACGTAAGAAACGATCTAGGTCGAGGCCGACCACGCCTCTACTTGGACTAGCGACGGCGATTCCGCACTTCGTGTTCGACTGGCTCAAGTAGTCAGGTTCCTTCCTGTCCAGCTATTCCTTCACTTCCTGCTCCCTTTACCACTGGCTGCGATTATTTGCAGGGTGACAGTGTGCCTGTCCCACTGCCGTAAGGGAGGTGGTTCCCATTTCTCTCAGCGTTGTAGCGTACATTTTTATCGGGTTAGTTGGAGCGGTCTTGGGCGCCGGTCTGTATGAAGTGTTGCGCCGCCGGTCTGCCATTACACGACGGGCCGAGGCTGAGGACCAGTCCACGCAGATCGTGCAGTCGGCCCAGCGTGAAGCCGAAAACCTCGTGAAAGAGGCCAAGCTTGAAGCCAAGGACCTCGTGTTTCAAGCACGAATCGAGCTGGAAAAGGAACAAAAAGCGAAGCTTGCCGAGGTCTCGAATGTGGAGCGGCGGGTGTCTCAGCGCGAAGAGGGGCTGGACAGGAAAGTCAGCCTGCTTGAGAAGCGGGATCAGGATGTGCTCAAGCGGGAGCAGGATCTCCTGAAGCGGGAAGAGGTGCTCTCGCAGAAAGATGCAGCCTGTGCACAGGCGCTCAAGCAGCATCGCGAGGCGTTGGAGCGGGTGGCCGGACTCACTGCCGAAGAAGCCAAGCGGCAATTGATTCAGGAGATGGATAGTCAGGCTCGCTTGGAGGCTGCTGGTTTAGCCAAGCGGCTGCTCGAGGAAGCGAAAGAAAACGCGGATCGTGAAGCGCGGGAGATCATCGCCTCTTCAATTCAGCGCGTGACCCGTGATTATGTGAACGAGGCCACGATTTCGGTGGTGCCGATCGCCAATGATGCCATGAAGGGCCGGATTATCGGCCGTGAAGGGCGAAACATTCGCGCTATCGAGGCGGCCACGGGTATCGATCTCATTATCGATGAAACGCCTGAAGCCGTGATTATCTCGGGCTTCGATCCCCTTCGCCGCGAAATTGCCAAGGTGTCGCTCGAGCGGCTCATGCACGATGGCCGGATTCATCCGACCCGCATTGAGGAAATCGTCGAAAAAGTAAAGGTCGATATCGAGAAGCTGATGATCGAAGAGGCGGAAAAGGTCATCTTCGAAGTCGGCTTGTCGGATTTCCATCCCGAGTTGGTCAAGGTGCTGGGACGGCTCAAATATCGAACGAGCTACGGACAGAACAATTTGTACCATGCGCGGGAGGCGGCCTACATTTGCGGGATCATGGCCTCCGAGTTGAAACTCGACGTGAAACTCGCTAAGCGAGGGGCGCTGTTGCACGATATCGGCAAAGCGGTGAGTCACGAGGAAGAGGGGCCGCATGCCATGCTCGGCGCAGAGATCGCCAAGAAATACGGCGAAAACGCCAAGGTGGTCAATGCCATTGCGGCGCACCATGAGCAGGTGGAGCCTATTTGCCCCGAGACCGTGCTGGTCGCGGCGGCGGAAGCGCTCTCGGCGGCGCGTCCCGGCGCTCGTCGTGAAGCGTTGGAGTCCTACGTGAAGCGGTTAGAAAAGCTAGAGTCGCTGGCAACCGTTCACAAGGGCGTACAGAAAGCCTATGCGATTCAGGCCGGACGGGAAATTCGCGTGATCGTCAAGCAAGAAGATCTCTCGGATCCGGAATGTTTCCAGCTCTCCCGGGATCTGGCCAAGAAAATCGAGCAGGAATTGACGTACCCGGGACAAATCAAGGTCACGGTGATCCGGGAGAGCCGGTTCGTCGATTTTGCGAAGTGAGCGACAGCGTATGAAAGTCCTGATGATCGGAGATATCATGGGCGAGCCTGGACGACGGTCCGTGGCTCGCCTCCTGCCGAAGCTCATTGCCAATCACTCCATCGATGTGGTCGTCGGCAACGGCGAGAACGTGGCCGGTGGATTCGGCATTACGCCTGATCTGGTGGATGATCTCTTTGACCTCGGGGTTTCAGTCATCACCACAGGGAATCACGCCTGGGATAAGAAAGAAATTTTAGACGTGTTTCCTCGGGAACCGCGTCTTCTGCGGCCTGCGAACTATCCCGCGGGGGTGCCCGGGCGAGGTAGTTACATCTTCACGACGCCGGGCGGGGAGTCGCTGGGGGTTCTCCATCTCATGGGACGGGCGTTCATGCCGACCATCGATTGCCCGTTTCAAGTTGCCAAACGGGAAGTCGAGCGACTCAAGTCGCAGGTATCGGCCATCGTGGTTGATATGCATGCCGAAGCCTCGTCTGAGAAGATGGCGATGGGACACTACCTTGATGGGCTGGTGACGGTGGTGGCGGGAACTCATACGCACGTGCAGACGGCGGACGAGCAGATTCTTCCCAAGGGAACGGCCTACATCACCGACATAGGCATGACCGGTCCGTTACATTCGGTAATCGGTATCAAAAAAGAGCTCGCTATTGAAAAGTTTCTCACGGGGATGCCGCGCCGGTTTGAGGTGGCGTCGGGCCCGACGGTGTTCTGCGCCGTCCTCATTGACCTGGATGCCACCCTCGGCAAAGCGGTGTCGATCGAACGTATCCGAGTGATGGATTGATCTGTCCGCTGACTTATTCCCTTCCGCTCGGTGAGCCATGACCGGGCACAATCTTGCGCTGCCATTGCTGCTGTCCGTGTCCGATGTGACGCGGCTCATCCGGGAGTCTCTGGAAGAGCAATTTCAGGATGTCTGGATCGAGGGCGAAATCTCGAATCTTCGTGCGCCGTCTTCCGGCCACCTCTACTTCACGCTGAAAGATAGCCAGAGCCAACTTCGCGGCGTGTTGTTTCGGTCCGGAGCCTTGCGGCTGCGGTTTGCCTTGCAGGAAGGCTTGTCCGTCATTGCGCGCGGGCGCATCTCCGTCTACGAGCCCCGTGGCGAGTATCAATTGATTGTCGACTCGCTCGACCCCAAGGGCGTCGGCGCGTTTCAGCTGGCATTCGAGCAGCTCAAGGAGCGGTTGTCTCAGGAGGGATTGTTCGATGAGGCGCGCAAACGGAGGTTGCCATCATTTCCTTCGACGGTCGGGGTGGTCACCTCGCTGACCGGTGCAGCGATTCGGGATATTGTAGCCGTGCTTCGCCGCCGTTGCCCCACCGTCAATATTCTCATTGCCCCGGTTCCTGTTCAGGGCGAAGGCGCCGGGGCGTCCATTGCCGAGGCGATAGACGTCTTGAGTGAAATGCCGCAGGTAGAGGTGCTGATCGTCGGTCGTGGCGGCGGCGCGTCGGAAGATTTGTGGGCGTTCAACGAAGAGGCGGTGGTTCGCGCCATTGCTCGATCCAGGGTTCCGGTGGTCTCGGCTGTGGGGCATGAAATCGATGTGACGCTCTCGGACTTTGCCGCGGACCACCGTGCTCCCACGCCCTCTGCGGCGGCCGAGGCGGTGGTGCCCGTATTGGCCGAGATCATGGAACGGTTGGATGAATTGGCCCGGCGTTTGCGCCGCCTTGTGGATACCATGCTGCAGATGCAGCGGCACCGGTTTGAGCGATCGCTCAGCGTGTTGGGCGAGACACGGTTCCGGATACAGGCGCAGGCTCAGCGGCTCGATGAATTGCAGGATGGATTAACGAGGGCCTTGACCGCACAGCTGACGGTGCTGCAGCGCGAACTGGTGGAGCGCCGACACCTCTTGCTTGCGCAGGGACCGCGCAATCGGATTGAGCGGTTCTTGGTGGTCATTCCTCAGCTCTGCAAGCGCTTAGAGCAGGAGGCTCGCCGCGGGCTCATGTCCAGGCGGCAGTCGGTGGCCATGCAGATGGCCGCGCTCGATGCGCTCAGTCCGTTAGCCATTTTACAGCGCGGGTTCAGCATCGTTCACACGATTTCTAATCGGAAGGTCTTGCGCCGGGCCTCCGAGGTGACAGTCGGAGAGGCCGTTGAGGTGACACTCGCCGAAGGACAATTGGTTTGTCAGGTCGAGAAGGTCATGCCCTCGTCGATATCTTGACCCGACCAGGAGCGCAGGCAATAATGTTTTGATTGACGGATGAGCAAAAGGGAGTTGTCGTGGCTGCCGTAAAATTCGAATATGCGATGGCGAGATTGGAGACGATCGTCGCCGAACTTGAAAAGGGAGACCTTCCTCTCGACGATTCACTGAAGATTTTCGAGGAAGGCATTCGGTTGTCGAAGACCTGTCTGAAGATGCTGGAGGACGCCGAACGGAAGGTGGAGATTCTGGTGCAAGAGAAAGACGGCAAAAAGCGCATTCAAGCGTTTTCTCCCGGTGAGGATGAGTTGGAGAACCCACAGTAGTCGTTTGGCTCTACGCGGGCCACGATGTGGCCTGCCCATCATCGTCGAACCTCCTCTCACACGTATGACTCAGAAACCTCGCCCAGAACGGGAACGCCTGGATCGTGCCCTGGTCAGCCGTGGGCTTGTATCCAGTCGTGAGGATGCAGCCAGATTGATCCTGGCGGGGCTGGTTCGTGTGGATGGCATCGTCGTCGACAAGGCGGCGAAACCGACAATGCCGGGTGCGCTGGTTGAAGTGACCGGGCCCGGATCACCCTACGTGGGGCGTGGAGGAGAAAAGCTGGCCGGCGCGCTGAATCAGTTTCAGGTCGATCCGAGTGGAATGGTCTGTTTCGATGTGGGATGTTCGACGGGAGGGTTTACCGATTGTCTGCTGCAGCGAGGCGCCACCCGTGTGTATGCCGTCGATGTGGGGTACGGTCAATTTGAGTGGCGTCTTCGGCAGGATCCGCGAGTGGTTCTTATGGAGCGGACCAACGTGCGGTACCTCGAGCCGGGTGCCATCGCGGAGCCGATCGATCTGATCGTGATCGACGTCTCATTCATTTCCCTCACGCTTGTATTGCCTGCGGTCGTTTCCCATCTTGCCGCGTCCGGTTCCATTATCACGCTGATCAAGCCGCAATTTGAGGTGGGGAAGGGACTGGTTGGCCGGGGAGGGATTGTGCGGGACGACGCATTGCGAGAGTCGACGGTGGAAAAGGTGGTGTCTTGTGCGGCGCAACTCGGCTTGCAGTCGGCAGGCCGCATGGATTCTCCGATCGAGGGCCGCAAAGGCAATCGCGAATTCCTCGCATGGTTTCAGCGGAAGGCCTGAATCCGGCCCCGTAGGCCGTCGCAGGATGGTCCTGGCCAATGGCCTTCTGGCAGGGGCAGGACGAAAACACTTTGAGGAAGCGGACAGAAGGTGTAGGCTGAGTTCCGATACAGTCCGGATGCTGTTGTTACGGCTGATGAAGGAGAGGCGAGGAGACGTATGAAAGTCTTGGTGACCGGAGGGGCTGGATTTATCGGATCACACGTTGTGGATCGGTTGCTTCAAGAGGGGCACGATGTCGTGGTGGTGGATAATCTCGTAACGGGCAAGCGCAAAAACGTGCCCAAGGCGGCGCAGTTCTATAAGCTGGACATCGAAAATCCCAAACTGGAGCGGGTTTTCCGCAATGAGCGGCCTTCTGTGGTGTTTCACCTGGCGGCTCAGATGAATGTGCGGCGGTCCGTCGAAGATCCGCTATTCGACGCCCAGGTCAATGTGCTGGGGACGTTGAATGTCTTGGAGCAGGCATCCAAGCATGGTGCGCGAAAGGTCATTTTTTCGTCATCCGGCGGGGCGATCTATGGAGAGCAATTAGCCTTTCCCGCACCGGAAACGCATGTCACGCAACCGCTGTCTCCCTATGGGATCAGCAAATTGTGCGGGGAGCACTACCTGTCCTACTACCACCGGATGAGCGGCATACAGGTGGTGAGCTTGCGGTATGCCAATGTGTACGGACCTCGCCAGGATCCTGAAGGCGAAGCGGGCGTCGTGGCCATTTTCATTCAGAAAATGCTGCGCGGGGAGCAGGCAGTCGTGAATGGGAATGGTCGCCAGACCCGTGATTTTGTGTTTGTGGAAGACGTCGTCGAAGCAAATTTAATGGCGATGGGCCCTCAGGTAGAGGGTGTGTACAATGTGGGGACCGGCATTGAGACTTCGGTCAATGACCTGTTCCGGATCGTCGTGGACCTGACCAAGGTGGAATTTAAAGAAGTGCATGGTCCGGCCAAGCGCGGTGAGCAAGCGAGAAGCGTCATTGACTGCGCAAAACTCCAGCGGACACTCGGATGGGAGCCGAAGGTCGAGTTGCGAGAAGGCTTGCGACGAACGGTGGAATTTTTTCGAGATGGACTCGGGTAGCCTCCCGGGCTAGTACCGAGGCACGGACGAATCTACCTGGACGGACCAGGCGTCGATACCTCCGATTAAGTTTTTTACGTTCCCAAACCCTTGCTGTAAGAGAAATCCCGTTGCATCCGCGCTTCTCATCCCGTGGTGGCAAACCGCGATAATTTCTGAGTTGCGATCTAGTTTCCCCAGGGACTGTTGGAGCGTGGCCAGTGGTACCAGGACTGACCCTTCCAACTTGGCAATGGCGTATTCCCAGGGCTCACGAACATCAACGAGCACAAGTTTGTCACCTTTATCCAACCTCGACTTGAGTTCTGTGGGTGTAATAGTAAAGCTCATCAATATACCTCCCTCTGGACTGAATGGTCGGATCATAAGGAGGCAGAAAAGGGGTGTCAACCCTGGTGAGGCCTTGCTGGGGAGTGTCTCTCAAGGTTCGACGCGTTCAGTCCGAAGAAGAGCAGCGGTATCAGATAAGCCGGACGGTTGGTTCAACAGTATGGGGCCGGGAAAATCCTGCATCGCAGGATGGCCGTTTTTTGTTTCTCTGTGCAATTCCTGCCCAGATTGGTAGGAGCGTTGTGCTGGAAAATGTGGGAAAATATCCCGTAAGTGGTTGATTTATATCAGCATGTCTGTGATTGGCGACAGGTATGGGCATGCAAATTGCTTTAGCAGGGGGAGGCGTGGACGCGCAAGGTTCCGAGGTCGTGGTATTCATCACTGCCTCGTCAAATGAGGAAGCAGAGAAACTAGGACGAATGGTCGTCGAATCCAGACTTGCCGCCTGCGCCAACATCGTGAGCGGGATTCGCTCAATTTTTCGATGGGACAATCAGGTCACTGTCGAGAATGAATGCCTGATGATCATGAAAACGACCCTGCAGCGGTATTCTGAGCTGGAGGCCGTGATTCGGCAGCACCACAGCTATACGGTCCCAGAAATCATCGCGTTGCCGATCGTCGCGGGCTCGGTTTCGTACCTGGACTGGATCAGGAGTGAAACTGCTAAGTAGCTGATTCTAATATGTAAAATTTTGAAAACTAAGGGTTGACCACCGGGCTTGAGATGGGTACACTGCAAAAGTCGGTGGTTGCAGTTTGAAAGTGAATCCGTGAAGGGGAGACCAGCCTATGAGCCAACAAACGGCTGAAACAAGTGATGCCTACACTGTCGTGGTTTTTCGAGGATCATCCTCCAAGCCACTCCGGTTTAGTTTCCCACGGAAATTCGTCCGCAAGCTCTTGATCCTGGCTGCAATTTTGATTGTGGCCGATCTGCTCGTTGTATCCCATTATGTGATTCGAACCGGAGAAGTCTGGCAGTTATCCGCTTTTCGAGCTGAGGCCATGGGTGCTCGGGAGCAAACTGCCGCCTTTTCTGCAGCCATTGATGATTTGAAGAAGAGACTGTCGGCCATGGGAGAGGTCAATCAACGGCTTCGGGTCATGCTGGGAATTGATACGACCAAGCCTGCTGGCGACCTTGCCAATGGGCGAGGCGGTGAAGATGGTCCCTTGCCGGATGGAAAAAGCAGTGTACCAGGGAATGGACCGACGTCCTCAGGACTGGAATCTCGGCAGCAGGTATCTGAGCTGCGGGAGAATAACCAGTCCGACCTGGATTTCTCGACCGAGAGCATTGAAGAGGCGACCCAGCAGGTTCGTGAAAGCTTAGAAGCCCTCGTTCGGGAAGCCACGCAGCAGGAAGAAGCTCTCCAAAGCCTGACACAGGTTGCCGAGCAGCGCTCGACCCAATGGGCGTCCACCCCGTCGATCTGGCCGGTCCGCGGTTGGGTCACGTCGGGTTTTGGGCCCAGAGTCTCGCCGTTCACCGAGAAGCCAGCCTGGCACGACGGGCTCGATATCGGGGCCCAGGCGAACTCCCCCGTACAGGCTCCGGCCCTTGGTCGTGTGGTCACCGTGGCATTTGATTCCAAAATGGGCAATATGGTGAAACTGGATCACGGGTATGGCATTGAGACCGTGTATGGGCATCTTGCCAAGTCCCTGGTGAAAGAGGGACAGCGCGTGAAACGCGGCGATGTCGTCGCGCTCGTAGGCAGCACCGGCCTTTCGACCGGTCCACATCTCCACTACATGGTGAAGAAGAACGGCCAGGCGCTTGATCCGACAAAGTTTATCCTTGATTAACTTTTCTGCACCACGTCTCTGATAGTCTTCCTGATCGCGTCTCCTCACAAGCTCCGTCCTTCTCTCTTCCACCTTCCCAGCTGTGCGACCGCTTGTTTCCTCCACTGCGTCCCTTCAGGTTGTGCTTCATCAATCAGGTAAGACGCGTGCTATACTGCTCGTCCTCTGACGATGTTCCCCTGAGGAGACATGTATGACCGACTTGGAGATCGCCCGTTCCGTCTCTCACAAACACATTTTTAAGGTCGCCCAGACATTAGGGATTCCTTCGGAAGACCTCATCCCTTATGGCCGGTACAAAGCCAAGATCGCTGCCAACTTTTCGGCGCGGGTGAAGAGCCGGCCGCTCGGGCGGTATATCCTCGTGACGGCCATAACCCCACTCCGCTTGGCGAAGGTAAGACGACAACCTCCGTAGGTTTGAGCATGGGCCTCTGCCGATTGGGCCATAATGCGGCAGTGACGTTACGGCAACCTTCCCTCGGGCCGGTCTTTGGTATCAAAGGCGGCGGGACCGGTGGAGGGCGCGCCCAGGTCTGGCCGATGGAGGATATCAATCTGCATTTCACCGGGGATGCGCATGCCGTCTCTGCAAGCCATAATCTGTTGTCCGCATTCGTGGATAACCATCTGTTTCAGGGCAATGCGCTCAAACTGGATCCGCAACGAATCAGATGGCCGCGCACCCTGGGGGTGAGTGATCGAGCGCTTCGCGACATCGTATTGAATGCGGAAGCAGGGCCGCGACCAGGGCAGTTTGTCATCACCGAGGCATCGGAGATCATGGCGGTGTTGGCATTGGCCACGGATCAGCGTGATCTACGCCAACGCCTCGGTAGAATTCTGGTCGGCCTGACAGAGAGCGGTGCGATGACCACCGCCGAGGCATTCGGTTGTGCCGGTTCAATGTCCGTATTACTCAAGGATGCCCTCTTACCGAATCTGGTGCAGACCTTGGAGGGCACCCCCGCGTTTGTTCATGCCGGGCCCTTCGGCAACATCGCTCATGGGAATTGTTCCGTCGTCTCGGATCAGTTGGCGTTGCGATGTGCGGACTATGTCATTACCGAAGCCGGTTTCGGCAGTGATTTAGGTGCGGAAAAGTTCTTCAACATCAAATGCCGTACATCCGGTCTCCGGCCCGATGCCGGAGTGGTTGTGGCGACGTTGCGTGCCCTCAAGCTGCATGGGGGAGGCGGGATTGTAAAACCTGGAACACCGCTGCCGCCAGGGTTGACGGAAGTGAATCCGGCCGCGCTCGAAAAAGGGTTTGCCAATCTCGAACAGCATATTGCCAATGTGCGCGCGCATGGAGTGCCTGTGGTGGTGGCTGTCAATGCATTCAAAGATGATTCACCTGAGGAGTTGGAGTGGGTCTGTGAACGCGCGCTGGCTGCAGGAGCGGCGGCGGCCGCTGTGTCGACTCATTGGACCGACGGTGGGAAAGGGGCGGAGGAACTGGCTAGGGCCGTTGTCAAAGTCGCTGCACAAGGATCACAGTTCAGACCTCTTTATGATGCCACTTGGCCCATCAAGAGGAAGATCGAGACTATTGCCACCACGATCTACGGTGCCGCCGCGGTGTCGTACTCGCCTCAGGCGGAAAAGGATATTGAATTGGCGGCGCGATTGGGGTTCGAGCAGCTTCCTATCTGTATGGCCAAGACGCCATTGTCGCTTTCCCACGACCCCGCGCTTAAAGGACGGCCATCCGGGTTTACGGTGCCCATCCAAGAATTGCGAATCCTGTCCGGTGCTGGCTTTCTCACAGCGGTATGCTCGGGCATT
>ERZ724513.201-NODE-201-length-26943-cov-9.204366_pt1 | contig 26943 bp, 22 predicted proteins | sample MGYA00376046_ERZ724513 | MGnify/ENA primary metagenome ERZ724513 (study PRJEB28724, sample SAMN07190883) | activated sludge metagenome | isolation source: activated sludge of sewage treatment plant in Hong Hong | place: Hong Kong | collected 2016-03-17 ...
AGCCCTGCTCGGGCAGGATGCCCCCGGCGCAGACATCGTCCGCCAGCTGCGCCTGCCGCGCGCCCTTGCCGGCTTTGCCTGCGGCGGCCTGCTGGCCGTCGCCGGCGCGCTGATGCAGGTATTGCTGCGCAACCCGCTGGCCGACCCTTACATTCTCGGTATTTCCGGCGGCGCCGGCGCCGGTGCGCTGTTCGCCATCATGGTCGGCCTGCCGACGCTCGGCATCGACGGGCTGGCCTTCGCCGGCGCCCTCGGCGCCATGCTCCTGGTCTTCGGGCTGGCGCATGGCGACGGCAGCTGGACGCAGACGCGCCTGTTGCTGACCGGCGTCATCGTCGCCGCCGGCTGCGGCGCGCTGATCTCGCTGATGCTGGCGATCGCCCCGGAAGACCGGCTGCGCGGCATGCTGTTCTGGCTGACCGGCGATCTCGGGCAAGCGGCCAGCGCCTGGCCACCGATGCTGGCACTCGCCGTCGCGCTGGTGCTGGCAATGCCCTTCGCGCGCGAACTCAACCTGCTGGCGCGCGGGCTGATGCAGGCCCAGGCGCTGGGTGTTGCGGTCAACCACCTGCGCTATGCCGTTTTCCTGTTGGCCTCGCTGGCCACCGCCGCCTCGGTGACGACCGCTGGCTCGATCGGCTTCATCGGCCTCGTCGTCCCGCACCTGGTCCGACTCGGCACCGGCAACGACCAGCGCCTGCTACTACCCGCCTCGGCACTGGCCGGCGGCGCCCTGCTGATGCTGGCCGACACGCTGGCGCGCACGCTGATCGCCCCGCAGCAATTGCCGGTCGGCGTGCTGACGGCGCTGATCGGCGTCCCGGTTTTCCTCTTTCTGCTGTCGCGTCAGACCAGATGAGCGCGCCGCTGCTGGCCGCCCACGGCCTTTCGGTAGAGATCGGCGGACACCAGGTCGTGCGCGGACTCGACCTCGACATCGCGGCCGGCCAGCGGCTGGCCATTCTCGGCCGCAACGGCGCCGGCAAGTCCACGCTGCTCGCCACGCTGGCCGGGCTGCGGCCGCCGGCCACCGGCCGCGTCGACCTCGGAGGCAACACCTACGCCGAACTCACCCCACGCGGCGCAGCGCTGCGCCGCGCCTGGCTGGGCCAGACGCAGGCCGACCCGTTCGGTTCGACGGTCCTCGAAACCGCACTGACCGGCCGCCACCCGCATCTCGGCCGCTGGGACTGGGAAAGCACGCGCGACGCTGAACTGGCGCGCAGCGCGCTCGCCGCCGTCGGCCTGGACGGCATGGAAGAACGCCAGATCCACACCCTCTCCGGCGGCGAGCGCCAGCGCCTGGCGATCGCCACCCTGCTCGCCCAGGCGGCGCCGCTCTACCTGCTCGACGAGCCGCTCGCCCACCTCGATCTCAACCACCAGATGGCCGTCCTCGAACTCTTCGCCGGCGCAGCGCGCGATTGCGGAGCCGGTGTCATCATGGTCCTGCACGACCCGGCGCTGGCCCACCGCTTCTGCGACCGTGCACTGCTGATCGATGGCGACGGCAACTGCGAACTGGGTGCGGTCGACGCCGTGCTGACCGCCGAAAAGCTCAGCGCGCTCTACGGCTACCCGCTACGCCAGTTCGAACAGGCCGGCCAGCGCTGCTTCGTTCCGGACTAACTGGAACAGCTGACCTCCAGTCCATTCGCCCAGTCAGGCGGCAACGCGGCATAGTGTTCGAATTCCGGCTGTTCGTCGAACGGATCGCGCAGGCAGGCGAGCAGGCGTTCAACCTCCGAGAAATCCCTGTCCTGCGCCTTGCGGATCGCGACTTCGGCCAGCCAGTTGCGCAGCACGTATTTCGGATTGGCGGCGCGCATCGCCGCCCGCCGCGCGTCGTCGTCCCACGGCGTCTGCGCCAAGCGGGAACGCCAGTTGGCCAGCCAGGCATCGCAGGCAGTCCGGTCGACGAACAGGTCACGCAGCGGCGCATCGGTTTTTGCCTGTTTTTCGCGGTCGACCGCAGCAGGCAGTTGCGACAGCGCGCGGAAGAACTGCGTGAAGTCGGGACGATGTTGTTGCAGCAGGCCGAAGGTTTCGCCGATGAAGGTTTCGTCGTCGGACAAGGCGGCGCGGAAACCGAGCTTGGCGCACATCAGTTGCTCGAAGCGGGCCTCGAAAGCGCTGCCGAAATGCTCGTCGACCGCCGCCTGCGCCGCCGTCGGCTTGCCGATCAGCGGCAGCAGCGCATCGGCCAGACGGTAGAGGTTCCATTGCGCGACGTGCGGCTGGTTGCGGAAGGTGTAGCGGCCGTGGGTGTCGGAATGGTTGCAGATGTGCCCGGCATCGAAGGCTTCCATGAAGCCGAACGGCCCGTAGTCGAGCGTCAGACCGAGGATGGACATGTTGTCGGTGTTCATCACGCCGTGCATGAAGCCGACCGCCATCCAGTGCGCCATCAGCTCGCCGGTGCGGCGGCTGACATCGGCCAGCAGCGCCGCGTAGGGATTGGCGGCGTCGCGACATTCGGGGCGGAAGGTGGCGATCACGTAGTCGGCGAGTTGCCGCAGTTCGGCCTTGCGGTCGCGCGAACTCCAGTGCTCGAAGGAACCGAAGCGGACAAAACTGGGCGCGACGCGGGCGACCACCGCTGCCGTTTCGATTTCCTCGCGGCAGACTGGCAGATCGGCGCCAACGATGGACAGCGCCCGCGTGGTCGGGATGCCAAGCCCGGCCATCGCCTCCGAGCAGAGGAATTCGCGGATCGACGAGCGCAGCACGGCACGGCCGTCGGCACCGCGCGAATAGGGCGTGCGCCCGGCGCCCTTGAGCTGGATTTCCCAATGCCCGCGCGCATTGCGCAGGCCGCCCAGGAGATGCGCCCGGCCATCGCCCAACTGGCCGGCCCAGATGCCGAACTGGTGGCCGGAATAGACGGCGGCCAGCGCATCGCTGCCCGGCGGCAGGTTGTTGCCGGCGAAGATTTCGCAGAATTCCGGCTGCTGAAACTCGCCCGGGTCGAGGCCGATCAGTTCCGCCACCTCGTCGCTGGCACCAACTAGGTAGGGCGCGGGCAGGCCGAGCGGCGCCAGGCGCGTGTAAAAAGCCTCGGGCAGGCCGGCGAAGCTGTTGTCGAAGACAAGTTGTTCGAGGCGAGCCAATCGCCGGTGGTGCTCGGGTGCGTTCATGACATCGTCTGATCGAATCTTCAAGAATCTTCAAGGATGGCCGTTCCCAAGATCGGAATGATCTCGCACCAGCGAATGGATGAGAGTCCAAAATCGTGGGATAGTTCTGATTGCCCGATCAACTGGGCCATTTCTCCGACACGCTGTGCCGCACGTCGCCCGTCTATTCCGTCCGAGGCCATCTCATGAACGAGCTAACCAGCGAGGTTTCATCCGTCGCCCACGTGATCCAGCTGGCGGTCGCCCCGGTTTTCCTGCTCGCCGGGGTTGGCGCGTTACTCGGTGTGCTAACCAACCGCCTGGCCCGGGTCGTCGACCGCTTTCATGCACTGGAACGAGACCTCGCCGAAAAGCCGTCAGACGACTATCGCCAGAAGGCACAGGCAACGATCATCTCGCTGGCGCGCCGGGCCCGGCTGATTCACTGGGCCATCATACTGTGCACGGTTTGCGACCTGCTGATTTGCCTGGTCATCGCCGCGCTCTTCGTCGGCGCCGAATTGCATGTCGAACTGCCGAGCACGATTGCCGGATTGTTCATTGCCGCGATGCTCGCCCTGATTGCCGGGCTCGTCTGCTTCCTGCGGGAAATAGCCCTGGCGACCAGCGTCATCGAAAGCCTCGACCAATCGGTTTCCAGCTTCGACGCCGGTCGCTGATCCATCCTCAAAGACAGGGTGCGCGTCGTCGGCGTCCCGGATCAAGGCTGGCGCTTGACCAGATCCCGGAAATGGTTGGGCAGACCGAGAAGCAGGCGGCCGAATTCGTCGAGCAATTCCTGGTCGATCGCACCGGGCTTGAGGGTATAGACGACGCTGCCAAGGCGTTCAAGATTGCGTGATTCGAGAATCAGGACAGCGTTCGCGAAGTCAGCCTTCCAGCGCGCGCTGACGCCGACGTGGCCACCGATTTCGAATTCGGCGCGCTCGACGTAACTGCGTTCGTTCTTGAATTCCTTGCAGGTGAACTGCAGGCCGTAATCGAAAAGAACCGTGCGCAGACGTTCGACCCCCGGGCCGTCACGCTTGATCGAAAACCTGAGCGGCGACACAAGCTGGTAGGCAAGGGTAACCAGCTCGACCATCGCCCCCCTGCTCTGCGACTGCGTGCGATAGTCGGCAAAGCCCTCCTGCCAGACGAGGCCACTGAACATCACATCACCGGCCGCAACGTATTCGCGCTGGACAGCCGGCTTGACGATATTGAGTTGCTGCACGAGGTCGTGCAGGAAGAAAAACAGCGTCTTGAGGGCATGTTCGAGTGCGTCGTTGCTGGCCGAGCGCTCTGCCATCTCGGTGTGCAGTTCGCGCTGCCGGAGTTCCGCCCGATGACGCAACTGACCAAGGAAATCGCTGCCCCTGACGATCCATTGCGGGTCCGCCCGGGTATCCTCATCCTTGCTCCGAAGATCGAGAATCCGGACGGTGCCTGCCGGCACGATCTCGGGAAACACCAGCGACAAATCGCTCATGCCGCCCTGCATGCTCGCCAGTTGCTCACGCCGCGCCTGGCGCTCCGCCTCGTTCAAATCGAAAGAATCGATATCGGCGACCAGCGAGGCCTCAAGTTCCTCGATATCGCCAACCGACGGAGTCCGGCGTTCCCGCTTGGCGCGGATCGCTTCGAGAATTCGGCTGGACTCTCCGGATTTTTCATGTGTGGTCATTACGTGGCAAATTTCTGCTGAAAACAATCTATGGTGGAACGAAACAACGGCAAATGCAATGCAACGGCCTATCCATGATCGCCGCGCTGGCACCCAGGAATCCGGATGCCGGACACGCGCTGGCGCATGAGTCATCCCGCGCAAACCAACCTGCCGGGCCGGGGACGAACCTCACACCTTAAAGAACTTGCAATAGAAATTCCTCCCGGATGCCCAAGCTACCGCGATACCTGCCGGAACGACTGCGAAATACTTCACAAGTGAGGAGAAATCGGCCGCCATCGGCAATGGCGCGTGCAAGAGCGTGGCGACCGGGACATTCAGCCGGTCGCCGGAAACAATCCCGGGGCGCCGCCGGATGCTGGATGAAACATCACCCATGGACTCGATGATTTCACGAACAACAATCGCGCAGTTTTCTACTTGCCGTGAACACCCGCCGCCAAGCCCGCGATGCCTCCAGAGAGCTCCGATTCGTTGCCTCGGTCAAGCCTCCAGCTTATCGAGCCACGCGCTCATCGTGCCGGCAACAAGGGGCCATTCCTTCTCATGCGTCACGGCATGGCCCATGTTGCGAAAGATATGTACGGGCAGCCCGTAGCTTTGCCCCGTCGATTGCACGAGAAAAGCCGGGACCAGGACGTCGTGCTCGGCGCCGAGAATCAGCATCGGTGGCCGGCTCATCGCGTTCAGGCAGGGCAGGTTGAACATCGACATATCCCACAGTGCCTGGTGTGACTCCGGCTGCATGCGCCTCAGCCAGATCTCCAGCATCGCCTCGTCAACCTCGCCGGCGAACAGGGCTTCGCGCAGCGTGCTGGTATCGGCATAGTCGCCGCCCATGATGCTGTTGAGGTCCATGAACAGGTGCGGCTTCTGGAACAGCAGATGAAACTGGGCCGCGATCAGCCCCTGCGGGGGCACCGAGCAGAGCAGCACGGCAGCCGGCAAGGTATGGTGTTCGAGATATTTCTGAACGATGAAGCCACCCATCGAGTGCCCGACCAGGACCGGCTGCTGCCCGAGCCAGTCGATCACCCTGGTGACGTCTTCAACGTAGTCGGCGATGGAATGCCAGTCGATCCGCTCGCGCCCATGGCTGCCCCCGTGACCGCGCAGGGAAACCGCGTAACAGGGGTAACCGGCCTCGGCCAGGAAAGGCATGAAGGTGTCGGTCCACATCCAGCCCCCGGCAAACGCCCCATGAACGAAAAGCACGGGCAGGCGATCCGTCGCGTCTGCCGGCAGGCATGAGAAGACCTCGATACCGTTGATCATTTCGGTTCTTGTCATTGCTGCTCTGTTATCTCGTGAAGCGTGCTTAAATGCGCAATTCACAAGGGTAGCGCAGTTCGACATGCTGAAGTGGATCCTGACACTGGTGATTGCCATTTTTCTGCTTGGCATCGTCACCCCGCACATCGCCCGGTTCATCCGCCTCGGCCGTTTGCCGGGCGACATCGCCTTCCGCTTTCGCGGCCGGACCTACTATCTGCCGTTTGCGACGACGATCATCCTGTCAGTTCTCGTGCTGGTCGTCTCGCGTCTTGTCTAGCAGGCGTTTGACGGCGGCAACCCGCGCGGCGTGAATCATCCCGGGAATTTTCGCCTTGTCCGTGCAGGTTACGGCGATGGCCCCGGCATCGACTGTCCGCACCGCAGCCAGGACTGCCAGCAGCAGGCTGTCGCTCTCATAGGGTCGATCCGCCCAACCGAGGCGGCCGTTGAAATCGCACCGGCAGACTTCCAGCAGCCGCTGAAAGCGCTCGGGACGGCGCAGCGCGTCTGTCTGTTCCAGCAGGGCGACGAGAGTCGACGGACGCAGTTCGGCGGCGCGATGGATGTCACCGTGGTAACGCGCGATGAGTAGCGCCAGATCGCGGCACTCGTTGGGGACCCGAAGACGCTCGCAGAGCGCGCTCGCCAGACGCACGCTACGTGCTTCATGGCCATGATGACGCGGCAGGACGTCAGCCGGCGTCGTCGCCTTGCCAAGATCGTGCAGCAATGCCGCGAAGCGCACCGGCAATGAGAAGCCCTGACGCGCTGACTCGTCCACGACCATCATTGTGTGCACCCCGGCATCGATTTCCGGATGGTAATCGGCCCGCTGCGGCACGCCAAAAAGCGCTGCGATCTCGGGTAGCAACCGGGTCAGCGCGTCGCATTCCCGGAGCACCGCGAACATGCGCGAGGGTGCGGCCTCCATCAGGCCCTTGGCCAGCTCCTGCCAGACGCGCTCGGCAACCAGATGATCGACTTCGCCGCTGGCGACCATGCCGCGCATCAGGTCGACGGTTTCCGGCGCGACCGAAAAATCGGCGAAACGGGCAGCAAGGCGGGCGAGGCGCAGGATGCGCACCGGGTCCTCGGCGAAGGCTGGCCCGACATGGCGCAGAATTCTGGCCTCAAGATCACGTCGACCGTGGAAGGGGTCGACCAAGGTGCCGTCGGGCGCCTTCGCCATCGCGTTGATGGTCAGGTCGCGGCGGGCCAGGTCCTCTTCCAGCGTGACGTCGGGCGCCGCGTGGAAGGCGAAGCCGTGGTAGCCGCGGCCGGTCTTGCGCTCGGTGCGGGCGAGCGCGTATTCGTCTTTGGTTTCGGAATGGAGAAAGACCGGGAAATCCTTGCCGACCGGGCGGAAGCCTTTTTCCAGCATGGCCTGCGGGGTGGCGCCGACGACCACGTAGTCGCGGTCGGCAATCGTCCGCCCGAGAAGTTCATCGCGGACCGCGCCGCCGACGATGTAGATCTTCATCGGCGGCCGGCGGGCCTAGCGCCCAGCCCGGTAGCGGAACCTGTCGAGCTTGCCCTTCGGCGTGTTGTGGGCGATGTAGGTCGGGGCTATGGCTTCCAGCGCCGTCGGCTTCCAGTTCGCCGGGAGCTTGCAGTTGCTGCCGCAGACACTGTCGACCTGCATCGAACGCAGGTTGTCCGGAGACATCAGCGGCTTCGGCGAAAGCCACATCAGGCCGGCCTGCAGGTAGGCAAGACCCTCGGGCAGGGCGATGATCCGCGCGCTACTGCCGACGAGCGTCGCGGTGTAATCGACCAGTTCGCGCAGCGTGTACACCTTCGGGCCGACGAGGTCGTAGGCCTGACCGAAGGTTGCCGGATTACCCAGGCTATCGACAAAGGCATCGGCGACGTCGGCCGCCCAGACCGGCTGGAAGCGCGCCTGACCGAAGCCAAGCGGGAAGACCGGCAATTTGCGCAGCACCCCGGCAAACATCGACAGGAAGGAATCGCCAAGGCCGAAGATGACCGAGGGGCGGAAAACGGTAACATCCAGATCACCCTGGGCGGCCATCACGACCGCCTCGCCGTCGCCCTTGGAACAGAGATACTCCGAAGGTCCCTTGGGGTTGGCGCCAAGGGCGCTCATGTGGACCAGCCGGCGAATACCGGCCTTCCTGCAGGCGGCAACGATCTTCTTCGGCAGTTCGACGTGCGCTTCGGCAAAATCCTTGCTGTAGGGCAGAACGACATCGCGGCTGTGCAGGATGCCGACCAGATTGATGACCGCATCCTGACCCTGCATCATCGAAACGAGAGCCTCTTCGGAATTGATATTGACTTCCGGCATCAGTACGTTCGGCTGGATGATCAGGGCCTTGGTCCGCTCGCGACGGCGCGTCGGGACGGTCACCTCGATACCGCGCTGTGACAAGCGATTGGCGATATAGGTACCGACGAAACCGCTACCCCCGAGCAACAATACCTTCTTGATATTCATCTCAAACCCCGGAAATGATTCAGCAAAATAATGATTTTAAGGCAAATCGGCGTCCTTGGGCGCATCCGCGGTGCGCGCCCCGACCACCCCCAGGCGGGCTTTCAGCGAATCCGGACGACCGTTGAACTGCATCGAGTAATAGACCGAGTTGCTCATGACCTTCTTGACGTAGTCACGGGTTTCGTTGAACGGGATGGTTTCGGCATAGATCGCGCCCTCGAGCGGCCGGTCAGCGCGCCACTTCTTGGCGCGACCCGGACCGGCATTGTAGGCGGCCGAGGTCAGCACCGGGTGATTGTCGAGATTTTCCATGACCAGGCGCATGTAGCTGGTGCCGAGCAGGACGTTGGTTTCGGTGTCGTTGACGCGACCATGATCGTAGTTCCGCAGACCGATCTTCTTGGCGACCCACTTGGCCGTCGCCGGCATTAGCTGCATCAGCCCGGAGGCACCGACATTCGACTTGGCGCCGGTGATGAAGCGGCTTTCCTGGCGCATCAGGCCATAAACCCAGGCGTCATCGAGCGCCTGATCCCGTGCCGCCGTGCGCACCTGATCGCCGTAGGGGGCGAGGAAGCGCAGCGTATAGTCGTGCTCGCTCTTCGTGCGGTCGGCGGTGTTGATGGCGCGGTCCCAGATCTGGTTGCGCTTCGCCAGATCGGCCGCCGCCAGCAGCTCGCGGTCATCCATGCCGCGCAGCGCCCAGTTCCATTCCCTGACCGCCTCGGTCCGCATTTCCAGCCGGAAGAAAGCCATCGCCCGGCGAATCCCCGGATTGTCGCGCGCCGCCTTCTGCTCGTCGGCGGACGGCGCCCTCGCTTTCGCCGGCGTCAGGATCTTGCGTCCGAGTTCCTCGTCGGCCAGGTTGCCATAGAAATTGGCCTGCCCGGCGATCTTCTCGAACAGCGCATCGGCCTCGCTGGTCAGGCCACCCGCTTTGTAAGCGCGGCCCAGCCAGTAGATCCATTCGGGCTGCACCGCGAGAGCCGGCGGCATTTCGCTGATCGTCGCCAGCACCACGCTCCAGTCGTGGGCGCGAAGAGCGGCGCGGACCTTCCATTGCGCAGCCTCGTCGGAGAGCGGCGTCTCCCTGCCTTGCGCATACCAGGCAAGCGCCTCGACGTAGTGGCGCTTCGCGGCCTGCAGCCCGACCAGAGTCCACGCCCAAAGCCGTTCCGATTCGTGCAGGCGTCCCTGGATCTTATCGAGTTCGGCTGCCGCCGCGCGCGGATCGTTGGCCGCGATGCGCTGGATCGCCAGCGCGGCAAGTTCGCGGCCGGTCTGGCTGGCGTTCCAGTTGGCCGGTTGCCTTGCCAGATAGCCCATCGGGCTGCCAATCACCATGTCGAGCGCTTTCGCATCGGGCGCCTGGCCGGCCGGCAAAGCGGCAAGCGTGAGCTTGGCCGGACCCGTGCGGTTGGCCTCGAACTGGCGACGGACCCGTGCCCAGACGTCGTCGGTCGTGACCCGGTTGTCACGGATCAGCGCCTCGAGCACCGGGCGGCAGGCTTCCGGCGGCTCGAGCATGGTCAGCCACAGTTGCTGTGCTTCATCTAATGCCGCCTTGTCGCCCCCAGCCAACCGCGCTTGCTGGGACCAGCAGGTGACGTCGGGTTCGGGAGCGGTCAGCTTCGGATATTCGACAATGATCTCTGCCCAGTTGCCGCGTTTTCCCAGCCAGCGAATCCAGTCGGCACGCAGTTTCTCGGCGACGTAAGTGCCGTCGTTCCGGTCGAAAAACCCGCGCAGGGCGGGCGTGTCGCCCTGGTCCATGGTCATGCGCAATTGATAGTTTTCGACATACGGCGCCAGTTCGTGGTTGCCGATCTGCGCGGCGGCGCGGTCAAGCCGCGCGCGGTCACCGGCGCGGAAGGCATCGCGGGCGGCAAGATAGGTACTGTCGCGGCTTTCCTGAGCGAGAAGCGGTAATGAAACGAAGAACGCGAGGAGAAGGGCTGGAAACTTCATGCTAGATTTCACGTATGAATGGTCGTTACGAGGATAACACGGCCCGGCGGCGGGCATTGCGACAGGAAATGGTCGCCCGGCGGGCGGCCCTGAGCGATGGCGAACATGCCGCCCTGTCGGCCTGCATCGTCGCCCATGCGCTGGCCGCCTTGGCGCGACCATCGGTGGCAGCATTTTGCTGGCCGATCAGGCACGAACCCGACGTCCGCAGCCTGCTCGCTCGGTGGATCGCCGCCGGCAGTCGTGCCGCGCTGCCGGTCGTCATCGCCGAGGACGCGCCGCTGCGTTTTCGCGAATGGACGCCGGATGTCCGGCTCGCAGCGGACCGCTACGGCATCCCGACGCCTACCGCCGGCGACTGGCTGACGCCCGACCTGATCCTGCTGCCGCTCAACGGCTTCGATGGCGCCGGCTACCGCCTCGGTTACGGCGGCGGTTACTTCGACCGCACGCTGGCGGCGCTCGTACCGCGGCCGCTGGCGGTGGGCGTCGGCTTCGAGATCAACCGCATCGACAGCATCCGGCCGGAGCCACACGACCAGCGCCTCGACTGGATCGTCACCGAGAACGGCGCGTTCACGCCAGCCGCCTGAGTCCATATACCGCCAGCGCGAGCAGCAACGAAGCGCATCCCGCGAGAACCGCCTGGCGCAGGTCGTGCAACCCGGTCCTGACGGCCAGTTCGAGGGCATAGCCATGGTGCAGGGCAAAGATCAGCGAGGCGATTGCCAGGGCCAGCCAGGAACGTCGCGCCAGCGAACTCTGCTCCTTGCGCAGGAAGAGCTCGGTCGCCAGGCCGGTGGCGAACGACTGGGCAAGCAGGGCGCCGAGCAGCGCGAACTGGGCCAGCGCATGGGAACTCATGCCGCCTTGCAGCCTCTGGCGAAACGCCCGAGCGCCTGCTCCAGCGTCGCCCGGGCACACCCGAAATTGAGACGAAGCCAGCCCGGCGCACCGAAATCGGCGCCGTCGGAAAGGCCGAGTCCGTGCGCCTCGAAATGGGCGGCCGGCTGGGCGAGGCCGAGTTCGCGGACGTCGATCCAGGCCAGGTAGGTGGCCTCGACGTGGCTCATTTTTGCCCTTTTTTCGGCGTCGACCGCAGCAGCCACCAAATCGCGGTTACTGACGAGGTAGGCGAGCAGTTCGCGATGCCAGTCGCCGCAGTCGCGGTAGGCGGCTTCGCAGGCGGCGAGGCCGAGTACGTTCACGTGCGGCACGATGCCGTCCATGGCGCGCAGGAAGCGGCGGCGCAGGACGGCATCGGGAATCACCGCGAAGGCACAGCCGAGGCCGGGGATGTTGTAGGTTTTCGACGGCGCCATCAGCGTGATGCTGCGCTTCGCCGCGTCCGGCGACAGGCTGGCGAAGGGGATGTGGCGCTTGTCGGCGTCGAGGACCAGGCCGCAGTGGATTTCGTCGGAACAGACGACGAGGTCGTTTTGATCGGCGAAGGCGGCGAGGTCGACGAGTTCTTCACGCGACCAGCAACGGCCGACCGGGTTGTGCGGGTGGCAGAGCAGGAAAAGTTTGCTTGCTGCGGTCGACGCGTTTTGCAGGGCGATTTTGTCCCACTGCCAGCGGCCATCGCGACAGGCCAGGTCGACGCGATTGAGCTTTTTTCCCGAGTAGCGCGGCGCCGACAGGAAGGGCGGATAGATTGGCGTCGCCGTCAGCACCTCGCCATCGACGGCGCGGCAGGCGACGTTGAGGCCCGTGACCAGGCCCGGCAGCCAGACGATCCAGTCGGCCTCGATCCGCCAGTCGTACTCGCCTTCAAGGTGCGCGAGCACTGACTCCGTTAGCGCCGGCCACGGTCCGCCGTAGCCGAATACGCCATGCTCGATGCGCCGGTGCAGCGCGGTGAGGACCGGTGGCGGCGCGACGAAATCCATGTCCGCCACCCACAGCGGCAGGATGTCGCGACCGGCGTACTTGCCCCATTTGATGGAGTCGGAGTCGCGCCGTTCGATCGGCGTGTCGAAAATGCTCAAACTTCGAGATGCTGGAACAACGCGGTCGACAGGTAGCGCTCGCCGAACGAGGGAATGACGACGACGATCAGCTTGCCGGCGTTTTCCGGCCGCTTCGCCAGTTCGAGCGCGGCCCAGGTCGCGGCACCGGAGGAAATGCCGACCAGCAGGCCTTCCTCGGTCGCCATGCGGCGGGCGATGGCGAAGGCGTCGTCGTTCTTGACGCGAATCACCTCGTCGTAGATCGCCGTATTCAGCACCGCCGGCACGAAACCGGCGCCAATGCCCTGGATCGGGTGCGGCCCTTTCTGGCCGCCGGACAGCACCGGCGAAGCATCGGGTTCGACGGCGACGATGCGGACGCCCGGCTTGCGTGCCTTCAGCACTTCGCCGACACCGGTCACCGTGCCGCCGGTGCCGACGCCGGAAACGAAGATGTCGACCTGGCCGTCGGTATCGTTCCAGACTTCCTCGGCCGTCGTGCTGCGGTGAACGGCCGGATTGGCCGGATTTTCGAATTGCTGCGGGATGAAGTAGCGCGGGTCGGCCGCCGCCAGTTCCCTGGCCTTGGCGATGGCGCCGCCCATGCCGTCGGGCCCCGGCGTCAGGATCAGCTCGGCGCCGTAGGCCTTGAGCAGCAGCTTGCGCTCGCGGCTCATGGTTTCCGGCATCGTGAAGGCGCACTTGATGCCGCGCGCCGCGCAGACCATCGCGAGGCCGATGCCGGTATTGCCGGAGGTCGGCTCCAGGACGACAGTATCGGGGTCGATCTTGCCGGCGGCCTGCGCGGCGTCGAGCATCGAGACCGCGATGCGGTCCTTGACGCTGTGGCCGGGATTGAAGAATTCGAGCTTGGCGACGATGGTGGCGCCGCAGCCTTCGGTAACACGATTGAGACGGACCAGCGGGGTATTGCCGACCAGTTCGGTGACGTCGTTGGCGATTTTCATCTTGAAGCTCCGATTGAGAGTTGAGAATTGTAGGCGACTCTGTTGCTGCTGTGGGTGGCCCGGCAATCGGCCTGCGGCTCGCCGAACAATGCGCCCTGGCCCAATTCGACAGTGGCATTGCGGGCGGATTCATATTGCCGACGACTTGCGATCCCCGATTGCAGCAAGGTCGCCCTGCCCTGACGGAGCAACGCGACCGACTCGTCTGTCGCGCCGTCCGGGAGCCGGATGATATCCGGCGCAAGTTGCAGCGCCTGCATCGCCGCGAGCGGGCTCTCGATGCCGCACAAGGCCAGGCGGTAGCCGCGTTGCCGGTAACTGTCGAGAGCCGCGGCCAGATGTGCGCAGCCAGCGAGTTGGCAGTGGTCCAGTTCGAGAACAATGTCCTCGGGGGCCAGCCCGCAGCGCTTGAGGATCGCCTCGAAAACCAGGCCATGCTGGCTGTTGACCGCACGCAGGTGCCGGGCGTGCACCGGCAGGAGCAGAAAACCCCCGGCATGACGGCTCTGGGCCAGAAAATTGAGGGTGTGCAGCGTGCGAACCAGGCGGTCGAACGGGACAATCGTCGCCGGCGTCGCGCTTCGGGCATAGGCGTCCTCTTCACTGACGGTGCGGCCGTCATCGTGACGGGTGGCCAGGCTGGCCTGATGCCCGACAATGCGTTCATTGCGCAGGTCGACAATCGGCTCGAACAGCGAGCCGAGGTGCAGTCCGTCGTGCCAGGCGGCGATGTACCCTCCCTGGTCGTAGAGCGTGCTGTCGCCGCTGCTGACAGCGACATTGAAATAGCGGATCAATTCGCCGAGCGGCATGACGCCTCCTATTTCTTCAGGTAAATCTGGTCGAAGGTGCCGCCGTCGGCGAAGTGCGTTTTCTGCGCCTTCTGCCAGCCGCCGAAGGTGTCGTCGATGGTGATCAGCCTGATCTTCGGGAACTGGGCGGCGTACTTGCCCGCCACCTTGGCGTCGCGCGGCCGGTAATAGTGTTTGGCGGCGATATTCTGGCCTTCCTCGGAATACAGGTAGTCGAGATAGGCCTGCGCCGTCAGCCGCGTGCCGCGCTTCTCGACCACCTTGTCGACCACCGCCACCGGCGGCTCGGCGAGGATCGACAGGCTGGGGGCGACGATCTCGAACTTTTCCCTGCCGATCTCGTTGACCGCCAGTTGCGCCTCGTTTTCCCAGGCGATCAGCACGTCGCCGAGGCCGCGTTCGACGAAGGTCGTCGTCGAGCCGCGCGCCCCGGAATCGAGCACCGGTACGTTCCGGAAGATCGCCGTGACCAGTTCCCTGGCCTTCTGCTCGTTGCCACCGGGTTGCTTGAGCGCCCACGCCCAGGCCGCCAAGTAATTCCAGCGCGCGCCGCCCGAAGTCTTCGGATTCGGGGTGATGACGCCGACGCCCGGTCGGGCCAAGTCGCCCCAGTCCCTGATTCCCTTCGGGTTGCCCTTGCGCACCAGGAAAACGATGGTCGAGGTATAGGGCGAGGAATTGTGCGGAAAGCGCTTCTGCCAATCGGCCGGGATCAACTGGCGTTCGACCAGCGCGTCGATGTCGTAGGCCAGCGCCAGCGTCACGACGTCGGCCTCGAGCCCGTCGCGCACCGCCATCGCCTGCTTGCCGGAGCCGCCGTGCGACTGGCGGACATTGACCGTTTGCCCGGTCCTCGCCTGCCAATGCCTGTTGAAGGCGGCGTTGAAATCCTTGTACAACTCGCGCGTCGGGTCGTAGGAAACATTGAGCAGCGTCGTCTGGGCGAAGGCGCCACCGACGGTGAGCGTTGCGGTCAACGCCGCAAGAATGGCTGATTTGCGCATGAAAGACTCCAGTCATTGAATGGAAGTTCGTGATAACTGGAGTCTAGGGGCGTTTGTTATTCTATCAAAGAATCAATATTCACTAAAATATAACTAAGTAGAATTATCAAGACATCGAGCGAATGCGGCGCTAGAACAGGAATACCTCCTTTTCCGGCGTCGACCGCGGCAGTGCGCCAACGCCGAATACCCGCATCTGCCGGGGCCGGAACCAGACCGTCTGGCCGACCGCGAGCTGCAGCGCCTCGTGTCGCTCGCGCGACAGCTCGACTTCGACGATCTCGCTCTCGTGCAGCAGTTCGACGCGAACCACTGGCCCGATCGGGTGCACGTGCTGCACCGAGGCCTGCAGGCCATCGTCAAGCCGCTGGTGGGCGATGTCGATATCGTGCGGGCGGACGAAGGCGGTGGCCTTTTCGCCGCATTCGCTGCGCTCGACCTCGGCGTAGCCGCCCTGCACCCGGCTGTGGAAGACATTCACGTTGCCGAGGAACTTGTAAACGAAGGGCGAGGCCGGCGACGAATAGACCTCGTCGGGCGAACCGATCTGTTCGATCCTGCCGTGGTTCATGACAACGACGCGGTCGGCAACTTCGAGCGCCTCTTCCTGGTCGTGGGTGACGAAAACCGACGAGATGTGCATGTCGTCGTGCAGGCGGCGCAGCCAGCGGCGCAGTTCCTTGCGCACCTTGGTGTCGAGCGCGCCGAATGGCTCGTCGAGCAACAGCACCTTGGGTTCGACCGCCAGCGCGCGGGCCAGCGCGATGCGCTGACGCTGGCCGCCGGACAGTTGCGACGGGTAGCGATCGGCCAGCCAGTCGAGCTGGACGAGGCCGAGCAGTTCCATGACCCGACGCTTGATCTCGACATCGCTCGGCCGTTCCTTACGCGCCTTGACGCGCAGGCCGAAGGCGACGTTCTCGAACACGGTCATGTGGCGGAACAGCGCGTAGTGCTGGAAGACGAAGCCGACCTGGCGGTCGCGCGCATGCAGGTGGGTCGCCTCGGCGCCGGAAAACAGCACCTCGCCGCCATCGGCACTTTCCATGCCGGCGATGATGCGGAGCAAGGTTGTCTTGCCGCAGCCGGAAGGGCCGAGCAGGGCGACCAGTTCGCCGGTCGGGATGTCGAGATTGATGTTGTCGAGCGCGACGAAATTGCCGAAGCGCTTCGAGATGTTGCGGATTTCGATACTCATCAGGTTTTCTCCGGCGCCAGTACCGTGTTCAGCATGTCGGTTTCCTTCTTCATGCGCCATTCGACGACGGTCTTGGCGACCAGCGTGACCAGCGCCAGCAGGGCGAGGATGGAGGCGGCGGCGAAGGCGCCGACCGCGTTGTATTCGTTGTAGAGGATCTCGACGTGCAGCGGCAGCGTGTTGGTTTCGCCGCGGATGTGGCCGGAAACCACCGACACGGCGCCGAATTCGCCCATCGCCCGGGCATTCGAGAGGATCACGCCGTACAGCAGGCCCCACTTGATGTTGGGCAGGGTCACCCGCCAGAACATCTGCCAGCCCGAGGCGCCGAGCGACACCGCCGCCTCTTCCTCGTCCTTGCCCTGCGACTGCATCAGCGGGATCAACTCGCGGGCGATGAAGGGGAAGGTGATGAACAAGGTGGCGAGGATCATGCCGGGCACGGCGAAAATGATCTTGATGTCGTGCTCGCTCAACCATGGCCCGAAGGTGCCCTGCGCCCCGAACAGCAGGATGAAGACGAGGCCGGCGACCACCGGACTGACCGCGAAGGGCAGGTCGATCAGGGTGATGAGCAGGCTCTTGCCCTTGAAGTCGAACTTGGCGATCGCCCACGCTGCTGCGACACCGAAGATCACGTTGAAGGGCAGCACGGCGAGCGCGATGGCTACGGTCAACCAGATGGCGGAGCGCGTTTCCGGTTCCTTGAGCGCTTCGACGTAGAGCGGCACGCCCTGCGCCAGCGCCTCGACGAAGACGGCGACCAGCGGCAGGCCGAGGAAGAAGAACAGGAAGCCGAGGCCGATGGTCAGCAGGCCGTAACGGACCCAGCGCGGTTCCTGGGTGGCGCGATTCGATTTCATGTCGTCGCTCCGCTTGCCTTGCCCGCAGCGACTTCCAGCGGTTCGTCGTTCTTGTGGCGATTGGCCGCCCACCATTGCAGCAGGTTCACCGCCAGCAGCAGGATGAAGGACAGCGCCAGCATGACCACAGCCAGCGCCGTGGCGCCGAGCACGTCGTACTGCTCCAGCTTGGAGATGATCAGCAGCGGCACGATTTCGGAAATCAGCGGCAGGTTGCCGGCGATGAAGATCACCGAACCGTACTCGCCGACGGCACGGGCGAAGGCCAGCGCGAAGCCGGTCAGCAGCGCCGGAAAGATGGCGGGGAAAATGACCTTGGCGAAGGTCTGCCAGCGCGAGGCACCGAGCGAGGCGGCGGCCTCCTCGACCTCGGTCTCGATGTCCTCGATCACCGGCTGCAACGTGCGCACGACGAAGGGCAGGGTGATGAAGGTCAGCGCGACGACGATGCCGAGCGGCGTGTAGGCCACCTTGAAACCGAGCGGCTCGATGAAGCGACCGAGCCAGCCGTTGCCGGCGTACAGCGTCGCCAGCGTGATGCCGGCGACGGCGGTGGGCAGTGCGAAGGGCAGATCGACCAGGGCATCGACGAAACGCTTGCCGGGAAACGGGTAGCGGACCAGGATCCACGCCACAATCAGGCCGAAAAAGGCGTTGACCGCAGCCGCCAGGAAGGAGGCGCCGAAGGTCACGCGAAAGGCCGCCAGCGACCGTTCGCCGAGCGCGATGTCGATGATCTGCGCGAAGCCGAGTTCGGAGGCCTTGAGCACCAGGCCGCCGAGCGGCAGCAGGATCAGCAGCGAAAGATAGACCAGCGTGTAGCCCAGCGCCAGGCCGAAGCCGGGCAACACGCGGTGGGGTTTTGCCGACATTTACTTGCTTTGGTAGATCTGGTCAAAGCTGCCGCCGTCCTTGAAGTGCGTGGCAAAGGCCTTGTTGGCGCCGCCGAACACTTCATCGACGGTAAAGGTCTTGACCGGCGGGAAGAAAGCGGCGTACTTCTTGAGCAGTTCCGAGTCGCGCGGGCGCAGGTAGTTCTGCGCGGCATTCTCCTGGCCTTCCTTCGACCACAGGTATTCCAGGTAGGCGCTCGCCTGAGTGCGCGTGCCCTTCTTGTCGACCACCTTCTCGACCAGCGCGACCGGGAATTCGGTCTGCATCGTCAGGCTGGGGTACACCACCTCGAACTCGCCCTTGCCGAATTCCTTGGCGATCATTTCGGCTTCGGATTCGAAGGTGATCAGCACGTCGCCCATCTTGCGCTGCATGAAGGTCGTCGTCGCGTCGCGGCCGCCGGCGGCGAACAGCGGTGCATTTTTCAGCAGCTTGCCGAGGAATTCCTGTGCCTTCTGGTCATTGCCGCCCGGCTGCCTGAGTGCCCAGGCCCACGCCGACAGGTAGGTATTGCGGCCGTTGCCGGTGTTCTTCGGGTGCGGGATGATGATCTGCGTGCCCGGCGCGACGAGGTCGTTCCAGTCCTTGATGCCCTTCGGGTTGCCCTTGCGGACGATGAAGACCATCGCCGAGGTGTAGGGTGAGGCGTTGTTGGGGAATTTCTTGGTCCAGTCCTTGGTGACCAGGCCCTTGTCGGCGAGGAATTCGATGTCGTTGGCCTGGTTCATGGTCACCACGTCGGCTTCCAGCCCGTCGGCGACGGCGCGCACCTGTTTGGTCGAGCCGCCGTGCGACTGCTTGATCTCGACGGTTTCGCCGGTCTTGGCCTTCCAGTGTTTCTGGAACAGCGGGTTGAAGTCCTTGTACACGTCGCGTGCGACGTCGTAGGAGGCGTTGAGCAGCGTGACCTCGGCACTGGCGGCGCCCGCCAGCAGCCCGAGCAGCACGGCGAAAATCGTTCCGGGAAGAAAATTCATGGCGACTCTCTCGAAAAAAGGGGCGAATTTAGCCCAAGTCTTTATAACCCCAAAGACGGAATTCGAATTTGGTTATTCGATTGATTTGCATGCGCACTTGCCTGCTGCCTGTCGACGACCGCCTTCCTCCCCCTCGCCCGCTGGCGGGAGAGGTGCCGGGGGCAAGGGCGCTGTGTGGCGCGGCGTCAGGCCGGCGGGGAAGGAAGGGTTTCGCAGGTGGTGGACAGCACCATCCGCTGCGGTCGACCGGAAAAGAATGGCCAATTCAAGACTTGGGTCGGGTCAACCGTGGCGCACTCAATCCTCGTGTAGTTCGTTCACGCTGACTGCCAACGCATCGGCAATCGCCCGCAAGGTCTTCAGCGCACCGACACGCTTGGGCGTTTCCATCTGGTACAAATACGCCTTGCTGATTCCCGCTTTGGCTGCGAGCGCATCCTGCGTCAGGCCACGCTGTTCGCGCCAGACTTTTACTGGCTGCTCACCTTCCAGCAGGGCGTTTACCACTGCAGCAGGAATGCGAAAGCCGTCGTCAGCGGCGCGTGCCGCATCGGCCAAAGCTGCATCGTCGACATCCTCCAGCACGGCGGACAGCCGTTCATACAACTCAATGGGAATCACCGCGAACTCGCGCTTGCCATCCCGTTCGATAAACTGGATGCCAGTCATTGATAAACACCTCCACGCGGCGCCACGGTCAATACATGGATGACCAGCCGTCCGCCTTCGATTTCGTAAATCACTCGCCCGTTTATTCAAGTGGTCAATAACCTTGCGCGAGAAGTCATCTTTCCGTTTCATGCCTTACCTTTGTTACTGCACGAATTACCTTGGCGCCCGCTCCAGATTCAGCGCCAGCAGGCGACGGAGGATTTCCTCGTCGGGCATTTCGGGGGTGTAGTCGGCCCAGCCGTAGGCGGCGGCGACGGCCTTGTCGAGCGCCTGGTGGGCGAGGGCTAGCCAGGCGGGGCGGGCGTTGTAGAGGTTGGTCAGGGTGCGTTTTTTCAGGTCGGCTTCGTGGCCCGGTTTGGCGACGGGGCGTTTCGGGAAGCCGGCTTTTTCCTCTTCCGGGGTGATGACCCAGTCGACCCATTCCGGCGGGTTGAGCCAGGCTTCGCGCAGTTCGTTGAGGCGGCGGGCGGCGGCGGCGATGTTTTCGGCGAGGATGTCACCGGCCAGGCACGGCGGCGAGCCGTGGCCGGCCTTCGGGGCGGTGTCGCGCGGCGTCAGGCCGGCGGGGAAGGGGAAGGTTTCGAAGCAGGTGGTAGGGGTGTAGCGCGGCCGGTCTTCGAGCGAAGTGCCGAGGCGCAGCGACCAGAGTTCATGGAAGCGGGAATGCAGGATGCCGAAGGTGGTGTCGTCGGCGCGGGCGATAACCTGCAAATTCTTGTCCGGCAACACGCAACCTCGCACCCATACAAAGACTCGATGCTTGGCCACTTCCGGAGTAACGATATATCGGCCAATACCCGCGAGCAACCTCCGCAGCCCTGGCCGCGCTTCGCCGTGGCGCCACCACAGCTTCCGGTACGCCTCGCGGTTGTTCGCCTGGCGCATGGGAAACACATGCTCCTTGGCGAAGGAAAATGGCGCCTCAAAAAGCGATGATTCGCCTTCAGTCATTTCGCAACCGAAGTCGATTATCCAGACATCTCGGTCACGTCGCGTGATGTCGAGTCCGTTCCAGCTTGGCCTCAGTACTTCGGCGTTGGACTTCCCGTGCGGATTCGGTTGGCGTAGCCAACCACGCGCAAGTTCCCCAGGCACGTCGAACGGGCCAACCTTGGTGACCCCCATGTAGATGACTCTGACATTCTCCGGAAGGCGAGCCGCTTTGGTCAGGTCGATTCCTTCGGCCGCACTCAAGTCCGAGTGAATGACAGACACTTTGGCGCCGTCAAGTCGGCTGCTGCGGTCGACCCCGAAAATCGGGCCAAATGCAACCAGCGACACGCGCACCGCCGCGCCTTCGTTGACCCACGGTTCGTCGCTCCACGCCTCAAAAATGTGCGTGGTGTCGACGATGCGTTCGAGCACCTTGCGGTTGGCGCCGCCGCGGATGGAATTTGTGGCAACGAGGCCGGCGCCCTGCAGCTTCGACGCCGCGATCTGCGCGCGCGACTTCTCGAACCAGTAGGTCACGAAATCCACACCGCCGGGGACACGACCGGCGAAACACCTGCGCAGGGTTTCGACGTAGCCATCGCCGAGTTCGCCGCGCATGACCTTGTTCCCGAGGAAAGGCGGGTTGCCGACGATAACGTCTGCTGCCGGCCATTCGGCCTCGCTGCCGTCCGCGTTGAGCAGCGCGTCGCGGTGTTCGATGCCGTCGAGCGACTTGAGGATCGGGTTGATGGCGTGGGCGTAGCCGTTGCGCCGGCACCACTGGATGTCGCCGATCCAGACGGTGACGCGGGCGAGTTCGGCGGCGAATTCGTTGATCTCGAGCCCGAGGATGTTGTGCGGCCCGGTTTCCATGTTGAGCGGCGGCGGCAGACCGAGTTCCTGGGCTTCGACGTGGGCGCGCTTTTCGACGTCGCGCAGGGCCTTGAGGGCGAGATAGAGGAAGTTGCCCGAGCCGCAGGCGGGGTCGAGGACGCGGAAGCGGTTGAGGCGGAGCAGGAAGCCCTGCCAGGCGGCGGTGGCCTTCCTCGGCCTGGCGAGGATTTCGGCCTTGGTTTTCGCCCATTCGGCGAGCAGCGGCTCGCGGATCAGCGGGTCGATCAGCTTGGCGATGGTGCCGGTGTCGGTGTAGTGGGCGCCGAGCGGCGCGCGCGGCGGGGTCGAGGCCGCGCTCGAAGAGGGTGCCAAAGATGGTGGGGTCAATGCCGCGCCAGTCCATGTCGGCGGCGGCGCCATGCAGCGCGGAGAGATCGCTTGCGGTCAACGCCGGAATGTCGATGGTTTTGAAGAGGCCGCCGTTGAACCAGGCGATGTCGTGGTCGCCGTATTCGCCGCAGTTTTGCTGCATGGCGCGGAAGAGTTTTTCGATGCGGCGGGCGGCCTTGCTGGTGTCATTGCGGGCGTGGCCGAGCAGGTCGGTGAAGATGTTGGCGGGCAGCAGGTGTTCATCCTCGGCGAACATGCAGAACAGGCACTGGACGAGGAAGTGGGCAACCTGCTGGCCGTCGCCGCCGCGCCGGCGCATGGCGGCGGCGAGCTCGGCGAAGTGGCCGGCGGCTTCGGCGGTGATCGCGGCGGTGGATTTTTCCGGGCGGAGCTTTTCCGGGTCGGTGAACACCCAGCGGAGAATCTGCCGCTGCTCGGGGTCGACCAGTTGCTCGATGCGGATCTCGCGCGGCTCGTCGGGGTAGCCGGTGAAGGCGGTGTGGATGACGATGCGCTCGCGGTCGCTGACGACGAGCAGCGGCGGGTTCTCGAGTTCGAGGGAGTAGTCGGTGAGCTGCTTGAGCGCGGCGTCGAGGCTGCGGCCGGGACGCTTGTTCTCCCAGCCGAAGCGGCAGCGCATCCAGACGTCGGCCCAGCCGTCACCGCCGCCGGCCTTTTTGGCGCCACGCTCGAAGCAGTAGCGGTCGGCGTCGCGCGGCTTGTCGACGCCGAGCAGGTCGCAGAGGTCGTCGAACCAGGCCTGCGCCCCGGCGCGCTCGGTCAGCGGGTTGTCCTGCCAGCGGGCGATGAACTCCTCGGGCGTCATGCCGCGCTAGCCGAGGAACAGCTTGTACGCCGGATTCCCGCTCTCGTCCCAGTTGGCGTAGCCGAGATTCTTGAGGAATTCGCCAAACTGCCCCATTTCGCCGGGCGGCACCTGCATGCCGACCAGCACGCGGCCGTAGTCGGCGCCGTGGTTGCGGTAGTGGAAGAGGCTGATGTTCCAGCCGGCGCTCATGCGGGTCAGGAAGTTCATCAGCGCGCCGGGGCGCTCGGGGAACTCGAAGCGGTAGATCAGCTCCTTCATCCCGTTTTCGCAGACCTGCGGCGCGTGGCCGCCGACCATGTGGCGGACGTGGTTCTTGGCCATTTCGTCGTCGGTCAGGTCGAGGGTCGGGTAACCGTGCTGCTGCAGGCTGCTGACCAGTTTCAGCGATTCCTTGCGGTCGACGACCTGGATGCCGACGAAGACGTGCGCCTCCGCCGTCGAGTGGTAGCGGTAGTTGAATTCGGTGATGTTGCGGCTGCCGAGGAGCGACAGAAACTTCTTGTAGGCGCCGGACTTCTCGGGCAGGGTCACGGCCAGCACGGCCTCGCGCCGCTCGCCGACTTCGGCGCGCTCGGCGACGAAGCGCAGGCGGTCGAAATTCATGTTGGCGCCCGAGGCGACGGCGACCAGGTTCCTGTCCTTCAGCCGGTGCTGGCGGGCGTATTCCTTGGCGCCGGCGACGGCGAGCGCGCCGGCCGGTTCGAGGATCGAGCGGGTGTCCTCGAAGACATCCTTGATCGCCGCGCAGATGGCATCGGTGTCGACCTGAACCATTTCGTCGACATATTCGCGGCACAGGCGGAAGGTTTCCTCGCCGACGATCTTGACCGCCGCGCCATCGGCGAACAGCCCGACCTGGTTGAGGCGCACGCGGTGACCCTTGACCAGCGACTGGCTCATCGCGTCGGCATCGCTGGCCTCGACACCGATGACCCTGATTTCCGGGCGCAGGCGCTTGACGTAGGCGGCGACGCCGGAGATCAGCCCGCCGCCGCCGACACAGCAGAAGATGGCGTGGATCGGCCCGTTGTGGCGCGAGTGCTGGCGCAGGATCTCCATGCCGATGGTGCCCTGGCCGGCGATCACATCCGGATCGTCGAAGGGATGGACGAAGGTCAGCTTCTCGGATTTCTCCAGCACCAGCGCGTGGGCGTAGGAGTCGTCGTAGGAATCGCCGAACAGGACGACCTCGCCGCCGCGCCGCTTGACGGCCTCGACCTTGATTCCCGGTGTCGACACCGGCATGACGATGACCGCCCGGCAGCCGACCTTGGCCGCCGACAGCGCAACACCCTGGGCGTGGTTGCCGGCCGAGGCGCAGATGACGCCGCGCTTGAGTTTCTCGGGCGACAGGCTGGCAATCTTGTTGTAGGCGCCGCGCAGCTTGAACGAGAACACCGGCTGCAGGTCCTCGCGCTTGAGCAGGATGCGGTTGCCAACCCGCGCCGAAAGGTTGCCGGCCACTTCGAGCGGCGTTTCGCTGGCCACGTCGTATACCTGTGCGTTGAGGACTTTTTCGAGATAATCCGGGTGCATGGCGCGAATCTTGAAGGCAAAGGAAGGATTTTACGGGTGGAGTGGCTAAACGTCACGGCGGAAGCGGGGCTGGGCGGTCTGTTTTTGGCCAGTTTTCTGGCGTCGACCGTGCTGCCCGTCAGCTCCGAGCCCCTGCTCTGGGGATTTCTCCAGTTGCATCCCGGCGAACTGTGGCCGGCTCTGGTACTGGCGACGGTCGGCAACACAGCCGGCGGCATGACCTCCTGGTGGTGCGGCCGTTTCCTGCCGCGCTGGCAGCGCCTCGCCACCCTGCCCCACAAGGAAAGCCTGGAACGCTGGGGCAGCCCTGCCCTGCTCCTCTCGTGGCTGCCGTTGATCGGCGACGCGCTGTGCCTCGGCGCCGGCTGGCTCCGTCTGCACTGGCTGCCGTGCTGCGTCTTCATGGCCGCGGGCAAGTTCGCGCGCTACTGGCTGGTGAGCCAGACCGCCCTGCCCAACTGAACGTAGCACCGGCTTTGCTGGTCTACCCGGACAGTGTGCTGCGCTGCAATACGCTAAAATCGACCTTTTGACGGACCCGGCTGCACCGATGACTGCCCGCCTGCGCGAAATCCCCTACAACTACACGTCGTTCTCCGACCGCGAGATCGTCATCCGCCTGCTTGGCGCCGACAACTGGGCGGTGCTCGACGAACTGCGCAGCGAGCGCGTCACCGGCCGCTCCGCGCGCATGCTCTACGAGGTGTTGGGCGATATCTGGGTCGTGCAGCGCAATCCCTATCTGGAAGATGACCTGCTCGACAACCGCGAGCGGCGCGAGGCGCTGGTCAGCGCGCTGCGTCACCGCTTGAGCGAAGTCGAGAAGCGCCGTCAGGCCACCGAGAACGAGGATCGCGAGCGCTCGGCCAAGGTCAAGCGCCTGGTCGACGCGGCGCAGGCGGCGGTCGACCGTTTTTCCGGGCATTTCGGCACGACCATCGACCTGCGGCGCAAGGTGCTGAAGATCCTCGGCAAGCACACGCGCAAGGACAACATCGCCTTCGACGGCCTGGCCCGCGTCTCGCACGTTACCGATGCCACTGACTGGCGCGTCGAATACCCCTTCGTCGTGCTCACTCCGGACAGCGAGGAGGAAATCGGCCACCTCGTGCGCGGCTGCATCGAGGCCGGCCTGACCATCATCCCGCGTGGCGGCGGCACCGGCTACACCGGCGGCGCCGTGCCGCTGACGCCGTATTCGGCGGTGATCAACACCGAAAAGCTGATCGACATCGGCGCGGTCGAGGAAATCGTGCTGCCCGGCCATGAAAAGCCGTATGCGACCATCCGTACCGGGGCCGGCGTCGTCACCGAGCGCGTTTCCGAAACGGCTTCGGCCGCCGGGCGCGTCTTCGCGGTCGACCCGACCTCGGCCTCGGCCTCGTGCATCGGCGGCAACATCGCCATGAACGCCGGCGGCAAGAAGGCCGTGCTGTGGGGCACCGCGCTCGACAACCTGGCCTGGTGGAAGATGGTCGACCCGGACGGCAACTGGCTGGAAGTCGAACGCATCAATCACAACTACGGCAAGATCCACGAGCAGGAAAAAGTCGAGTTCCGCCTCAAGCGCTTCGATCCGTCGGGTAAAAAGCTGCTCAAGGAAGAAGTGCTGACCTTGCCCGGCGCGTCCTGCCGCAAGACCGGGCTGGGCAAGGACGTCACCGACAAGTTCCTCGGCGGTGTGCCGGGCGTCCAGAAGGAAGGCACCGACGGCATCATCGTCGCCGCGCGCTGGGTGCTGCACAAGATGCCGCCGGTCACGCGCACCGTCTGCCTCGAATTCTTCGGCCAGGTGCGCGAGGCGGTGCCGGCGATCGTCGAGATCACCGACTATTTCAAGCCGGGCGGCGCCGGTCACGCCGCCGGCGTGCAGCTGGCCGGCCTCGAGCACATGGACGAGCGCTACGTGAAGGCCGTCGGCTATGCGACCAAGGCCAAGCGCCACGGCCGGCCGAAGATGGTGCTGATCGGCGATCTCGTCGGCCATGACGAAAAGGCGGTGATGGCCGCCGCCTCGGAAGTCGTCCGCATGTGCAACCTGCGCGCCGCCGAGGGCTTCATCGCGGTCGACGCCGAAACGCGCAAGAAATTCTGGCTCGACCGCTCGCGCACCGCAGCGATCTCGCGCCATACCAACGCCTTCAAGGTCAATGAAGACGTGGTGATCCCGCTGCCGCGCATGGGCGATTACTGCGACGGCATCGAACGGATCAACATCGAGCTGTCGACGCGCAACAAGCTGGCGCTGTGCGATGCGCTCTCCGAATTTCTCTCCGGCGACCTGCCGCTGCATTCGGGCGACGCCAATCTCGACAAGGACGTGCTGATCGGCGACCGCCGTCAGGGGGCGCTGGACCATGTCGCAGCGGTGCGCCGGCGCTGGGAATGGCTGCTCGACAACCTCGACCTGCCGCTGGCCGAAGCCGAATCGCGCTTCCTGTCCTACGGCGTGCAGGCCGGCGAGCTGACCAACAAGGCCGTCAATCCCGTCCTGTTCCACCGGATGCAGGACTACTCGGTGCGCACCTCGTGGAAGCAGGAGCTCAAGGCCCGCCTGGCCAAGATCTTCGACGG